>Ga0068851_10001034_pt1 | contig 12085 bp, 10 predicted proteins | sample KBSCornC12_FD_66588 | JGI IMG/M metagenome (GOLD analysis project Ga0068851, IMG submission 66588) | Corn rhizosphere microbial communities from Kellogg Biological Station, Michigan, USA - KBS Corn C1-2 | ecosystem: Host-associated > Plants > Roots > Rhizosphere > Soil ...
CCGTCGTGGATCTCGTAGCCCTTGCCGTCGAGGATGTAGAAGGCGGCCTCGTTCACGTGGCCGTGCTTCTGCGTGCGGCCGCCCGGCCCGTACTCCTCGAGATGGACGTGCAGCACCTGCGTGAGGCCGTCCACGGGCTCGATGAAGTGCTTGCTGAAGGACTGCGGGCCGTCGTTGAAGAGGAGGTCCTTGCCCTTGATCACGCGCGGCATGCTGCGCAGGCGCTGCAGCTCGTCCTTCAGGCTGTACTGGCCCTGCACGCCGCGGACGAAGACGCGGTCCTTCTTGCTGCTGTAATGCGATTCCTTGCCCATGTCGTTCCTTTGCGGTTACCTGGCCTTGGTGAAGATGTCCTCGTAGAGCTTCTGCCATTTCTGGAACTCGTCGAGCTGCACGCGCGAATCGACGAACTTCATCGGGATCTTGTTGAGCGGCGTGTCCACCTTCTTGCTCGTCGGGACGAAGTCGCGCTTGGCGAGTATCTGCTGGCCTTCGGGGCCGATCTCGAAGTCGAAGAAGAGCACGGCAGCGTTCGGGTGCGGCGCCTTCCTGTTCACCGCGATGCCGTTGGCGCGGGCCATGGCCGGGCCGATGGTGAACCAGTCGATCGGCGCACCCTTGTTCTTGAGCTGCTCGGCCTTGTAGTTGTACACCGTGAGCGCGAGCGGGATCTCGCCGGAGGCCACGAGCTGCGTGAGGAGCGTGTGGCCCTTGCGCACCGAGATGCCGGCCTTGTCCACGATGTCCTTGAATACCTTCGTTGCCTTCTGCTCGCCCATTTCCGCCGCCTCGCCGGCGAGCCAATCGGAATCCTCCTGCTCGATGCCGAGCTTCCCCTTCCACTTCGGATCCGCGAGGTCCTCCCACTTCTTCGGCAGCTGGTCCTTCTTGAGGGCGTTGGTGTTGTACGCCTGCACGAACACGTTCAGCCGCGTGCCGGTCCACTCCCCGTGCGGCATGATCGCCTGCGGGATGAGGTCCTTCAGGTACGGCGAGCTCATCTTCTCGGTGAGCTTCTCGCGGTGCATCGCCTCGAGCTCCGGGCCGTTGGTCTCGGCGATATCCATGGTGTGGCGGCCGGCGCGCGCCTCCTGCACGAAGCGCTGCAGCACCTTCTCGCTCGACGAGCGCCACACGTTCACCTTGATGCCGTACTTCTTCTCGAAGGCCTGCACCAGGGCACCCATGTCGTCGCTCTGCGCGGAGGTGTAGATCTCGAGCGAGCCTTCCTTCTTCGCGGCCGCCATGAGCTTCTGCTCGCGGTCGGGCTTGTCGTAGGCGGCGGCCTCGGCCACGGTTTCCGCGTGTGCCGCGGTGGCGAATCCGCAGGCGGCCAGCGCCGCCGCGAGGACGTGACAAAGCAGTTGTCGGCGTTTCATTCCTTTTCCTTCTCCACTTTCTGTCCCCCCAGGAAGAGCTCGCTCCAGAGCTTCTCCCATTTTTCCTCCTCGTCGAGGCTGATCACCGGGTCGATCATCTGGAAGGGAAACTTGTTGAGGTGCGTATCCACGGCGAGGCTCGAGGGCACGCGGTTGCGCTCCTTGAGGATGGTCTGGCCTTCCCTCGAGAGCATGAAGTCGACGAAGACGAGCGCCGCGTGCGGGCGCTGCGCGTGCCGCGCCACCCCGATCGCGTTCGGCCGGCCGAAGGTGGGCCGGATGGCCTTCCAGCGCACCGGCGCGCCCTTCACCACGAGCCGCTCCACGTTATGGTTGTAGATCGTCGCGGCGAGCGGAATTTCCCCCGAGGCCACGAGCTCCGCCATCAACGTATGGCCCGTCCGGATCTGCGGCTTCATGCCGGAGAGCTTGCGGAAGAACGCGAGGCCCTTTTCCTCCCCCATCGATTTCACCATGGCAGCGAACCAGTCGACATCGCCGCCTTCCAGCCCGACGCGCCCGGCCCAGCGCGGCTGGAGCAGGTCCTCGTAGGCGTTCGGGACCTCCTCGGGCTTCACCAGGTTGGTGTTGTAGCCGATGGTGAAGAAGTTGAAGCGGTCGGCCACGTAGTGGCGGTGCTTCGGGAAGGCCGCGGGGGGCAGGTCCTTGAAGTGGGGGCTGTAGAACTCCTCCAGCAGCCTCTCGCGGTAGCAGGCCTCCATCTCCGGCCCGTTGGTCTCGATGATGTCGCAGGCGTAGCGGCCGGCGCGCGCCTCGGTGATGGAGCGCTGCAGCACCTTCTCGCTCGAGGCGCGCCACAGGTTGCACTTGAGGCCCGTCTTCTTCTCGAAGGCGTCGCACAGCGGCACCGAGTCCTTGAGGTTGAGGGAGGTGTAGATCGACACCTGCTTCTGCTTGTGCGCTTCGGCGAGCAGCTTCGCATCGCGATCGGCGCCCTGGTACAGGTACAACGCGCGGTGGGGCGATTCGTTGGCATCGCGCGGTTGCGCCCGTGCGAGCAGCGGAAGCGCCATTCCCGCCAATGCCGCCCGATGGAAAGCCCTGCGGCCTGGGCGGTGGCCCGGGTCGTCGGAATGCTGCATGTCGTCTCTCCTCGTCTCCGGGCCTCTGCCGGGCCCTGGAAAAAGAACGGGCGCCGAAGCGCCCGTGGAATTAGGCCTTCACTTCCGGCGCCCGCGGAAGGCGCCGTGATGCCACGTCAGAACGAGTGGTTGATGCCCGCCGCGTACTGGCGCACGTCTTCACCCGTGCTCGGCGTTTGCGTACCCGTCGCGAAGATGGCGGACTTGCCGTTGCGCAGCTCCTGCGCGAGCAGGAAGAGGTACGTGCGGCGCGAGAAGTAGTAGGCGACACCGAGCGAGATCTCCGTGCCGTCGAGGCCGTCGGTGACGCACACGGCGCCCAGCGTGCGCGTGCAATCGCCCGCCGTGGCATGCACGTAGTGGATCTGCGTGCGCCACTGCGGCGTCCAGCGCGCTTCCCACTGCACCAGGTACGAATTGTTCTTGTAGCGCTCGAAACGGCCGGCGGCGGTCGGGATCATCCCGAATTCCTTCCACTCGTGCCACTCGTAGTCCGCCTCGAAGCTGTGCTTGCCGAGCTTCACGACCGCCGACAGCTCCGCCGCCTTGTCCTTCGAGCGGGCGTTCGGATCGTTGAGGTTGCGCTGGGCCGTGGGCACGTTGTTCGAGCCGCCGAACTGGTCCCAGTGCTCCTCGTAGCCCGCGAGGATGTCGAGGATGCCGAAGGAGGCGCGGCCGCCGAACGACCAAACGTGCGGATGGCGGTTGTTGGTGTCGTTCTCGTCCGTGGAGTACTGCGCCTTGCCGTCGAACGGTCCCCACTGCGGCGTCTCGTACTGGACGACGTTCACGCGGCGCTCGTGGAAGCGCGCGGCGTTGCTCGTGCCGAAGCCGAAGCGGCGCAGCACCGCGCTCGTCGACACGAAGTTGCCGCTGGAGACGCCGAGGAACGAGATGTCGTCGCCGTATTCCTTGAACGGCGTGTCCATGCGGCCCAGCTTGACCGTGCCGAAGCGGCGGTCGTTGAGGCCGACGAACGAATCGCGCTGCGCGAACGCGGAGTTGTTGCTGTCGACGAGGAATATGGTCTCGAGCTGCCAGATGGCCTTGAGATAAGGGCCCAACTTCTCGTGCCCGCGCAGGCCGAAGCGCGAGTTGCTCGACTCCATCTCGTTGCGCGTGATGATCGCGCTATCACCCGTGGGCGGAGATGCGAACGTGGCGACCGCTTCGCCCTTGCCGGTGGGACTGTGGCCGTATTCGCGCACGATTTCCGGATAAACCTTGCCGTACAGCTCGACGACCGAATCCGGCTCCGGACCCTCGCTCTTGGTGCCGCCCTTCTGGGCGAATGCCACAGGGACCACGAACAGCGCGCTGACCGCCAGGACCAGTGCTTTCCTCTGCATTCTCGAACCCCCTCCGTTGTTGTCTTGTTCCTTGATTCGGAACGATATATGTGCAGGTGGAACCTTGCCGCCGATTAGGGTAGTGAGACACCCCGGTCGCGTCAAGCTGAAATGCAACGAGTGTTGCGTTTTTGCTCAATCTCCCTAGGCGGCCTGGGACATTTTGGGGGGCAGGTCGGCCAGCTCCAACTGGTAGGCCTCCTGCATCCGGGACGTGAGGCCGTGCTTGGAGAGCGCCTCGGCGAACATCTGGCGGACTTCCTGGGACTCGTCGGCGTAGTCGATCTGGTGGCCGCCGATCCGGCGGCTGATCCACGCCTTGGGCACCCCCTGCTCGTTCCGGATAGCGACACCTTCCTGCTTGAACGCGAGGTAGCGCGCGGGCGCGGTACCGGTATTGAAGTGCTGGTGGAACCACATGTTGGGCGGGGTGATGAGCGTGCCCTCCTCCCAGTCGTAGCGCCGGGGCTTCTCGCCTTCCGGCCACATGAGGCTGAAGCCCTCCCCGCTCATGACGATCACGTAGGCGCCGGGCCCGTGGGCATGGGCCTTCTTGTACGTGCCGACGGGAAACTGGCTGATGTGGCTGTTCATCGAGCCCTTGGCCATGTTGAAGCGGATGTGGCCGCCGCCCGCCCCCCGCTCCTTGGCCGCGATGAGCGGCAGGTTGATGGCGTCCGCCACGAAGTTCGTGTCCAGCAAGAGGCCCTTCTGCTCGCCCTTGTTGGCGAAATAGTCCGGCTCGCCGCTGAAGCGGTCGCGGAAGTCGTAGTTCGTGCCGAAGACGAAGTCGAGGTCGCCGAAGGCGTTGATGATCGCCGGGGCGTTGGTGACCGACACGAAGCGCGCGGCTTCCCGCCCGGAGGTGTTGAAGTGCTGGTGCATGGTGTTGAGCGGGATCGCGAAGATCGCGCCCTTCTTCCACTCGAAGGTCACGCGCGCGCCGGCGTCGTTCCACACGGTGGTGGAGCCGCGGCCGTCGAGCACGTAGACCATCTCCTCGAAGAGCTGGCGGCGGGGTGCCAGCTCCTTGCCGGGCGGGATCTCGCACACGTAGGCGTCGTTGGAGGTGCGCGACGCATCGTGGTTGAGGAAGACGCCGCGGCCGCCGCGCGAGGGCCAGTCCTTGAGCTCCATCGTGTGGAGGTTGCGCTGGTAGATGGCGCTCTCGATCTCGAGGCCTTCCGATTTCACCCAGCGCGTGTAGGGCGTCTCCTTTTCCGTGGCGAACTTCTTCGCCATCTCATCGGAAACCTTCGCGGTCTTCAGCTCGTCGCCTGCTGCCATGTTCTCTCCGTCACCCCGGCGAAGGCCGGGGCCCAATTTCCACGATTACGCGGGTTGCTTGATTTTTCCGGTCAGGAACTGCTCCACCAGCTCCGGCGTGACCTTCACGCCGGGCTGGTACTCGGGCGCGTCCTCGATCTGCTCGAGGTCGTTCAGGCCGCACGCCTTGAAGATGCGGTTGACGGCCGAGATGAGGCGCACGGGACGCTCGGGATCCGCATTGAAGTGCTGCGAGATGGTGTTGGGCGGGATGTAGATCACGTCGCCCGCTTCCCACTCGTAGCGCTTCACTTCCTTCTGCGGCGTCCAGTGGTACGTGTCGGTGATCTCGACGTCGCAGTCCTGGTGCAGGTCGTAGCCTCGGCCCTCGAGCACGTAGAGGCACTCCTCGGCGAGCTGGCGGTGCTTGCCCGACTTGCTGCCCGGCGGAATGATCAGCATGTACGCGTCGACCGTCTCCATGCGCGTGTTCATGCCTTCGTTCAGCAGGTGCTTCAGCAGGCCGTGGCGGGAAAGCTCCCACGGCATGTCCTCCGGATGCACGATCTTCCTGCGCTTGGCGTTGCGCGCGGGCGCCGCGGCCGCATCGTCCAGCAGCGCCTGGTACAGCGCCTTGTTGTCGGTGCCCTTCTTCCACGCTTTCGATTCACCCCAGGCCATCTTTTTTCTCCTGATTGCGAAATTGGGCCCCCGCCTGCGCGGGGGCGACGAGCAGGTCACCCCGGGCGCCGCAATGCGGCAATGGCCCGGGGTCCAATTTCATTCGTGATTGAAATCGGTCTCTTCCTCGCGCGCCCTGAAGGCGGCGGCCTCGGGGCCGGCGGCGGGCTCGGTGGGCCGCGGCTCGACCTGCTTCTGGAAGAGCATGTTCATGAACATGTACATCGGCTTCGTCTTGATGACGAGCGCGCGGGCGGGCCTGGTCGGGCTCGCGTTGAAATGCTGGTGCACGCAGTTGTTGTGCACGATGGCGACGTCGCCCGCCTTCCAGTCGTAGCGGATGCCGTCGTGGACTTCGTAGCCCTCGCCGTCGAGGATGTAGAAGGCGGCCTCGTTCACGTGGCCGTGCTTCTGGCTCTTGCCGCCCGGGCCGTACTCCTCCATGTGCAGGTGGAAGGTCTGCGTGATGCCGTCCTTCGGCTCCACGTAGTGGCGGCTGTAGGTCTGCGGGCCGTCGCGGAACTTGATGTCCCTGGCGCGGCGCACGCGCGGCATGTCGCGCAGACGCTTCAGCTCGTCCTTCAGGCTGTACTGTCCCTGGACGCCGCGCACGAAGATGCGGTCCTTCTTGGAGTGGTAATGCGACTCGGTGCCGACCTGCTTGTCCGGCGTCGAGACTTCCTGCTGCTTGCTCACGGGTGTGTCCATTGGGACCTCCTGGTGCCGACCGCGGCTAGACGCCGTAGTCCTCGAGTTTGAACCGCTTCGGTTTGAGGGTCCGGCAGATCTCGCGGTTCAGCCCCGCCTGTGCCAGCCCGACTCCCTTTTCCGCCGCCATCGCCTGGACGATCTCCATGTCGTCCTCCGCCCAGGCCATGGTGTTGACCTTCCAGTTGCGCAGCACGTAGTTGTCCGCGCTGGACATGAGCAGCGTCTCGCGCAGCTTCTCCGGGTCCATGCCGTAGCGCTGCGCGAGCGCGAGCGCCTCGTGGTTGGCGATGAGGCAGGACCACATGATCATGTTGTTCGCGGCCTTGGCAACCTGCGCCGTGCCGACGGGGCCCGTATGGGCTATGTCCGCCGAGTAGCAGGAGAGGACCGGCCGCAGCCGCTCCACCACCGCCGCCTCGCCGCCCACGAAGGACAGCAGCGTGCCCTCGTCCGCCGCCTTGCCGCCGCGGCAGACCGTGGAGTCGACCACGTGGACGCCGCGCCTGGCGCCCATCCCGGCCAGCTCGATGACCGTGCGCGGATGGACGGTCGAGAGGATCGCGACGATCGTGTCCCGCGCCATGTCCTTCAGCCCGCCCTCCGCCGACAGCAGCTCGCGCAGCTCGCGGTCGTAGCCCACGCAGACCAGGATCACCTGCGAGGTCTTCGCGAGCGTGGGCAGGTCCACCCATTGGGCACCCTTCGACTCGACCGTCGAGCGCTTGCCCGGATCGATGTCGTACACGGAGACCTCGTAGCCCTTCCGCGCGACGTGCCCGATCATGGGCTGGCCCATCCTGCCCGCCCCGATGAATCCGACTTTTTCCTGCGCCATGTGCCTTGTGCCTATCTCTTCTGCGTCAACGTATCGATCAACGCCGGCTGCCCGCCCTTCACCTTCGCGATCGCACGCTTCAGCGCCGCGGCCACATCCTTCGGGTTGTCGATGGGACCCTCGCCATACCAGCCCATGGACTGCGCGAGCCTGGCGAAGTCCGGATCGGGATCGGTCATGTCCATGCCGATGTGCGCGCGCTCGACCGGCGTGCCGCGCAGCTTGGCCATGCGGATCTGGTGCTCCCAGTCGTTGTAGTACGCCCGGTTGTTGTACATGACGACGAGCATCGGGATGCGATGCTTGGCCGCCACCCACAGCGCGCCCGCGTCGAACATGAGGTCGCCGTCGGGCTGCATGTCGACCACGAGCCGCTTTTGCTCGCGGTTGGCGAGCGCCACGCCGAGCGAGATGCCGAGCTGCGTCGAGGTGCCGAGCGACTTCCCCGGATGGCGGTGGGGCTTGTCGAAGTCCCAGAGCTTGCGCGTCCAGTCCTCGAGCGTGCCGGCCGTGAGCACCCAGTCCTCGCCCTGGATCGCGTTCCACACCTCGGAGGCGAGGCGCGGCAGCGTGATGGGCGACGCATCCCAGTCTTCCTTCGCCTGCTCCGCCCACTTTTCGCGGCGGGCCTTCGTCTTCGCGGCGACTTCCGCCGTGCGCGCCTTCACGCGCTCGCGCAGCTTCGCGTCGTTCTCGATGCGCTGCCGCAGGAGCTGCGTGAGCATCGGGATGGCGAGCGTCGTGTCCGCCATCACGCGCAGGTCCGCGTGGTTCATGCGCTGGTAGTCGAGCGCCCAGGCGGAAAGCTCGAGGTCGCCGAAGCCGATCTCGATCCACTTCGCGCCCGCGGGGACGACGGAAGTGAGCTGCCGCGTGGTGCTCACGAGCTCGGTCGTGGGCTTTTCCCAGTCGCGCGCGTCGAGGCAGATGACGACATCCGCATCGCGGAAATGGTCCTTCGTGAGGCTCGCGTTGAGCGGATGGCGGCTGGGGAAATTCAGGCGCCCGTTGATGTCGTGCACCGGGATACCCGCGGTTTCCGCCAGCTCCACCAGCGAATGGAAGGCCTCGTGATCGCGGCCCACGTACTCCGCGATGATCACCGGGTGCCCGGCCGCGGCGATCATGTCGGCGGCCTTCGCGAGCGCGGCCGGGTCCGGGCCCAGGCGCGAGGGCACCTTCACCGCATCGGCACGCGGAAGCGCGACCTCGTGCTCCAGCTTCTGCTCCTGCAGCCACGCGTCGTAGATCATGTACACCGGGCCCTGCGGCTGCGTCATCATCACGCCGTACGCGCGGGCGAACGACTCGGGCACGCCGTCGACGGTATGCGGCTGGTAGTCCCACTTGGTGTACTGGCGCACCGCCTCGCCCTGGCCCTGCGCGGTGTGGATCCAGTCGATGCGCGGGCGCCGCTTGGTCTCGTCCATCGGGCCCGTGGCGCCGATGATGAAGACGGGCGCGCGGTCGATGTAGGCGTAGTAGATCGCCATGTTCGCGTGCAGCAGGCCGACCAGGTTGTGCAGGATCGCGACCATCGGCTTGCCCGTGGCCTTGGCGTACCCGTGCGCGATCTGGACCGCGGTCTCCTCGTGCTGGCACAGCATCATCGTCGGGCGGTTCTGCCCGTAGTTCACGATGGAATCGTGCAGGCCGCGGTAGCTGGCCCCCGGATTGAGCGCGGCATGCGGCAGGTCGTACATGTGCAGCATGTCGACGATGACGTCCGACGCCCAGCGGTCCTTCGCCGGCGCGGTCGGATATTTCGCCCCCCGCGCCTCGATCCTGATGTTTGCCTTGTCGTGTTTGTCCTGCATTTGTCCCCTATTTCCTTCTTGTGCCTTGCGCCTTGCGCCTTGCGCCCTTTGCCCGTCCCCCTGCGCCCTTTACGCCGCCCTCAGCGCGATGCACTTCTCCGGATCCAGGTTCACGTAGATCGGCTGCCCGATCGGCGTGCGCAGCGACGGGTGGCGGCGCGAGAGCAACGTGCGCTCCCCCAGCTTCACCTGGAAGTCGACGCATTCGCCCAGGAACACCTTCTGGTCGACGCGTGCTTCGCGCACGTTGATGCCGTCCGGCCTGGACTCCTGCAGCTCGACATCCTCCGGCCGCACCGACAGCAGCACCTTGTCCTCCGGACGCAGCACTTCCGTGGCGAGGACGGTGAGATCGCCGATCTCGGTGCGCACGCGATAGCGGCCATCGTCGCCGTCGGGCCCGAGGACGGAGCCATCGAGGAAGTTCGTGCTGCCGACGAAATCGGCCACGAAGGAATTGATCGGGCGCTCGTAGATCTCGCGCGGGCCGGCGATCTGCTGGATGCGCCCCTCGCTCATGACCGCGATCTCGTGCGAGAGCGCCAGCGCCTCGCTCTGGTCGTGCGTCACGTAGATGGTGGTGATGCGCAGCTCGCGCTGCAGGCGCTTCAGCTCGAAGCGCATCTTCTCGCGCAGCTTCGCATCGAGGTTCGAGAGCGGCTCGTCGAGCAGCAGGAGCTGGGGCTCCATCACCAGCGCACGCGCGAGCGCCAGGCGCTGCTGCTGGCCGCCGGAGAGCTTGGTGGCCTCGCGGTCGGCAAGGTGGTCGAGCTGCGTGGCCGCGAGCACGCGCATCACCTTGTCGCGCAGCTCCTGGCGCGAGTACTTCTTCTCGCCCACTTCCAGCGGGAAGGCGGCGTTCTTGAAGACCGTCATGTGCGGCCAGATGGCGTACGACTGGAACACCATGCCGAAACCACGCCGGTTGGGCGTGACGAAGATGCCCTTCGACGACGAGTACACCACGCGGTCGTTCACCGCGATCTCGCCCACGCGCGGCCTCTCCAGGCCGGCGATGGAACGCAGGGTGGTGGTCTTGCCGCAACCGCTGGGCCCGAGGAGCGTGAAGAGCTTGCCCTCCGGGACCGTGAAGGTCACGTCCTGGGCCGCCCGCACGATCTCGCCGTGCTCGTTCGGATACTCCGTGTAGAGGCCCTCTACTCTCAGCACGGCTTCACTCCTCCTCTTTGCCGCGCATCGCGCGGGTTAGGGCTGGGACACAGATGAACACAGATGAACACGGATAAAAGCGATTCAATGTATTCGTGCCCAACCTCTCAATGTCCTGAAACGACGGCACGAAAGGCCAAGTCCATCCGTGTTCATCCGTGTTCATCCGTGTTTGACGCTTTTCGCTCGAATCATTCCTTGACGCCGAACTTCCTGCCCAGCCACTGCGCGACCATCACCAGCACGAGCAGCGCGAGGATGAACATCACCCCCAGCGCGGAGAGCTCCACGTACTGCCCGTTCTCCCACAGCTCCCAGATCACGATCGACACGACTTCCGTGCCGGGGCTGTAGAGAAGGATCGAGCTCGACAGCTCGCGGATGGACACGATCATCACGTAGATCCAACCGGCGACGAGCCCGGGCTTCAGCAGCGGCAGGATCACGCGCCAGAAGGTGGTGCCCCAGGAGGCGCCGCTCATCGCCGCGGATTCCTCGAGCTCCCGGTGGATCTGCAGCATCGACGTGGTGTTGTAGCGCAGGCCGTAGGGCATGAACCGCGTGACGTACGCGATGAACATGATCCACATCGTCCCGTACACGCCGATGTCGAAGTTGAGGTAGAAGATCATGATCGACAGGCCCAGCACGAGGCCCGGGAACACCATCGGCAGCGAGGCGATGTTGTCGAGCAGCCAGCGCCCCGGCAGCCTGGTCTTCACCACGATCCAGCAGATGACCGACGTGACCAGCATGATGATCGTCGCCGTGCCCACCGAGAGCAGCAGGCTGTTCCACACCGCGCCGATGAGGTTCGGGTAGGTCACGATGAAGCGGTAGGGGTCGAGCGTGAGGTTCTTCAGCGCCTGCATCGACGGCACCGAGTAGAACCTCTGCAGCGACGACCACAGCAGCACCAGGAACGGCAGCACCACGATCAGCAGGAAGTAGACGATGAAGATCCCCGCCGTGAGGTAGCGCCAGCGCCCGAGGTCGATCTGCCGCGGCCGGAAGCCCTTCCCCGTCATCGTCGCGTACTTCGATCCGCGGCTGGAGAGCCGCGACTGGAAATAGACGCCGACGGTGGTGATGAGCAGGAGCGTGACCGCATAAGCCGAAGCGAGACCGACCTGGCTCGGATACTTGTGCACCGCCTGGTAGATCGAGGAGGTGAAGACCTGGATCCCGACCGGCAACCCGAGGAGCGCGGGCACCTCGAACGACTCGATGGCGCGCACGAAAAGAATGAGGATGGTCGCGAAGACCGCGGGCCACGAGAGGCGCAGCGTGACGCGCCACGCCACCTGGAAGACATTCGCGCCGCTCATCATGGCGCTTTCCTCGAGCGACGGATCCATCGCGCGGAAGGCGGCCGACATGAGCAGGAAGGCCATCGGCGAGTAGTGCAGCCCGTCGACCCAGATCATGCCCTTCATCGTGTAGATGTCGAAGAGCGCCTCGACGCCGAAGAGGTCCTTCACCACCAGGTTCACGATGCCGATCTTCGGGCTCGCGAGCAGGATCCACGCGACCGTGAAGAGGATGCTCGGGATGATGAGCGGGATGATCGACAGCGCGTAGAAGGCGTTCTTGAACGGCGTGTTGGTGCGCTCGTTCATCCATGCGAGCCCGGTGCCGACCAGGAACGCGAAGAGCGACGTGCCCGCGGCGTAGCGCAGCGAGTTCCAGAAGAGCCGCCACGTGTCGCCGCTGCCGTACGCCTCGGCATAGTTGCCGAAGGTGAACTGCGCGGGCGTGGTCGCAGTCTGCGGCG
>Ga0068851_10001037_pt1 | contig 12072 bp, 14 predicted proteins | sample KBSCornC12_FD_66588 | JGI IMG/M metagenome (GOLD analysis project Ga0068851, IMG submission 66588) | Corn rhizosphere microbial communities from Kellogg Biological Station, Michigan, USA - KBS Corn C1-2 | ecosystem: Host-associated > Plants > Roots > Rhizosphere > Soil ...
GGGCACCGTCGCCCCCGCGAAGGCTTCCGTCGTCGCCCCCGCGAAGGCTTCCGTCGTCGCCCCCGCGAAGGCTTCCGTCGTCGCCCCCGCGAAGGCTTCCGTCGTCGCCCCCGCGAAGGCGGGGGCCCAATCTCCCGCATCATCGCTCCTCCGTGCCGCGCGCCTGGGCCTCGTCCTCGCCTGCATGTTCGCCCTCGAAGCGGCGGCGGCCGAGCTCGCTGCGTCGGGACTGCAGGAACTGGTCCGTGGCATCCGCGAGACCCGCCACATTCCGGCGATCGCCGTGATGGTCCAGGAACATGGCCGCATCGAAAGCGCCGTGGTGGGCGTCCGCGCGCTCGGGCATCCGGAGCCGGCCACCCTCGACGACCAATGGCACATCGGCTCCGACACCAAGGCCTTCACCGCGACGCTCATCGCGCGCCTGGCGGAGAAGGGCGTGCTCGCGCTCGACGACACGCTCGAACGGGCATTGCCGGCGCTTGCCGGCGCGATGCACCCCGGCTATCGAAAGGTGACCCTCGCGCAAATCCTCACGCACACCGCCGGCTTTCCCGCGCTCGTCGATCCCGCGGACCTGCCGGAATTCCGCCGCGTGATCGCCGCCGCGGACAACGTGGTCGCGCAGCGCGCCGCGATCGCCCGCCACTATCTTTCGCAGCCCCCGGGCTCTCCCGCGGGAACGTTCGCGTACTCGAACCTGGATTACATCGTGGCGGGCGCGATCGCCGAGGCGCATACGGGGCTTGCATGGGAGGAGCTCATGGAGCGCGAGGTGTTCGCGCCGCTGGGCATCCGGCATGCGGGATTCGGCCCGCCCGGCACGCCCGGACGCGTCGACGAGCCGCACGGTCACGAGCTCTCGGGCGGCGCGCTCGTACCGATCGATCCTGCGGATCCGGACGCGGACAATCCGCCGGCGCTCGGTCCCGCGGGAACGCTGCACATCACGCTCGCCGACTGGATGCGATTCGCGCAGGAGCACCTGGCCGGCATGCACGGCCGCGGCACGTTGCTCTCGCCCGCCACTTATCGGCGCGTGCATACGCCGGTCGCCGGCTACGCGCTCGGCTGGGGCTCGTTGATGGGGCCGCGCGGCGAGCCGCTCGTGGTCGCACACACGGGCAGCAACGGCAACTGGCTCGCGGACATCCGCATCGATGCACGCAACGATTCGATCGTGCTCATCGCCATGAACGCGGCAGGCCCGGAAGCGCACCTCGCGCTGGACGAGCTCAAGAAGCAGCTCGTGAAACGCACCGGCGCGCACTAAACACTGGCACGGCACGCACGCAAGTGGTGCCGTGCCCCACGTTCTTGCACCGCTTTCCCTTGCGCCTTCGTGATGGAAGCGGCTGTGCGGCACTGGCCCGCTTCTTGCCTTTAACCCTGAGGTTCCATGAATCCGCTCGCCGCACGGGTGAGCGCCACACCCAGGGGAGAAAAGAGCAAATGGCTTATCTGGTGCCTTCGGAATTCGCCGTCAAGATGGTCGACGCGGGCGAATCCAAGATCTTCATGTCGACGCGAGACACGCTCGTGCGCGCATACATGGCGGGCGCGATCCTCGCGCTCGCCGCGTGGTTCGCGGTCACCATCAACGTGAGCACCGGCCAGCCGCTGCTGGGTGCGGTGCTGTTCCCGGTCGGCTTCTGCATGCTGTACCTGCTGGGCTTCGACCTGCTCACGGGCGTCTTCGTGCTGGCGCCCCTCGCGCTCTGGGACAAGCGGCCGGGCGTGACGTGGAAAGGCGTGCTGCGCAACTGGGGGCTGGTCTTCGTCGGCAACTTCGCCGGCGCCTTCACCGTCGCGGTGCTGATGGCCATCTATGCGACCTACGGCTTCTCGACCGAGCCCAACGCCGTCGGCAAGGCCTTGAGCGTGATCGGCGAGAACCGCACGCTCGGCTATGCGAAGTACGGCGCCGCCGGGATGCTCACGCTCTTCGTGCGCGGCATGCTGTGCAACTGGATGGTGTCCACGGGCGTGGTGGGTGCGATGATCTCCACGCACGTGAGCGGCAAGGTGATCGCGATGTGGATGCCGATCATGCTGTTCTTCTACATGGTCTTCGAGCACTCGATCGTGAACATGTTCCTGTTCCCCTCGGGCCTCCTGCTGGGCGCGCATTTCACGTGGATGGACTATCTTCTCTGGAACGAGATCCCGACGGTGCTGGGCAACCTCGTGGGAGGCCTCGCGTTCACCGGCCTCACGCTCTACGCGACGCACGTGAAGACGCTGCCGAGGCGCGAGGTGGCGATCCGGCGCGTGGCCTGAAGAAGGGAAGCATGCTCGCGGTTCGGGTCGGGCAGCATTCGGATCGCGGGCGCAAGGAAGTCAACCAGGACTTCTACGGCGCCACGATTCCCGAGGGGCCGCCGCTCTCTTCGAAGGGAGTGGCGGTCGCGCTCGCCGACGGCATCGGCTCGAGCGCCGTGAGCCAGGTCGCGAGCGAGTTCGCGGTGCTGGGCCTGCTCGAGGATTACTACTGCACCTCGGAAGCGTGGTCGGTGCGCAAGTCCGTGGACCGCGTCCTCGCCGCGACCAACTCGTGGCTGCACTCGCGCACGCAGCAGGGACCGTTCCGCAACGACATGGAGCGCGGCTACGTGTGCACGCTCTCCGCCGTGGTGATCAAGGGCTGCACGGCCCATGTCTTCCACGTGGGCGACTCGCGCGTGTACCGCCTGCAGCGCGGCGTGCTGGAGCCGGTCACGCAGGACCATGTGTGGATCTCGGGCGGGCAGGGCTACCTCGCGCGCGCCATGGGATTCAACCCGCAGGTGGAGATCGACTACCACGCGCTGCCGGTCGAGGCGGGCGACGTCTTCGTGCTCGCGACCGACGGCGTGCACGAGCACGTGACGGAGCGCGACATGGCCGCGGCGATCGCCGAGCGCGCGCACGACCTGGACGCGGCGGCGCAGGCGATCGTCGCGAAGGCGCTCGCCAACGGCAGCCCGGACAACCTCACGGCGCAGGTCGTGCGCATCGAATCCCTGCCGCCGCCGGAAGGCTCCGAGCTGCACGAGCGGCTGGTGGAATTGCCGCCGGCGCCGCTCCTCTCGCCGCGCGACATGCTCGATGGCTGGCGCATCGTGCGCGAGATCCACGCCACGCCTCGCAGCCACATCTATCTGGCGGTCGACGTGCAGACCGGGGCGCCCGCCATCATCAAGACGCCGGCCATCGACCGCCGCGAGGACACCGCCTACATCGAGCGCTTCCTGATGGAGGAATGGATCGCGCGCCGCATCGATAGCGCCCATGTGCTGAAGCCCGTCGGCCACGCGCGCGCGCGCACCTGCCAGTACGTGGTCACCGAGTACATCGACGGGCAGACGCTCGCGCAGTGGATGACGGACCATCCGCGCCCGGAAGTGGAGAGCGTTCGCCGCATCGTCGAGCAGGTGGCCCGCGGGCTGCAGGCGATGCATCGCATGGAGATGCTGCACCAGGACCTGCGTCCCGAGAACATCATGATCGACGCGAACGGCACCGTGAAGATCATCGATTTCGGGGCGGTGAGCGTGGCGGGCCTGCGCGAGATCCACGGGCCGCGCGATGACGCCGTCATCCTCGGCACCGAGCAGTACACGGCGCCCGAATATTTCCTGGGCGAGGCGGGTACGCCGGCATCGGATCTCTTTTCCCTCGGCACGATCGCCTACCAGATGCTGTCGGGCCGGCTGCCCTACGGCGCGGACGTCTCCCGGGCCCGCACGCGCGCCGCCCAGTCGAAGCTGCGCTATCGCAGCGTGCTGCGCGAGGACCGCGAGATCCCGGCATGGATCGACGAGGTGCTGCGCCGCGCCCTCGAGCCGTCGCCCGCGAAGCGCTACCGGGAGCTTTCGGAGTTCGTGCACGACCTGCGCCATCCCAGCGCTCGCCTCACGGGACGGCCCGCGACCCCGCCGCTGGTCGAGCGGGATGCGTTGCTCTTCTGGAAGATGGTCGTGGCGCTGCTATCGCTCGCGCTGCTCGCGATGCTCTTCCTGCACTTCGGCCGCTAGCCGCCGCGTTGGCCTGGAAGTTCACGTGTTGCGCATGGATATTTATTGGCGCGACGGAGTACAACAACTCGTTTGCTGCACCGCACAATGACTCGATACAGTTCGTGTTCTGGCCCCCACCGGGGCATTGCAACGCGAGGTCATCCCATGAAGCCCATTCCCGTCGACAAAACGTCCGGCAGCATCGAGCAGCATATTCGCCACGCGCACCTGCAGCGTGCGGCGTACCTGGGCGACTTGATGTCGAGCGCTTTCCTCGCCGCTGCACGAGCCTTCACCGGAATCACCACGCGTGTCACGAGTGCCACGCAGGGAAGGGTGCGCCGCCCGCAGCTCGCGCCGCGTTGACTCGAACCGGAGGGCCGTGAGATCGCCCCGGCGTTGCCGCGTCCGCGTCGCCTTTCGTGGCGCGGATTGGGGCCGTCGGGCTACCACGGACTGCAGGCGATCGAATGGGGCAGACAGCGCAGCAAGCGCGTCGTCATCTGCGCGCACGGCTACAGCGGCAACGGCCGCGACTTCGACTGGCTCGCGCACGAGCTGGCCCGGGACGCGCGCGTCGTGTGCCCCGACATGCCCGGACGCGGGCGCAGCGACTGGCTGCCGAACGCGTTCGCCTACAACTTTCCGCAATTCCTCGCCGACCTGCGCGCGCTCATCCACGAGCTCGGCGCCACCGAGGTGGAATGGGTCGGTACGTCGATGGGCGGCTTGCTCGGCCTGCTGCTCGCGGCCGAGCCACGGAGCCCGATCTCGCGGCTGGTGCTGAACGACGTGGGCGCCTTCGTCCCGTCGGAAGCGCTGGCGCGCATCGGAGGCAACCTGCAGGCGCCGGAGCGCTTCGATTCCATGGCCGGGCTCCAGGCGCACCTGCGCCACACGCATCGGCACTGGGGCCCGATCACGGACAAGCAGTGGGCGCACCTCGCACGCCACGGGGCGCGCCGCGTGGAAGGCGGCTTCGCGCTGCACTACGACCCGCGGATCGCGATGCTCATGAAAGCGCCCATCGTCTCGCCGGGCCTGTCGCTCTGGACCACGTGGTACCGGGTTCGCTGCCCGGTGCTCATCGTGCGCGGGGAGACGTCGGAGATCCTTCCACCGGCGGTGATGCAGGCGATGCTGGATTCGCGGCCGGGCACCGAATACCTCGAGGTCGCGGGCGCGGGCCATGCGCCCTCCCTCATGGCGCCGGGGCAGGTCGACGCGATCGCGCGCTTCCTGCGCCCGCCGGCTGCGGTCAGCTCTTTGGCGGATACATGCGCCGCGCGGCCTGGTACAGCGCCGTGCATCGCGTGCCACTGCGGCAGAAGGCGAGGAGGGGACGCGGCAGGTCTTGCATGAGCTCGGCGAATCGCGCCACGTCCTGCGGCGTGATCATGCCCGAGCTCACGGGCTGCCATTCGTAGCGCAGGCCCGCCGCCTCCGCCGCGGCGCGCAGCTCTTCCTGGGCCGGCTGCCCCGGTTCCTGCTCGAGGCGGTTGTTGACGACGGCACGGAAGCCTTCCTTCGCAAGAGCCGCCATCTGCTCCGGCAGGATCTGCGGCGCGACGGCGAAGTCGTCGGCGAGGTAGGTGAGGGGAAGCGGGTTGGCCATGCTGGTGTGGAGGGTAACGGCGGAATCCGGAAGGGCACCATTGTGCCATCCCCGGGATAGGGTAGGATTCTTCCTACACCCGTTTCATTCCACGATGTGCAAAAATGCCGGGTTAATGGACGTCACCGACAAAGCCCTCTCCGCCGCGGTCATTGCCCGGATAAGCGCCGCCAAGGCCCGCCTGGCCGGCTGGATGGACCGCAACGGCTTCACCGAAAGCCAGGGCTGGCGGGTCTGCGAGGAGCTGCGCTCCCGCCCCGAAGGCACGGAATTCGTCTTCCGCCCGATCCACATGCGCCTGCCGTCCCCGCCGCACGAGGAGGTCGTCCTCGTGGATACCGGCGGCGTCCCGATCTAGCCGCCCCCGCCGCGCCACCCCCCGCTCGTCCGCTGCGACGAAATGCCACACTCGCGCGCGGCGCCGGATGGGGGATGATTGGCATCAAAATGAAGTAGGCTTTCAAAGCCGGGCAGGTCCAAAAAAAGCCCGGGAAGTCCAGAAGAAGAAGTGCGGCAAGTCCAAGAACAAATCCAGCAAGTAGGGGAGCGACCCAAATGCGTAATGCCGATACCCTGAGCACGTGGGTGCATGTCTTTTCGTTGCTGCTTCCGGTAGGTCCGCCGCTCGGCCTGCGGGTGAGCGAGCAACGCGCCTTCGAGCAGCTCGCTGCGCTGCTGTAGCGCCCGGTGCCTCAGTGCAGTCGCGCGTTGCCCTGTGGGCCGCCTTCGGGCCCCGCGGGGCGGCGCGGCCTCGAGACCGGGTCGAAGATGTCGTATTCGGCCTGGTGGCGGCTGATGATCTCCTCGATCACCGGCGCACACTCGGGACACACCGGCGGCAGCCCGCCGGGTGACCAGTTCGCGGCCCCTGCGTCGCCCTCGACCAGCTCGGGCAGTGGCATCCGGCATGCGGAGCAGTGGTCCGGCCGGCGCTCGTGGAATTCGCGGCTGAGGAGCCAGTACAGTTTCCCCGGGGTGATTGCGGTTCTCATGGGTTTATTTTCGCCTGTTGACCCGGGCGCCACCCAGCGCATGAGGCCGATTTTCGTATAGGCGCCCGCGGCTACGGCGCGCGGGCGGATTCTGTCGGAAGCAAAAGGGCCCCGAAGGGCCCGGACGCTACGTATGCAATCGCGCGTCGCCTACATGCGGCCCTTCTCGGCGTCGTCGCGCGAGTCGCCCGCATTCTTCTGCACCTTGCCCATCATCCGCTTGCCGAGGCCCTTCGCCTGCTGGCTCAGGTTTCCCGTCGCCTTGCCGGCCTTCTGCTGGATCGTGCCTCCGGCTTCCTTCATCCTGCCCTTCACTTGGTCGCGGTTCATAGACGTTCTCCTCGAAGTGGTGAAAGCCCCCGCCAAGGGGTATTCCAATACGACTCCGCCGTTGCTACGGCGGTTCGGTGTGCGAGATACTTCGCCCCCGCGCCGGGTGGCGCAGGACTTCGTGCGTCCATTTGCCGCATCGCCATACGGCGCATCCCCGCCTCAAACCCTTGATTTCATTAACGCGTGATTACTTGTGTCATTTTCCAGCTACGCCGCAATCGGTTAAACTGGACACCGTTGTCAGATTTCAAGGAAGCTTGCCGTCGTGAAGTCCGGAACCCACCTGTCGCTGTTCCTTTTCGCCCTCGCCATGGCCGCGCTTTCGCGCCCGGCGCTGGCGGATATCTACAGCTTCAAGGATGAGAACGGCGTCGTGCACTTCAGCAACATGCCGGACGACAAGCGCTACAAGCTCATCCGCCGTGAAGCCGGCAGCGCTCCGGCACCGGTTGCCGCGCCGGCCGCCGCCGCGGCTGCCAACGTCTACATGCCGGCCGAAGAGAGCATTCGCCGCTTCAGCCCCATCATCGATACCGCCAGCCGCCTGCACGGCGTGGACGCAGCGCTCATCCACGCGGTGATCTCCGCGGAATCGGGCTACAACCCCTCGGCGCTGTCGAAGGCGGGCGCGATGGGCCTCATGCAGCTCATGCCCCAGACCGCCAAGCGCTACGGCGTCACCAACATCATGGACCCGGTGCAGAACATCACCGGCGGCGTGCGCTACCTGCGCGACCTGCTTTCCATGTTCAACGGCAACCTCGAGCTCGCCATCGCGGCGTACAACGCGGGCGAGAACGCGGTCATCAGGTACGGCAACAAGATCCCGCCGTACGCGGAGACCGTCCAGTACGTGCCGAAGGTCCTCGGCTTCTACCGCAAATTCCAGTCGCGCCCGAGCTAGGGCGAGACGAACCCCATATTGGGCACGGCGTTCGATCCTGCGGGACCGGGGCCGTGCCCGATGTCTTTGTGGGGCCCGGAATCGCTCAGCGCGGCGCCTCCGCGGCAACTGCGACGGCAGCGCCGTCGCGAAGCTGGGCCAACCCCGACGTAGCCACGACGTCACCGGGTGCGAGCCCCGCCACCACCTCGACGCTCGCGCCGGCATCCTGTCCCAGCTCCACTTTCTCCCGCACCGCCTTGCCCTGCACGACCTTGTAGACGGCGCTCTCGCTGCCCATCGTCATCACCGCCTCGTCGGGCACGACCAGCGCGTCGCGCGCGCCGCTCGTGGGCACCTGCACGCGTGCGCGCATGCCGGGCCGCAGCCGCCCATCGCGATTGCGCACGATCGCACGGATCTCCACCGCACGGGCATTCCTCTCGTTCACGGCGCGCACCGAGACGATCTTGCACGGGTAGTCCGCGCCGGCGGCCTCGTCGACCACGGCCTCCACCTCCTGGCCCGCTTTCGCGACCGGCAGCGACATCTCCGGCACGCGAACCTCCAGCGGCAGGAGTTCGAGCGAGCGCAGCGTGGTCACCGCTTCTCCCACCTCGACGACCTCGTTCACGTGCACGGCCGGCGCGGCCGCGATGCCCGTGACCGGCGCGCGCACCACCATCGCGGCGAGGCGCGCCTGGAGCTCGCGCACCCGCGCCCGGGCCTCCTCGAGCGCGCGTTGCGACAGCTCCTCCTGGTCCCGGCCGAGGAAGCCCTTGGCGCGAAGCTCCTGCGAGCGGCGGTAGCGCGACTGCATCTCCGTCACGTTTTCGCGGGCGTGCTCGAGCTCCGCCTTGTCGGCCGAGTCGTCGAGGCGGACGAGGGCGTGGCCGCGGACCACGCGATCGCCCTCGTGGAACAGCACCTGGGCCACGCGCGCCACGATCTGTGGGCGCACCAGGATCTTCTCGCCGTCGCGCAGCGAAGCTTGTACGGAGAGGATCTGCGGAAGCTGGCGGACCTCCACGCGCGCGACGTGAACCGCTGCGGCCGCTTGCGGGGACCCGGGCGCGCCGGCGCGGCGCTGCGCGAGCCATCCGTACGCCAGGGCGGCGACGAGGGCCAGGACGGCAAGCACTGCGACGGCGCGCAGGAAAGTGCGCATACGCTCTCGCGTTCCCTCGCAGGGAACGGCTTCAGGGGCGGCGGGACGCCGTGCGGCCCGCGATGCTCGCGGGCGGGTGCAACGCTAGGCGGGTATGTCCGGAACGAGCTGGCGCTGCAGCATGAATATCTGGTCCTTCAACATGAGCTTGCGCTTCTTCAAGCGCTTGAGCTGCAGCTCATCGTGCAGCGGGCTGAGTTCCAGGGCTTCGATCGCGCGGTCCAGGTCGCGATGCTCGAGATTGAGCTCGCTGATCCGCCGCTTGACCTCTTCGACACTCTCCAAGGCGATCGCGGTCATCGGCTGCCTACCTCCGGTGGAATCTCCCGAACATACTCCCGTTGCCGGGGTATTGCTAGTCGCTCCGGAGCGTCGCCGCACCCCTTGCGGGGCCGGGTCGATTCGGTTTCAATAGCTGCATCAGGCCGGATTTCGAAGAGCCTGAGTAACATAAAATCAAGAACATAGAATCAGTGCAAGGCGCATGAATTTTCGTCGCAGCGAGTTCGATGTCACGAACCGGATCAACACGACCGATCCGGTGTGCGTGAGCCTGGAGATAGCGCGCATCTTCCGCGCGGTCTATTCACGCCCCCCTGCGCCCGCCCTCGCGCGCGCCTTCGAGGACCTCGTGCGCCTCTATCGCGGCGAGTATCCGGGCTATGTCGGCTGCGACACCCAGTACCACGACCTGCAGCACGTCCTCGAGGTGACGCTCGCGATGGCGCGGCTGGTCGACGGCTATGAGCGCACCCGGGCCGACGGTCCCGCCATCGGCGAACGGCTCTTCCAGCTGGGCGTGATCTGCGCGCTCTACCACGACTGCGGCTACATCCGCCGCGACACCGACCGCAAGCACACCAACGGCGCCGAATACACGTCGACGCACGTTTCGCGCGGCGGCCGCTTCCTGCGCGAGTACCTGCCGACGATCGGGATGAATGACGAAGCCGAGATCGCGGCGGAGCTGCTGCATTTCACCGGCTACGAAAAACCCGTGGCTTCCATCCGCGTGCCCGCGCCGATCTACCGGCTGCTGGGAAGCCTGCTCGGCTCCGCGGACATCATCGCGCAGATGTCGGATCGCTGTTACCTGGAGAAATGCCGCGACCGGCTCTATCCCGAATTCGTCGCGGCCGGCCTCGCACGCAGGCGCGACGACAGCGGCCGCGAGGAGGTGGTGTTCGCTTCCGGCGAGGACCTCCTGCGCAAGACCCCGCTCTTCTTCGAAAGCGCCAGCAAGCGCCTCGACGAGGACCTCGGCGGCGCCTACCGTTTCGCCAAGGCGCACTTCGGCAACAGCAACCTCTACATCGATGCGCTGCAGCAGAACATCCGCTTCGTCGAGCGGATCGGCTCGCAGGAGATGATCGTCCTGCGGCGCCAGCCGCCCGCTACCTGCTGATGCTGGACTCGAAAAGCATTGGACACAGATGAACACAGATGAACACAGATAAAAGCAGATGAGTTCGATCTGAGCCGGGCTGCTTCAACGAGCGCGGCACCCCGAAGCGCTTTTATCTGTGTTTATCTGTGTTCATCTGTGTCCATGTTTTTCAGCAGTCAGTTGACGACCGCGCCGGTGTCCTTCACCACCTTCCCCCAGCGATCCAGCTCGCTCACCAGCAGTTTCTCGAGATCCTCGGGCGAGCTGGTCGCCACGTTCACCCCGGCGGAGTTCATGAGCTTCCTCGCGTCCGGCTTTGAAAGCACCTGGGTCACCGCCGCGTTGATCTTCTGCACCACGTCGGGCGGCGTGCCCTTGGGCGCGAGGAGTGCCAGCCAGATGGTGGCGTCGTAGCCCGGCACGCCGGCTTCCTCCATCGTCGGCACGTTGGGCAGGTCGGGATGGCGCTTCTTCGTGGTCACCGCGAGCGCGCGGATCTTGCCGCTCGAGACGTTCGGCAACGCGTTGGGCAATCCCACGAAGCTCACGGGGACCTGGCCGCCGATCACATCCTGCATCGCCTGGTTGCTGCCCTTGTACGGGATGTGGTTCAGCCTGGCACCGGTCATGTTCATGAAGAGCGCGGCGACCAGGTGCTGGCTGCTGCCGTTGCCCGAGGAGGCGAAGTCGATCGAGCCGGGCTTGGCCTTCGCCGCTGCGATGAGGTCCTTCACGCTCCTGTACGGCGTCTTCGAGTTCACCACCAGCACGTACGGGCCTTCGGCGAGCTTCATGATCGGCGCGAAGTCCTTCACCGGGTCGTAGGGAATGTCCTTGTACAGATGCGGCGAGATCACGTGCGTGGTCGAGATCATCACGAGGTTGTAGCCATCGGGCGGCGCCTTGGCGACATAGTCGGTGCCGATGGTGCTGCCGGCGCCGGCCTTGTTCTCGACCACGATGGGTTGCCCCAGCACCGGTTGCAGCTCCTTCTGCAGGATGCGGGCGGCCACGTCGGTGAAGCCGCCGGGGCCGAACGGCACGATGAGGTGGATGGGTCTATCCGGATATTGCTGCGCGGACGCTCCGTACGACAGCGCGAGCAGGCCAAGCAGGGCGATTATCTTTTTCATGCGCGGTAGATCGGCTCGGGTTGGGTGAAGAAGGAATGCAGGATGTGGTAGACGGTGAGGTAGTTCTTCTGCTGGAAGCTCGCGTGCGAGATGCCGGCCATCACCGAGAAGGTCTTGTCCGCGTTGGGCAGCTTCCTGAAGAACTCGATGAGGTCGTCGAAGCCGGCGATGCCGTCGTACTCGCCGCGCATCACGATGGTCGGGTTCACGATCTTCGTCGGATCGAGGAGCGGCAGCTTCGAGCACATGTCCACGTACGTGCCGGTGGGCATCGAGTCGTCGAGCGAGAGGATCGCATCGGCGAAGGCCTCGATGGTGGCGTCCGAAGCCGTGCCCGGGTGGTCGCGATTGAAGATGCTGTGCACGAACGCGCGATCGATGGGGCGCCGGTGCATCGCCTGGAACTGCGGCAGCTTCTTCCTGCGCTCGGCGAGGGTGGGGCTGCCTTCGCCGGTCCACACGAAGGCGTCGAGGGCGAGGCGCTGGATGCGCTCGGGATGGCGCTGCGCGAAGAGGCCCGCCTTGAGCGCACCCGAGGAGATGCCGTACATGTGCATCTTCGC
>Ga0068851_10001038_pt1 | contig 12064 bp, 10 predicted proteins | sample KBSCornC12_FD_66588 | JGI IMG/M metagenome (GOLD analysis project Ga0068851, IMG submission 66588) | Corn rhizosphere microbial communities from Kellogg Biological Station, Michigan, USA - KBS Corn C1-2 | ecosystem: Host-associated > Plants > Roots > Rhizosphere > Soil ...
CGATGTCGCCGCAATTCGGCATGTTCGGGATTGCCGCCGGTATCGGCTTCGGGTTGTTGCTGGGCCTGGTCAATGGCGGCTTGATCGCCTTTATGCGCCTGCCGCCGTTTATCGTCACCCTCGGTGCACTCACGGCCATGCGCGGCCTGGCCCGGCTATTGGCGGACGACAAGACCGTGTTCAACCCGGACCTGCCGTTTGCCTTTATCGGCAACGACTCGATCCTCGGGGTGCCATGGCTGGTGGTAATCGCCGTGGCAGTGGTGGCGTTGTCGTGGTTCATCCTGCGCCGCACCGTGATGGGCGTACAGATCTACTCGGTGGGCGGCAACCCGGAAGCGGCGCGGCTGTCGGGGATCAAGGTGTGGAAGGTGCTGCTGTTCGTCTACGCCATGTCCGGCGCGTTGGCCGGGCTGGGCGCGGTGATGAGCGCGTCGCGCCTGTTCGCTGCCAATGGCCTGCAACTGGGGCAATCCTACGAGCTGGATGCGATTGCCGCGGTGATCCTCGGCGGCACCAGCTTTACCGGCGGTGTCGGCACCATCGGCGGCACGCTGATCGGCGCGCTGATCATCGCGGTACTCACCAACGGCCTGGTGCTGCTGGGCGTCTCGGACATCTGGCAGTACATCATCAAGGGCATCGTGATCATCGGCGCGGTGGCGCTGGATCGTTATCGCCAGTCCGGCGCACGGACCTGAACTCACTCCAACAACAATCACAAGAGAGCCCCCTATGAACCTCAAACGTATCTTTCCGGTCATTGCCTTGGCTGCCCTGATGTCCCAAGCCGTCGAAGCCCGCGAGTTGAAGGCCCTCGGCATCAGCATGGGCTCGCTGGGCAACCCGTATTTCGTGACCCTGGCCGATGGCGCAACCGCCCGGGCCAAGGAGCTGAACCCCAACGTCAAGGTCACCTCGGTGTCGGCCGACTATGACCTGAGCAAGCAGTTTTCGCAGATCGACAACTTCATCTCGTCCAAGGTCGATCTGATCCTGATCAACGCCGTCGACCCGTCCGCCATGGCCTCGGCGATCAAGAAAGCCCGCGATGCCGGCATCGTTGTGGTGGCCGTGGATGTGGACGCGAAAGGGGTGAACGCCACGGTGCAGACCGACAACGTCGAAGCCGGCAAGCTGGCCTGTCAGTACCTGGTGGACAAGCTCTCCGGCAAGGGCAATGTGATCATCCAGAACGGTCCGCAGGTCACCGCCGTGACCGATCGCGTCAAGGGTTGCAAGGCCGCACTGGCCGCCGCGCCGCAGATAAAGGTGCTGTCCGATGACCAGGACGGCAAAGGCTCCCGCGAAGGCGGCCTGAACGTGATGCAGGGTTATCTCACGCGCTTCCCGAAAATCGACGGTCTGTTCGCGATCAACGACCCGCAAGCCATCGGCAGCGACCTGGCGGCCAAACAGCTCAAGCGCAGCGGCATCATTATTACCTCGGTGGACGGTGCGCCGGATATCGAGAACGCGCTGAAAACCGACACACAGATTCAGGCGTCGGCCAGCCAGGACCCTTGGGCCATGGCGCAGACCGCCGTCAACGTGGGCAACGATATTCTCAATGACAAAGCCCCGGCCGAAGCGGTTACTCTGCTCACGCCAAAACTGATCACCCGTGACAACGTCGCTACGTACAGCGGTTGGTCGAGCAAACATTGATCCATTGAGAGGAACGGCGTCGTGGTCACCATGGATGACGTGGCAAGCAGGGCGGGGGTGTCGACGTCGACGGTGTCCCATGTGTTGAACGGCACCCGCAAGGTCAGTCCGGCGACGGTGCACGCGGTGCAGCAAGCGATCCAGGCGCTGGGTTACATCCCCAACACCCTGGCGCGTTCGCTGGCACGGTCGAGCACCAGCACGATTGGCGTGGCGATCTCTGCGCTGTCCAACCATTATTTCAGCGAAACCGTGCACGCGATTGAAACCGAGTGCGCCAGGCACGGCTACATGATGCTGTTTGTCGATACCCACGACGACCCGGAACACGAGCTGCGGGTCGTCACGGCATTGCACCATCGGCGGGTGGACGGCATTGTGCTGGCGCCCTCGAATGGCTCCAAGGCCCTGGAGTATCTGCGGGCCAACGAAATCCCGGCGGTATTGGTGGACCGCATGATGAGCGAGCAATTCGACCAGGTCGGGGTGGAGAACACGCAGTCTACCCAGGCCTTGGTTACCCACTTGATCAAACACGGGCACCGGCGCATCGGCTTTATCGCCGGGCGTGAGGGGTTCAGCACCACCGATGAGCGGGTTGCCGGGTACCGTGCGGCACTGCAAGGGGCGGGGCTGGCGTTCGATCCGCACTTGTTGGTCAATGGCGGCTCCAACACCGAGCCAGCGCGTCAGGCGACGGTGCAGTTGCTGGGCCTGGCGGAGCCACCCACGGCGATCATGGCCGGCAATAACCTGATGACCCTTGGCGCCATGCAGGCCCTGCGTGATGCGCAGATCGACGTACCGGCGCAGATGGCCCTGGTGGGTTTTGATGATTTCGATTGGGCGGATTTCTTCGTGCCGCGCCTGACCCTGATCGCGCAGCCGGTCCAGGCACTGGGCACGCAGGCAGTGAACCTGTTGTTGCAGCGCATGGCGTCGCCCGACGCCCCCACTCACAGCGTGCGCCTGGCGCCGACCCTGCAATGGCGTAATTCATGTGGCTGTAATGGATTGGAATGACCCCTTATGAGCAGTCCCGTTTCCCTCGGCATCGACCTCGGCACCTCGGAACTCAAGGCCATCCTCATGGACCTCGACGGTACGGTGCTGGCCCATGCCGGCGTGCGCTTGAGTGTGTCGCGGCGCCATAGCGGCTGGTCCGAGCAGGCGCCGGAAGACTGGTGGCAGGCGTGTTTGCAGGCGCTGGCACAGTTGCGTGTACATGAAGCGTTCGCGCGCGTGGCCTGTATCGGCCTGTCCGGGCAGATGCATGGCGCGGTGTTGCTGGGCAAGGACAACCGTGTGTTGTATCCGGCGATCTTGTGGGACGACTCCCGCGCCGTCGCCGAGGCCGATGAGTTGGGCCCGGCGTTTGCCGACATCACCGGCAGCCTGCCCATGGCCGGGCTGACGGCGCCGAAGCTGCTGTGGCTGCAACGCCATGAGCCCGAGGTGTTCAAGGCCATTGATTGTGTGCTGTCGCCCAAGGATTACCTGCGCTTGCGTCTGAGTGGCGAGCGCATCAGCGAGATGTCCGATGCAGCGGGGACGTTGTGGCTGGATGTGGCGCGGCGTGAGTGGTTCGCGCCGATGCTGCGGGCGACGGGCCTGTCGCCGGAGCAGATGCCAAGACTGGTCGAGGGCGGCGCCGCAAGTGCTGTGTTGACGGCGCAGGGGCTGGGCTTGTCTGCCTCGGTGGTGATTGCCGGTGGCGGGGGTGACAACCCGGTAGCGGCCGTGGGGATCGGGGCGATCAATGCCGGCGATGGCTTCATCACCCTCGGTACCAGCGCTGCCATTGTCGCGATTACCGATCACGCGGCCGGTGATCCCGCAAGTGCCGTGCACAGCTTCTGCCATGCGCTGCCTGATCGCTGGTACACCATGGGCGCCATGCTGGCCGGCGCCAGTTGCCTGCGCTGGGTCACACGCCTCACGGGAACGACGGATGAACAAACCTTGCTGGACCAGGTGCAGGCACAACTGCCGATCGAGCAGCCAGTGCCGCTCGACACGCCGTTGTTCCTACCGTACCTGGCCGGTGAACGCACCCCGCATAACGACCCGCTGCTGCGCGGTGGCTTCATGGGCCTGGGCCATGACTGCATGCCGGCGATGCTCGGTTATGCGGTGATGGAAGGCGTGGGGTTCGGGTTGCTGGATGCGTTGCGCGCGGTGCAATCAGCGGGGGCCGACGTGGGCGCCTGCGCGTTGGTGGGTGGTGGTGCGCGCAGTGAGTACTGGGCGCAGTTGCTGGCCAACATCCTGCAACGGGACATCTTCACCCTGCACGGCAGCGAATTGAGCGCGTGTATCGGTGCGGCGAAGCTGGGGTTTGTGGCGATAGGGCAAGGCGCGCAATTGCTCGCGGCGGGGATGCCGGTCAAGGCCCGGTACAGGCCAGACCTTATGCCGCAGCCCGTATTGGAGGCGCGATATCGCAAGTTTCAAGGTTTGCTGAGCGCGGCCAAGGCCCTTCACGAGTAGCCTTCTGTAGTGAGCGGGCTTTTCTGGGGGGGCTGTTTTGGTGAACTGGCCTGTTGTGGCAAGCCCGCTCCCCACATCAGGACCCACAACAAGCTGCTGCCGCTAGTCGCCCAAGGGCGGCAGACGCCGTTTCACCGGGGTTTTCTTGACAATGGCCGTGTTGGTTTCCGCGTAGGCGTTGAGCCGGTCAAGCAGGCTGTCCAGGTGATCCATGGTGCGCACATGCAGGCGTGCGATGAAGCAATCCTCCCCAGTCACCTTGTCACACTCGGTAAACTCGGGGATCGCCTGGATCTGCCGCTCCACCTCATGCAATTTGCCGGGCAAGGGGCGGATGCGCACGATGGCCTGCAGCAGGTAGCCGAAGTGCCTGGGGTCGATGTCGACGGTGTAGTGGGTCAGCACGCCGCGCTCTTCGAGACGCCGCAGGCGTTCGCCGACGCTCGGCGAAGACAGCCCGGTAATCCCGGCCAAGGCCTTGAGGGACAGACGCGAGTCGTCCATTAAAGCAGCGATCAGTTGCTGGTCAATGGTGTCAATCATGGTGTCCACCTAATAAGTAAAGGCAACTCAAGGCTTTTGCCTTTTTTAGTCGCTGGAGCCGGTCTCGATCAGATTGCCATAATTGGGCCTCACTTGAGGAGCTTCAATCATGGATACATCCATCCGTCGCGGGTCGTGGGAAATGGTTGCCGCCATGCTGATCTCGGGCACCATTGGCTGGTTTGTCCTGGTCTCCGGCGTATCGGTGATCGAAGTGGTGTTCTGGCGCTGTGTGATCGGCGGGCTGACGTTGTTGTTGGTGTGCGCACTGCTGGGGTATTTGCGCCTGGACCTGCTCAGTTGGACCAGGCTCGGCCTGGCGATGCTCAGTGGCGTGGCGATTGTCGGCAACTGGTTACTGCTGTTCGAATCCTATTCCCGCGCGTCGATTGCCATCAGCACGGCGGTGTATAACGTGCAGCCGTTCATGCTGGTGATGCTGGCGGCCGTGTTTCTAGGTGAAAAGATCACCGTGCAGAAACTCGCCTGGCTGAGCGTGGCGTTCCTGGGCATGTTGGCGATTGTCACCGCCCATGGCGATCAACCGACCGGCGACGATTACCTGACTGGCATCGCATTGGCACTCGGCGCGGCGTTGCTGTACGCGATTGCCGCGCTGATCATCAAACGTCTGAAAGCAGTGCCGCCACATTTGATGGCGTTGATCCAGGTAACCACCGGCGCGTTGTTACTGGCGCCGCTGGTGCCATGGAATAGCTTGCCGGCCACAACCAGCGCGTGGGGCGCACTGGTGACACTCGGCGTGGTGCACACCGGCGTGATGTATGTGTTGTTGTATGGCGCAATCCAGAAACTGCCGACAGCCCTGACCGGTGCGCTGTCGTTTATCTACCCGATTGCGGCGATCTTCGTCGATTGGTTCGCCTTCGGGCATCGCCTGGGCTGGCTGCAATGGTTCGGGGTGGCGGCAATTCTACTGGCGGCTGCCGGGTTGCAGCGGGGCTGGTGGTGGCCCCGCGTGCAAAGGGTCAGTGCGTGCCCTGGAAAATAATGTTTTCCGGGTTGAAGTGCTCTACCGCGCTGCCCGGTTGTGGCAAGCCCAGGATATGCCCCTTGATCTTGCCCACCACGTGCATCTCGCAGGGTTTGCAGTCGAACTTCAGGGTCAGCACTTCATCGCCATGGATCAATTGCATCGGCGCTACCTTGGTCTTCACGCCCGTGACCCCCTTGGCCTGTTTAGGGCACAGGTTGAACGAGAAACGCAGGCAGTGCTTGGTGATCATCACCGGTACTTCGCCGGTTTCTTCGTGGGCTTCGAAGGCGGCGTCGATCAGCTTCACCCCGTGGCGGTGGTAGAAGTCGCGGGCTTTCTGGTTGTAGACGTTGGCGAGGAACGACAGGTGCGCGTCCGGGTACACCGGCGGTGGCGTTGTTTCCGCCTTGCGGCCACCCCGTGGGTGCGCAGCCACGCGTGCGGCGGTCAGCGCCTCGATCACTTCACGGCGCAGGGCCTTGAGCTGTGAGTTGGGGATGAAGAACGCCTGCGGCGCATCCAGTTGGATGTCGGTCGCGTGGTATTCGGTGGTGCCCAGTTGGCCCAGCAGGTCGCGCAGGGTGTCCAGCGCCTGTTCCGGCTTGTTGGCCACGCCGAACGGGCCGGGCAGGGTGACGCTGGCGCTGATGCCTTCTTCGCTGGTGGCGGTGACTTCCAGCTGCGCTTCGCGCAAGCGAGCGGCCCAGGTCAGGCCTATACGACGCTCGGATGAGGTCTTGAGCAGCGCCTGTTGCCAGTTGTGGTCCAGGTTGCGGTTCAGCGGGTGGTTCGGGCGCAATTGATGCAGGCCTGCCGGCATCTCGTTCGGCTCCACGCGGTAGCGGTAGCGCTTCTCGCCGTCTTCCTCGAACTCGCCTTTAGGCTCGGCGATGTTGGCACGGAAACCCACCACTTCGCGCTTGATCAGCACGTTCAGGCCATCGCCATTCGACAATGGCTCGTGGGTGACCACTTGCAGGTCGCGCTTACCGGCTTTTTCCACCACACCCACCGGCAGGCCGGTGAACGTCGGGGTGTCGAAGGCGCCGATATCGACCTTGCGGTCATTGACGAAATAGTCGGTGCTGCCCCGGTGGAAGGTCTTTTCCGGGTCAGGCAGGAAGAAGTGCGCGGTACGGCCGCTGGAGGCGCGGGCCAGGTCCGGGCGGTCTTCAAGCACGTCATCCAGTCGCTGGCGGTAATAGGCGGTGATGTTCTTCACATAGCCCATGTCCTTGTAGCGGCCTTCGATCTTGAACGAACGCACGCCGGCTTCGACCAGCGCACGGATGTTGGCGCTCTGGTTGTTGTCTTTCATCGACAGCAGGTGTTTCTCAAAGGCCACGACGCGGCCTTGATCGTCTTTGAGCGTATACGGCAGGCGGCAAGCCTGGGAGCAATCGCCACGGTTGGCGCTGCGGCCATTCTGCGCGTGGGAGATGTTGCACTGCCCGGAGAACGCCACGCACAGCGCGCCGTGGATGAAGAACTCGATGGCGGCATCGGTTTCGTCGGCAATGGCGCGGATCTCTTGCAGGTTCAGCTCACGGGCCAATACCAACTGCGAAAAACCGGCCTGGTCGAGGAACTTGGCGCGGCCCAGGGTACGGATATCGGTCTGGGTGCTGGCGTGCAGCTCGATGGGCGGAATATCCAGCTCCATCACGCCCAGGTCTTGCACGATCAACGCATCGACGCCGGCATCGTAGAGCTGATGGATCAGCTTGCGTGCGGGTTCCAGTTCGTTGTCGTGCAGGATGGTGTTGATCGTGGTGAACACGCGGGCATGGTAACGGCGGGCGAATTCCACCAGCTGCGCGATGTCGCTCACGTCGTTACAGGCATTATGGCGCGCGCCGAAGCTCGGGCCGCCGATGTACACGGCGTCGGCGCCATGCAGGATGGCCTCGCGCGCGATGGCGACATCGCGGGCAGGGCTGAGCAATTCCAGGTGATGCTTGGGCAAGGACATAGTTTTTTTAGTCAGGCTTGTCACGGTTGAGGCGCGCATTGTAGCTGTGAAATGCCTGACCGGCACGCACTCAGGCTTGAGCGGCCATCGCCGTGACTTCCACGCGCATGCCGTCTACCGCCAGCGCGGCCACGCCAACCGCTGCGCGCACGGGCCAGGGCTTGGCGAAGAAGCGTTTGTAGACTTCGTTGAAGGCGGCGCGATCGGCCATGTCTGTCAGATAAATGGTCAGGTGCATCACCCGGTCCATGGAGCTGCCGGCCTTTTCCAGGGCAACTTTCAGGGCTTGCAGGGTGCATTCGCTTTGCAGGGTGATGTCGCCCAGTTCCAGGCTGCCATCGGCACGGGTCGGGATCTGGGTGGACACCAGGATGCCGTTGAAGCCGATCACGTCGGAGGAAATCGAATCGGCATCCGGGTCCGGGGTGTAGTGCAGGTCGTGGTTGGCCATGGGCGCCTCTCGTTGGCAGGTTCAGAAAGGCGCCATGGTCCCCGAAAATGACGGCAGGGGCAAACTACGCCCAGCGGCGGAACAGCACGCTGGCATTCACGCCGCCAAACCCGAAGCCGTTGGACAGTGCATAGTCAATCGGCATCGGCCGGGCAGCACCGCGCAACAGGTCTAGGCCCTCGGCGAGGGCGTCGGGGTGTTGCAGGTTGAGGGTGACCGGGGCGATCTGGTCGCGCAGGGCAAGCACGGTGAAGATGGCCTCGATACCGCCCGCAGCCCCCAGCAGATGGCCGGTGGCGGATTTGGTCGAGCTGATCGCAGGGCTGCCGTTCGCACCGAATACCGTCCTGATCGCGGCCAATTCGCCTTTGTCACCCACCGGCGTCGAGGTGGCGTGGGCATTCAAGTACTGCACCTGGTCCGCATCGATCCCGGCCTGGCGCAGGGCTTGCAGCATCGCCCGGCGTGCACCGTCGCCGTCTTCCGGGCCGGCGGTCATGTGATAGGCATCGGCACTGGTGCCGTAGCCGACCAGTTCGGCAATCGGCTGCGCACCTCGGGCCAGGGCGTGCTCCAGTTCCTCGATGACCAGGATGCCGGCGCCTTCGCCCATGACAAAACCGTCCCGCGCCTGGTCGAAAGGCCGCGAAGCCTGCTCCGGGCTGTCATTGAAGTCACTGGACAGCGCCCGCGCCGCCGCGAACCCGGCAAGGCTGACCCGATGGATCGCCGCTTCGGCACCGCCGCATACCGCCACATCCACTTCACCTGCGCGAATCATGCGCGCCGCATCGCCGATGGCCTGTACACCCGCTGCACAGGCCGTCACCGGCGCACCCAGCGGGCCTTTCAAGCCGTAGTTGATCGACACGTGTCCGGCGGCCATGTTGCTCAGGAACGACGGAATGGTGAACGGCGACAACCGCCGTGGGCCTTTGCTGTCGGTGGTGCGTACCGCGTCGGCAATCGCCGGGAAGCCGCCGACACCCGAGGCGATGATGGTCGCGGTGCGCTCCTGCGCTTCAGGCGTGTTCGGCGCCCAGCCGGCCTGCTTCAAGGCTTCGTCTGCCGCCGCCAGGGCGAACAGGATGAAGCGGTCCATCTTGCGCTGTTCCTTGGCTGCCAGCAGGCGGTCGGGATCAAATCCGGCTTCAGGGTCCTCGAGTACGGTCTGCACCTGGCCACCGATGCTGACGGCCAAATCACCGATCAACGCTTGCGGCAGGCGACGAATACCCGATTGCCCGGCCAACAGGCGTCGCCAGGTAGATTCCACGTCAGCGCCCAACGGCGTCAGTGCGCCCATACCTGTTACAACGATGCGTTTACTCATGATCAATCGACTCCAGTTGCGGTGAAGGAACAGACCTTATGGACGTCACTATCATCATGAAAGTAACATGGCATCACGCACATTGGCACTGACCCACAGGAATCCCCATGCAACGCAAGTCCCTCATCAGCGACGAATGCCCCATCGCCCGCAGCCTTGAGCGGGTAGGGGAGTGGTGGAGCATTTTGATCATGCGCGATGCGTTGCACGGCCTGCGCCGCTTCGATGAGTTCTCGCGCAGCCTGGGCATTGCGCCGAATATGCTCACGCGCCGCCTGAACGCGCTGGTGGAGGCGGGCATGCTGGAGCGCCGTGCCTACAGCGAACGACCGCCGCGCCATGAATATGTGCCGACGGCCAAGGGTGAGGATTTCGGCATGGTGCTGATATCACTGGTTGCCTGGGGCAACCGGCATTACGCCGAGGAGGGCGCCAGTGTCGAGTTGGTGGAGCGTAAAACAGGCCGGCCGGTGCAGCCGACGCTCGCCCGTGCGGATGGGCAGTTGGTGGCGTTTGACCAGTGCGTGTTGCAGGCCGGTCCGGCGGCCAGTGCCGGCATGCGCGAGCGCCTCGCTTTGCTAGGCGCAAAACCCTGATTGCGCAAGTATTTGACGCCAGAAAATAATCCACTCAAGGCCGGTAAAGTCGCGTATTCCACAGCCGATAGCCCTATCAAGACACGGGTTTTTTCGCACGGCTGAGGGTACGTCATGTTCAACACAACACTCAAAACAGAACTGGCGGCCAGGACGGCCGAGGCCACCGAGTACAAAGGACTGATCAGCGCACTGGAACGCTCCATGGCCGTGGTCGAATTCGACCTCAACGGCAACGTGTTGCGGGCCAACGACAACTTCCTCAAGGCCCTGGGCTACAGCGCCAATCAACTGGCCGGCAAGTCCCATCGCGATTTTTGCCTGCCGGCGCTGACCAGCAGCCCGGCCTACAGCCAGTTCTGGAGTGATTTGAAAGCCGGCAAGTTTGTCTCCGGTACGTTCAAGCGCGTGGATGCCAACGGCCGGACCATCTGGCTGGAAGCCAGCTACAACCCGGTGCTGGATGAGCGTGGCCAGGTGTTGAAGGTGGTCAAGTACGCACTGGACGTCACCGCCCAAGTGGAGCAGGACGCGGCCACCCGCAGCAAATTGACGGCCGTGGACCGTGCGATGGCCGTTATCGAGTTCGATTTGAGTGGCCAGGTGCTGGAAGCCAACGCGAATTTCCTCAATGTCATGGGCTACTCCCTGGCGGAAATCAAAGGCAAGCACCACCGGTTGTTTTGCGAGCCCGCGCTGGTTACCAGCCATGAGTACACCGACTTCTGGCGCCGCTTGAATAACGGTGAGTTCTTTACCGGGCAATTCAAGCGCCTTGGCAAGCATGGGCGTGTGGTGTGGCTGGAGGCCAGCTACAACCCGGTGTACGACGGCGACGGCAAACTGATCAAGATCGCCAAGTTTGCCAGCGACATCACCGAGCGCGTAGAGAAGTTCGAGGAAGACTCCCGTGGCGCCTCCCGGGCCTACCATATTTCCTCCGAGACCGAGCGTTTTGCCGAGCACGGCACCCAGGTGATCCAGGAGACCGCCACGGAAATGCGCCGTATCGCCGAGAATATCGGCGCGTCTGCGCGGCTGGTGGGGCAACTGGGCGACCGTTCCGAACAGATCACCGCCATCGTCAACACCATTCGCGGTATCGCCGACCAGACCAACCTGTTGGCGCTCAACGCAGCCATCGAGGCGGCGCGCGCCGGGGACCAGGGGCGTGGCTTTGCGGTGGTGGCCGATGAGGTCCGGCAACTGGCCGGACGCACCAGCCGCTCCACGGCGGAAATCGCCGAGATGATCGGCATGATCCTCTCGGAAACCCGCGACGCGGTCACCAGCATGAACGCGACCCAGGAAGGCGCACAGCGCGGCGTCAACCTGGCCGACCAGGCGGGGTCGGTGATCCTGCAGATTCGCACCAGCACCAGCGATGCGGTGCAGGCGGTGAGCATGTTTGCGTCGAAACTGGATGAGTCGGAAGTCATTCCCAAGACTGCGGTCGGCTGGGTGGGCTAACGCTTTCCAGCTGGAGGAGCGAGCCAGCTCGCTCCTCCAGGGGCGGGTTTAGAGCAGGGTAAACGGATAGTCGACGATCAGCCGCAGCTCGTTCAGGTCTCCATCGCGCTGGTCGGCATTCGACGCCACGATCGCATCACGCACGCGCAACGACAGATTCTTCGCCGGACCGCTCTGGATCACGTACTTGGCTTCCAGATCGGTCTCGTGGTGCGCGCCATCTGCACCGTAGTCGCCGACATAAGCGCTATGGGCCGGCGTATGGGTGCCATCGATATCCGAGCCGTTGATGTAGCGGCCCATGAAGCTCAATCCCGGCACGCCATAACTGGCCATGTTCAGGTCATAGCGGATCCCCCAGGACTGCTCGCCCGGGCCGTTGAAGTCGTTCCATTGCACCGAGTTCGCCAGGTACACCGAATCGCCGCCTTCGCCTGCGCCGTTGTTGCCGGTGCCGATGTAGTCGAACGGCGTGTCACCATGCACCTTTTGGAACGACAGCGTGAGGGTGTGCGCTTGCAGGAACGAATACGCCGCCGCCACC
>Ga0068851_10001042_pt1 | contig 12025 bp, 9 predicted proteins | sample KBSCornC12_FD_66588 | JGI IMG/M metagenome (GOLD analysis project Ga0068851, IMG submission 66588) | Corn rhizosphere microbial communities from Kellogg Biological Station, Michigan, USA - KBS Corn C1-2 | ecosystem: Host-associated > Plants > Roots > Rhizosphere > Soil ...
GGTCTTCGATTCTAACGCGCGGGTCGGCGCGCCCTTCCTCACGTAAAATTGCCGGTTTCCCCGCGAGGCCCGAATCCCTTGGCCACGATCCTGCAATCCCTGCCCGCCGGCGAGAAGGTCGGCATCGCATTCTCCGGCGGACTCGACACCAGCGCGGCGCTCACGTGGATGCGCCAGAACGGGGCCATCCCGTACGCGTACACCGCCAACCTGGGCCAGCCCGACGAATCCGACTACGAGGAGATCCCGCGCAAGGCGCGGCAGTACGGCGCGCAGAAGGCCGTGCTGGTCGAATGCCGCCCGCAGCTCGTGGCCGAGGGCATCGCCGCGATCCAGTGCGGCGCCTTCCACATCTCCACCGCGGGCATCACCTACTTCAACACCACGCCGCTCGGCCGGGCGGTCACCGGCACGATGCTCGTCGTCGCGATGAAGGACGACGACGTGCACATCTGGGGCGACGGCAGCACCTTCAAGGGCAACGACATCGAGCGGTTCTACCGCTACGGGCTCCTCGCCAACCCGGGCCTGCGCATCTACAAGCCGTGGCTCGACCAGCGCTTCATCGACGAGCTGGGCGGGCGCAAGGAGATGAGCGAGTACCTCGTCGCGCGCGGCTTCGACTACAAGATGAGCGCCGAGAAGGCCTACTCCACGGATTCGAACATCCTCGGCGCCACGCACGAGGCGAAGGACCTCGAATTCCTCGATCGCGGCCTGCGCATCGTGAACCCGATCATGGGCGTGGCCTTCTGGCGCGAGGACGTCGCGGTGCGGCCGGAGACCGTGGCGGTGACGTTCGACGAAGGGCAGCCGGTGGCGCTGAACGGCCAGTCGTTCAAGGACGCGGTGGCGCTCTTCCAGGAAGCGAACGCCATCGGCGGGCGGCATGGCCTCGGCATGTCGGACCAGATCGAGAACCGCATCATCGAGGCCAAGAGCCGCGGCATCTACGAGGCGCCCGGCATGGCGCTCCTCCACGTCGCGTACGAGCGGCTGGTGACCGGCATCCACAACGAGGACACGATCGAGCAGTACCGCAACAACGGCCGCCGGCTGGGGCGGCTCCTCTACCAGGGACGCTGGTTCGATCCGCAGGCGATGATGCTGCGCGAGACCGCGCAGCGCTGGGTCGCGCGCGCGGTGACCGGAGAAGTCACCGTGGAGCTGCGCCGCGGCAACGACTACTCCATCCTCGACACGAAGAGCGCCAACCTCACCTACAAGCCCGAGCGCCTCACGATGGAGAAGGGCGAAGCGTTCTTCACGCCCGCGGACCGCATCGGGCAGCTCACGATGCGCAACCTCGACATCATCGACACGCGCGACAAGCTGCGCGTCTATTCGGAAGCGGGATTGCTGGGAACGGGAAGCGGGGTGCCGCTGCTGGGCGAGCAGCCGAAAAAATAGGGACAACGAGCAAGAGGCGCAAGGCGCAAGAAAAAACGTTGCTTCTTGTTGCGCAGTGCTCGTGGCGCCACCGCTTTCTCTTGCGCATTGCGCCTTGAGCCCTACATGCCTTGCGCCTGCGCCTCGCGGCTAATTTTCCACCTTCCCCAACAACAGGTATTCCATCAACGCCTTCTGCACGTGCAGCCGGTTCTCGGCCTCGTCCCACACCACGCTCTGCGGGCCCTCGAGCACCTCGTGCGTGACTTCCTCGCCGCGATGGGCGGGCAGGCAATGCATGAAGACCGCGTCCGGGCGGGCGCGTGACATGAGCGCCGTGTCGACGGTGAAGCCCTGGAACGCCTTCTCGCGGGCGCCCGACTCCGCCTCGAAGCCCATGCTGGTCCAGACGTCGGTGGTCACGAGGTCGGCGCCGTCGACCGCCTCGGCCGGGCTCGCGCAAACCTCGAGGTGCGACTTCGCCACGTTGCGCGTGCGTGCGGGATCCACGCCGTAGTCGCGAGGTGTCGCCACGCGCAGGCGGAAATCGAACACCTGTGCCGCCTGGATCCACGTGTTGCACATGTTGTTGCCGTCGCCCACCCACGCGACCGTCTTGCCGGTGACGGGGCCGCGATGCTCGAGGTACGTGTACACGTCCGCCAGCACCTGGCATGGGTGGTGGTCGTTGGTGAGGCCGTTGATCACCGGCACGCGCGACTGCGAGGCGAAGCGCTCGATGTTCGCGTGCTCGAAGGTGCGGATCATCACGATGTCCACCATGCGCGAGACCACGCGCGCCACGTCCTCGATCGGCTCGCCGCGGCCGAGCTGCGTCTCGCCGGTGTTGAGCACGATCGACGAGCCGCCGAGCTGGTAGATGCCCGCCTCGAACGAGACGCGCGTGCGCGTCGAGCTCTTCTCGAACACCAGCGCGAGCATCCGGTCGACCAGCGGCTGGTACGTGACGTAGTTCTTGAAGCGGTCCTTGATGACCTTGGTGCGGCGGAACAGGTGCTCGAGCTCCTCGCGCCCGAGGTCGCGGAACTGGAGGAAATGCCTCACGCCGCGGCCGCGGTCTTCGACTCGGCGAGGAAAGCCTTCACCAGCGGCACGAGGATCGAGACCACCTGCTCGGCCTGCTCGCGCGTGATGATGAGCGGCGGCAGCAGGCGGATCACGCTTTCGGCGGTCACGTTCATCACGAGGCCGGCTTCGAGCGCGCGGCGGGTCATGTCGCCGCAGGGACGGTCGAGCTCCACGCCCAGCATGAGCCCGATGCCGCGCACGTCCTTCACGCCCGGATAGCCGAGGAGCGCCTTCTTGAGGCCCCCCTGGATCACGTCGCCCGTGTGCTTCGCATGGTCGACCAGGCCATCGCGCTCGATGGTCTCGAGCGTGGTGATGACGGCGGCACACACCAGCGGCCCGCCGCCGAAAGTGGTGCCGTGGTTGCCCGGCTTGAAGACCTTCGCCGCGGCGCCGCGCGCGAGGCAGGCGCCCACCGGCACGCCCGAGCCCAGGCCCTTGGCGAGGGTGATCACGTCGGGAACGATGCCCGACCATTGGTGCGCGAGCCAGCGGCCCGTGCGCCCGATGCCGCTCTGCACCTCGTCGATCATGAGCAGCCACTGGCGCTGCTCGCACAGCTCCCGCAGCTTGCGCACGTACTCGGTATTGGCGATGTGGATGCCGCCCTCGCCCTGCAGCACTTCCATGAGCACCGCCACGATCGACGGGTTCTCGGCGATGCGCTCGATGGCGGCCACGTCGTTGTAGGGGACGCGGATGAACCCGCCCATGAGCGGCTCGAATCCCGCCTGCGCCTTGCGCGAGCCGGTGGCGGAGAGCGTTGCGAGCGTGCGGCCATGCCACGCCTTCTCCATCACGACGATCTGCGGGTTCTCGATGCCGCGCTGGTGGCCGTGCAGCCGCGCGAGCTTGATCGCGGCCTCGTTCGCCTCGGCGCCGGAGTTGGCGAAGAAGACGTTGTCCATGCCCGAGAGCGCGCACATCTTCGCCGCGGCGGCTTCCTGCTCCGGCACCTGGAAGAGGTTCGAGACGTGGATGAGGCGCTGCGCCTGCTCCGCGATGGCGCGCGTGAGGGCCGGATGGTTGTGGCCCAGCCCGTTCACCGCGATGCCGGCCAGCGCATCGAGGTACCGCTTGCCTTCGGTATCCCAGAGCCAGGCGCCCTCGCCGCGTGCGAAGGCGACGGGTTGCGGGGCATACGTGTGCATCAGGTGCGTGGCGCTCATCCGTGACCTCGCAAAAACGAGAACGGCGGCCTAGGCCGCCGTTCATGGGGAACGGCGATTATGCCTCAGGCGCGGTTCTCCAGCGCCTTGATCTGCTTGGCGAGGCGCGACTTGTGGCGCGCAGCCTTGTTCTTGTGGATGATCCGCTTGTCGGCGATCGCATCGATCGTCGACTGCTGCGCCTTGTACGTCGCTTCCGCAGTGGCCTTGTCGCCCGCGGCGATCGCCTTCTGCACTTTCTTGATCGCGCTGCGCAGCGTGGTGCGCAGGCTCACGTTCGCCGTGCGCTGCTTGGAGGAAGTCTTGGCGCGCTTGGCTGCCTGCTTGCTATTGGCCATGGTGGGTTTGCCCGGGGTTTACGAAACGAAGCCTGATATCATACACGGCTTGTCCATACAAAACAAAGCCTTGAGGCAAGCCCCATGAATCTCCTCAAGGCGGCCGCCTCCGTGAGCGGCATGACGCTGCTGTCGCGCATCACGGGCTTCGTGCGCGACACCCTCATCGCCGTGATCTTCGGGGCGGGCATCGCCACCGATGCCTTCGTGGTCGCCTTCCGCATTCCCAACCTGCTGCGCCGCCTCTTCGCGGAGGGTGCGTTCTCGCAGGCCTTCGTGCCCATGCTGGGCGAATACCGCAAGCTGCGCGGCGACGAGGGCACGCGCGAGCTCTCGGGCAAGGTGCTGGCGCTGCTCGCCGCCGGGCTCTTCGTGGTCACGCTGATCGGCGTGGTGGCCGCGCCCGCCGTGGTGTACCTGACGGCGTCCGGGTTCGCGGGAGACACCGAGAAATTCGCGCTCACGACGACGATGCTGCGGATCTGCTTCCCGTACATCCTCTTCGTCTCGCTGGTCTCGTTCTGCGCCGGCATCCTCAATACGTACGGCGCCTTCAAGGCCCCGGCCTTCACGCCGGTGCTGCTCAACCTCTCGTTCATCGCCTTCGCGCTGCTGCTGGCGCCCCACCTGGCGCAGCCGGTGCTGGCCCTCGCATGGGGCGTGTTCTTCGGCGGAGTGGCGCAGCTCGCCTTCCAGGTGCCTTTCCTCAAGCGCATCGGCATGCTGCCGCGGCCGCGCTGGGCCCCGCACGACGAGGGCGTGATGCGCATCCTGAAGCTCATGGGGCCGGCCGCGCTCGGCGTCTCGGTGGCGCAGATCAGCCTCGTGATCAACACCCAGATCGCGTCGTATCTCGGCGATGGGCGCGTCTCGTGGATCTACTATGCCGACCGGCTGATGGAGTTCCCCTCGGCGCTGCTGGGCGTGGCGCTGGGCACCGTGATCCTGCCCTCGCTCGTGCGCCACCATCACGCGCAGGACCCCGCCGCGTATTCGCGCCTCCTCGACTGGGGGTTGCGAATGGCGCTGCTGCTGTCGCTGCCGGCAGCGGTGGCACTCGGGCTCATGGCCGTGCCGCTCATCTCCACGCTTTTCTGGCACGGCGAGTTCCTGAAGAACGACGTGATCATGACGCGCCACGCGCTCATCGCGTATGCGGCGGGCCTCATGGGCATCATCCTGGTGAAGATCCTGGCGCCCGGCTTCTACGCGCGGCAGAACATCCGCACGCCGGTGAAGGTGGCGGTGGTGACACTGGTGGTCACGCAGCTCCTCAACGCGGTGTTCGTCCCGTGGCTGCGGCACGCGGGGCTGGCGCTGTCGATCTCGCTCGGCGCCACGTTCAACGCGGCATGGCTCTGGTACCTGGTGCGTCGCGCCGGCATCTACAAGCCGGAGCCGGGGTGGGCCGCGTTCCTGGTGAAGCTCGCGGTCGCGCTCTACCTCATGGGCGGGGCGATCTGGTACTCGATGGGGACGGAGAGCTCGTGGTTCGCCATCAGCTCGACGGCACGAGCGGTGAAGCTCTCCCTCGTGATCGTCGCCGGCGTGGTGACGTACTTCGGGTCCCTCGCCTTCATGGGATTCCGGCTGCGGGACTTCTCGCGCCACGAATAGCATGCGCATCGTCCGCCACGGCCTCGAGGACCCGCCCGAAACCGCCATCGCGGTGGGCAGCTTCGACGGCGTGCACCGCGGCCACCAGGCCATCCTGCAGCACGTGGTGGAGGAGGCGCATGCGCGTGGCGTGGCGGCGGCGGTCCTCACGTTCGAGCCGCTGCCGCGCGAGTTCTTCGCGAGCGGCCGGCCGCCGGTGCGGCTCACGTCACTCGCGGAGCGCGTGGCGCTGCTCGCCGAATGCGGCGTGGACATCACCTACGTCGAGCGCTTCGACGCGCACTTCGCCGCGATCTCCGCCGACGATTTCGCCATGCGCCTGCGCCGTTGCTACGGCGCGCACTGGGTGATGGTGGGACACGATTTCCGTTTCGGCGCGCGCCGCGGCGGCGACGTGGACCACCTGCAGGCCGCCGGGCGGCGCATCGGCTTCGAGGTCGAGATCCTGCCGCCGGTGCTCGACGGCGCGTCGCGCATCTCCAGCACCGCCATTCGCGAAGCCCTCGCGATGGGGGATTTCCAGACGGCGACGGAGCTGCTGGGCCGGCCCTACTCCATCTGCGGGCGGGTGCTGCATGGTGCCAAGCGCGGGCGGCTGCTGGGCTTCCCCACGGCAAACGTCCGCCTCGCACGCCCGCGGGCCGCCCTGCACGGCATCTTTGCGGTAAAATGCTACGGTGCAGCAACTCGCGGACTCGAGGGAGTGGCGAGCCTCGGAATCAACCCGGCCATCGGTGCAGGCGGCCCGGCGACTCTCGAAGCATTCCTCTTCGATTTCAGCGGCGATCTCTACGGCCGCCGCATTTCCATCGAGTTCGTGAAGAAGCTGCGTGACGAGGCGCATTTCGCGTCTCTCGACGAGCTTTCGGCCCAGATCCGCCGCGATTGCGACGCGGCACGGGCCTACTTCGCGGCGATGGAGCGCTGATGCCCAACGAGACCACCACCCGGATCGACTACAAGTCGACGCTGAACCTCCCCGAGACGCCATTTCCCATGCGCGGGGACCTCGCGAAGCGAGAGCCGGGCTGGGTGAAGGCCTGGCTGGAGACCCGCCTCTACGAGCGCATCCGCGAGCGCTGCAAGGGCCGCCCGAAGTACGTGCTGCACGATGGCCCGCCGTACGCGAACAACGACATCCACATCGGCCACGCGGTCAACAAGATCCTCAAGGACCTGGTGGTGAAGTCGAAGACCATGGCCGGGTTCGACGCGCCCTACAAGCCGGGCTGGGATTGCCACGGCCTGCCCATCGAGCACCAGATCGAGAAGAAGCACGGCCGCAACCTGGAGCCCAACAAGGCGCGCCAGCTCTGCCGCGAGTACGCCGCGGAGCAGGTCGCGAAGCAGCTCGTGGATTTCCAGCGCCTGGGCGTGCTCGGCGACTGGTCGCATCCCTACCTCACGATGGAGCCCGCGACCGAGGGCGCCGAGATCCGGGCGCTCGGCCGCATCTGGAAGAACGGCCTCCTCTACCGGGGCCTGAAGCCCGTGAACTGGTGCATCGATTGCGGCTCCGCCCTCGCCGAAGCCGAGGTCGAGTACGAGGACAAGAACTCGGCCGCCATCGACGTGGCGTTCGAGGCGGTCGACGTGGCCGCCGTGGCCGACGCGTTCGATGCGAAGGACGTGGAGCGCGCCGCCGCGGTGATCTGGACCACCACGCCCTGGACGCTTCCCGGCAACCAGGCCATCGCCGCGCATCCCGATTTCGAGTACGAGCTCGTGGCGACGGAGCGGGGCGCGCTCATCCTCGCGGCCGACCTGCGTGAAGCGGCGCTGAAGCGCTTCGGCCTCACCGCCCACGGGGTGCTGGGCCGCGCCACCGGTGTCGCGCTCGAGGGCCTGCGCTTCCGCCACCCGTTCGAGGAGCGCGACGTGCCGGTGGTGCTGGGCGAGCACGTGACGCTCGAGGCCGGCACGGGCCTCGTGCACACCGCGCCCGCGCACGGCGCCGAAGACTTCGACATGGGCGTCAAGTACAAGCTGCCGCTCGACCAGCCGGTCGACGACCAGGGCCGGTTCAAGTCGTTCGTGCCGCATTTCGCCGGCATGGGCGTGCGCGACGCCGAGAAGCCCATCCTCGAATTGCTGGCGCAGGACGGCGCGTTGCTCAAGAGGGAAACGCTGCGCCACAGCTACCCTCACTGCTGGCGCCACAAGACGCCGATCATCTTCCGCGCCACCACGCAGTGGTTCATCGGCATGGACAAGCCCTGCGACGTGGGCAAGCCCGGCACCGAGGGACGCACGCTGCGCGAGCTCGCGCACCACGCCATCAACAACACGCGCTTCTATCCGGCGTGGGGACGTTCGCGCATCGCCTCCATGATCGACAACCGCCCCGACTGGACGCTGTCGCGCCAACGCAACTGGGGCGTGCCGCTGCCGTTCTTCCTCGACCGCGAAACCGAGGAGCTGCACCCCGAAACCGGGCGCCTCATGGAGCAGGCCGCTGGCATGGTCGAGAAGGGCGGCGTCGAGGCGTGGTTCGGGGCGACGTGCGAGGACTTCGGCGTCGATCCCGCGAAGTACCGCAAGCTCACCGACACGGTGGACGTCTGGTTCGATTCCGGCACCACGCACTTCACCGTGCTGCGCGGGCTCCCCGAGCAGAAATATCCCGCCGACCTCTACCTCGAAGGCTCGGACCAGCATCGCGGCTGGTTCCAGTCGAGCCTGCTCACCGGTTGCGCCATCGACGGCCGCGCGCCCTACAACTCGCTCCTCACCCACGGCTTCACGGTCGACGGCGAGGGCCGCAAGATGTCGAAGTCGCTCGGAAACACGGTGGCGCCGCGCAAGATCGCGGACAGCCTCGGCGCGGAGATCATCCGCCTGTGGGTCGCGGCCACCGACTACTCCGGCGAGCTGTCGATCTCCGACGAGATCCTGAAGCGCGTGGTCGAGAGCTACCGGCGCATGCGCAACACGCTGCGCTTCCTGCTCGCGAACATCGCCGACTTCGACCCGGCGAAGGACGCGGTGCCCGTGTCCGAATGGGTCGAGGTCGACCGCTACGCGCTGGCGATGACGCGCGCGATGGCCAACGCCTGCATCGCGGATTACCAGAAGTTCGAGTTCCACCTCGTCGCCCAGCGCCTGCAGACCTTCTGCTCCGAGGATCTCGGCGGTTTCTGGCTCGACATCCTCAAGGACCGGCTCTACACCGCGGGGACCGATTCGGCCGCGCGCCGCTCGGCCCAGACCGCCCTGCACCACGTGACCCACATGGTGCTGCGCCTGATGGCGCCGATCCTCTCCTTCACCGTGGAGGAAGCCTGGGCCGTGATGCATCCGGCCCGCGAGGAGAGCATCTTCTTCCACACCTGGAAGGACGTGCTCCCGCCGCAGGAAGGCGAGAAGGAGCTCCTCGCGCGCTGGGAGCGCATCCGCGAGCTGCGCGCGATCGTGGTGAAGTCGCTCGAGGACAGCCGCGGCGCGGGGCTCATCGGCTCGTCGTTGCAGGCGGAGGTGCTGCTCGATGCCACGGGCGACGATCTCCAGCTCCTGCGCTCGCTGGGCGACGACCTCAAGTACGTGCTCATCACCTCGCAGGCCGCGGTGCGCGAAGTCGCCGCGGCCCAGCCGCCGGTCGTGCACGTGAAGGCGAGCCCGTACACCAAGTGCGAGCGCTGCTGGCACTGGCGCCGCGACGTCGGCATCGAGCCGCGGCACGCCACCATCTGCGGGCGCTGCGTCTCCAACCTGGAAGGACCGGGAGAGGCGCGCCTTCATGCGTGATCGCGCGAACGGCGCGTGGCTGCGGTGGCTCGTCGTGAGTGCCGCGGCGATCGCGCTCGACCTGGCGACCAAATGGTGGATCAGCAGCACCTTCCGCGTGGGCCAGTCGTCCGAGGTCACGTCGTTCTTCAACCTCGTGCTGGCCCACAATCCCGGCGCCGCCTTCAGTTTTCTCGCGGGCGCGGGCGGCTGGCAGCGCTGGCTTTTCACGGCGATCACGATCGCGATCTCGGTGGCGCTGGTGGTGATGCTGCGGCGCCAGCACCGCAACCCGCTGCTGTCCACCGCCTTCGCGCTGGTGCTCGGCGGCGCGCTCGGCAACCTCTACGACCGCCTCACGCTGGGCTACGTCGTGGACTTCATCCAGCTCCACTGGGCCGAGCACTATTTCCCTGCATTCAACGTGGCCGACTCGGCGATCAGCCTCGGCGTGGCGCTGCTGCTGTGGGACAGCCTGCGCCCGCGCCCGCGGCCGGTGCACGTGCCGATCGGCGAGGAGAAGCCATGATCGATCCGGATCGCGCGGCCCAGCCCGCCGAGGTCCTGCTCGCGAACCCGCGCGGCTTCTGTGCCGGCGTGGATCGGGCCATCGCGATCGTCGAGCGCGCGCTCGCGCTGCACGGCGCGCCGATCTACGTGCGGCACGAGATCGTGCACAACAAGTCCGTCGTGGACGACCTGCGCGCCAAGGGCGCGGTGTTCGTGGAGGAGCTGGACGAGGTGCCCGCGGGCGGCACGGTCATCTTCTCGGCGCACGGCGTGGGCCTCGACGTGCGGCGGGAAGCGGAAGCGCGCGGGCTGCGCGTCTTCGACGCCACCTGCCCGCTGGTCACCAAGGTGCACGTGGAAGTCGCGCGCATGCGCGAGGCCGGGCGCGAGGTGGTCATGATCGGCCACGAGGGCCATCCCGAGGCCGAGGGCACCATGGGCCAGGCCGAGGACGGCATGTACCTCGTCGAGGACGAGGAGGATGTCGCGCGGCTCGAGGTGCGCGATCCCGAGAAGCTCTCGTACGTCACGCAGACCACGCTTTCCATCGACGACTGCGCACGCATCGTGGCAGCGCTGCGGCAGCGCTTCCCGAAGATCGTGGGGCCGAAGAAGGACGATATCTGCTACGCCACGCAGAACCGCCAGGACGCGGTCAAGTTCATGGCGCCGAAATGCGACGTCGTGATCGTGGTGGGCTCGCCCAACTCGTCCAACTCCAACCGGCTGCGCGAAGTGGCGCGCAACCTGGGGCGCGACGCGTACCTCATCGATCGCGCGGACGAGCTGCGCGCCGAATGGATCGCGGGCAAGCGCACCGTGGGCGTCACCGCCGGCGCCTCGGCGCCCGAGACGCTGGTGCAGGAGGTCATCGACCGGCTGCGCGAGCTGGGTGCCGCGCGTGTGCGCGAGCTGGAAGGCATCGAGGAGCACGTGACGTTCCCGTTGCCGAAGAGCGTGGCGCACGGCGGCGGGCACTAGCGTGCCGAAAGCCTGGCGGCGGGGAGTTACGCGGCTGAAAAGCGTTTTGACGCAGATGAACACAGATGAACACAGATAAAAAGCGTTGAATGTGCCGTGCCCGCGATCATGGCCACGAAACCCTGATCAGGGTTTTATCTGTGTTCATCTGCGTTCATCTGTGTCGAAAGGCTTTTGGGGATTTTCCGTTGAACGTGTGGTGAAATCCCCTGCCTGAAACGAGCAAAAAAAACCGGGGCGAGGCCCCGGTTTTTTCCTTGCAACTTACTTGTCCGTGTTCGAGTTCCAGTAGACCTTCTTGCGCACGCGCGGCACGGGGCTCGGCGGCTTCTTGGGATCCGGCGGGGCGGTGCCCGGAAGGCAACCGACGCAGAAGGATGTCGCCGTGCCGTCGTCGAGGATGATCGTGCCGCCCACCGGCGAGGGCGGAAGGCCGCCGCCCGGCAGCGGCGCCGAAAGGTCGCTCGTGTTCTTCTGGCCGTCGCCGTTGAGGTCGATGCCGGCGCCGCCACTGAGGAAGTCCACCGCGTAGCCGCGCGCCTCGCCCAGGTTGATGGCGCAGGTATTGGGCTGCGGAGGTACCGGGCGATTGGTGGCGAAGAACGTGATGCCGCCGATGGTGAGCGGCGCGTTCACCGCCTTTTCCCCGAGGCGGAACTGCAGGACGAAGCCCTTCGCGGGGTCCGTGGACGTGCCCGCAGCCGTGAGGTCGGCGAACGTGAGCGGCACCAGCCCCGAGCCGGTGGTGCTCGTCGCGGTGTCCTTCAGCATGAAGAAGTAGTCCTGGCTCGTGGTGTTGAGCGGCTTCTCGCGGTCGCCCGTGCCGATGAGCACCGTGTCGAAGTTCTTCGTCGCGATCACGTCCGGGCGGAACATGAACTTGAGGTTCGAGCCCAGCGACGCCAGCTTCTCGAGCTTCCAGTTGTTCACGTCCGTGTCGTCGATGTCCATGCGCCAGACGTTGCCGCCGGTGTCGCCCACGTAGACCTTGTCGGCGAACGTGTCCTGGTCGCGGTCGATGACGGCCACGTCCGAGGAGATGCTCTTGGTGATCGGGCCGCTGTTGGCCGAGGTCTGGAAGAACTTGATGAGGGCGCCGGTGCGCGCGTTGAGCACGAAGACGCCGCGGCCCATGGTGTCCGCGCCGGGCAGCGCCTGGTCTTCCACCGGGTCGTAGCCGGCGGCGAAGATGAGCACCGGGTCGGTGAA
>Ga0068851_10001055_pt1 | contig 11929 bp, 8 predicted proteins | sample KBSCornC12_FD_66588 | JGI IMG/M metagenome (GOLD analysis project Ga0068851, IMG submission 66588) | Corn rhizosphere microbial communities from Kellogg Biological Station, Michigan, USA - KBS Corn C1-2 | ecosystem: Host-associated > Plants > Roots > Rhizosphere > Soil ...
GATGCTGGAATCGCGTTTGCTTGTGCTGTACAGTGAATGGCGATGAACCCAGATTTATCCGGCAGCCTTGAAGATCAAGTCGGCGAGCTGCGTTCGCGGCTGCTGCGGTTGGAAAAGGCTTTGCAGGCCAGGGGGATCGTAATCGACGAGCCTGCCCCCGGGCCGCCGGTTCAATCCCAGATCTCACCCACCCCTGCTGCGGTTCCTCCGGCGCCTGCGACGCAAGCACAGGTAGCGCCACCCCAGCCCCCGTACTCTGGGCCTGTGCAGGAATACGTGGCTCCGCTAGCCTTTGCAGTTCCCGGTAAAGCTTCGACTGAAGGTACGCGCTCGCTGGAGAACCGCATCGGATCGCAATGGTTTAACCGCGTCGGCATCCTCGCCATGCTGATTGGCGTAGCCTGGTTCCTCAAGCTGGCCTTCGACAATCATTGGGTCGGCCCTCTTGGCAGGGTGTTCATCGGTCTCATTGCCGGGGCCGCCCTTATTGCATGGTCAGAGAATTTTGAGAGGCGCGGATTCACGGCTTTCGCTTATTCGCTCAAAGCTGTCGGAAGCGGCGCGCTCTATCTCTCCCTGTGGGCCGCGTTCTCTGTTTACGCGCTGATGCCGGCATGGGCAGCCTTCGGCGCGATGATCCTGGTCACCGCCTTCAACGGATACATCTCCTGGGCGCGCCACGCGGAGTTGCTTGCCCTGTATGCCATCGCTGGCGGTCTGACTACCCCGCTGCTAGTGTCGACCGGTGAAAATCATGAAGTCACATTGTTTTCCTATCTTCTGATTTTGGATATTGCAGTGCTGGTTTTGACGACTTTACTGCCTTGGTCGCGCTTGCTTTTCGCCGCTTACACCGGAACCGTTCTGTTCATCGCCGGATGGTGGTTCTCTTTCTATTCGCGGCAACAGGAGGGACGCACCGCCTTTTTCGTCACCTGCTTCTTTCTGATATTTGCTTTCGCTCCTCGTCTGGCGCGGATGAAGCTGGACGAACACGGAACTTCTTCTGCATGGGATAAGCTCGCACTGGTTGTCCTGCCCGTGTTGAATGCTGCTCTCGGGTTTCTGGCGTTTTATTCCCTGCTCCCTTCCACCACCCAGGATTGGGCGGGGCCATGGTTGGCCGTCGCCTTCGCCGCTTTCTACCTTCTGCTCCTGCGCCTGCCGTCTTTGGGTGCGCTGCCGGCGAGCCCGCCGGTGCTTTCGGGATTGCATCTTGCCGCGGCTATTGTTTTTCTCACCATCGCCATCCCCCTGAAGACACATGGGCGATGGATGACTATTGGCTGGCTGGTAGAGGGAGCTGTTCTGCTGTGGGTTTCCAGAAGAATAGGGCAGCTACTGCTGCGGCGTTTCGCGTTGCTCTGCCTTGCTCTCGGGCTGGGTGCGCTGCTGATCGTCAACCCTGATGCGTCAAGCACACTTGTATTCAACGAAAGATTTGGGACGTTCTGCGTAGGCATCGCCATCTTTTGTTTTGTAGCGTGGATCGCCCGGAATTCGGCTCTCGATGACGAAACTGTCGAACCGATCATTCGCTGGCCTTCACTGGCGGCCGCGTCGATACTTGTTGTAAATATCCTGATCCTGGTAGCGGTCAGCAGCGAGATTCACAATTACTGGTCACCTTTGGGCTGGCGCGGTGACTGGAGCCTCAGGCACGAAAATCGCATATACGCGCATTTCACTTATTCCGCCTTCTTCATGGCATTCGGAGCCTTGCTGCTAAGCGTGGGTTTCTGGAAGCGCTCCGCTTTCCTGCGCTGGCAGGCACTTGTGCTTCTGGCACTCACGATCGCAAAGGTCTTCCTATCAGATATCAGCGAATTGAGCCAGGGATTTCGTATATTAAGCTTTCTTGGATTGGGCTCTCTTCTTCTCGGCGTCAGCTTCGCATACCAGCGCGACTGGCTTGACCTGCGTGGCCGTGGAGATCAGGCGCGATGAAACTATTTGCTGCCTTGCTCCTGTTCGAGCTAATCACGCCATCGCCCGAGATTCGCTATTTTCGTTACGAGCGTTCCATCGAAACCGCGCCTCAAACTGCAGGGCAGACATGCGTTGTTTTGAGTCCGGCAATCTTCAGCCATGCCGCGACTCAGCTCTCAGATCTTCGTCTCTATCGCGACAACTCAGAAACCCCTTATGTGGTTGAAAAGTCAGCTTCAATAGCGCCATCACAGGAGCGGATTGCGCCCTTAAACCTGGGGCGACGCGCCGGCCAGACCGTCTTCGATATGGCAATGCCGGCGGGAAACTACCGCGATCTGGAACTTGCCATCACGGGACACGACTTTATTGCGACGGTGACCGTCTCCGGAAGCCAGCAGCAAGGGTCCGCACAGACGAAGATCGGCGCTTTCACCATCTTCGATCTGACACGACAACGGCTGGGACGAAGCACGGTTCTTCATCTCTCGGCTTCTGACTTTCGTTTTCTGCACTTCAGCATTTCAGGTCCGATCGCGCCGGAAGATGTTTCAGGATTGACAGTGGAGCGCATGCCATCGCGTGAGGCGAAATATCAGACCGTGGCACAGACATCACAAGTGACGCGGAAAGGGCGTGACACCGTTATCGAATTCAGCGTGCCGAGCCATACGCCGGTTGACCGCGTTGTGTTTGTTCCAGGGGCTGTGCCCACCAGCTTCAGCCGCGACGTGAAGATAGACGTTTCCCCAATTTCGCAGCAAGGGCACAGTGATGCGGTCGAGCCGCCTGAGCAGGTGGCGGCCTACGGAAGCTTGTTGCGCATTCATCGACTCGAAGATGGCCATCGCCTCGATGAAGAGCGGCTTGAAATTCAGACGCGGGAAACGGAGTTCGACTCCCCAACCAAGTGGACAGTTACGATAGACAATCGGGACGACGCGCCCATTGAAATCTCATCAGTGCGCGTGGAAATGGTGGAACGCAGCCTCTGTTTTGATGCAGCCGGTTCGGGCGCCTACACACTATATTACGGAGATCCAGCGCTGGCAGCGCCCCGGTATGACTACGCCGCGCTATTTGCGCACCAATCCAATGCATTAAAGGCTAACGTTGGACCGGAGAGAGCAAATCCCGATTATCAGGATCGACCTGACAGCCGTCCATTTAGCGAGAGACATCCGGTGCTGCTGTGGGTGGCTCTTGCGATTGTCATATTGCTGCTGGCTGCGATAGCACTTCGCTCTGCAAAGCTGCCCACGCAAGCGTCGTCTTAGAACGCGCCAGATTACAATCTATTGCGAAGGGTTACTCAACCGCCGCCTTCCCGCCAAAAATGCTGACGCCAAAATAGACAAATGATGATGACTGCAGATCGAATGGAGTCTTCTTGGGCTTGGTACATTCCTGTTCGCGCGGTGTAGGTTAGCGCAGCTTCCGCCTCGCCCGCCTTATTGGAAGTAAGCGTGATTCTTTTCGGCGAAGTGAGTCTTGTCGGCGGGTAGGTCGGCTTCAGGATAGATCGCGTTCTGAGCGCAGATACTCGCGCAATTGCCGCAGTCGATGCACTCGTCGGGATTGATGAACAGTTGTGAAACCGTTGCGGCAGCCGCATCGGTCGATTGAGGCGCGATGGCGGCAGTTGCGCATTCGGCAACGCAGACGAAATCCTTGGTGCAAGCATCGGTTATAACGTAAGCCATTAAAAAGTGCTCCTTTGATAGCGGTGCGCCGTAAGGTGATGGCGCTCTTTCGAGCTTAGCCAGCGCGTGCCGCGGTGTTCCGTGATTCGAATCACAAAGACCGATGATGAAACGCACTTCGGATTGGGTTGTTGAATCAGGTTGACGCGAAATCAGCAGGAGTGGCCATTTATGCTGGAGGCATGTTGCGGTTCCTGATGATGCGATCTTTGCCAGCCCTCCTTGCTTTTGCGACCGTTTCTGTCTTTGCCCAGACCACTGACCCGACATGGAGTTTTGCGGTGTCGGGCGACAGCCGGAACTGTGGTGATTTTGTGATGCCCGCAATCGCAGCTGCTACGCGGGCTGAGAGCGACGTGTTCTATTGGCATCTCGGCGATTTTCGCTGGATGTCGCAGCCAGACGAAGACCTGGTATCAATGCTGCCGGTAGGCAAGCCTCTCTCGATCGATGAATATCACCGCATTGCCTGGGATGATTTTCTCAAGCACCAGATTCCGGCTTTCGGAAAGATGCCAGTTTTTGTGGGACGCGGTAACCACGAGAACGTTCCTCCGATGACCCGGGAGAGCTACGTGGCCAAGTTCGCAACCCTGCTTGATCGCCCGGAAATCGCTGCGCAGCGGAAAGCTGACGGAGCTGCCGCCGGTCCCGTCGGTCCCTGGTACCACTGGACGCGCGAAGGTGTTGATTTCATCACTCTCGACAACGCCAGCAGAGAAGAATTCTCCGACGCGCAATTGCGTTGGCTGCGCGGCGTGCTGGACCATGATCTGGCCCCCGGCTCGGGCATTAGCGCAATCGTGGCCGGCATGCATGAGGCGCTGCCGCACTCGACGGGCGCAGAGCACGCGATGGACGATTGGGATCTGGGCGAACGCACCGGAGACAAAGTCTACACGTGGTTCTATGACGCACAGGCTGCGGGCAAACATGTGTATCTGATCGCGAGTCATTCGCACTACTACTCTCCGAACATTTTCGACACTTATTACTGGAAGCAGTATTCAAATCGGGTCGTTCCAGGCTTGATCATCGGATCGGCTGGGGCGCGCCGGTATGCATTACCCAAGACCGCCAAGACTGGCGCGAAGACGCACATTTACGGATATGTGCAAGGGCAGGTGCACGCAGACGGACGAATCGACTTCAAGCTGCGTGAACTTTCAGAGCATGATCTGGTGAAGAATCGGTGGCCCAATGCTCCATTGGATGCCATTCACGAATGCTATGTGAACAACGCGGATTAGCTGGATTGGCGACTCCAGTAACAACAGGCCCTGATCGGTTGCGACGGAATTCATTTTGTCTTTGACCTGCCGTCGCCATCCTTGTTCCGATTGCGAAGAGATTGCCAATGCCTTGATGGGATACAATCCTTTCACTTCTCCTTCGGTTCAGTATGCTCAAGCAATTTGCCCGTCAGACGTTGCCAGCGGTGCTTGTCGTTCGAGTCCTCCTTTGCCCGTTCTCGGCAGGCCAGCAAACTCCTGACTCCCCTATAAAATTCGGGTTGAAAGATTTCCCATTTCATCTCGAAAGCGACGTGAGCAAAGCCTTCAACCCGCCAGAGTCCATGGCCGGAGGTGTAGCTGTCTTCGACTACAACGGCGATGGCAAGCCGGATATCTTTTTTACCAACGGCGCTGACCTGGCCACCTTGAAAAAAACTTCAACCAAGTATTCCAATCGACTCTTCCGGAACGATGGCAAAGGTACTTTCACTGACGTGACGGAGAAGGCCGGACTAACCGGAAGTGGATTTGACGTTGGGGTTGCTGCGGGCGACTACGACAACGACGGACATCCCGATCTCTTTATTGCTGGTGTTCATCGCAACACTCTCTATCGCAACAACGGCGACGGCACTTTCACTGACGTGACAATCAAAGCCGGTTTGGATCATTCGAATGATCCCGATTTCGGTCCTCTATGGGCAGTGGCGGCGGCATGGGTCGATGTAAACAATGATGGTTTTCTCGATCTATTTGTCGTCAACTACCTGCGCTGGCAGTACACCGACATCCCCTTGTGCAGTGATTATTGCCATCCGCGTCGTTATAAGGGATCACCGAACCAGCTTTTTCTGAACCGGGGAGACGGAACATTCATCGACGCTTCCAAGGAGTGGGGAATTCGCGACCACGTGGGCAAGGGGATGGCCGTCGGCGTTGCGGACTACGATCACGATGGCAGGCAGGACCTGTTTGTAACAAACGATGCCAATTCGAATTTCTTATTCCATAACATGGGGAACAGATTCGAAGAAGTAGGATTCGAAACCAATACCATGTTGCCTCAGGATGGCAACGCGATCTCAGGAATGGGCTTGGATTTTCGCGACTTTCGCAATAACGGTTATGCGGACATCGTCTACGTTGCGCTCAACGGCGAAACCTTTCCCGTTCTCAAAAATACAGGTAAAGGCGACTTTGAGGAGGTGACCATCTCCAGCGGGATGGGACCGCAAAGCATAAGGATGGCTGGCTTTGGAGCCGCAGTGTATGACTTCGACAATGATGGTTGGAAGGACATCTTTGTAGCGCGTGGACACTCCTCCTGGGAATCACTGCCTGCAGGAATGGTGGCGAAGCAGCCTAACACGGTGTTTCGAAATTTGAGCAACGGCGGAAAAGTGCAGGCTCTCACAGCCGAAGCAGGCTTTGTCGACGCTACGGCTGCTCACCATCGAGGTTGCGCGTTTGGCGACTTCGACGGCGACGGCCAGGTCGACGCCGTGGTCACCTCGCTTGATCGAAATGCCGAGCTCTGGATGAATCGGAGCGTCAATTCAAACCATTGGCTAGAAATTGCGCTCCACGGAATCAAAAGCAATCGCGACGGTATTGGCGCTCGCATCAAGATCGTGACAAAGACTGCCAGCCTGCACAACCACCAGACTTCAAGTGTCTGCTATGCGTCGTCTAGCCTGGGCCCCGTTCATTTCGGATTAGGCGCTGAAGCGAAGGCGATCTCTGTCGAAATAGTGTGGCCAAGCGGTATCTTGCAACAGCTAAAGGATGTCGATGCGGATCGAATCGTCTACGTCACGGAAGCGGCAAGCATAAGCCGCACTCCCAGGTAGATCAGCGAATGCGGGGCAAGGGAAGTTGGAATTTGTCCGGCGTGTCTTTGAGGACTTCTATCCAGGCGCGGAGAGACTGACGTAGCTCCTCGACCGCAACTCCCTGGAACTCCGCGGGGAAATTCTCCAATCGCCACAGCGCAGCCCGAAGCAGGGATGCGGTACCCGCGAAATTGCGGCGCTCAAGATGATGGAAAGCCGCAGTGATCTGGATCAGGGCTTGCAAGAAAGTCTTATCCGGCTCGCTGCACTTCAGCCATTCGGCTTCCCAGTGTTCATGAGCTTCGAAGAATTCCCGGTTGAGATAGCAATGAAGCCCGTCTGCCAGGGGACCGCTTGTCCATTCAAACAGCATGGTTTTCATTATTACTGCGGCACAATGCGCGGGTGGATCTCAACGTGTGATCTTTACGAAAGCATCAGGTTAAAGTGCCGATCCTAAGCCATCTTGCCGTCGGATTGTAGGCACGTTTATAAAAATGCGTGGTTGGCGAACCTGACAGGGGCAAACGTGAAATTCCCACTAATCTCCATCTCCCTCTTGTTTAGCAGGGTTGTGAGAGCTGGAGAGGGCAGCTGCTGCGAGAGCGCTTCGAATTAAGCCGATCTGCCGCGTCTGCGTCAAACAATCCGCGACATGTTTGACGCTTGCAACTCCTGCATTTGCAGTAGAGTAGCGCATTCATGCAAGACGGCCGCTAAATGAAAACAAGAGGTCGCGAAACATCGACACGAAGTCGGGGTTTTCAACAAGAATGCCGAAATGTCCTATTCTTGTATGAACTGTTTGGATAAACGCATTGACGCTGCCACCGAACCTAGCCCAAGAGGCGATAGGTAAGTTGGTCACAATGCAGTAGGGCTAGATAACTTTTAGGTGGGATTTTGCGTCTTTACCTTTGTAACCGGTTTTTCCGCACCTTCAAGATGAAGATTTTTATGGAGGGGCAACCCGGTTCGAGTGTGGTCCTATTTCATAGCCCAATAGTAGAAAACAGACAACTTCGGTCGTCCGAAGTTTGAATTGCAAGTCCCTGCAGTACTTGTTGCCCGCAAAAATACTTGAGCAATCAGGCCGATGAGCGTGGGGAGCGCCCGTTAAGGCATTCGTGTCTGGACGAGCTAAACCCTCTCAATCGAATTGTTTGGGACTAGTTTGGAAAATACCCCCCAAGTGAGGATAGCGAAGCTATGCGCAAAATCGCCGACGAACTTGGATTCTGCGGGGATAAGCGGTGGTTTGCGGTATATACAACGTGCCGGCACGAGAAGCGGGTTGCACAGCACCTTCAGCAGAGGGATATCGACTATTTTTTGCCCATCTATCGCACCCAGCACAGGTGGAAAGATGGATCGAAGGTCATGCTAGACCTGCCATTGTTTCCCGGGTACGTTTTTGTACGGATTAATGCGAGCAAGCGTGTGGGCGTTCTGGAAGTGCCTGGAGTAGTTTCATTGATTGGCTCGGGATCCCGGCCGGCGGAGTTGCCCGATTTTGAAGTGGAGGCTTTGCGGGCGGGTTTGGATCCAACAAAGGCCGAGCCGCATCCACTAGTTATGGTTGGTCAGCGGGTCCGCATAAGAAGCGGCGCGCTGGCGGGAGTCGAAGGAATTGTAGTTCGTAAGAAGAGCGGATTCAGATTGGTACTTACATTGAGTCTACTTATGCAGAGTATCGCGATCGAAGTTGACGGCGATGATGTTGAATTCGTGGAGGCATCAGCGTCACAGATGGAACCTACAAGATATCAAGATCACTACACACAAAAATCTAAACCTACTGCAGTCAACAATGCTGTACAGATTTAATGCCTTGATCCCTTAACCCAAACTTCTCAGATGCCCTTCCCTTGCCTCGTCAGTCGGCGACGGTAGCGGCGTCAGAGGAAAACTATAAAGCAAGGCCACGCTGCGGCGAACCTATATCGGAATCGCCAGGCATGGAAACACAAAAAGCGAGGGTATCGCGAATGCAAGGAAGTTCTGCCATAAATATATTGGAAGCCGAGGGCCCTGGAGTTGGAACGATATCACCTATCGGCATATTGCATGAAACTCTCCTGGCCTCGGCCTGGAGACGACCCACCCCCTACCTTTCTTCCGCGGTGCAACGAGCCCTGTCGTGGCGCTATGCGGTGGTAAAGCGCACGCTTGATATTGTGCTCTCAAGCATACTCATTGTGCTGTTCTTCCCGGTCATGCTGGCCGTGGCAATCGCCGTGGCGGTCACATCACCCGGTCCAATTTTCTTCTACCAGGAGAGGCTGGGTCGGTTTGGGGCCTCGTTCCGCATCATCAAGTTTCGATCGATGTTCACGCGGAAACATAAAGACAACGTGCTCGAAATAAATGTGCCTCATCATCGGCGCTCAGAAATCGACCGCCGCAATGAAGCTGCGTACCCGTTGAACAAAGACACGCCTGATCCGCGGATCACACCCGTGGGCCGGATCATTCGCAAGCTGAGCCTCGACGAGTTGCCACAGCTTTTCAACGTCCTCAAAGGAGACATGTCCCTGGTAGGGCCGCGTCCAATCGTTCAGGCAGAGGTTCCGTTATATGGGCAGAATTTCGCCTACTACGATCTCTTCCGTCCCGGCATCACTGGACTGTGGCAGGTTTCGGGTCGCAGTGACGTGGGCTTTGAACGCCGCGTGCTGTTCGATCGCGAGTACGCCAGCGATTGGAGCTGCTCGCTTGATCTGAAGATCCTGACGAGAACGATTCCCGCAGTGCTCACGATGCGCGGAGCGTATTAAGAGAGAGCGAATTCTTCAACGCAAGACCGCTTGGACCCGGTTTCATCTACGGGTCCAACAGGCGGTTTTTTGGTGCACCACCAGGATACGGATTCCAGACGTAGAACGATCCATAGGTTGATTGGCCGCACCTCTTCGCCCGTGTTCATGGGGATGTGCGGCACTTGAATTTTAAGACCGGAAGACAGAAAACATGAGAACGAGCATAAGCAAGTGCTTGCGCGTATTGATTCTTTTTTCAGTTGCCCTAGATATAACCGCAGCGAGAGCACAGACGCAATCTCCGTCCCAGAGCACCAGTGGCTCTCAACAGGACTCAACGACCTCTAATTGCCAGAATGGGGATATATCTGCATGCCAGTCGCTGAGTCCGTCCACATCCACCACCGGGATTGGGGATGGAGGAGCAGGGGCCTCATCGTGGAGCTTTCCCAACATGTACCCCGGTTCTCCAAATACGCCGACGTCGGTTTATCGCGATGACGCAGATGGGACGGATAGAACGGCAGGACTGCGCCAGCAGCGCAACCAGCCGGCCAAGCCGCATTCACTAACTGAATTTCAGATGATGGTGGCCGGCTCGATAGGAAGAATTGTGCCGGTCTACGGAGCGGAGCTATTTGCCAACGTACCCGATACGTTTGCTCCGGTGCAACGGCTTCCTGTGCTGCCAGACTATGTAATCGGGCCGGGCGACGAGCTGTTGATTCGTACCTGGGGACAGGTGACGCAGAATCTGCATCTGACGGTGGATCGATCCGGCTCGGTGTACATACCGCAGGTGGGCGAGTTTCGCGTGGCGGGCATGCAGTTTCGACAACTGCAGGAGTTCTTGAAGGCGCGATTCAATCGCGTTTATCGCAATTACGACTTGAATGTGAACTTGGGGCAGTTGCGTTCTATCCAGGTGTTTGTCACAGGTGCGGCACGGCGACCGGGAAGCTACACTGTCAGCTCGCTGAGCTCGCTGGTAAATGCCGTGTTCGCGTGCGGCGGCCCGGGACCAGAAGGATCTCTGCGGCACATTCTGCTCAAGAGAAATGGCGCCACAATCGCGGATTTCGACTTGTATGGGCTCCTGCTGAAGGGCGACAAGTCAAAAGATGTCAATCTGGAAACCGGCGACATAATCTTCTTCTCTCCCATTGGTCCGCAGATCGCCGTTGTGGGTAGCGTCCACGTTCCGGCCATATATGAATTGCGGGGAAACGAGAGCGTGGCTGAAGCCCTCTCGCTTGCGGGGGGTGTTTCAGCGGCAGCCTCGACCTCCTCACTCGAGATCGAACGCACAGATACGCAGGATGGCGGCAGGAGTTCGCGCGTTGCTGTAGATGTGGCAATGAATCCATCTTCACTAGCCACACCGCTGAAAAACGCCGACATTATTCGTGTTCGCGCGGAGGCGCCCAAATTTGATAAGACGGTGACTTTGCGCGGAAACGTGGCGACGCCAGGACGATTTGCGTGGCACGAAGGAATGCGTGTTCGCGATTTGATACCGAATAAGGAATCCCTGCTGACTACTGATTATTGGCTGCGGCGCGAGCAGTTAGGTCTGCCAGTCGCAGATTTTCAGCCGATGATGCCGCCGGTAAGAGTCGAGGCGCCTCAAAGTCAGCCCGGCCAAGCGATCAATAAGCCCGTGACGCCGCAGGACGCGCAAACTGGGAGCAGCGGGCTGTTTCCTCAGTTGACCGCGGGAGTCCCCACCGACACGAATACTGCGCAGAGCGGAAACGCGGCACAGTTTCAATCGCTGGCAGCCTCAAGCGAACTCGATAATGGATCGAAAGGCGATCAGGCCGGCAGGGTCGCGCAGATCACGGGATCAGAGCACGAGATGCTCGGGTCGGGACCGCACCTGGTAACCGCGCCGCACTTTCCAATCGAGACGCAGGTAGTAAGGATGTCGCCGGATATCGACTGGAGTTACGCGGTAGTCGAGCGCGTTGATCAGAAAAATTTGACCACGCGTCTATTCCCCTTTGACTTGGGCGCTGCGATCCTCAACGGCGATGAAGGTGCAAACATCGCGCTCGAGCCGGGCGACGTCATCACCATCTTCTCTGATGCTGACATACGGGTTCCACGCGCGCAGCAGACAAAGTATGTTCGGCTTGAAGGAGAGTTTGCGCACTCCGGCGTTTACAGCGTTCTCCCGGGTGAGACGCTTCGCCAACTTGTGCTGCGCGCCGGTGGTTTGACCCAGCAGGCGTACCTATATGGATCGCAGTTCAGCCGCGAAAGCACACGGCGCGAGCAGCAACAGCGACTCGATGAGTATGTTTCCTCGTTGTCATATCAGATTGAAATTGGAGCTTCAAATAAAGCTTCGTCCGTGGTGAGCGCGCAAGAAGCCGCCACAGTGGGCGCCTCCGTTGCCAGCCAGCGACAGCTTGTGAATCGCCTGCGGGAAATCAAAGCCACAGGCCGAATCGTCTTGCACATTGAAC
>Ga0068851_10001060_pt1 | contig 11909 bp, 10 predicted proteins | sample KBSCornC12_FD_66588 | JGI IMG/M metagenome (GOLD analysis project Ga0068851, IMG submission 66588) | Corn rhizosphere microbial communities from Kellogg Biological Station, Michigan, USA - KBS Corn C1-2 | ecosystem: Host-associated > Plants > Roots > Rhizosphere > Soil ...
GTAAAATCGTCATCCCGGACGCGCCCAGCGGCGCCACGTAAAATCGTCATCCCGGACGCGCCCAGCGGCGCCACGTAAAATCGTCATCCCGGACGCGCCAACCGGCGCAACGGTCCGGGATCCAATCTGGAGAAAAGCATGTCCGCGAAAGTCGCATTCATCGGCCTGGGCGTCATGGGCTTCCCCATGGCCGGCCACCTCAAGGCGAAGGGCTACGACGTCGTGGTGTACAACCGCACCGCTTCGAAGGCGCAGCAATGGGTCGGGAAGCACGGCGGCAAGTCGGCAGCCACGCCGGCGGCAGCGGCGAAGGATTGCGACTTCGTGATGACCATGGTCGGCAACGACGACGACGTGCTCGCGGTGACGACCGGCAGCGAGGGCGTCCTCGCGGGCATGAAGAAGGGCGCGATCCTGGTCGACCACACGACGGCCTCGGCGGATGTCGCCCGCAAGGTGTTCGCGGCCGCGAAGGAGAAGGGCATCGGCTTCATCGATGCGCCCGTTTCCGGCGGCCAGGCCGGCGCCGAGAACGGCAAGCTCACGGTGATGTGCGGCGGCGAGAAGGAGCCCTTCGAGCGCGCCCGGCCGCTGATGGATTCCTATGGGCGGGCGGTCACGCTGCTCGGGGAGAGCGGGGCGGGGCAGCTCACCAAGATGGTGAACCAGATCTGCATCGCGGGCCTCGTGCAGGCGCTTTCCGAAGGCATCGCCTTCGCCGAGAAGGCCGGGCTCGATGCCGAGCAGGTCCTCGAGGTCATCTCCAAGGGCGCGGCGCAGTCGTGGCAGATGGAGAACCGCGGCAAGACCATGCACGCGCGCAAGTTCGACTTCGGCTTCGCGGTCGACTGGATGCGCAAGGACCTGGGCATCGCGATGGCGGAAGCGAAGCGCAACGGCGCGAGCCTGCCGGTCACGGCGCTCGTGGACCAGTTCTATGGCGACGTGCAGAAGAAGGGGGGCAACCGCTTCGACACATCGTCCCTCATCCTGCGGCTGTGATAAGTTGAACCGGGAAAAATAGACGGAGGAGACGGCAATGATCCGCAAGACAATCGCGGCCTGCGTGGCAGCGGCCACCGCATTCGCATTCGCATTCGGCAGCACCCAGGCGCTGGCATGGGAGCCCACCAAGCCGGTGGAGATCGTGGTCGCGGCGGGCGCGGGCGGCGCCTCGGACCAGATGGCGCGCATGATGCAGGCGGCCATCCAGAAGAACAAGCTCATGAAGGCGCCCGTGATCGTGACGCTCAAGGGCGGCGCCTCCGGGGCCGAAGCGCTGATGTACATGAAGAGCCAGCCCGACGACACCAACAAGGTGCTGATCGCCTACTCGCTGATCTACATGCTGCCGCTGTCCGCCAAGGTGCCGTTCGACTGGCGCGAGCTCACTCCGGTCGCGGTGGTCGCCCTGGACGAGTTCGTGCTCTGGACGAACAACGATGTGCCCGCGAAGACCACGAAGGAGTACATCGACCTCGCGAAGAAAGCGAGCCCGCAGTTCAAGATGGGCGGCACGGGCTCCAAGCGCGAGGACCACGTGCTCACCGTCTTCCTCGAGAAGAAAACGGGCGCCAAGTTCGCGTACCTGCCGTACAAGTCGGGCGGCGAGGCGGCGACACAGCTCGTCGGCAACCACATCCAGTCGAACGTGAACAACCCCTCCGAGAACCTGGAAGTCTGGCGCGCGGGACAGGTGAAGCCGCTCTGCCTCTTCTCGAAGGAGCGCATCGAGTACAAGGCCAAGGTCACGGAGAAGATGGCGTGGAGCGACATCCCGACCTGCAAGGAAGAGGGCGTGGATGTGGATTACCAGATGCTGCGGGCGATGTTCCTTCCCGGCAAGGTGGCGCCGGAGGTGACCGCGTTCTATGTCGATCTCTTCAGGAAAATCGTGCAGACGTCGGAGTACAAGGACTACATGGAAAAGCAGGCGCTCAAGCCGGTTTTCATCACCGGCAAGGACATGGTCAAGTTCCTCGAGCAGGATGAAGCGCTCAACAAGAGCCTCATGACCGAAGCCGGCTTCGTCGCGAAGTGAGCGCGCCCGTTCCCGAAACGCCGCCGCTGGGCGCGGACCGGCCGGCAGCCCAGCTGCGCACGGTGGAAGTCATCACGCTCGCCGTGGTCCTCGCTTTCTCCGCGCTGCTCATGTGGGACAACTGGCGCACCGGCATCGGCTGGGAATCCACCGGTCCCATGCCGGGCTACTTCCCGTTCTACGTGGCGCTCATCTGCGCGGGCGCGAGCGTCTACGGGCTCGTGCGGGAGCTCTTCTTCCCGCCCGACGCGGGCGAGCCCTTCGTGATGCGCAGCCAGTTGAAGCGCGTGCTGCAGGTCTTCCTGCCCACGCTCGCGTTCGTGCCGATCACGCAGGTGCTCGGCATCTACGTGGCCGCCTTCCTGCTGATCGCGGGCTTCATGATCTGGGTCGGCCACATCAAGGCGTGGAAATCGATGCTCACGGCATACCTCTTCGCCCTGGTCATGTTCCTCACGTTCGAGGTCGCGTTCGACGTGATCATGCCCAAGGGCCCGCTCGAGCGGATGCTGGGCTACTAGATGGAATCACTCGGGCTGCTGCTGCTGGGCTTCAAGGTCCTGCTCACGTGGAAGACGCTCGCGCTCATGATGGTCGGGCTCACGCTCGGCATCTTCGTGGGCGTGCTCCCGGGCCTGGGCGGCCCGAACGGGGTCGCGATCCTGCTGCCGCTCACCTTCACGATGGATCCCACGTCCGCCATCGTGATGCTGTCGTGCATCTACTGGGGCGCGCTCTTCGGCGGCGCCATCACGTCGATCCTGTTCAACATCCCGGGCGAGGCGTGGTCGGTCGCGACCACCTTCGACGGCTACCCCATGGCGCAGCAGGGCAAGGCCGCCGAGGCGCTCACCGCCGCGTTCACGTCGTCCTTCATCGGCTCGCTGGTCGCGGTGCTGCTGATCACCTTCCTCGCGCCGCGCATCGCCGACTTCGCGCTCAAGTTCGGTCCACCGGAGTTCTTCGCGGTGTACCTGCTCACGTTCTGCTCGTTCGTGGGCCTGGGCAAGGAGGACAAGCACAAGACGATCATCTCGATGGCGCTCGGCCTCCTGCTGGCCGGCATCGGCATGGACACGGTCTCCGGCCAGCTTCGCATGACGTTCGGCAGCGCGGAGCTCATGCGCGGGGTGAACTTCCTCGTGGCGGTGATCGGCCTCTTCGGCATCAGCGAGATCCTGCTCACGATGGAGGAGAGCCTGTCGCTGCGCGGGCACGCCGCGAAGATCAGCCTCTCGGTCGTGCTGCGCGTGTGGAAGAGCCTGCCGAAATACTGGGCCACGTTGCTGCGCTCGTCGGTGATCGGCTGCTGGCTCGGCATCACGCCCGGCGGCGCCATCGCGGCGTCGTTCATGGGCTACAACCTCGCGAAGCGCTTCTCCAAGGACAAGGAATCGTTCGGCAAGGGACGCATCGAGGGCGTGTTCGCCCCGGAAACGGCCGCGCATGCCTCGGGCACGGCGGCCCTCCTGCCGATGCTGGCGCTGGGCATCCCGGGCTCGGGCACGGCCGCGATCCTGCTGGGCGGGCTCATGGTATGGGGCCTCAACCCCGGCCCGCTGCTCTTCGTCGAGCACAAGGAATTCGTCTGGGGGCTCATCGCGTCGATGTACCTCGGCAACATCGTGGGGCTGGTCATGGTGCTCTCGACCGTGCCGTTCTTCGCCGCGGTGCTGCGCGTGCCGTTCGCGGCGATCGCGCCGATGATCGTGGTGTCGTGCGCCATCGGCGCCTTCGCCATCCAGAACGCGATGTTCGACATCTGGCTGATGCTGGGCTTCGGCGTCCTGGGCTACGTGTTCAAGAAGATCAGCATCCCGCTGGCGCCGCTCACGCTGGCGCTCGTGCTGGGGAGCCGCGCCGAGGATGCCTTCCGGCTGTCGATGATCGGCGCGGAGGGCGACCTGCGCGTCTTCTGGTCCAACAGCCTCGTCGGCACCATCACCACGCTGGCCTTCGTCCTGCTCTTCTGGCCGTGGATCGCGCGGGCTTTCGCGCTCGCAGCGCGGATCGTCGCGCCGCGCACCGCCCGCTGAGACCTCACGCGCTGCCTCGAAACCCCAACCGCCCAAGGAGTCCCGGATGTCCACCAAGCTGTACTACGCGCCCGGTGCGTGCTCGTTCGCCTCGCACATCGCCCTCGAGGAAGTCGGCATACCGTACGAGACCGGGAAGCTCGACCTCGCCGCGGGCGACCAGCGGCGCGAGGCATACCTCAAGCTCAATCCGCGGGGACGCGTGCCGACGCTCGTGGTCGACGGCAACGTTCTCACGGAGAACGTGGGCATCCTCACGTACCTCGGCGGCGGCTACCCGAAGGCCAACCTGTGGCCGAAGAAGACCTGGGACCAGGCGAAGCTCGTGTCGACCCTGGCGTGGTTCTCCAACACGGTGCATCCCGCGTATGGGCACATCGTCCGCTCGGCGCGCTACGCCGACGACGACGCGGCGCAACAGTCGATCCAGGCCAAGGGCCGCACGATGTTCGAGGGTTATCTCGAGGAGATCGACGGGCTGCTCGAGGGCCACGAGTGGGCCATCGCAGGCCAGTACACGGTGGCGGATCCCTACCTGCTCGTTTTCTACCGCTGGGCCAACCGGCAGAAGATGGACGTGCGCTCGCTCGCCAACTACACCGCGCTCATCGAGCGGGTCATGGCCCGCCCGGCGGTGAAGAAGGTCATGGCCGACGAGGGCATCACGCTGGATTGAGCACGCGCGGGGCCGGAACCTCGCGGCGGGGATCCGGTCCCGTTGGTTTCATCCGAAACATTTCGCACCCCATGGAATCGCCGTGCTGCTGCTGATCGACCACCTGGTCGTGGCGGCCCGAACCCTCGAGGAGGGCGCGGCCTGGGTCGAGTCCCGCCTGGGCGTGCCCACCAGTCCCGGCGGCAAGCACGCCACCATGGGCACGCACAACCGGCTGCTTTCGCTCGGGGCCGGCCGCTACCTCGAGGTGATCGCGATCGACCCGGATGCGCCGCCCCCCGGGCGTCCGCGCTGGTTCGAGCTCGATTCGCCGGCCATGGCCCAGCGCCTCGCCAGGGGCCCCGCGCTGATCCACTGGGTCGCGCGTACGGATGACATGGGTCAAGCCGTGGCCGCGACAGCCGCGGGACAATCGGATGTGCTCGCGCTTTCGCGCGGACGCTTCCACTGGAGGATCGCGGTGTCGCGCAGCGGCCATCTTGCGCAGGACGGGATCGCCCCCACCATCATCGAATGGGAATCGGGCGGACACCCGAGCGAGTTCCTGCCGGACGTGGGTTGCCGGCTGGAGGCGCTGGTCTTATACCATCCCGAGGCCGCCGCTGCACTGCACGCGTTGTCGCAGGCGGGCCTCGATCCCGCGGAACCGATCCGTCCGGACCCGCACGGCCGGGGAATTTCCGCCCAAATCCGCACGCCACACGGTATCGTAGAGGTCCGGGAATAAGCCCGGTATATATGCATGTTCATCGGCCATGGACTACGAGCTCATCGTCCCCTACATCCCGAACCTGCGGCGGTACGCGCGCGCGCTGGTGGGCGATCGCGATGGCGCTGACGACCTCGTCCAGGACACGCTGGAGCGTGCCGTGCGCAAGTTCCATCTCTGGAGGCCGGGGGACTTGCGTGCGTGGCTCTTCTCGATCATGCACAACGTCTTCGTGAACCAGCTCAAGTCGCGCAAGATCTCCTCGGACCAGGAGGTGGACGATAGCTTCGCCGCACCGGTCCCCGGGGTCACGCGCGCCGATGTGCTGGACCTGCAGCGTGCCCTGGGCACGCTCGCTCCCGAGCAGCGGGAAGTCGTGCTGCTGGTGGCGCTGGAGGACATGAGCTACGCGGACGTGAGCCGCGCCCTGGGCATTCCCATGGGCACGGTGATGTCGCGGCTCTCCCGCGGGCGCGAGCGCCTGCGGCGCGTGATGAACGGCGAAGCGGCGCAACAACGTAGCGGCCTTAAGGTGGTTCAATGAGCGCCGACCCTCTGCGCGACGATTACGCGGACCAGACGGCCCAGATCAAGCAGTTCTTCGAGCCCGTGATGACGGAGCCGATCCCGGAGCGCATGCACCTGCGCCAGCCGGCGTGGATCGCGCATGCCAAGGCCGCCATCCTGGTCGGCATCGGTGTGGCCATCGGCCTGATGGTCTCCCTGGTCGCGCCCCTTTCGAGCGATCCGTCGCTCGCGTCCTCGCAGCTGCCGCTGCGTGCCGCCCGTGCGCACCTGGTGTACGCCTCGGAAGTGCGCCACCCGGTGGAAGTCGATGCCACGCAGCAGGAGCACCTCGTGAAGTGGCTCTCCAAGCGCCTGGGCATAGATCTCAAGGTCCCGGTGCTCGCGCGCGAAGGCTTCGAGCTCCTCGGCGGACGGCTCCTTCCGGGCAACGAAGGGCCGGTCGCGCAGTTCATGTACCAGGACCAGTCGGGCAAGCGCCTGACGCTCTACGTGACGCGCCCCCACAAGGGCGATGCGCTCACCGCCTTCCGCTTCGCGCAGGAAGGCCCGGTCTCCGTCTTCTACTGGATGGATTCCGAGTGCGGCTACGCCCTGTCCGGCGAGCTCGATCGTCCCGCGCTCGCGAAGGTGGCTACCGCCGTCTACCGGCAGCTCGAGAACTGAATCCGCGCGGGGCCTTCGGCCCCGTGTTACATGTGTGATGCAGGTCACATCCGCTTGCCGGGACGCGGCAGAATGTCCCCGTTCCGGCGCGCGTCGAGGTTTTCGTGCAGAAGCCCGAGCCCAGCGGCCCCCCGCCGCTTGAAGGACCGGGGCCCTCGCCTGGGCTGCGAGCCCTCCAGGTCGACGAGCTCTATCGCTACGCCCCCGCGGCGGCGGTGTTCTCGTATCTCGTCGCCGTGCTCACGCTGGGCGTGCTGGTCGACATCGGCGACAACACGGGCGGCGTCGTGTGGTTCCTCGGCGCCACCGCCATCGCGGTCTTCCGCTTCATCGGCGTGATCCTCTACCGGCGCCGCGATCCGGGCTCGAACCCCGCCTTCTGGGGGCATCTCGCGATCGCCGCCAACCTCGCGGCCGGAATCCAGTGGGGGCTGCTGGGAACGGTCCTCTTTCCCGAGCAGCGCACCTACGCGCAGCTCTACGTGGTGCTGGTGATCACGTGCTTCGTGGGCGGCTCGATCGTGGCATATGCCCCGTTGCGCTGGGCGCACGAGGCGCTGGCGATTCCCGCCGGCGTGCCGCTCGCCGTGAACCTCTTCTTCCTGCAGGACGGCGTGCACATGTACGCGGGACTCGCGGCGCTCGGCTTCTGCGCGGCGGTGGTCTACTACGCACGCATGCACAACCGCCACCTCGAAAAGACCTTCAGGCTGCAGATCGACCGTGACGAGCTCAACGCGCTGGTGAGCATCGTCAACCAGAAGCTCGAGGAGCAGAACCGCGAGCTCGCGCATCGCCTCGCGATGCGCGGCGTATCCGCGGCCAACGCGCGCGAGATCGCCGACCGCATGGTGGCCCTCTTCGAGGGCTCGCCGCTGCCGCAGATCGAGTGCGACGCGCACGGGAATGTCATCACCTGCAACGCGGCGGCCGAGCGGCTCTTCGGCGAGCGGCGCGAGGAGCTCGCGGGCCGCCCCCTGCGCGCGCTCTTCGCGGGCGCCGACGCGGGGCTCGTCGACGAAGGGACGCAGCGCGCGATGACGGCCGAGGTGACGGTGCGCGGCGCAGGAGGAGAGGCGCTCAGCTGCAGGGCGAGCTTCACGCCGGTGCCGGCCACGGCCGACCGCCTGGGCGGTTTCGGCCTCACGCTCCATGGGCTGCCCGTCGCGGTGGGGCTGGCCAGCCCGTAAAATAGGGCTTGCGGTCCCGCCGCAAGCCCGATGACGTCCGTTCCCACCGATCCCCTTTCCGGCACCCTCGCGGCCGACCGCCCCCGCATCGCCTCGCTCCTCGGCGCCATCGAGAGCCGCGCGCGCCAGGGCCGGCCCGTGGAGCGTGAGCGCGCCCTGCTGGCGGAGCTGCTCGAGCGCTCCCGCGGCCGCCACGAGGCGCGCGCCGCGCGCATGCCGCGCCCGCGCTTTCCCGAGGACCTGCCGATCGCGCAGCACCGCGACGAGATCGCGCGCCTCATCCGCGAGCATCCGGTGACCATCGTGTGCGGCGAGACGGGCTCCGGCAAGACCACCCAGATCCCGAAGATCTGCGTCGAGCTGGGACGGGGAGCCGCCGGGTTCATCGGCTGCACGCAGCCGCGCCGCATCGCCGCGCGCAGCCTCGCGCATCGCCTGTCGCAGGAGCTCTCCGAGGCGCCGCGCGCCTTCGTCGGCCACAAGATCCGCTTCCAGGACGCGACGCGGCCCGAGACCGTGATCAAGGTGATGACCGACGGCGTGCTGCTCGCCGAGGTGCATTCGGACCGCGAGCTGCGCGCCTACGACACCATCATCGTGGACGAGGCCCACGAGCGCAGCCTCAACATCGACTTCCTGCTCGGCTACATAAAGCGGCTCGTGAAAGTGCGGCCGGAGCTGAAGGTGGTCGTGACGTCCGCCACTATCGATACCGACCGCTTCTCGCAGTTCTTCGACGGCGCGCCGGTGATCGAGGTCTCGGGGCGCACGTATCCGGTCGAGGTGCGCTACCGGCCCGAGCTCTTCGAGACCGAGGACGAGGACGACGAGCCGGTCGACATGAACGAGGCCATCGCCAAGGCCACCGAGGAGATCGTCCGCGAGAGCCGCAGCGGGGACGTGCTGGTGTTCCTGCCGGGCGAGCGCGAGATCCGCGAGACCGCCGAGACGCTGCGCAAGCATCCGCTGGCGAAGAATCGCAGCGGCGGGCAGGCGATCGAGATCCTGCCGCTCTTCTCGCGCCTCTCCGCCGAGGAGCAGGACCGCGTGTTCGAGACCTCGGGGCACCGGCGCATCGTGCTCGCGACCAACGTGGCCGAAACCTCGCTCACCGTGCCCGGGATCAAGTACGTGATCGACACGGGCCTCGCGCGCATCAAGCGCTACTCGCCGCGGCAGAAGATCGACCAGCTTCGCATCGAGCCGGTGTCGCAGGCGGCAGCGCGCCAGCGTGCCGGGCGCTGCGGGCGCGTGGCCGCGGGCATCGCCATCCGCCTCTACGCGGAAAAGGACTTCGACGAGCGGCCGGCATTCACGACGCCGGAGATCCTGCGCACGTCGCTCGCTTCCGTCATCCTGCGCATGGCGGGCCTCGACCTGGGCCCGATCGCCGAATACCCGTTCCTCGAGCCGCCCACGCCGCGGCAGGTGGAGGACGGCTATCGCCTGCTCTTCGAGCTGGGCGCCATCGACGGCCAGCGCGCGCTCACGCCGCTCGGCAAGGAGCTCGCGCGCCTGCCGGTCGATCCGCGCGTGGGCCGCATGCTCATCGCCGCGCGCGATTTCGAGTGCATGTCGGAGATGGTGATCCTCGCCGCCGCGCTCTCGATCCAGGATCCGCGCGACCGGCCGCAGCAGCTGCGCGAGCAGTCCGACCGCGCGCACGAGGAGTTCCGCGACGACTCGTCCGATTTCCTGCAGCTCCTCAACCTGTGGAAGTTCTTCGACACGGAGTTCCTGCACAAGAAGTCGAACCGCAAGCTCTACGAGACCTGCCGCGAGCATTTCCTCTCGTACGTGCGGATGCGCGAATGGCGCGACCTCGCGGGGCAGCTGCGCGAGATGGCCGCGGAGCTGAAGATCCGCGAGAACGCCTCGCCCGCGACCTACGAGCAGATCCATCGCGCGCTGATGACGGGCCTCATCGGCAACGTCGGCATGAAGGCGCTCGACGGCGACCACTATCACGGCCCGCGCGGCATCCAGTTCCACATCTGGCCGGGCTCGGGCCTCAAGAAGAACCGCCCGAAATGGATCGTGGCGGGCGAGCTGCAGGAGACCACGCGCGTCTTCGCGCGAAACGTCGCGCGGGTGGAGGTGGACTGGATCGAGCGCGCGGGGGCGCACCTCATCGAGCGCAACTACGCCGAGCCGCACTGGGACAAGGCGCGTGGCGAGGTGATCGCGTACGAGACGGTGACCCTCTTCGGGCTGGTGCTCGCCGCGCGCCGCAAGGTGGGCTTCGGCAACATCGACCCGGAGCGTGCGCACGACGTCTTCATCGAGGGCGCGCTCGTCGCCGGCCAGATGGAGAGCAGCCATCCCTTCTGGGTGCACAACCGCAAGCTCATCCTGGACGTGGAGGATCTCGAGCACCGCGCACGCCGGCCCGACGTGCTGGTGGACGACCGCGCGATCTTCGATTTCTACGCCGCGCGCATCCCGGACGACATCCGCGACATCCGCTCGTTCGACACGTGGTACCGGCAGGCGTCGAAGAAGGAGCCGAGGATCCTCTTCCTCGCCCGCGAAGACCTCATGCGGCACGGCGCGGAGTCGGTCACCGAGGAGCTCTATCCGCGCCAGATGAAGATCGGCGACGCGCTCTTTCCGCTCGCCTACCGCTTCGAGCCCGGCCATCCTCTCGACGGCGTCACCATCAACGTGCCGCTGGCGCTCCTCAACCAGGTGGACGAGCCCACGATCGACTGGCTCGTGCCCGGCATGATCCGCGACAAGGTGGCGTGGACCATGAAGGCGCTGCCCAAGCGCATCCGCACGCAGCTGGTGCCCGTGCCCGAGCACGTGACGCGCTTCCTCGAATGGGCCCGCCCCGGCGAGCGCACCGTGAAGGACACCGTCATGCTGTACGCGCAGCGCGTGATCGGCGACCGGCTGGACGACATCGCGTGGTCGAAGGACGAGCCGCCGCCGTACATGCTGATGAACATCCGCGTCGTGGACGAGGCGAAGCGCGAGCTCGCGACCGGACGCGACCTCGCCGAGCTGCGCAGGCGCCTCGGGGAAGCCGCCACGCTCACGCTCGCCAAATCGAAACCGGGGCTCGAGCGCGAGGGCATCACCGCGTGGGACTTCGGCGAGCTGCCCGAGCAGGTGAGCTTCCGCCGCGGCAACCAGACGATGACCGGGTTTCCCGCGCTCGCCGACGAAGGCACGAGTGTCGCCATCCGCCTCTTCGACACGCGCGACCGCGCCGACGAGTCGCACCGCGCGGGCGTGCGGCGGCTGCTCGCCTTCGAGCTGCGCGAGCAGCTCCGCCAGCTCGAGCGTGGCCTGCCCGGCCTGAACCAGGTCGCGATGCGCTTCCAGCCGATCATCACGGCCGACCGGCTGCGCGCGGACCTCTTCGAGGCCATCGTGGACCGTGCCTTCATCGGCGACGACGCGGTGCCGCGCACGCCGCGCGCATTCGAGGACCAGAAGAAGCGCGCGAAGGCACGCCTGCCGGCCGTCTCCGAAGCGGCGCTACGCCACGCGAACGCCGTCTTCGAGGCGAGCCAGCACCTCGTGCAGGCGCTCGCCAGGAACGCCTCCCTCACGCGCGTCGTGGCCGACGTGAAGGCCGCGCGCGAGCGGCTCGTGTACCCCGGATTCTTCGCGCGCACGCCGTGGGAGCGGCTGGAGCACCTGCCCCGCTACCTGCGCGGCTATGCGCTGCGGCTGGAGAAATTCCGCGCGAACAGCGAGCGCGACCAGAAGCACGCGCACGCGATCCACACGATGTGGCAGAACTACGAGGCGCGCGCCAAGTCCGACCACGACGCCGGGCGCCGCGACCCGAAGCTCGAGGAATACCGCTGGCTCATCGAGGAGCTGCGCGTGTCGCTCTTCGCGCAGGAGCTGCGGACGCCTTTTCCCGTTTCCGCGAAGCGGCTGCAACGATTCTGGGATGAGCATCTACGATGAGTCAACATCCCCTGTAAGGATTCCATGACGAAAGCTGCCGCGCAGCGCATCGCCGAAAGGATGGCAAGCATCGAGGCCTTCGAGGTGATGGAAATCCAGACCCTCGCGCGAGAGGTCGAGGCGCACGGCCACGACGTCG
>Ga0068851_10001074_pt1 | contig 11834 bp, 5 predicted proteins | sample KBSCornC12_FD_66588 | JGI IMG/M metagenome (GOLD analysis project Ga0068851, IMG submission 66588) | Corn rhizosphere microbial communities from Kellogg Biological Station, Michigan, USA - KBS Corn C1-2 | ecosystem: Host-associated > Plants > Roots > Rhizosphere > Soil ...
TGGCGCAATACCAAGGCCGAATTGAGCGAATACCTGACGCAGTTGAATGAGTCGCCATGGCGTGAGTGCTACCGGCCGAATTTCTTCGTCAACACGCCGGACATCAACCCTGGCTTCCTGCATGAGTCAGGACGCCCGGGCTTTTTGATCCGCGCCGCGCTGGCAACCATGGGCTCGGGCCTGTGGGGCATGTATTCGGGTTTCGAGTTGTGTGAAGCGGCCCCGGTGCCCGGCAAAGAGGAATACCTGGATTCGGAGAAATACGAAATCCGCCCACGGGATTTCACCGCCCCCGGCAACATCATCGCCGAGATCGCCCAGCTCAACCGCATTCGTCGGCAGAACCCGGCACTGCAAACGCATTTGGGGCTGAAGCTCTACAACGCCTGGAACGACAACATCCTGTATTTCGGCAAGCGCAGCGAGGATGGCAGCAACTTCATTCTGGTGGCGGTCAACCTCGACCCTTACAACGCCCAGGAAGCCAATTTCGAGTTGCCGCTGTGGGAGTTGGGGTTGCCGGACGATGCCCAGACCCAGGGCGAAGACTTGATGAATGGCCATCGCTGGACCTGGTATGGCAAGCACCAGTGGACACGGCTGGAGCCGCAGATGCCGTTCGGGATCTGGCGTATCACCACCTCTTAAACCCTGCGCGGGACAAATGTGGGAGGGGGCTTGCCCCCGATAGCAGTGTGTCAGCCACCGCTTCATCAACTGACACACCCTCATCGGGTGCAGGTCGAATCGTCGCACCGCCCCTCCCACATTGACCGAGTGGTTCAAGTATTTCAGGAGCTTCCAATGGCGAAGAAACCCAACGCTGCCACCTTCATCAAAGACCCGCTCTGGTACAAGGACGCGGTGATCTACCAGGTTCACGTCAAATCCTATTTCGACTCCAACAATGACGGTATCGGCGACTTTCCCGGCCTGATCGCCAAGCTCGATTACATCGCCGACCTCGGCGTCAACACTATCTGGCTGCTGCCGTTCTACCCCTCGCCACGCCGCGACGATGGCTACGACATCGCAGAATACCGCGGCGTACACAGTGACTACGGGACGATGGCCGACGCCAAGCGCTTTATCGCCGAGGCGCACAAGCGCGGTCTGCGGGTGATCACCGAGCTGGTGATCAACCACACCTCCGACCAGCACCCCTGGTTCCAGCGTGCGCGCAAGGCCAAGCCCGGTTCGGCGGCGCGGGACTTCTACGTGTGGTCGGATGACGACCAGAAATACGACGGCACGCGCATCATCTTCCTCGACACCGAGAAGTCCAACTGGACCTGGGACCCGGTCGCCGGCCAATATTTCTGGCACCGTTTCTACTCGCACCAGCCCGACCTCAACTTCGACAACCCGCAGGTCATGAAAGCCGTGCTGTCGGTGATGCGTTACTGGCTGGACATGGGCATCGACGGCCTGCGCCTGGACGCGATCCCCTATTTGATCGAACGCGATGGGACCAACAACGAAAACCTGCCTGAGACTCACGACGTGCTCAAGCAGATCCGTGCCGAGATCGACGCCCATTACCCCGACCGCATGCTGCTGGCCGAAGCCAACCAGTGGCCGGAAGACACGCAACTCTACTTCGGTGACAAAAAGGGCGACGACGGCGACGAATGCCACATGGCCTTCCATTTTCCGCTGATGCCGCGCATGTACATGGCCCTGGCCCAGGAAGATCGCTTCCCGATCACCGATATCCTGCGCCAGACTCCGGAAATCCCCGCCAATTGCCAGTGGGCGATCTTCCTGCGCAACCATGATGAGCTGACCCTGGAAATGGTCACCGACAAAGAGCGCGACTACCTGTGGAACTACTACGCCGCCGACCGGCGTGCGCGGATCAACCTGGGGATTCGCCGGCGCCTGGCACCGTTGATGGAGCGCGATCGCCGTCGTGTCGAGTTGCTCAACAGTCTGTTGCTGTCGATGCCGGGCACGCCGACCTTGTACTACGGCGATGAAATCGGCATGGGCGATAACATCTACCTGGGTGACCGCGATGGTGTGCGCACGCCGATGCAGTGGTCCATCGACCGCAACGGCGGTTTCTCCCGCGCCGACCCGGCCAGCCTGGTACTGCCGCCGATCATGGACCCGCAATATGGCTATCAGTCGGTCAATGTGGAGACCCAGGCCCAGGACCCGCATTCGCTGCTGAACTGGACCCGGCGCATGTTGGCGGTGCGCAAGCAGTCCAAGGCCTTTGGCCGGGGCAGCCTGAAAATGCTCTCGCCGAGCAACCGGAGGATCCTGGCCTATACCCGCGAATTCACCGGGGAGGACGGGCGCAACGAGATCATTTTGTGCGTGGCCAACGTGTCGCGCAGTGCCCAGGCGGCAGAGCTGGACCTGTCGGCGTTTGCCGGCATGGTGCCGGTGGAAATGCTCGGCGGTAATGCCTTCCCGCCCATCGGCCAGTTGAATTTCCTGCTGACCCTGGCGCCCTACGGCTTCTATTGGTTTGTGCTGGCGCCGGAAAACCAGATGCCCAGCTGGCATGTGGAACCGGCCCAGAGCATGCCCGACTTCACCACACTGGTATTGAAAAAACGCATGGAAGAACTGCTTGAAGAACCTTGCCGCGCGTCCCTGGAACAGACCGCTCTGCCGGCGTGGTTGCCCAAGCGCCGCTGGTTTGCTGGCAAGGACACGGCCATCGACAGCGTGCGCATTGCCTACGGTGTGCGTTTTGGCGACCCGCAGCATCCGGTGTTGCTCAGCGAGGTCGAAGTGACGGCCGCAGGCCAGGTCAGCCGCTACCAGTTACCGTTCGGTTTCCTCGGTGAAGACCAGTTTACCAGCGCCTTGCCCCAGCAATTGGCGCTGGCCCGCGTACGTCGGGTGCGCCAGGTCGGGTTGGTGACCGATGCCTTCAGCCTTGAACACTTTATTCGTGCGGTGATCCAGGGCTTGCAAGCGGGCACCGTGCTCGAGACTGGCGACGGTGAGCTGCGCTTTGCGGCCACACCGCACTTGGCCAGGTTGCAACTGACGGATCAGTCCGAGGTGCGTTACTTGTCGGCCGAGCAATCCAACAGCTCGGTGGTGGTCGGTGAGAGCCTGGTGCTCAAGCTGATCCGCAAAGTCGCCTCCGGCGTGCACCCGGAACTGGAGATGAGTGCCTATCTGACGGCCGCGGGCTACCCCAATATTTCGCCACTGCTGGGGTCGATGGTGCGCCACGACGCCGAGGGCCAGGACAACCTGCTGATGATTGCCCAGGGCTACCTGAGCAACCAGGGCGATGCCTGGAGCTGGACCCAGAACAACCTGGAGCGGGCGATCCGCGACGAACTGGCCGAGGCCATTTCCGAGCAGGAACAACACTACAACGCCCTGGGCGAGCTGGCGGATTTCGCCGGGCTGCTCGGCCAGCGCCTGGGCGAAATGCACCAGGTGCTCGGTGCAAAAACCACCGACAAGGCCTTTAAACCCGAAATCACCACGGCCAAGGACACCCAGGCCTGGGTCAAGGACGTCGGCGCACAACTGGAGCGTGCGCTGCACTTGCTCAAACTTCATCAAAGCCAGTTGAACCCGGCGGATCAAGCGCTGGTCAGTGATTTGCTGGCGCAGAAAAAAGCCATCGTCAGCCATGTGCAGGCTTTGGCGAAAGCCACGGCGGGCGGGTTGCGCATCCGCGTGCATGGTGACTTGCACCTGGGTCAAGTGCTGGTGGTGAAGGGCGATGCTTACCTGATCGACTTCGAAGGGGAGCCGGCGCGGCCATTGCATGAGCGACGTGGCAAGCACAGCCCCTATAAAGATGTGAGCGGCGTATTGCGCTCATTCGACTATGCGGCGGCGATGGCACTGAATGTTCAAGGGGTGGATCACTCGCCCGAGGCGGACCAGGCGCGCAGACGCGTGACGGAACGTTACCTCAAGGAAGCACGGCAGGCCTTTATCCGGGCTTATCAGGCGGCGACGGCTACACTGGCGCATGACTGGCAGGATGCCAGAGGCCAGGACGCCGCGCTGACGTTGTTCAGCCTGGAGAAGGCCGCGTACGAAGTGGCCTACGAAGCGGAAAACCGCCCGACCTGGTTGCCGGTGCCCCTGCAAGGGTTGCACGGTTTACTGAGCGGGATTGCTTCTATAAAGGAAGCACCTATATCGAACACTGCACGCGGTGGGGAGACGTCATGAGTTTTACACATAAAGAACCGCTGCAACCGAAACTGACTGCATTGCCGGCGTCCAGGGACGTCGAAGCGCTGGTCCGCGCCGAACACCACGACCCGTTCTCGGTGCTGGGGCCGCACGATGATGAACACGGCGGCCAGTTTATCCGCGCATTCCTGCCCGAGGCCTTGAGTGTGCAAGTGCTGGCACGTGATGGCGGCGAGCAGCTGGGCAGCCTGGACGCGAGCCAGGTGCCGGGCCTGTTTGTCGGCCAGTTCAAGACCCGTCAGCCTTACCTGTTGAAAATCCAGTGGGCCGGTGGCGAACAGATCACCGAAGACCCGTACAGCTTCCAGCAACTGCTGCTGGGTGAAATGGACCTTTACCTGTTTGCCGAAGGCAATCACCGCGACCTCGGCAGTTGCCTGGGCGCCCAGGTGACCAGCGTCGACGGCGTGGCGGGCGTGCGCTTTGCCGTGTGGGCGCCGAATGCGCGGCGGGTGTCGGTGGTGGGCGACTTCAATATCTGGGACGGTCGTCGCCATCCGATGCGCTTGCGCCATCCTTCCGGGGTGTGGGAGATCTTTATCCCTCGCCTGCAACCGGGGGCGGCCTACAAGTACGAGATTCTAGGTGCCCATGGGATCCTGCCGCTCAAGGCCGATCCGGTGGCGCTGGCCACCCAGTTGCCGCCCGACACAGCCTCCAAGGTGGCCGAACCGTTGCAAGTGGACTGGCAGGACCACGCCTGGATGCAATCGCGGGTCGACAAGCAAAAGACCACGGCACCCCTGTCGATCTATGAGCTGCACGTCGGCTCCTGGCAGTGCGAGTTGGACGAGGCCGGCGAAGTGGCCCGCCAATATAACTGGCGTGAACTGGCCGAGCGCCTGATTCCCTACGTGCAGCAATTGGGCTTCACCCACGTCGAGCTGATGCCGATCATGGAGCACCCGTTCGGCGGCTCCTGGGGCTACCAGGCGCTGTCGCAATTTGCGCCGACGGCGCGGTTCGGCTCTCCGCAGGATTTCGCCTACTTCGTCGATGCGCTGCACCAGGCCGATATCGGCGTGATCCTTGACTGGGTGCCGGCGCATTTTCCCACCGATACCCACGGCCTGGCGCAATTCGACGGCACTGCGCTGTACGAATATGCCAACCCGCTGGAAGGCTTCCACCAGGATTGGGACACGCTGATCTACAACCTGGGCCGCACCGAGGTGCACGGCTTCATGCTGGCTTCGGCGCTGCACTGGCTCAAGCATTTTCACATCGACGGGCTGCGCGTGGATGCCGTGGCGTCCATGCTCTACCGCGACTATTCGCGCAAGGCCGGCGAATGGGTGCCGAACCGCCATGGCGGCCGCGAGAACCTTGAAGCTATCGACTTCCTGCGCCACCTGAACGACGTGGTGGCCCAGGAAGCGCCGGGTGCGCTGGTGATTGCCGAGGAGTCCACCGCCTGGCCGGGCGTGAGCCAGCCGACCCAACAGGGCGGGTTGGGCTTCAACTACAAATGGAACATGGGCTGGATGCATGACTCCCTGCATTACATCCAGCAGGACCCGGTGTACCGTGCCCACCATCACAACGAACTGAGTTTCGGCCTGGTGTATGCCTGGTCCGAGCGGTTCATCCTGCCGATCTCCCACGATGAGGTGGTACACGGCAAGCACTCGCTGATCGACAAGATGCCAGGAGACCGCTGGCAGAAATTCGCCAACCTGCGTGCCTACCTCGCGTTCATGTGGATGCACCCTGGCAAGAAACTGCTGTTCATGGGCTGCGAGTTCGGCCAATGGCGCGAGTGGAACCACGATCAGCAATTGGACTGGTACTTGCTGCAGTATGCCGAACACAAAGGCGTGCAAAAGCTGGTGGGCGACTTGAACCGTCTATACCGCGAAGAGCCGGCGTTGCATGAACAGGACGATGCGCCCCAGGGCTTCCAGTGGCTGATCGGCGACGACGCGATCAACAGCGTCTATGCCTGGCTGCGCTGGAGCAAGGACGGTAAGCCGGTGCTGGTGGTGGCCAATTTCACCCCGGTGCCGCGTGAGGGTTATGCCGTCGGTGTTCCTTTTGCTGGACGCTGGAGCGAAGTGATCAACAGTGACGCCGATATGTACGCAGGTTCCAATTACGGTAACGGGGGCGAGGTATTTACCCAGGAAGAGCCCCGTCATGGGCAAGCGGTGTCACTGTCTTTGAATTTGCCGCCCCTGGGTGTGCTGATTCTGCGTCCGGAACCGCTTTAAAGGCTCTACCGTGCTGGATTCTGTTGTCCACGCTACTGGCAGGGTGCCACAATGGCGCCTTTGTCGTGGCAGTCGAATCAGGCGAATCTCATGAATGGCCTTGGGCGTGGGCAGGACCAGGATTGCGTTATAGAAGAGCAGGTGCGGACCGATCGTTTGCACCAGTTGTTCCGGCAATCATTTTCCGCCATTTTCGGCAGCTACTTGGGCGCCATAATGCTCTCCTGGCTGTGCTGGGACCGGTTTGATCATCAAGTCATCCTGGTTTGGCTGCTGGCATTGGCGGCCTCGACGTTATTGCGGCTCAAGATGTTCATGGAGTGGTTTCGCTGCCCCAACGCCGAGCGCACCCCGGATCGCTGGGAACGCCGCTACTGGATCACGCTGATGCTGTCGGCCGGCATCTGGGGCTTCGGCGCGCTGGCGGTGATGCCCACCGATGACCGACTGTCCCAGGCCCTGGTGATGCTGTTTACCGTGGGTATGTCGGTGAGTGCAGTGTCTTGCTATTCGGCGTACCGCTATATGACGCTGGGGTCCATGGGCCTGGTTTTGTTCCCGTGCACCCTCTGGCTGCTGTTCCAGCCTTCGCCGATGCAAATCGGCGTGGCCATCGCGGTATTGGTGTTTTCCACCTTTGTGGTGAGTGCCACGCGCAAGCTGTCCGATGCCCTGGAAAAGGCCTTTCGCCTGACCCGGCAAATGGAACGTGCCCACAACATCTCCACCCGCGCCGCCCAGACCGATGAACTCACCGGCCTGATGAATCGCCGCGCCTTCTTCGAGCATGCCCAAGTGTTGTATGAACAATGCCGGCACAATCGTCAGCCGCTGTGTGCGCTGATGATGGACATGGACCACTTCAAGGAAATCAACGACACCTACGGCCACCAGGCCGGTGACCAGGCGTTGCGCCAGATTGGCGGAGTGATCAGCGCTTCGTTCCGCCAGGCCGATGTGTACGGGCGCCTGGGGGGTGAAGAGTTCGCGGTGTTGCTGCCCAACACTTCGCTGGAAACCGCACGGGCTATCGCCGAGCAGTTGATCAAGGCGATCTCCAGCCTGTCTTCCGCGCCGGTGCATGGCTTGACCGCCAGCCTCGGTGTTGCCTCCACCCATGCCCAGGATCAAGACCTGCACGGCCTGATGAATACGGCCGACAAGGCGCTGTACCGGGCGAAAGCCCTGGGTCGTAATCAAGTGGCCGTGGCAGAGTAAGGCTTTGGGTCTCGGCTAGGGCATCGCCTTGGCCAATGCCCGGGCCACCTGGTCTGCGGAGTAGGGCTTGGCCAGGAACTCGAACCCTTCGTAGCCACTGTCGGCCAGTTCTTCGCTGTAGCCGGAGGTGAGCACCACCGGCAAGTTCGGGCGTCGCTGGCGCAGCACCTTGGCCATGGCCACACCGGTCATGCCGGGCATCACCACATCCGAGAACACCCCATCGAACCCCAGGGCATCGTCACCGGCCAGGGCGAGCGCCTGTTCGGCATCGGTGGCCCAGGTGGTGCGGTAGCCCAGGTCCTGGAGGATCTGGTTGGCGAAACGACCGACTTCCAGGTTGTCCTCTACGATGAGGATATGGCGCGGCGTCGCAGTGTGGACCGGTGCAAGATCCTCTGGGCGCGGCGCGAGAGGCATCGCGGGTGGGGCCACTTCCGGCAGATACAAGGTAAACACCGTGCCCTTGCCCACGCGGCTGGACACATCGACGTTGCCGCCGGACTGCTTGGCAAACCCGAACACCTGGGACAACCCCAGGCCAGTCCCTTTGCCCACGGCCTTGGTGGTGAAAAATGGCTCGAAAATGTGCTCGAAGGTGTCTCCCGCAATACCGCTGCCGGTGTCGGTCAGGGAAACGCTCACAAACCCTTCGTGCACCGCTGCGTCGCCGCGGATACGCGGCATTGCATCCACCGTGGCAACACGCAGGACCAGCGTGCCCTGGCCGTCCATGGCGTCCCGGGCATTGAGTGCGATATTGATCAGCGCGGTTTCGAACTGGCTGGAGTCGACGCGCACATGGCAAGGGGCATCAGGCAGTTCTACTTGCACGTGGATGCGTGCGCCGGTGACGCTTTCGAGCATCTCGCCGATGTTCTTGACCCGTTGGCCCGCATCGAAGACTTCCGGGTTCAGCGGTTGGCGGCGCGCGAAGGCGAGCAGTTGACTGGTGAGTTTGCTGGCCCGCTCTACGGTATCGGACACCGCGCCCATGTAGCGTTGGCGCCGTTCTTCGGATAACCCCGGCTGACGCAGGAAGTCCACCGAGGAGCGAATGATGGTCAGCAGGTTGTTGAAGTCGTGGGCCACGCCGCCGGTCAATTGGCCGATGGCTTCGAGTTTCTGTGATTGGTGCAGTGCGGCCTCGGCCTGGGTGAGGGCCGCGGTGCGTTCCTGTACCCGTTGTTCCAGCGAGGCGTTCAGCTCGGTGAAGGCTGCCAGGCCTTCGCGTACTGCGGCGTCGGCGCGTACGCGCTCGATATGGGCCCAGGAGCGCTCGGTGACTTCTCCTACCAGCGCCAGGTCATAGGGCGACCAGACCCGGGCCTTTTTGTCATGCACGGCCATCAAGGCGGTGAGGCGGCCGTGCTTGATCAATGGGAAACACACAGTGGCCAACGCGCCCAGTTCCTGATAGCTGGCGGCGTCCTCGGGGGCGAACTCGATGCGATTGTCCTGCACCACCAACGGTTCGCCGGCGCGCAGGCGCTGCACTGCCATTGCGCCGAACGAGGCCAGGCTGTAGTGACCCACGATGCTCGGCGAGCCGGGCGCTGCCCAGTTGCCGCGAATGGTAAAGCCGTCTTCGTCGGCATCCATGTCGGCGTACGCGCAGTTGGACACCTGCATGTGCTGCGCCAGCAGGCGCGTGGTGGTGGCCATGATGTGTTCGGCATCGGTGGCGGTGGCGACCGCATTGCCGATGGTGTCCAGGGCCGCCAGGCGCTGGGTGAGAAATACGGTGGTGGTGGTTTCGGTGACCGTGTCGAGCATGCCGACGATCTTGCCATCGGGGTCGCGGATCGGGCTGTAGCAGAACGTGAAGTAGGCCTGCTCCGGCCCCGCACCACGCTCAATGACCAGGGGGAAATTCTCGATGTAGGTCGCGTGCCCCTCGAATGCCGCGTCGGCGATCGGGCTGATCTGGTCCCAGACTTCGTGCCAGATTTCGCTGAAAGGGCGGCCCAATGCGGCAGGTTTATCGCCCAGGATCGGAATAAACGCATCGTTGTAGAGCGTGATCAACTGCGGTCCCCAGATGATGGCCTGGGGGAAGCTTGAGGCGAAGCACAGTGCGGCCGTGGTCTTGAGCACATCCGGCCACTGTTCCAGCGGACCCAGGGGCGTACTCGCCCAATCATGCTGGCGAACCCGCTCAGCCATGTCGCTGCTACTCTGCAGCCAATTCATCATTGCAAGAACACCTTGTTTGCCGCGATCTGCGTAACGCCTTGAAGGGAGGGCCTGACATGCAACAGACCGGAAACCCCGCTGGCAGTTCAGCGGCATTATCGCGGTGATAGCAACTTGATGCACTCTGCGTGCGTGGCGATCTGCAAGCCGGCTTATTGCGCGCCGAAAACTGCCGTCCAATAAATCCCCGCGTCACTCTTAGGGTCCATCGCATAGGCCGCGCCCAGCTCGCGGAACTGCGGGTTCATCAGGTTGGCGCAATGGCCTGGGCTGGCGAGCCAGCCGTCGACCACCTTGCGTGGCGTGTCCAGGCCGGCGGCGATGTTTTCGCCGATGTTCTTCGCGATATACCCGGCCAGTTCCGCACGGTCGCCGGGGGTACGGCCGTCGTGGTCGAGGTGGTCGAAGAAATTGCCGTTGGCCATGTTTCGCGTGTGGCTGTTGGCGGCGCCGGCCAGGTCGTCATTCCACGACAAGGGCGTGGTGGCGGTAAACGCCTGGGTGCCGCATTGCCGTGGCTGCGATCGCGCGGCGTTGATCAGGTTGAGCAGTTGCTTGCCTTCGGTCTGCCAATCGCCCAGGCCACTGGTCAGCAGCGGGCGGGCGAGCACGATGCGCCAGTCCTGGCCGCTGTTGCTCACGCCGATATCGACGAATTGCGGGTCCAGCACCACGCGGCAGAAGCTCTCGCGCACGGCCTTCATGGCCGCCTGGGCATCCTTGGGTCCGGACAGGCTGATGGCCTGCACGTTGACCATCGGGTACGCGGCGCGTGCCAGCGCTTGCTGCAAGTCGCCCACATTGGTGGCCGGCAGCACCAGCCGGGTGTCGCTGGCCAGCGGTGGCAGTTCCTGGGAACCCTGGTCGCCGCAGCGTTGCACCTGGCTGCGGTATTGGTTGATCTGTTGTACCAACTGACTTTCTTCATTCGCCATCGCGCTGGCGCAGAACACCGTAGTGGCGGCCAGCGTCGTAAGACCCATCATCAATGACAGAACGCGCATGGACGTTACCCTTGAGCTTGAAAGTGCCCATGATGCGCGATCCGGGTGCATCCATGCACCCGTTAGTCCGAACTTTTTCCTTTAGTTTTTGAATGCCGAGTGTTTACGGCCCTGGTCGCACAAGGCAAACACCACCACTAACAGCGCAGAAATGGCCAGGATGATGACAACGCCATCCGTGGAGTGGGTAGCCGAGCCCGCCACCATCGACAGGGCGCCCAACGGTGCCAGGCCGCCCGCGATGGCCGTGCCGATTTCACGCCCGGTGCCAAAGCCCGAGGAGCGCGTCTGGGTCGGGAACTGACGGCTCAGGAACGAGCCTTGGGGGGCGAACATCATCGGCGCAAGAATGCCGGTGCCGACCCCGATGGCAATGTAGATCATCAGGCTTTCGCCGGTGTTGAGCAGGGCCAGGAACGGGTAGGCGAACAGCAGCGAGCACACCCCGCCGAGCATCAGCACGGCCTTACTGCTCCACTTGTCGCACAGCCAGCCGAAGCAGGGCACGGCGACGATGGCAACCAGGCTGGCAATCGTCACCGAAAGCGATGTGACGTGTACGTCCACGCCTTTGAACTGGGTCAGGTACGCCAGGGAAAAGGTCTTGAAGATGTAGCTCAGCGCGTTGTAGCCAATCGCCACGAAGAACACCACGGCCAGGCCTTTCAGGTCGTTCTTGAACAGCGCCTTGAGCGGCGAGGCTTTGGCTTTGTTCTCTGCTTTGCTCAGCTCACTGAATTGCGGGGTCTCCGGGATGCTGTTGCGCACCCACAGGCCGACGCCCACCAGCACGATGCTGCACACAAACGGAATGCGCCACCCGCCGGCCAGCAGGAACTCGTTGCCGTTGATGGTCAGCAGGTACACGGTGAGCGATGACAGCAACAGGCCCAGGTTAAGGCCCAATGCCGGCCAGGCACCCTGGCTGCCACGTTTGCCCTGGGCGGCGTGCTCGTAGGAGGTGACTGCCGCGCCGGACAACTCGGCGCCGGCGCCCAGGCCCTGGATGATGCGG
>Ga0068851_10001086_pt1 | contig 11793 bp, 11 predicted proteins | sample KBSCornC12_FD_66588 | JGI IMG/M metagenome (GOLD analysis project Ga0068851, IMG submission 66588) | Corn rhizosphere microbial communities from Kellogg Biological Station, Michigan, USA - KBS Corn C1-2 | ecosystem: Host-associated > Plants > Roots > Rhizosphere > Soil ...
GTGATGTTGGTGTCGAGCTCCAGCGTGGTGACGCCGATCTCGATCGCCCGGGCGAATGCGGGCAGCGTGTTCTCGGGCGCCAGGCCGCGCGTGCCGCGGTGTCCCTGCAGGTCGAAGGGGTGCGTGGCGCAGCCGGAAAGGAGGATCGAAGCGGCCAGGGCCGCAAGCGGGCGCATAGGCCGGCACTATAGCGGAGAGCGCTACTCGGCGGCCTCGCCCGCCGCCTCCGGCACCGTGTCGCGCCTGCGCTCGTAAACCGCGCGGTAGAGCGCCGGCAACACGAAGAGCGTGAGCAGCGTGGCGGAGATGAGCCCGCCGATCACGACGATCGCGAGCGGGCGCTGCGTCTCCGCGCCGATCGCGTGCGAGATGGCCATGGGCAGCAGGCCGAACATGGCGAGGAGCGCGGTCATGAGCACGGTGCGCAGGCGCACGAGCGAGCCCTGCAGCACCGCCTCGCGCACCGGCAGCCCCTCGTTGCGGAGCTGGTTGAAGTACGTGACCATCACCACGCCGTTCAGGACCGCCTGCCCGAAGAGCGCGATGAAGCCGATCGCCGCGGAGACGGAGAGCGGGATGCCCGTCAGGTACAGGGCCACGATGCCGCCGATCATCGCGAACGGGATGTTGGCCACGATCAGCAGCGCGCTGCGCACCGTGCCGAAGGCATCGAAGAGCAGCAGGAAGATGAGGCCGATCGACAGCGGCACGATCCACGACAGCCGCTTCATCGCGCGCTCCTGGTTCTCGAACTCGCCCGACCAGGTGACCTCGTCGCCGGGGGCGAGGTGGATGCCCGAGGCCACGCGCGCCTGCATGTCCTTCACGACGCTGCCCATGTCGCGGTCGCGGATGAAGACGCCGATCGAGACCACGCGCCGGCCGTTCTCGCGCGCGATGTCCATCGCCCCGGAGACGCTGCGGAAGCGCGCGAGGCGCGACAGCGGCACCTGCGCGCCGGAAGGTGTCGCCACCAGCAGGCCCGGCAGGTTCGCGGATTCGCGCTCGCCGGGCTTGAGGCGCACGACGACGCTGAAATGCCGCTCGCCTTCCCAGAGCTCCGAGGTGGCCTTGCCCGCGAGGGCCGTTTCCACGAGGTCCTGGATGTCGCCCACGTTCACGCCGTAGCGCGCGGCCGCACCGCGGTCGATGTCGATCACGTATTGGGGCAGCGATCCCTCGCGATCGACGAAGGCGCGCGCGACACCCGGCACGTCGGTGATGTGGCCGAGGATTTCCTTCGCCTCCGCGTTGATGCGGTCGAGGTCGTCGCCGCGCACCTTCACCACGATCTGCCCGTCGACCTGCGAGATGCTCTCGAGCACGTTGTCGCGGATGGGCTGGGAGAACGACGGCTCCATCCCCGGGAGGGCCGAGACCGCGGCATCCATCTCGCGGATGAGGTCGTCCTTGGCCATCCCGGCGCGCCACCGCGATTCGGGGACGAAGTCGACGTACACCTCGGCGGAGTTGAAGATCTTGGGATCGGTGCCGTCGTCCGGGCGGCCCACCTTGGAGATCACCGTGTGCACCTCCGGCACGCTGTGCAGCGCGGCGCGCACCAGGCGGATCTGCTCCTGCGCCTCCTGCGGCGAGACCGACGGCGGCAGCGTGAGGTTCACCCAGGTGGTCCCCTCGTCCAGCTCGGGCAGGAACTCGCTGCCCAGCTGCGTGGCGAGCGCGATGCTGGCCACGAGCGACACCACCGCGATCACGACGAGATGGCGCGGGCGGTCGATCGCCCAGCGCAGCGCCGGCTCGTAGCGGCCCTTCAGCCATTCCACGAGGCGGTTGTCGCCATGCGCGATGTCGCGCCGCAGCCATTTGAGGCACAGGAGCGGCACCAGCGTGAGCGACAGGAGGAGCGAGCCCACGAGCGCGGAAGTCACGGTCCACGCCATGGGCGAGAAGATGCGGCCCTCGGTGCGCTGCAGGGTGAAGATGGGGATGTGCGCGGCGATGATGATGACCATCGAGAAGAGCGTGGGGCGTCCCACTTCGAACGTGGCGTCCCGGACCGCGGCCATCCGCCGGGCGGGCTCGCGCTGCCCGGCATCGCCGAGCGTGCCCAGGCGCCGCACGATGTTCTCCACCACGATCACGGCGCCGTCGACGATGATGCCGAAGTCCATCGCGCCCAGCGACAGCAGGTTGGCCGGGATGCCGACGAACGTGAGGCCGAGGAAGGTCGCCAGCAGCGACAGCGGGATGATCGCGGCGACGATCAACGCGGCGCGCAGGTTGCCGAGGAAGAGGAACAGCACCAGCGCCACCAGCATCGCGCCCTCGGTGAGGTTGCCGAAGACGGTGCGCAGCGTGCGCTCGATGAGCCACGAGCGGTCGTAGTACGGCACGATCTCCACGCCTTCCGGCAGCACGTGCGCGTTGATGTAGCCGATCTTCTCCTTCAGCGCCTCGAGCACGCGCGAGGGGTTCTCGCCCTTGCGCATGATGACGATGCCGTTCACGATGTCGTCCGCCTCGTCCTGCCCCACCAGCCCCTGGGGAGGTGCCGAGCCCACGCGCACGTCGGCCACGTCGCGCACCAGCAGCGGCGTGCCCTTGTTCTCGGCTACCACCACCTCGCCGATGTCCGCCACGCTGCGGAAGCTGCCCAGGCTGCGCACCAGGAACTGCTGGCGTCCCTGGCTCACCGCGCCGCCGCCCGCGTTCGAGTTGGCGCGCGCGAGGGCCGCGAAAAGCTGCGCGAGCGTGACCTTGTAGTCGCGCATCTTCGCGAGATCCGGATTGACCTCGTACTGCTTAATCGTGCCGCCCATGGTCACGAGGTCGGCCACGCCGGGCACCTGGCGAAGCTGCTTCTCGATCACCCAGTCCTGCAGCGTGCGCAGCTCCTGGGGCGGGAGGTGGTCGCCCTTCAGGCGGAAGCGGAAGATCTCGCCGATGGCGGTGGCGAGCGGCGCGATCTCGGGCTCGACGCCCGGCGGCAGGTCGATGCCGCGCAGGCGCTCGAGCACCTGCTGGCGCACCTGCTGGTCCGAGGGCTTCTCGTTGAAGGTGAGGATCATGAAGCACAGCCCGAACTGCGTGTGCGAGAAGCTGCGCACCACGTTCGGCACCGACGAGAGCGCGGTCTCGATCGGGATCGTCACCTGCCGCTCGACCTCCTCGGCGGCGCGGCCCGGGTAGAGCGCGATCACGTTCACCTGCGTGTCGGAGACGTCCGGGAAGGCCTCGACGGGAAGCTGCTGGAACGCGAGGATGCCGGCGACCGCGAACACCAGCGTGCCGAGCAGGATGAACAGCGGCTGCCGCAGCGAGAACTCGATGAGCCGCCGCACTACGGTACCTTCGCGGTCCGGGCTTCGCCCACCCCTTCGGGCCGTGCGGCGGTGAGGATCTGGTCGAGGAAGAGGTTGCCGCCGACCACGACCTCGTCGCCTTCGTGCAGCCCGGCGAGAACCGGCATGCGGCCTTCGACCTCGGGACCGGTGCGCACGCCGCGTCGCGTGAAGGTGCCCGGCGCGCTGCGCACGAACACGAACTGGCGGTTGCCCGAGAGGTAGACGGCGCGGGAGCTCACGCTCGGCATGTCGCCCTTCGGCAGGTGCAGGCGGGCGTTCACGAACATCTCCGCCTTGAGCTGGCGCTGCGGGTTGGGCACCTCGCCCCGCAGCTTGAGCGTGCGCGAGGTGGGATCGATGAAATCCGAGACCTGCCGCAGCTCGCCGGAGAACGCGTCGCCGGGAAACTGGTTGCTGGTGATGACGAGCGGCAACCCCGGCTCGAGCCACGGGAGCTGCGCCTCGCTCGCGTCGAGGACGATCCAGAGGCGCTTCGGATCGGTCACCACGAAAAGCGGCGCGCCGGGCTGGTCCGGGCGCACTTCCTGCCCGGGGTTGATGTTGCGTTCCACCACGGTGCCGGCCACCGGCGAGCGCAGCGCGAAAGTGGGCGACCCCGCGGACTGGCCATACACGGTGAGCCGCCCCAGCGCGCGATCGGCCTCCGCCTGCGCCTTGGCGTGGTCGGCCTCGGCCTGCTGGACATCCTTTGCCGCCAGCACCCCATGGGCGTTGAGGTCGCGCGCGCGCTCGAGCGACTTCGCCGCGAACGCGAGGTCCGCCTCCGCCTTGCGCGCATCGGCCTGCGCCTGGCCGAAGTCCGGCGAGGCCATCTCGGCCAGCGCCTGCCCCGCCCGCACGGCGTCTCCCGGGCGCACCAGGATGCGCATCACGCGGCCGGCGAAGGGCGGGAACACCCGCGTGGTGGCCTCCTCGTTCCACGTGAGGCGGCCCGGCAGGACGAGATCGCTTTCGCCGGGGGAGGCGACGCGCTCGACCGCGATGCGCTGCACGGCGGGCGATTGCCCGGGAAACTTCACCGACGAGCCCTGCACCAGCGGCTTCTGCCCGGGCGGCGGCTCGGGCTTGCGCTCGCACGCCGCGAGCAGGAGCAGCGCGATGAGCACGCACACCGCGAAGACGAAGGCGCAGAAGGTCTCCGTGGCGTATTGGTGCGGATGATGATGGTCGCCCTTCATGGCTGCGGCTGCGTCACTTCGAGCGCCGCTTCGCGGCGCGCCCAGGACCGTGCCGCCTCGAGGCGCGCCTGGAGCTCGTCGAGCTCCACCCCCTTCAACGAGCGCCTCGCATCGAGGAGGTCGAGCACGCCGGTGGCGCCGCGCGAGTACGCGTATTCGGCGGCGCTGGCGACCTCGTGCGCGATCGGCCGCACCTCGCTCTCCAGGCGCTCGCGCCGCTCGCGGGCGGCACTCCATTCCTGCTCCGCCACGCGGGCCTCGGCCTGCGCCTGCTCCCGCACGCGCTCGAGCGTTGCGCGTGCGATCTCGAGATCGGCGAGCGCCCGGGCGAGCTCACCCTCGTTGCGATGGCGCACGAAGAGCGGGATGGAGACGCTCACGCCGTAGGTGATGCCGGTGGCGGTGGGATTGATCTCGGTCACGGGCGAGCGGTCGGCCTCGAGGCCGACGGTGACGTCGCGCGTGCCGAGCTGCCGGGCGAGCTCGCGGGCGTTTTCCGCAGCCTCGACACGCAGCCTCGCCGCGGCGACATCGGGACGTTCACCGCTGGCGGCCGCGCCGGGCGCGAGGGCCCAGTCCGCGACGACTTCCAGGCTCGAGGCCATCGACTCGGCGCCCAGCAGCCGCGCGAGCTCGAGCCGCGCGCGGTAGAGGTCGGTTTCGGCCTGGCGCACGTCGTTCTCGACGCGCACCGCATCGAGCCGGAAGCGGTTCGCTTCGGCGCGTGCGATATCGCCCGACTCGAGGCGGCGGCGCGAGGCTGCGGCCGACTCCTGCGCGAAGCCGCGGAACTCGCGTTGCAGCGCGAGGCGCTCCTGAACCGCCGCGAGCTCGAAGAAGGCGACGCGCACCGCCAGGCGCTGCTGGCGCTTCTGCTCGGCGAGATCGGCCTGCGCGGCGCGCACGTTGGCTTCGCCCTGCGCGGTGCGCAGCCCTGCCTTCCCGCCGCGCTCGATCAACTGCTCCAGGCGCACTTCCTGGTCGATCGCCTTGTCGCGCAACGATCCCGAGCCCAGCCCGTTGTGCGGGCTCATGTTGTTCACGGTAAGCGACAGCGTGGGATTGGGACGCTGTGCCGCGACGCGCAGGTCACCACGCGCCGCCTCCACGGCGAGGGCCGCGGCGCGCACCTCGCGGTTGCACGGCTCGATGCGCTGCTCCGCGGCGGCGAGGGTGAGCGGTTGCACAGGCACGGGCATGCAGGGCCCCGGAGCTTGCGCCCGGCTGAGCGTTGCGGCGGCGAGAAGAAGCATGGGGATGGAGCGAGCGAAGCGGCGTCGGCACATCGAGGGGAAAGAGGGACTTCCTCGGCCCCACGATCATGCCCCTTGTTGCTGTCACTAATCTTGCTTTGATCTATCTCACGAGCGCGCCGGTTGCGCCTGCAAGCAAGTAGAATCCGCCCATGCGCGTACTCATCGTGGAAGACGACCGCCTCCTCGCCAACGGCCTCACGGAAACGTTGCGGCGGGCCGGTTACGTGGCGGACGCGGTCGGCAGTGCGGAGGCCGCCGATGCGGCCCTCAAGGTCACCGACGTCGACCTCATCGTGCTCGACATCGGCCTGCCCGGCCTCGACGGTTTCTCGTGGATGCGCAAGCTGCGCGGGCGCGGCGGGCAGCAATCGGTGCTCGTGCTCACGGCACGCGATGCGCTCGCCGACCGGGTGCTCGGCCTCAACGTGGGCGCGGACGACTACCTCGCGAAGCCGTTCGCCACGGAGGAGCTCGTGGCGCGTGTCTCGGCGCTCGCACGGCGCGGGCGTGCCATCAAGTCGCGCGTGATCGAGCACGGAGCGCTCGTGCTCGACCTGGAGCGCAAGCGCGCGGTGGTCGAGGGCAAGCCGCTGGACCTGTCGCAGCGCGAGTACGCGATCCTCGAATACCTGTTCTCCAATCTCGGCGCCATCGTCGGCAAGGACAAGATCGCAGGCGCGGTCGCCTCCTGGGACGAGCACATCTCGCCCAACGCGATCGAGGTGCACATGTCGCGTCTCCGGGCGAAGCTCGAGCCCGCCGGCGTCGCCATACGCACCATCCGCGGCCTTGGATACCTGGTCGAGGCGCCGGATGTTGCGAAGCCTTGAACGCACCCTCCTCGCCTGGCTGCTGCCGCCGCTGGTGATCGTGGGTGCCGTCGCGGCCGGCGGCGCGTACGTGTTCATGGAGCGGCGCCTCACCACCGCGTACGACCAGGACCTCGGCGACATCGCGCGCGCCCTCGTCCCCTACCTTCGGGTGCACAAGGGCATCGTCACGCTGGTGTTCAGCGAGCAGGCCGAGGCGGTGCTGCGCTCCGATAGCGCCGACCAGATCTTCTACGCCGTCAAGGACAGCACCGGCGCACTCGTGGCAGGGGATCCGGCGCTGCCCTCGCCGCCGCCCTTCACCGACGACGTGCCGATCTTCTGGAACGACGTGCGCGACGGCAGGTCGATTCGCGCCGTGGCGCTCCTCACGTATGTGGCCGGCGAGGCGGTGATGGTGAGCGCGGCGGAGACGCGCACCAAGCGCGACAGCGCCGCGCGCGGAGCCCTGCTTTCGGCCATCGCGCCGGTGACCTTGCTCACGATCGCCGCGGGCGCCGCGCTCATCTTCGGCGTGCGCCGCGGCCTCGCACCCCTCGAGCGGCTGCGGGAGGAGCTGCAGGAGCGCTCGCACACGCGGCTCACTCCGCTCAACGAGACGAACATCGTCGAGGAGCTGAAGCCGCTGGTGCACGAGCTGAACGACATGCTGGCGCGGCTCAAGGTCGCGCAGGATACCCAGGCGCGATTCATCGCCAATGCCGCACACCAGTTGCGCACGCCGATCGCGGGGCTCGTCACCCAGATCGACCTCGCCACTTCGGGACCGGAGCCCGGAACACACCTTTCGCATGCGCGCGAGGCCGCGTCGCGCCTGGCACGGCTCGCGCAGCAGGTGCTGTCGCTCGCCGCCGCGGATCCGCTTTCCAACCCGTCGGCGAGCGCGGAGCCCTGCGACCTCGCGCAGATCGTGCGCTCCCGCGCCGAGACGTGGCTGCGGGCCGCGCGCGACACCGAGTTCGACTTCGACCTCCATTCCGCCCCGGTTCGCGGCGAAGCGATCCTCATCGGCGAGCTCGCGGCGAACCTCATCGACAACGCATGCCGCTACGGCGGGCACGTGGTGCACATCGCCACCCGCGTCGAGCGGCACCGTGCGCTCCTCGAGGTGGAAGACGACGGCCCCGGCATCCCGCCCTCGGAGCGCACCCACATCTTCGAGCGCTTCCATCGCCTCGACAACCAGTCCACCGACGGCAGCGGGCTCGGCCTCGCGATCGTCTCCGAGATCGCGCAGCGCCATCGCGCGACGATCGAGGTGCGCGACGCCACGCTGCACGCGCACGGCACCTGCGTGCGCGTGTCCTTCCCGGCGCTGGAATCCGCGTGAGGGCGAAGGGAACTGCGCCGGCGCCGCGCGGACGAACGGTGCTCAGGGTCGGCTTGCCGCTGATCGCCACTTTCCTGCGCTGATGACGATCGACCTGCCCGGGCTCATCGACACGTACGGATACGCCGCGGTGCTCGTGGGCGCATTCCTCGAGGGCGAGACCATCCTCGCGCTGGCGGGGCTCGCCGCCTATCGCCAGTACCTCGATTTCCGCGTCGTGGTCGCGATCGCCCTCGTGGCGGGATTCGCCGGCGACCAGTTCTATTTCTGGCTGGGCCGGCGCAAGGGCCAGCAGATCCTGCGGCGCTTTCCGAACGCGCAGCAGCGCGCGGACCGTTTCGACGCGTTGCTCGCGCGCTGGCATGCGCCGCTCATCGTCGCCATCCGCTTCATGTACGGCTTCCGCATCGTCGGTCCGGTGCTGCTGGGCATGGGACGCGTGCCGGCGTGGAAGTTCGTGGTGTTCAACTTCATCGGCGCGGCGATCTGGGCGCCGCTCATCGCCGGGCTGGGATACCTTTTCGGCAACGTGATCGAGGCGCTGCTCGACGACCTGCGCGACGTGGAGCTGCTCGCGTTCGGCGCGCTCGTGCTCATCGGGCTCGCGTCGTTCCTCGTGCACCACATCCGCACGCGCCGCGTGGAGGCCGCTAACACGCGGCGCTGATACCTAAGGCCGCTCAGAACTCGTATTCCACCTGCATGCGGAAGGTGTTGTCCGGCGCGGCATCGCTCGCCTTGAAGAGGATCGCCGCGTTGTAGAGGATCTGGTTGCGTCCCTCGAGCTTCACGCGCCCGAACACCGCGGGCCCGATGCGGTGGTCCTGCTCGCTCCACGGCAGCCAGTGGTCCCACTGGCCCATCTCGCCGAAGGCCTGGAAGCCCACGCCGAGGTTGCGCGACACGTCGTAGCGCGCCTGCAGCTGGTACTGCATCAGCGTGCCTTCGGGGTTGTCCTGGTGGGCGCGGAAATGGCGTTCGATGAGCAGGTTGGCGTTCCAGCGGATGGGGCCCGTGTCCGTCTGGAAGAGCGGCCCGAAGCGGAATTCGTATCCCTCGGCATTGCGCTCCTTCGGGATCTCGATCTCGGCCACGAAGCCCACGTCGACCGGGTACTTGTTGGGCTCCGTGAGCTGGAACTTGTTCTCGAATTCGAATGCGTCGTACTTCGTCTTGTCGCCGGGCTCCTTGGCGAACTTGAGGTACGCCTCCGTGAACCACCACTCGGTCAGGCCGTAGCCGAAGGCGATGCTGCCGGCGCTCTCGCGCTCCTTCGCATCCTTGAATTCCGACGTCCCGTACCTGATCTCGATCTCGCGCTCGCCATAGCCTACCGAAGGCAGGATCACGTAGTCGTCGGGACCGGCGTTGGCGACGAGGGGCAAGCCGAGGGCGGCGGCTGCGAGCAGCCGGGCGGAAAAGCGCATGGATGTTGTTCCTTCTTAGGTGGTGTTGCCGGATCGCCGTCGCGCCCAGGCCATGCCGGCCCAGATCGCGAGGAGGACGGTGACGTAGAAAGCGAGCTGCATGCCGGCGGGCTGCGCGTCGTAGCCGACGAGCCCCTGCAGCACGCGGCCGGTGAGCGAGCCGTTGGAGATCACGGCGGAGGTGTCCCACAACGGGGACGCGAGGCTGGGCAGCACGTTCGCCTGGATCAGGAAGCGCGCCGCCTGCGAGGCCATGCCGGCCGCGAGGAGCAGCACCAGCACCGAGGTCGCGGTGAAGAAATGCCGGATCGGAATGCGCAGCAGGCCATGGAAGAGCAGGTAGCCGACCAGCGCGCCCCCCGCCAGCCCCAGCGCGCCGCCCAGCGCCATGGTCGCTGCCGAATGCTCGCCGGAGAGCGCCACGCCATAGAGGAAGAGCACCGTCTCCGAGCCCTCGCGCAGCACGGCGACCGCGATCACGACCAGGAGCACGGACATCGTCTTCGCGCCGCTGCGGATCTCGCCGCCCACCTTCTTCGCGCTCGCGGAGAGCTCGCGTCCGTGCACCGACATCCAGATGTTGTGCCACGCGAGCATCACCACCGCGAGCCCGAGCACGGCCGCGTTGAAGAGCTCCTGTCCCATGCCTTCCGCGAGCTGCGCGAGCGCACCCGCCCCCGCCGCCACCGCGATCGCCCCCGCGATGCCGGCAACGATGCCGCCCACGATGTAGCGCGAGCGCGCCGGGATGTCGCGGGTGGCCGCGCCCACGATGCCGACGATGAGCGCCGCCTCGAGGACTTCGCGGAAGACGATGAGCGCGGTGCCGAACATGGCGGGATCAGCGGTTGGCGTTCATTTCGCGACCAGGATGCCGAACGCGGTCTTCTCGTGGAACTCGCCGATGAAGGGATACTCGCCCGCCTTGAGCGGCCCGATATAGATGGTCGCCTTCGACTTCGGCGGGATCACCTTCTCGACCTTCATCTCGACGCTCTCGAACTCCTCCGCGGTGGCATCGCGGTTGTCGATGTTGATCTTCACCTTTTGCCCGGCGGGCACCTCGATGCGCTCGGGCGTGAACCTGTTCTTCTCGATGACCAGGCTGAATTCGGGCTCCCCGGCGGCGAGGGCCCCGGACGGGACAGCCATGAGGAGCACGGCGGCGATGCGAAGCATTTCTTTTCCCTGTGCGGAAGTTCGTAGCGGACGATTGCCCAGCAATTGGGCGAATGATAATGGTTCGCATTTCACTTTGCAACCGGTGCGCCGACCGGCCCATAAACCTGCCGGCCGCATGCGCCTCTAAGGAATGACTGCTCCACCGAACCCAAAGGACGAACGAACCATGGATCGCTTCACCGCCGCCGCTACCGCGGGACTCGCGTGCATCGGCCTGGCTGTCGCCTCGTTGGACACGGGCACCCACCGGAGCAAATTACCGGCCGCCGACGTGCCCGGCTTGAGCCTGATCAAGGACGCCGCCGCGGCCCCCGAGGAAAAGACGCCCTCCGAACGGCGCCACACGGCGCGCGCCGACGCGCCGCTCGATATCAACAGCGCATCGGAAGCGGAGCTCGAGAACCTTCCGGGCGTGGGACCGTCCCGCGCGCGCCGCATCGTGCGCGGGCGCCCGTGGCGCTCGAAGAACGACCTCGTGGACATGAACGTGCTGCCCCGTGAGGTCTACGAGGGCATCCAGGGCCGCATCGTCGCGCGCCATCTCGACACCAGCGACCTCGCCATCGGCGGCGGCTAAGGAGATCCCATGAATCGCATCATCGCCTGGGCCACGCTGCTGCCGGCCTCCGTCGGCCTCGCGTTCGCCACCGTCAACGTGAACACCGCGCAGCAAAGCGAGCTGCAGCGCGTGAAGGGCCTCGACAAGTACAGCGCCAAGCAGATCATCGAGTACCGCGCGCAGAACGGCGACTTCCACACCCTCGAGGACCTCGGCAAGCTCCTGTCGCAGGACACCGTCGAGAAGGTGAAGCCCGAGCTCGCCGTCTCGGGGGATGCTTACGTCCCGCCGCCGAAACCCGCGAAGAAGCCGAAGAAGGGCAACCGGGAATGAAGCGGCCCGGCAAGGCCTAGGTCCGCTCTTCCTCCGGCGTCGAGCTGATGTGGTGGATGGCCAGGTCGGCGCCGTCGTACTCCTCCTCGGGCTCGAGGCGGATGCCGATCGTGGCCCGCAGGAGGCCATAGACGGCGAAGCCCCCGGCCAGGGCCACGGCGATGCCGAGCGCCGTTCCGGCGAGCTGGCTCGGCAACGAGACGCCGCCCAGGCCACCCAGGGCCTTCGATCCGAAGATGCCGCACGCGAGGCCGCCCCAGGTCCCGCACAGGCCGTGCAGGGGCCAGACGCCGAGCACGTCGTCGATGCGCAAGCGGTTCTGCGTCGCGTTGAACATCACGACGAAGAGGGCACCCGCGACCGCGCCCGTGG
>Ga0068851_10001089_pt1 | contig 11783 bp, 14 predicted proteins | sample KBSCornC12_FD_66588 | JGI IMG/M metagenome (GOLD analysis project Ga0068851, IMG submission 66588) | Corn rhizosphere microbial communities from Kellogg Biological Station, Michigan, USA - KBS Corn C1-2 | ecosystem: Host-associated > Plants > Roots > Rhizosphere > Soil ...
TTGCGCATGGTCAAGAGGTCCGACATCTACGTCCTCAGCGGCCTGCTCGCTCAGGATGGAGACTGGAGCTACAGATCCCTTGCCGATCGTCTGTATGTCCCGCATCCCGTCGTCCAGCGGGCGCTTGCGCGGACCCAGGACGCGGGTCTCTATTCGAGGGAGCGGCGGGAGGTTCACGTTCCGCGCTTCGAGGAGTTCGCGATCCACGCGCTGCGCTTCGTCGCGCCTGCACAGCTTGGGGGGCTCGTGCCGGGGGCTCCCGCCGCGTGGGCGGCTGAGCCGATGGCGAGCGCGATCCGCTCCTCCGGCGAGGAACCGCCGCCGGTGTGGCCTTATGCGCGCGGCCGGGTGAGAGGCCAGGCGATCGAGCCGCTCCATCCCGCGGCGCCGGAGGCGGTGGAGGGTTGGCCGGAGCTCAGTGAGATCCTGGCGCTGCTCGACAGCCTGAGAGCAGGGGATGCTCGCGTCCGCCAAGTGGCTGAGGATCTTCTCGTGCCCCTACTGCACGAGCGCGCAGGGGAGAAGGAACGCTGAGCGCGCTGCAGCTCGAGGTCGCCGCCAAGCTGCTCGGCCCAATTCTGGACGAGGTCGTCTTCGTCGGCGGCGCCACGGTCCACCTCTGGCTCACTGAACCCGGCGCACCTCCCGCTCGCGCCACGGAGGACGTTGATGTCATCTGCGAGGTCGCCAGTCGCGCCGAGTACTACCGGCTTGGCGAGAAGCTGCGCGAGCGAGGTCTTGAGGAGGCGGCGGGCGCGCCGGTTCTATGTCGGTGGCAGAGCGCTGAGCCACGCTTGGTCCTCGATGTCATGCCGACCGATCCCGACATTCTCGGCTTCTCCAACCCTTGGTATGAGGAGGCGATACCGACCGCGGTGACCATCGCTCTCGGCTCGGGCGCCAAGATCCGAGCCGCTACCCCGGCGCTGCTGGTTGCGACCAAGCTCTGCGCCTGGAAGGGCCGGGGTCGAGGAGATCTCCTGAGAAGCCTCGACGTCCACGACGTGCTGACCTTGGTCGACGGTCGTCCGGAGCTGATCGACGAGATTCGAGAAGCCTCATCGAACCTCCGCACTTACATTAAGGACGAGCTGGCCGACCTCCAAGCTGAGTCCTACTTCGACTATGCCGTCGAGGGCGCCACCGCCTCCTATGGGCCGGTTGGAGCGGAGCGCGCCGGCTTCGTACGAGCGCGCGTCAAAGAGTTGCTCGCCTGACTTTCCTGGGCAAAAAGCCCCACACAGACTCCAGCCGAACCTAGCCGATCTCGCTCTCGCGAAAACCGCAGAGAACAGAGATGTCAGCCGCGCCTATCCGGCGATGTACTGGAGCCCGACGGCCGTCTCCAGATCGGAGGACATCGCGTGCAGCGAGACGTCCCAGGTCTGATCTCCGACGATGCCGTCGACGTTCACGTGGCCCCACTTCTGGAAGGCTTCGACCGAGGCGCGCGTGTGCGGGCCGAATTCGCCGTCAATCTCGACCGGACCCTTGCCCCATTGGCCGGCGGCTCCGTTAGCCAGGACTTCTTGCAGAGGCAGGACCGCGTCGAGTTTCGAACCCTCTTTCAGCACCGGCATCGGGCCACCGTCGGGAAGCGCGCTCCACGTCGCGGGACCGACGATTCCGTCGACCGCCAAAGGTGGAGAGGATTCCTGGAAGGCCTTCACGGCTTGCTCCGTCGCCGGCCCGAAGACGCCATCCACCACGACGCTGAGGTTGGGCGTACGACGCAGAGCGCGCTGGGCGCGCTTCACGGCCTCGCCCTTCGCACCCAACTCGATCGTGGGCTGATTTACATTTGGCATCGTTTGCTACCTCCACTCGTTAGTCAACCGCCTCGCGCAGCCACCCTCTCAACCGAGCCGCCATCGTGCAAGAACACCTAAGTTCTCAACTATGTTCGCGGTGGTGAGGCATGTCCGACGAGGCATCTGAGGCCGTGGACGGCCTCGATAAGGCGCTGGTGGACACGGTCGGACACGAGGTCGGATACGCGATCTTTCGGGTCCTTACCGAGCGCCCGGCAAGCGCGACGGAACTCGCCGCTCTCTTGTCGCAACCCCGAAGTACCGTCGGCGACCAGCTGCGAAAGCTGATCGCCAGTGGACTGGTCGAATGCACGGGTGAAGAGACCAGGCGCGGGACGACCGAGCGCTTCTACCGGGCCGCGAGTTCGCGCTGGCTGGACGATGACGTGACCGCCAAGCTCGACCCCCGGCAAAAGCGCCGCACCGCGCTCCGCGTCGCCCGTGAGGCCGCGGTCGACATGTCCCTGGCCCTGCAGGGCGATCTGCTCGATCAGCGCGACGACTGGTGCGTCGGCTCCAGCCGGATCACCGTCGACTCCCAGGGGTGGGGGGAACTCGCGGAAATCCACCGCCACGCCTTGGAAGAAGTGGAGCGGGTGCGCGACGAGAGCGCCGATCGCCTCGACAGGGAGGACGATGAGCCGCTTCGCGCGATCTCCTGGGTGATGCTCCTCGAGCTGCCCGGTGGCTAATGCTCAAGATTTCTTTATTTTACCGAGCGCGTTGCGAATTTGGCCGTACCTAACTAGCTTCGCCCCCCGTGACGGGAGGAAGCGACACGTTGCTCGGGGTGGCCGCGGCTGCGGGACCCCTCGCTGCGCTTACAGGCCTGCTCCACGGCATCGCCGACCCCGTACGGCTCGGCCTCGTTCGCTGCCTGGCCGAGAGGGAAGAGGCGACGGCCGCTGAGCTCAGCGGACAGTGCCAGGCGAGCGGGCCGACGATCCGTCGGCATCTGGAGGCCCTGGTGACCACCGGCATCGTCGTCGAAGCAGCAGGGGCAAGCGACGGCGCCACCCCGGGCCGGCCGGCTGCACGGTTCAGTCTGCAGCCGGAGGCGCGAGCGAGCCTGGTCAGCCTTTTTGGGTCCTCAGCAGCTCGGTAGCGGATCTGGGAAGGACGTTCCGAAGCGGTTCTTCGCCCAGCAGTTGCCTTCGCCGCTGCCGTCCCAGGCGAGGTCCACCGCGAAGACCGGTGGTAGCGAGGGGGCGGGGTTGGACCCGTTACCGGTCACCGTGTTGTGGACGATCGTGTTGTTATCCGGGTTGGGCTCGATGTCGAGGGCTTCGCAGACTTCTTCCGGCAGTTCCTGCGCCAGGCAGATGTTCGCCACCGCAATGCCGTAGGAGTCGTTGCCCGTCACCGTGTTATGGCTGACGAGGTTTTCGTCGGCGGCCATCACCAGGATGCCGGTGCCGGGCGGAACTCCGCAGACGTCGTCGCCGGGCTCCAGGCAAGTGTTCGGGCGGTTGTTTTCCAGGATCACGTTGTGCTCGATCACGTTGTCCCGGTTCACCTTCGCGTCGAGGAACGGCAGGTCGAAGGAGAGGAACCCGCCGGTGTTGCCGTAGGAGAGGTTGTGATCGGCGCGGATGCCGATGCTGTTCTCGATCTCGAAGCCGCTGACGTTGTCGGTGGCGATGTTGTGGTCGACCCGCGAGTTGAACGACTGGCCGATGTAGTGGCCGGTGTCGTTGGCGCCGGAGGCGAAGGAGTGGTCGAGCCGGCCGTCGAAGACGTGCGAGGGGAAGATCCCGTACTCCTCGTTGTCGATCGCCGCGACTCCGGTCACGCGCCAGTCCTGAACGCAGGAGAGGAGCAGCCCGTCGTCCTCGAAGCCTTCGACGACGATGTTCTTCACCAGCGAGCCGTGGACGCGCAGGCTTTCGTCTTCCAGGCACCCGGCGCCGGATTCGCGCCCGACGGAGATGCCCTCCTCCTGGGCGCCGTCGGATTTGAGTACGACCGCTTTGCCGTTACCGCCCTGACCGACGATCGAGATGTCGTCCTTGGTGACGACCACCGCGCAGCTGCGTCCGGGCCGCGGCGGGCATTCGCTGCTGGCTTCCGTGTAGGTCCCCGGAGCGACCAGAACCGTGTCGCCAGGTTCGGCCTGGTCGACGGCAGCCTGGATCGAGCCCCCCGGGTGGACCTTCAGCACCCGTCCCAATGCGCTCGCGGGAAGGGCCAGCAGGGCCACCGCCGTCGCCGTCAGCAGAACCTTGATCGCGAAACCTGGGCGCACGGGGAGCCTCCTTGTCGTCGAAAGTACGTCGGGGTACCTCGCAACCAATGTAGGGCGGGCCCGGCCCCACGTCAATCCCCGGCAAAGGCTGCCGCCAGCTCGTCGGCGACCGCTTGGCCTTCCTTCGGCGCCGCGATCGAGAAGATCAGCTCGCCGCCGCGCTCCTCTAGGGCAAGGTCAAGGAAGGGGCAGCACTCCGCCTCGGCGGCGGCGATCTTCTCCAGGTGCTTACGCGTCGTCTCGTCGGAGCGAAAGCGCAAAAGATGTCGTTTGCCTTCGGTCGTGTGGTCGATCAGGCTCGCTTTGCCGATCGCGGCGATGTCTGCCAGGCGTCTCTCGAGGTCGCCTGCGCCGAGCGAGCATGCGATCGGTAGGGCTTCGGTCATTTCAGCTCCTTCGGGATCAGTGTGTCCGGGTCACTAGTGTTGGACCTGAACCTGGGTTTAGGTCAAGAGGCGATCGAAATGACAGAGGCAACGCTCAGCATCGGTGAAGTCGCAGAGAGGGTCGGGGCCAGCGTCTCGGCGATCCGCTTCTACGAGCGGGAAGGGCTTTTGCCCGAGGCCGAGAGAGTCGGCGGCCAGCGGCGCTTCACCGAGGAGACGGTCCGGCGCCTGGGGATAATCGACGTGGCGAAACAGGCGGGCTTCTCGCTGGAGGAGGTCGGCGTCCTGCTCACCTCGGTCGATCGAGGCGCCCCCGCCCACAAGCAGCTGCAGGCCCTGGCCGCTCGCAAGCTGCCCGAGGTCGACGCTCTGCTTGCGCGGGCTCAGGCGATGCGCGATTGGTTGACGACCGCGAGCGAGTGTGGCTGCGACTCGCTGGAGGACTGCGCCCTTTTCGTTGATGCGAGCAGGACCTGGACCCTGATCGGGCGCGACGGCCGCCCCTACGAGAGTGACGTCCCCGGCACTCTCGGCGGCCACCGGCGCACCCGGATCTACGGCCGGCTCGACTGCGCCGGCGCGACCCGCGCGATCGCTCGTGGCGGCTACGTCCAGAACCGCATCTTCTTCCTCGACGAGGAGACCGCGGTTGCTGCCGGCTACAGGCCCTGCGCGAGGTGCATGCCGGAGGAGTACCGGCGCTGGAAGGAGCGGGCGAGCTAATGCAGCTCTGGCCGAGCTCGCCTGAGGTATGAGGTTCACGCGTGAGGAGCTGGAGGCGTTTCGCGGCTGCGAGGTCGATGACCTCGTCGGTCCGGATCCGAAGCTGCTGTTCGTCGGTATCAACCCCGGCCTGTGGACGGCCGCGGTAAAGACCCACTTCGCGCATCCCACCAATCGCTTCTACCCGGCGCTCGCCGCAGCTGGCATCACCGATTACGAGGTCGATCGGGTCGGCGGGATGACCGATGACGATCGTGCGCATCTCATGGCGCGGGGCGTCGGCATCACCAATCTGGTGCGACGGGCTACCGCGCGCGCCTCCGACCTCTCGCGCGAGGAGTTGCGCGAGGGGGGTGAGCGACTATTGCGTTTCGTCGCCGATCGCCGGCCTACGGCTGTCGCGATCGCCGGTATCTCCGCCTACCGCGATGCGCTCGGCGAGCGTGGCGCGGTCCTGGGTCGGCAGCCGGACACGCTCGACAGCGGGACCCGCTGGTCCGGCGCGGCACTGTGGGTGGTCCCCAACCCGAGCGGGCTCAACGCTCATGAGACTGTCGCCACGCTTGCCGCCGCTTACGCGGCGCCGGCCGCCGAGGCCGGCATCGTCGCTCGATGACGGGCGGCTAGGTCAGGGTCAGAACAACCCGGCCCGCTTCAGGCCGCGTTCTATGCCGGGGGCCAGGGTGCGGGCGAAGGTCGCGGTGAGGTGGCTTTTGTCCCGGTAGACCAAGGCGTTGCCGATCACCGCGCGGCAGAGGTTGTCGGGGCAGATCTCGCCGTTGATGTCGATCAGATGGGCGCCGGGGGCGGCACGGGCGGCGCGAACGTCGAATTCTTTGTCACTTTCGCGAACTCGCGGAAAGGCGCATGAGGTGAGGTGCTGGAGGTCTTCCGAGACGCAGCTGGGGACGTTGCTGGCCGAGGCGGGGGTGTCCTGGATGACCACCGTCCGCAGCCCGGCGTGGTGGATTCGCGTCAGGGTCGCAAGGTAGCCGGCTTCCATCGCGGTGGCGGCTGCTTCGCCGCTCAGTTCTTCGCCGTCGCTGCCGTAGGGGACATATGCGGTGTCACCGCTCATCACCACGAGGGTGGACCCACCGCCCATTTCGATCCGCCGCAGCGACTTCTCCCGCCAGGTGTCGCACTGCGAGTACTCGCGATCGGCGACCATGCTGCGGATCTTCACTTCGCCGGGCGTGCATTCGGCCTTGACCAGCGTGATCAGGCGCCAATGATGTGTTTCAGCCAGCGCCTCGAGCGCCGGGAAGTACTGCATCGCGTGGGAGTCTCCGAAGAGGATCAGGGTGCGCTTGCCGTTCGGGTCGCCATAGAGGCACTTGTTCGAATTCGTGCCGCTGATCCCGACCAGGCAGCCGTCGTAGTACGCGCGGGAGCGGTCGGCAGCCGCTCGCAGCGGGTTCGGGCGGACGGCGACGGCGCGCTCCTGCGGCTGGGGCTGTTCGGGCAGCGCCGCGGCGCCTCGGACGTCGGAGAGCGGTGCCGTCTGGAGGGTCGGCTGAAAGCGGGCCAGGCCGACGCCGCCACAGACGCCAATCAGCATGCAGCCGAGGCCCATCGCGAGGGCCCGGTTCGGCCGACGGGCGAGGGCTCTGGAGAGGCGCAGTGGGTCCTCGATTAGGTGATGAGTCACGGCGGTGGGGACCCAGGAGGCGGCGACCACCGCGAGGGCGGCGGGGACGGACAGCGGGCCCCAGATGACGGCGGCGAAGCTCAGCGCCGGCCAGTGCCAGAGGTACCACGAGTACGAGATCCGCCCGACGTAGCGGACCGGAGGGAGCGAGAGCAGCCAGGCGGGGGCTCCCTTCGCCTGGGCATGGACGGAGGAGCCGGCGAGGATCAGGCAGGCAGCGCCAAGGGTGGGCAGGAGCGCGGCGGTTCCCGGAAAAGGAGTGCTCGCGTTAAAGACAACGGCCGCGTAGACGATCGCCGCCAGGCCGGCCCAGCCGATCGCAGCCGCCAGAGCGCGCGGTATGCGCACCGCCCCCAGGACTGCCAGCCCGGCTCCCAGCGCCAGCTCCCAGGCGCGGCCGAAGGTCGAGAAGTAGGCCGCGGCGGGCTGGTCCTCGGTGAGGTGGATGCCGAGCAGGAGCGAGCCCACCAGAGTGAGCGCGAGCGTCACCCAGATCGCCGGGCGCAGAGAGCCCCCGCGCTTTCGCCAGAACCAGGTGACCGCGAGCAGAAGGGTCGGCCAGACGAGGTAGAACTGCTCCTCGATTGCCAGCGACCAGAGGTGCAGCACCGGGCTCGGTTCGACTTCCTGGGCGAAGTAGTCGACCGACTGGGCGGCGAAGTGCCAGTTGGCCGTGTAGAGGGCCGAGCTGATGATGTCGCCGGAGACTTCGACCGCCCGCACGGGGGACAGGAGCAGCAGCGAGAGGACGCCGACCGCGGCGAGGAGCACGGCGGTCAGCGGCAGCAGACGCTTGGCGCGGCGCGCGTAGAAGCGGCGCAGGGAAATGCCGCCGGTCCGGTCGAGCTCGCCGAGCAGCAGCCGGGTGATGAGGAAACCGGAGATGACGAAGAAGACGTCGACGCCGACGTAGCCGCCGGCGACGAAGGAAAGCCCCGCGTGGCAGAGCAAGACCGCGATGATCGCGACGGCGCGGAGGCCCTCGATGTCCGGCCGAAAGCCGCTCTTGGCGGAGATAAGACGTCCTTCAGTGTTGGGGGGCGGTGGCGACGCGGGCGAGCCAATCGAAGGTCCGGCTCAGGAGCTCAGGCCTGATGCGCTCGGTGTGGTGCCCTCCTTGAACTACCCACAGGTACACGCGCTTGAACTTCACAGCGTACTTCCTGTTCATCGCCACAGGCACAACTTGGTCGTGGCGGCCCTGCAGAATCAGGAGCGGGCGCCTGGCGGGCCGACGCAGGGGCGAGAGTCTGCGCCTCGCCGCCGGGGCGGACAATCCGATCCGTTCGAAGTAGTCGGGGCCGTAAGCGCCCAGGGGCCATTCCCAGTCGAGCAGGTCGGACACCGGCGCCTTCGCCACAGCGGCAGAGACCAGCCCGTCGCCGGCAAGCAGTGCGGCGAGGGTGCCGCCGGCCGACGACCCGTAGGCGTAGACCGCGTCCCCGTATCTGGCGCGCAGGCGGACCGCTTCCGCCCGCGCAGCCTGGAACGCCGCCGGCATGTCGCCGAGTGGGTAGAGCAGATAGTGGGGGGTGAACCCCGCCCTGAGGGCTCGCTCGCGCGTAAGCGCTTCGAACGTCGGGTCTTCATAAAGGAAGGAGCCGCCGTGGATCAGGAGCAGTTGGGGCACGACCGACTCTCCCGGACCGACAGCCGAGCTCGAGGTTGCCGCGTCCGCCTGGGGGACGAGCGCTAGCGCCAGGATTACCGCCACCAAAACCGGCAGCGAAAGCCGCGGCGCGCAGAGATCGCGCAGTGAAGAAATCAGCTCATCGCCCGCTTCGTCGATCCTGCTCGCTCCATATGGATCCCAGTGTGGCGCTTCGTCGTCGGGAACCGAATCGTGGCCGGCGGGGATATATGGGTGATGGCAGGTGACCTGCAGCTCTGGGAGCGCATCGGATCCGGCGACGCCGAGGCGTTCGGCGACCTCTACGAGCGCCATGCCCGCGCGGTCCAGTCCTACTGCCTCTGGCGCACCGCCGGCCTCCAGGCGGCCGAGGATGCGACGGCTACCGTCTTCCTCGAAGTCTGGCGCCAGCGCCGGCACCTGACTTTGAGCACAGACAGCGCCGCGCCCCTGCTGTTGGGGATCGCCAACAACGTGGTACGCCGCCAGTGGCGGAGCGAGCGGCGTTATCGGAATGTCCTCGAACGGGTGCGTAACGCCGGCCAGGTCTCCAGTGACCTCGAGGCCGAGACGATCGCCCGCATCGATGCGATGCAGCAGCTGCGCGATGGAGGCGAGGCGATCCGCGCACTGCCGCGGCGCGAGCGCGAGGTGCTCGCCCTGCTCGCCTGGAGCGATCTCTCCTACGGCGAGATCGCCGAAGCCCTTGGCCTGCCGATCGGCACCGTGCGCTCCCGCATCTCCCGTGCCCGTGCCCGCCTCGGCGATGCCTTCCCCGACTCGACGGAGACCAGACCTGCGGAGGAAGCCCTGTGAACAAGCCCAAGCCCGATCTCTCGCCGCTACTCCCCGACGAGGCCACCCTGAAGGCGCGGCGGGCGGCGCTAGTCGATGCGGTTGGTCCCGGTGGGCCGGGTCCGCAGCCCGGGAGCTTCTGGCGCCGGCGCGGCCCGCGTCTGGCACTGGGCGCCGCCTTTGCCCTTGCCGCCGTCGCGGTCGCGCTGATCGTCAGCGCCGGCGGCGACAACCCCCCGGCGGCCTTCGCCGTCGAACCGCAGGCGGGCGGCGGGGTGACGATCAGGGTCTACAGCCTCGAAGACGCCGCCGGCCTCGAACAGGCCCTCGAGGACGCCGGGATTAGGGCCCAGGTGAACTGGCTGCCGGTCGGGATGACCTGCGAACCACATTTCACGCCTTCGACGGTGAAACTGCCCGGAGGCGGCACCGTCGGAGCGTTCGAAGGGGGCGGGAAAGGGGCATGGACGATCTCCGTCGGCAGCACCCAGAGGTGGCGCGAAAGCTTCGGAAAGATCAGGCGCGGTGAAATCTCCGCCGACGAGATCGCGAACTTCAATCTCGATCCCGCAGCGTTTCGCCCCGATCAGAGCGTGATTCTCTTCGGGTCACCCGAGCCTTTCGGCGGCGACCCCAAAGGCGGCTTCCAAGCCCGGTTTCAAGTGGCCGAAGGGCCAGTCGGGCCGTGCGAGCCACTCCCGGCGCCGGCTGCCAGCATCGGCTCGATCAAGCTTCCCCAGGGCGTCGCCGACGGGGCCGGCCAGGTACCTCCCGCGCCCGGGCAGTTCCTCTATATGAAGACGAAGGTGGTTCAGCTGCAGGGGTGGGAAGCCGAAGGGCCCGGCGGAGGGTCAAAGGACCACCCCAGGTACTTCACGGCGAACCTGCTCGGTCCCGAGGGCAACGCACTTCCTGCCTTGGTTCCGAGCTTGAAAGAAGTCTGGACCTCTTCAGTCGGGAAGACCCGGGTGCGCGAAACCCTCGGCCGGATCGAGTTCCTCTCGGCCGACGACCAACCGCGGTGGGAAGACGCGGGCTCACCGCCTCCCTTCGCCTACGACCCCGCAGAACATGAGGTGCAGCGCGACGGCTCCGGGCGCCTCGTCAAGGAATTCGATTCGCGGTCCTGGCGAGGCAAGCATGAATTTGCCAACGTCCCCAAGCTCTCTAGGCTTCCGACCGAGCCCGAAGCCCTGCGCCTGGCGATCGAAAACCGGAATAGTGGGAGCTCGCTGGCCGGGCCCTCGCCGGCCCGCTCGCATAGAGGCAGCGTGACGGCCGAAAGGCTCTGGGAAATCCTCGTCGAACCGATCACCAGCCCGGCGCTGCGCGCGGCAGCCTTCGAGGCTCTCGCTGAAATACCGGGAATCGGGCTCGTCCACGATGTGGTCGATGTAGCGGGCCGCCGGGGCGACGCGCTTACCTGGGTCCGGGAACGCGGATTCGGCCGCGAGCTGATCTTCGATCCGCGCACTTCGAGGGTCCTCGCCCAGGCCGAAATGATCTTCGCCCAGCCCGCCGCGAGCGAATACGGGGTCGATCCCGGCACGGTCTTCCGCGAGACCGCCTACCTACAGTCCGGGATCGTCGACTCCAATCATGAAAGGCCGGACGGGCGCAGTTAAACCCGCACAACCGCTACTTCGTCGAAGCGGGAGAAATCGGAGTCTTGAGTTAGGACCGCAGCTTCGTGTTTCATCGCCGTCGCGGCGATCCAGGTGTCGTGTCGACGCAGGCGGCGGCCGCGGGAGCGCTCGGCTGCTGCGATGCGGGCGAAGTAGCTTGCGACCTCGGGGCCGACCGGCAGCAGCGGGTAGGTCGATTGCACTCGGGAGAGGGTGGAGAGGCGCCGGGCACGGGCCTCGGGGTCGGCTGCCCGTAGAACTCCTAACTCCAGCTCGGCCACGGTGATAACCGAGACGGCGATCTTCTCGGGAAGCTCTCCGAGTTCGCGGCCCGTCTCCTGGGCGATGAAGATTGAGGTGTCGGCGACTGCTTTGCTCATTCGTCGATCTCCGCGCCGCGGACGTCGGCGAGATCGTCAAGCAGGCCGGGATCGGCGGACGCCTCATGCACTATCCGGCGCAGCTCCGAGGAGGAAACCCATGGATCGCGTTGCTCGGCGTGGGGGAAGATGTCGGCGACGGGTCGCCGGTTGACGGTTAGCGTCAGCCGCTCGCCGGCTTCCAGCTTTGTGACGACGCTCGAGGTGGAGTTGCGGAGTTCGCGGATCGAGACCTCTCGGGGCATGTGCACGACTGTAGCACTCGTTGCTACAGCAGTCCGCGCTTGGTCGCCGCCGCGACTGCCGCCGCCCGGGTTGGGAGGCCGAGCTTGGTGCGGACGTTGGCGACGTGGCGGTGGACGGTGTGGGGGCTGAGCACTAGGCGCTCGGCGATTTCGCGGTCGGAGAGGCCGCTGGCGACGAGGGTCAGCACCTCGGTCTCGCGGCTGGTCAGGTCCTGTGCCTCGGTGGGTGGTCGCTCGGCTGCGGGCGCGGGCGCCACCGTGGTGGCGCCATCGATGCCGAGCGCCTTCAGCG
>Ga0068851_10001090_pt1 | contig 11781 bp, 9 predicted proteins | sample KBSCornC12_FD_66588 | JGI IMG/M metagenome (GOLD analysis project Ga0068851, IMG submission 66588) | Corn rhizosphere microbial communities from Kellogg Biological Station, Michigan, USA - KBS Corn C1-2 | ecosystem: Host-associated > Plants > Roots > Rhizosphere > Soil ...
ACCCGCACGCCGGCCTGGTTATCTAGCGACAGGCGTAAAGGCCCGGGGCGCAGGGTCGTAGTGCCGACCGGCGCCTCCACGCGATTATACATCAGTGACAATTGCTGGCGCTCGCGGGTCGGCTCGCCCTGGACATCGATGAATTGCGCGGCGTGCGTCACCGGCTCGAACACGATGATGAATTGCGCGGGCAATTGCAGCGACAGCACCGCCTTTTCGCCGGCCGGCAATTCCAAGGCATCGAGCACGACTTCGTCCGACAGCGAGGCAAACGCCTCCTCGTTGAGGTCGATCCCCGAACTCCAGAACATCTGCCGATAATATTCCCAGATCGGGAGCGTGTGCGGATCATGCGCCGCGATACGACGCACCGCCGGGCTTACGGTGAAGGCGACCTCGACCTGCTCATCGACTGACGCCTCATAACCGCAGGCGCAAAGAGCACAATGATAGTCGTCGTGCCGCAGCGATTTGAGCGTGCCATGCGCGTCCAGCACGCCGCTGCATCCTGGACAGAGCACATTCCAGGTCAGATCGAAAAGACCAAGCCTTGAGGCGTGGAGAAATCCGGAAATGACTTTTTCTTCGTCAAGTCCGGTGCGCTTGGAGAAATCCAGCACGTTGATGCGATTAAGATCACGATCTGCGCCCTGCGCAACCAGGTCCCTGATCGCCTCCGCGACTTGGGGATCGGCGGTCTGCTGCAACACCGAAAACTGTGCCTTGGTATCGCTCATGGCGGGAGTTTAAAGAAGAACGCGCAGCATGTCCAAACCGGACTTGGAAAAGTCCGACTTGGAAAAGCCGGACCTGGAACACCCGAACCCGAGCCTGGCACGGAATTCCCTGACCAACCCCAGCAAGTGCTACCGAGCCGTGATCCGGAACATCGGCGAATGATCCGGCTGGGTCGTCACCACGCCGACCGGCACCACGGGCCGGGAATCGGCCAGTTCTACCTTCAATGCGCCCACGATCCGGGCCAGCGCCAGGGTGGCTTCCACCAGCGCGAAATGCGCCCCGATACAGATGCGCGGGCCGACGCCGAACGGCAAATAGGCATAGCGGTCGGGCGGCGGGCTACCGGGGAGGAAGCGCTGTGGAATGAACGCGTTGGGTTCGTGCCAGAGCTTTTCATGGCGATGCAACAGCCAGGGCGAGACCAGCACCACGTCGCCCTTTTTTACCGGCCGACCGGCGATGACATCGGGGCCCGCGGCGGCGCGAGCGATGAGGAAGGCCGGCGGATAGAGCCGCACACTCTCCTCGATCACCGCGCGGGTGAATTTCAGCCGTTCCGGATCGGCGGCGCCGAGCGCACTTTTGGCTTCCGCCGCCACCGCTTCCTGCGTGACGGGATCGAGCGCCAGCAAATAGAGCGACCAGAATAAAGCGGTCGCGGTGGTTTCATGACCGGCAAGGATCATGGTCGCCACTTGATCTCCGAGCTGCTCGGAAGTGAACGCCTGCCCGGTTTCCGGATCGCGCGCCGAGTTCATGAGATCGAACAAGTCACGTGGTGGGGCACCCTCTTCCTTGCCGATTGCCTGGCGTTCAGCCATCAAGGTGCCGATAAAGGCGGTCCAGCGCTTGCGAAAGCGCGCGCGACGCAAATCCTTCGGGCTCGGCCATCCCAACGGCAGGATCAGATCAAAGAAATTCGGACGCGCCAGCGTCGCTGCATACTCGATGACGAAATCACGCAAGGTGGCGCCGTGCCGCGACATCCCGAAGGAGAACATGGTGCGGCCGGCGATCTCCAGTGTCATCCGCTGCATGGTCTCGCGCAGATCGACCAACTGACCGGTGGCTTGCCGCAGCCGGGCGATGGTCTCGTCGATCTCCGCGATCATATGAGGAACGAGCGTCGTCACCGCGCGCGGGGTAAAGGCCGGTGCGAGCGAACGCCGCTGATGTTTCCAGGCGCGACCCTCTGCAATCAGAAGACCTTCGCCCAGCATCGGCCGCAACACCCGGAAGGCCGCCGCAGTACGGGTGTAATTCTCGTAATTGTCGACCAGCACGTGCCGGATCGGATCCGGTGCATTCAGGATGAAGCTGGCTTTTCCCAGAAAAAACCGACCCTGGATGATGTCGTCCTCATAGGCGCGCTGTCCCCAGGTCTCGATGGCGTTGACCCGCATTTTCGCCATTCGCTGCAACAACCCCATGGACTGGGGCGCGCGGGGCGGGCTCGGAGGAACGACGAGCGGAGGCGGCACCGGGACGGAATAGGCTTCGGCAGCGGTCATGGATCTCTCGCCAAATGCGGGAATTGAGGTGGCGCGCTTGCCTGCTAATCTAGCAGACCCACCGTTGCGACGCCATGAAGCGGGTGCGCCGGAAGCGCCGGGAGGCCAAGGTACTGGACATGCCCGGAGTTTCGCGGGCATCACTTTCCCGTGGAAGAATCAGTCCGTGGCATCCCGCGGCTAGGAAACGAATGATGACCTCACCGGCGGAAAAACCCCTCTCAGGCGGAACCGCGGCTGCCCTGCGCTTTCCGGTGTTCCGCCGGATCTGGATGGCAAGCCTGTTGTCCAATCTAGGCCTGCTGGTCCAGGGCGTTGGCTCCGCCTGGGCGATGATCCAGATGACCGCAACGGCCGACAAGGTTGCGCTGGTGCAAACCGCGCTGATGCTGCCGATTATGATAATTGCGATGCCCGCTGGGGCGATCGCGGATATGTATGACCGCCGCGTCGTAACCCTGATTGCCCTATCGATCGCACTGTCGGGTGCCACCGCGCTCGCCGTGATGTCGTGGTTCGGCCTGATCACGCCGCAAATCCTGCTGGCGCTCTGCTTTGTCGTCGGTTGTGGCAACGCGCTGTTCGGACCGGCCTGGCAATCCTCCGTCAGTGAACAGGTGCCTTCGGAGGTTCTGCCTTCGGCCATTGCACTTAACGGCATCAGCTACAACATCGCCCGGAGTTTCGGCCCGGCCATCGGCGGCGTCATTGTCGCGCTCGCCGGCGCCGGTGCAGCGTTTGGCGCAAACGCGCTTCTCTATCTTCCCTTGATCATCGTCTTTCTGTTGTGGCGCCGCGCCACCGAACCGTCGCGCCTACCGCCAGAGCGCCTCAGCCGGGCGATTGTTTCCGGCGTTCGTTACATCACAAACTCGCCATCGATCCGGGTGCTGTTGACGCGAACGCTGGTGACCGGCGTGATCAATGGTTCGGTTTCCGCGCTGATGCCGCTGGTGACCCGTGACCTGCTGCACGGCGGCGCTCAGATGTATGGCATCATGCTCGGCTCGTATGGCGCGGGCGCCATCATGGGTGCACTCTGCATTACGGAAGTCCGGCGCCGTCTCAGCAGCGAGGCCGCCGTGCGGGTCTGCGCATTGTTGGTCGGCGCAGCGATTGCGGCGGTGGGTCTCAGCCGGGAGCCCATCCTGACGGCGGCGGCGCTGGTAGTTGCCGGCGCTGCATGGATGCTTGCGGTGGGCTTGTTCAACATCGGGATTCAACTGGCGGTACCGCGCTGGGTTGCCGGGCGGTCGCTTGCCGCCTTCCAGGCGGCGGTCGCCGGCGGCATCGGATTGGGTAGCTGGGGCTGGGGACATCTGACCGACGACTATGGTGTGCAGACGGCGATGCTGGTCTCGGGCGGGCTAATGTTCATCTCGCCCCTGCTTGGCCTGTGGATACGGTTGCCGACGTTCGATTCCTCCAACCAGGCGGCGGAAGCGTTGGCAGAACCTGAAGTTCGCCTGTCGCTCACCGGACGCAGCGGGCCCGTGGTGGTTGAGATCCAGTACCAGGTCCCGCAGGAAAGCGCGCGCGCCTTTTACGAGGCTATGCTCGACGTACAACTCATGCGCCAGCGCAATGGCGGCTATGGCTGGTCAATCGCGCGTGACATCGCCGACCCCGAACATTGGACCGAACGATTTCATTGCCCCACTTGGCTCGATTATCTCCGCCAGCGCAGCCGTTCGACCCAGGCGGAATGGGCCTTGTATCAGCGGGCGCTTTCCTTCCACGTCGGCCCGGAGCCAGTGCAGGTTCGTCGGATGCTGGAACGGCCATTCGGCTCGGTGCGATGGAAGGACAACACCCCCGATCCCGCTACCGCCGTGTTGCCCGTCGCGGCGGGGGCCGGCAGCACGACATAGCAGGCCGCCGGCTTCACCCGGCCGCAAGGCAAGATCGGCTCTTCATAGTTAGAGAATAATTTCGTCGCCTACGCCCGGCGTTGGTGCCGCGTTAAGACATCGTTCGCATTAATGCAGGAACGAGAATGAACCGCGTCACGAATCCGTTTTTTAAGGTGGGTAGCAATGCGTAATGCGCTGGGCCTGATGGTTGCGTGTGTCGTTTCGGCCGCGCTGATTGCCGGAGTGTGGTTCTGGGTAGCGTCTCCACGCCCCGACCAGGGACCCGTCCATCTTGCGAGCGTGCCGCCACAACAGATGCCGGCGGCTACGTCCGCCAAGGCCGTGACCGCGCCAGCCGCGCAGGCCGACGATTCGGATATCACGGCGGCGATTTCCGCCAAGCCTGTCTCCGCCAGTCCCGCACCAGCCAAATTCGCGGCAGCCAATCCGCCGGCGCCGCAACCCAAGAGCGGCGAACCAAAGATCTCGGCCGCGGCCCCTTGCGCCAATCCTGATGCGCTTGGCATCGCCCGCACGGTCGAGGTCGACACCACCGGCGGCCCCGGTTTTGGTTTTCAGCATTTCAAGCAGCTGGATTTCCTCGCCGACAAGGAAATCGTCCTGACCTTCGATGATGGTCCCTGGCCGGGTAACACGCCCGCCGTACTCAAGGCACTCGCCGATGAATGCACCAAGGCGGTATTTTTCCCGATCGGCAAGCATGCGACCTATCACCCGGAAATTCTGCGGCAGGTTGCTGCGGCCGGCCACACCGTGGGTTCTCACACCTGGTCGCACGCCAATCTGAACAGCAAGAAGATGACCGATCAGATCGCCAAGGACGAGATCGAGAAGGGTTATAGCGCCGTGAAGATGGCGATCGGCGCCGCGCCCTCCCCGTTCTTCCGCTTCCCCGAGCTGCAGCACGGCCCGGCGGCGATGGCGTATCTCGGCACGCGTAACGTGGCGATGTTCTCCTGCGACGTGGATTCCTTCGACTTCCGCTCCAAGGACGCCACGCAGATTATCAACAATGTGATGACCAAGCTCGACAAGGCGGGCAAGGGCATCATCCTTATGCACGACTTCCAGAAGCACACGGCGGAAGCCATGCCGACGCTGCTGCGCCGGCTGAAGGCCGGCGGTTACAAGGTCGTGTTCATGAAGGCCAAGGCGCCGCTGCAGACGCTCGCCGAGTATGACGAGATGATGGTGAAGGACACCAAACTGCCGGTCTCTAGCCTGCGTCCGATCAACAGCGTGGTGCAGACGGTCTCCGAATAGCGGATCGATACCGTCCCAGGGCGACAGAACACCAGGGGATCGGCTTATCATCCCGAGCCCCTCGTCGCTGCCTGGCAAGCCGGCCGAAGCTTGACCGCACTTGATTCCGCAAATTTTGCGGCCGTGTGAAAAACGACCGTTTTTTTGCTCTTCCAGCCATACTTGAACGCACATCTCCGCCTTCACGGCGGATGGCGCTCGCGCTGTTTGCGTTCGTGCGCTGTATTTTTGCCTCGGTGGAAAATGCTGGGCGGCACATCTTCAAAGGCGCGATAGCTGGCCGATGCGTTTCGGAGCCGCCATAGCAAAATCGCAATGATCTCCATGACCCTGCCTCGATCAGCAAGTCTGTCCTCTCGCGCAATGCCATGGCTGCTCTGTAGGAACCTTGAGTTCTGAACCGGGTTGGTAACCGTCCTTCGCACTCGCGCACGCCGCCAGAACGGCTCGGCGACGAACTCTTCGGGAGAGGCCTCATGATGAAAACGTCTGTTATTGCCGCCGTCGTCGCAGCCGGCTTGGCGTCCGCCGCCTATGCCCAGTCGGCGGGTGAGAAGACGGGGGTCAACTCGACGCTCGGGATCGCCCCGAAGACCGATGACTTCATCCGCGAGGCTGCCACCAGCGACATGCTCGAGATCGCTGCCGCCAAAATCGCCGAACAGAAGGGAACGCCGGCCGAGAAGAGCTTTGCGCAGACCATGGTGAAAGATCACACCAAGACCAGCGGCGAACTGAAAGGTCTGACGCCGGACAATCTGAAATCGGCGATCCCGACTTCGCTCGACTCATCCTCACAGCAGAAGCTTGACAAGCTGAACGGCGCGCAAGGCGCGGATTTCGCGAGCAATTACGATCCGATGCAGGTCAGTGCGCACAAGGATGCAGTGTCGCTGTTCGAACGCTATGCCAAGGGCGGTGACAATCCGAAGCTGAAGAACTGGGCCGGCCGCACGCTGCCGCATCTGAAGCATCATCTGGAGATGGCCCAGGCGCTGGATAAGAGCCGGAAGTAGGAACGACGCAAAAACAGGGCGGGAAGATACTGGTGCCGCAAGAGGGACTCGAACCCCCGACCCCGTCATTACGAATGACGTGCTCTACCAACTGAGCTATTGCGGCAAACCGAGATCGCGTCTTCGACCGGACGCTGGCCCCTGATACCGGGCACGGTGCGGCTTGGCAAGATTCTTGGGCGAAAACCGGTTTCCCATACTACCCCGCTAATGGCACGCCGACCCAATGAATGGCGGGGCTTGCAATGCCTGCGCGCCAACACCCACCTGCCGCTCCGGTAACGGAGATTTAGCCCGCCCAGCGCGACAGGAAACCCCGCCAGCCATCCGGCTGCCTCGGGCTGATCTGCTCCGCGAATTCATCGCTTCCGGTCTCGTCGGCGATGCCCGGATCATCGGGCGCCCGCAGAATCGGGACGATCGGCGGCACGGCCGCACCCTGCGAGGGCTTTTTGGTGTCGAGATCGCCGCGCGCGCGGAACAGGGGAGTGGGCTGTGAGGGCTTCACAGGCACCGGCTGCGCGTCGGAAGCCGGGGTCGATTCCACCTCGGTGGCGGAGGCTAACGACTCAGTGGCCACGGGTTCCAGGTCTTCTGCCCGCTGCGGTTCAATTGGCCCGGTCAAGGAAGCCGGCTCGGGTTCTGAAGCCGCCGGCCTGCGTGGCGTCAGCATGGCCTGTTCGAACGGAGATATGTCGATCGGGCTCTTGCCTTCGGACGGCAGCGCCGCCACCGGGGTCTGCCACTGAAAGGCATCCAGCCGCCCGGAGACCGGCGATACCGGCCGCCACACCGCGGAGACATACCCGTCCGCGGTCCACGCGGCATCATGCAGTGCGCGAACCGCGCGTTGGGTCCAGGCGCGCGCCCGCCCGCTGTCGCCATGTTCGGTGCGCTCGATTTCGGCCATCAGCATTGCGACGCGCTGAGTTGGCATTTCCAGAAATGGCGCCAGCGCCTCGCGGGCACGGGCAAATTCGGCGGCATCGATGGCGGCGCGGGCAATGGCCAAAGCCCCTTCAAGATGACCCGGCGTCCTTGCCGCCAGCGTCTCGACCCGCGAAAAGCGCTGACGGGCGGAATCGCCGAGCTTCACATGGGCGTAGGCGTCGGCGAGATCGGGATGCGGATGCGCCACCCAGGCCGCCTCGATATGGCGCATCGCGCGCCGGGTCTGATGCGATTCACTTTCGAACTTGCTCGCGAGTACAGCCGCCGGCACCAGGGTCGGCGCGAGCTTCACCGCCTCGAAGGCGTTTTCCCGCGAAAAATCCCGATCGGAATTTTCAAGCTCCATGGCGCGTGCCGTCAGCAACACCGCGCGCTGCCGCCGCCAGGTGGCCTTGTCGATCAGGCCGGATGACAGATTGGTATCGAGAATCCGGAGCGCGCCATCCCAATCGCCTGCGGCACAACGAAATCCGAGGACGGCCTGCGAAGCCCAAACCGATCCCGGCGAGATTCTGAGCGCTTCTTCGGCAATCGCCACCGCTGCCGGCGCATCATCCGCCCGCTGCGCTTCGATGAATAATCCGCGCAGTCCCAACAGTCGAGTGTCCGGCCGTTCGGCCATGGTTCGGAAGGCCGCGCGCGCCGTCTCGCCATCGCCTTCAAGTTGGGCCGCCTGCGCATGCAACAATAGCGTCAGCGGATCGGCGCCCGCGTGACGCCGCGCGATCGCCGCATGGCTTCGTGCCGCGCGGGAATCGCCGTGGCCGATCGCCAACAATCCATGGGTGATGGCGTGCCGGCCCCGTTTATGGCGACGCTCCCGCCGGATTTGGCGAACCGTCTCGGGCAGCCGCCAGAGCGCCCGCAGCATCGACCACACCAGCATGGCCACGACAAACGCGATCACCAAACCCAGCGCGAATACCGGCAGCGAAGTCTCGATGCGCCAGCCGCCCGACGACAGCACGACATCGCCGCCCTGATCGGCGACGAAGGCCGCGCCCGCCGCCGCGATCGCGACCAGCAACAGAAACAGGATGATTCGGAACATCGACATCTCCAACGCGCCGATTTAATGCGTCGGTCCGGCCAGCGCCGCCATGGCTTCGATGGCAAATTGATGGGAACTGGCGAGCGCCTGTTCTCGGGCATCGGCCTTCTCCAGCCAGCCTTGCGCCGCGCCGCGCTCGGCCGGCTCCAGCAGATTCAACTGTCGACGCGCCTCGGCGAGATCGTTGCGTAAGGCCGCGGCCGAAAGGCGGGCGACGATGGCGCGGCGGTCACTGCCGGTCCCATCGGTACGTTCGATGCGCACGAGCTTTACGGCGCTCGCCTGCAACCGATCGACCAACCCGCTACCGGATGGGCTCGGCTCCGGGGCGGGCGGCAGCAGGCTAGGCGCCAGCGTAACGAGTTCGCGGCAAAGCGCGGCTGCATTCGGCACCCCAGAGGCGGCAAAACGATCGAGCGGCTGCAGCGCGGCGGGCTCCGGCGCCAATGATTTTCCGATGCGAAGAATGGTCTCGAATGCATCGCCATGCCTGACGGAAACATCGAGCAGCGAGGCTGTGACCGCGCGGCGCAGCGGCACGTCGTCGGCCGCGCCGGGAGCGCTGGCGGCAGCGGGTTGCGCGGCTTGCGTGCGCAATGACGCCTCGATTTCGCTCATGCGCCCCTGCAGGGCCGCTAATTCACGCGAGGTCGCGTCGGTCGATGCAGCATCGGCTGTTGCTGGTTTTGCTTCCCTGATCGCGGCCGAAAGCTGGTCAATCCGGGCATGAAGATCGGCTCGCTCAGCGCGCGCGCCGTCGAGTGATTTTTCCACCGTTTCCAACCTTGTTGTGAGGGCGGGATCGGGCGTGGCTGGCTTACGCGATTCGATGGCGGCCACACGGCCGGCGAGAGAGTTGATCGCAGCGGCATCGCCACCGTTCTGGTCGGGCGCCGGCGAGAACCATCCGCTCGATCCGAACGCCATCATCACGAGGATCGCGGCGACAGCGCCGCACACCGCTCCTGAAAGAGCTGCAGTCAACGGAGGCGGCACCGCCGCAGGCGACCAGCGAAACCTTCGCCGCGTTGCATTGCCTTGACCCTCGCCTTTGCGATTTTCTGATACGTCCGATGCGGTGAGATCGATGGTCGGCGGCGCGCGCCTCGCCTTGTTCTCACCGGGTGACGAAGCATCTTCCGAATGATCATCGGCCATCGCGGCAATCCCTTGAAAAATGGCGGAGCTGTCCGCCCCGGATTCGGCGCCTTCTCTTAGCGCGGCGCGGGGCGCAGCGCACGTGCCAATCCGTCGAGCAACGCGTTTTCGTCGGCCCTCGGCGGAATGATGACGCGGGTGGCGCCTGCGTCCCGCAAAACCGCCGCAATCGATTCTGACAGACAGCCCTGGACCAGCGAGAGCGCGGAGATTTCGACGCCCGCGGCCCTGGCCGCCTCCACAAAGGCTCGCGCGCTTCGCCTCGAATAATGCAGCACCGCCTGGATTCGTCCCATCGCGATTGCCTCCCCCACGGCAGGAGGAAGTTCCACGATCGGCAGCATGCGATAGGTGGTCTGCGTGATGACCGTCAATCCGCGCACGCCGAGTTCTCCCGCGAGATCCCGGGCCAGATCGGCGCCTGCGAGATAAAGCAGCCGCGCTTGCCTGGCGATGATCTTACCCTTGACGCTTTCCAGGACGAGATCGCGCAAACTCGCAGCGCTGGAATTTGCCGTCAGGATCTGGCGAAATCCGGCACGGCGCGCCGCCTCGGCGGCCTGTTCGCCGACCGCAAATAGCGGCAAGGCCAACAGGCGCTCGGGGATGGCGGCCGGCTCGCAGGCGCGCAAGGCGTTAGCGCTGGTGACAAGGACGGCGTCACAGGATTCGTCGGGCGGATCGGAATAGCCGATCGCGACAAATCGCAGGATAGGCGCCAGCATCACTTGGAAGCCTCGCGCCCGTAGTGCCGCCGCCGTCGCTTCATTGTCCGGATCGGGCCGTGTCACTAAAACGGTCATGGTTCGGCTCGACCTCCATCGAGTTGGGAGATTGCACTTTTCAATGCCGTAATGCTACCGATGATGAAGAGCAGCCGCCCTCCGGCCTGCAAACGCAAGGGTCTGCATTGGCACAGGATACACCGACCCTGATTCTTGGAATCGAGACGACCTGTGATGAAACGGCGGCCGCCGTCGTCGAGCGGATGGGCGATGGTTCGGGACGTATCCTGTCCAACATCGTCCGCTCGCAGATTCAGGAACACGCCCCTTTCGGCGGCGTGGTGCCGGAAATCGCCGCGCGCGCCCATGTCGATCTGCTCGATGGCATCATCGCAGCCGCGATGAAGGAAGCCGGCATCGGCTTTGATGCGCTATCCGGCGTGGCCGCCGCGGCTGGCCCGGGCTTGATCGGCGGCGTCATTATCGGGCTGACCACGGCGAAAGCGATCGCCATGGTGCACCATACGCCGCTGATCGCGGTCAACCATCTGGAAGCTCATGCGCTCACCCCACGGCTCACCAGCGCGCTGGAATTTCCCTACTGCCTGTTTCTGGCTTCCGGCGGCCACACCCAGATCGTGGCGGTGGTGGATGTCGGCCGCTATGTGCGGCTTGGCACCACGCTGGACGATGCCTTGGGCGAAGCCTTCGACAAGGTGGCCAAGATGCTGGGCCTGCCCTATCCCGGCGGGCCGCAGGTCGAACGGGCCGCCAGACAGGGCGATCCGGCCCGTTTCAGCTTTCCAAGGCCGATGCTCGGCCGCCCTGATGCCAATTTTTCTTTCTCGGGCCTGAAGACGGCGGTGCGCAACGAGGCGAACCGGCTTGAATCGTTGGAGGCTCAGGACATCCACGATCTCTGTGCCGGCTTTCAGGCTGCTGCGCTTGAATCGGTCGCCGACCGGATCAATGTCGGCCTGCAATTGTTCCAAGCGCAGTTCGGCCCGCCCCAGGCGCTGGTGGCCGCTGGCGGCGTGGCTGCCAACCAGGCCATGCGCGGTGCGCTACAGGAAGTCGCGGCCCGGTCCCGCACCGCGCTCATTGTTCCACCCCCGGCCCTATGTACCGACAATGGCGCAATGATCGCCTGGGCCGGAGCCGAACGGCTGGTGCGCGGGATGGTGGACGGCATGGAAACAGCACCCCGCGCACGCTGGCTGCTTGACGAAAACGCCACGGCGCCTGCGGGATATGCGCACACACGCGCGGGCTTTTAGGACCGAGGCTCCTTGATGCGATCATTTGAATCGGTGGCCGTGATCGGAGCTGGCGCATGGGGAACGGCGCTGGCGAGCAGTGCCGCGCGCGCCGGACGTCACGTGACCCTTTACGCGCGCGATTCTGAACACGCAGCACGCATGACCGCCTCCCGCATCAATCCGCGATTGCCGGAAGCTTCGATTCCGCCGGCCGTGATGGTTACCTCGGATC
>Ga0068851_10001092_pt1 | contig 11773 bp, 8 predicted proteins | sample KBSCornC12_FD_66588 | JGI IMG/M metagenome (GOLD analysis project Ga0068851, IMG submission 66588) | Corn rhizosphere microbial communities from Kellogg Biological Station, Michigan, USA - KBS Corn C1-2 | ecosystem: Host-associated > Plants > Roots > Rhizosphere > Soil ...
CTAACTGCCTTTGCATCGCGAACATCGGCCGACGCGGAGACAGCCTTAACGTTCAGGGCTCGCGCAGCGCTAACAATCTCGTTCAGCAAATCCTCTCTACGGGCGAGTAAACCAAGGTTTGCGCCGCGTGACGCAATCTCCAGCGCCAGTCCCCTCCCAATGCCGGATGAGGCGCCGGTGATCATCACGAGTTTGTTGGTCCAATAGGCCATCCTAGACAGGATTACCTGTAAATCCTGTGAAACTAAATCAAGACAATCACAGCCGTGATCACCGGTCGAGCGCCGGTTTGCTTCTGAATGAATCGCTTCAACTCCACGCGCACGTGCTCTTTCAAAAGGCTTTCGTCGGAAAGCGTCTGCCGCGAAGCACCGCTGATAGCAGCTTTGACAACTCGCTTCGCGTCTTCGAATAAATAGTTTCCGTCTCGCGCACCAAAACCATTCCCACTGTTCAACCCACGGACGCCACGCGCGGCGATCTTCGGCTCGTCCTCGAGTTGGCCGGTCTCTCGATCGATCGTCACCACAACCGTTATCGCGCCCTCATACGCCAACTGCTTGCGCTCGCGCACAGTCTCGCTATCGATCTCCTGGAACCCACTCTCGTCGATGAACGTGCGCTTGATCTCGCGCTTGTCAATTACCGCCGCACGCTCGCCATCCAGTTCCAGCACATCACCATTCTCAATGAGTATGATGTTGTCTTCAGAATACCCGAGATGGTTTTTGACAAACTCCTTGTGCCTAAACAGCATGCGATACTCGCCGTGAATCGGCACCACGAACTTCGGACGCACGGCTTCCGTCATGATCCGTATGTCTTCCTGCGAAGCGTGACCGCTGACGTGCACCAGCCGACGCTTCTCTTCGATGATGTTCGCGCCGCGTTTGTAAATGAAACCGATCATCCGCGAAATCAACCGCTCGTTACCCGGAATGATGCGCGCGGAAAGCACGACGGTGTCGCCTTCCTCGACCATCAAGCCCTTGTAACTCTGCGTCGCCATCTGCGACAGCGCCGCACGCGATTCACCCTGCGAGCCGGTAACGAGAAACACGATCTCGTCGTCGCTCATCAGCTTTGCTTCATTCAGCGACACGAGCAACCCATCGGGGATGTCGAGATAGCCCAAACGATCCGCAACCTCGACGTTCTTCTGCATCGAGCGGCCGAGCACGCAAACGTGCCGGTCGAACTGCTGGGCCACGTCGAGCACGATCTGTAGACGGTGAATCGACGATGCGAAAGCGGCGACAATGATGCGGCCCTTCGCCTCCGAGAAGATCTCTTCAAACGCCGGAATCACCGCACGTTCCGACGGCGTGCGTCCAGGCACGGTCGCGTTCGTGGAATCGGAAAGCAGCGCGAGCACTCCGTCCTGGCCATAGCGCCGAAATGATCGCAGGTCAATCGGTTCGCCGATCACCGGCGTTTCATCGACTTTGTAATCGCCGGTATGAATGATCGTGCCGACGGGTGTCTTGATGCCGAGTGAAAAGCAGTCGACGAGCGAATGTGAGACTCGTATGAATTCCACCGTAAAAACGCCGATATCGACGACGTCTCGGGGCTCGACGCGATGCAGCAAAACGTCGCCGAGCAGGTCGTGCTCTTCGAGTTTGCTTTCAGCGAGGCCGGCGGTGAAATGTGAACAGTAAACCGGGACGTTGAATTTTTTCAGAAGGTACGGGAGCGCCCCAAGGTGATCTTCGTGACCGTGTGTGAGAACGATCGCGCTGATGTCCTCGCGATACTCGTCGAGGAAACTGAAGTCGGGGATGGAAACGTCCACGCCATATGCCGTCTCTTCGGGAAAACCCATCCCGGCGTCGAGAATTAACATCTCGTCGCCGTAACGCACCGCCATACAATTCATTCCAAACTCGCCGATACCGCCGAGTGGGATGATCTCAAGGACGCTAGCCATAAAGTGTCAGAGTATAGCATTATCCGTTGTTATGAAACTTATCTTAATAGCCATCACACTTCTTCTGATTGTCACCAGCGCCAGGGCCGCAGAAACGATGCGGCTCGACTACTACCACACGGGTGACGCTTCGCAGGAGGTCTTCAGCGTCGACCGCGTCGTGATTGAACCGCTCCCGTGGCCGGGCGACATGGCGCAGGCGATCGATACGTCAAATCTCGGGAAGTATCTCTTCGAGATTCGCGACGCAAAGACAAAGCAGCTTTTGTATTCGCGTGGCTTCGCCTCGATCTACGGCGAGTGGGAGACGACCGATGAAGCGAAGACGTTGAAGCGCACGTTTCAGGAGTCTTTGCGCTTCCCTGCACCGGCGACGCCGGTCACGGTCGTGTTGAAGAAGCGCGACGCGAAGAACGTGTTTCAGGACGTTTGGACCACGACGATCAATCCGGCTGACCAGTTCGTAGATCGATCGAAGCAAACAGCGCCAGCGCCCGTCATCACGATTCAGAAAACAGGCGAACCGGAAGCACGTGTGGACTTTCTGATCCTCGGCGACGGCTACACAGCCGCGGAAGCGAAGAAGTTTGAAGCCGATGCACGCCGGCTAACTGAAGTACTGTTCTCGACATCCCCATTTAAAGAGAACCGCAAGAGTTTCAACGTGTGGGCGATGGCGCCACCGGCGGCGGAGTCAGGGATCTCGAGACCATCAACCGGGATCTATCGCGACTCACCGATAGGCGCGACGTATGATGCTTTTGGGTCGGAGCGTTACGTTCTGACTTTCGATAACCGGGCGTTGCGGAAAGCAGCGCAGTTTGCGCCGTACGAGTTCATCGAGGTGATTGTAAACGGTCGAACTTACGGCGGTGGTGGCATCTTCAATCTCTACAGCACAGTCGCGGCTGACAATGCGTTCGCCGACTACGTTTTTGTACATGAGTTTGGGCATCACTTTGCTGGGCTGGCGGATGAGTACTACACGTCTTCCGTCGCCTACGCACCTTCAGCAGATAGAGTTGAACCGTGGGAACCGAACGTCACCGCCATGCTCGACGTCAGCAAATTGAAGTGGCAACATCTGAACGTCACACCGATTCCGACCCCGTGGAACAAAGAGGCGTTCGAGGCTTACTCACGAGAGATTCAGAAGCGGCGCGCGCAGTTGCGAAAAGACAAGCGGCCTGAAGAGGAGATGGAGGCGCTCTTCCGGGAAGAGCTTGAACACGAGCAGAAGATGTTCGCGGCGGAAAAACACTTCGGACAGGTAGGTGCGTTTGAAGGCGCGATGTACGAAGCGCGTGGCTACTATCGACCCGAGATCGACTGCATTATGTTTTCGCGCACGAACCATTTCTGCAAGGTCTGCCGCGAGGCGATCGAGCGCATCATCAAGATGTACTCACGTCCGAGCTAGTACACAAAAGGCACAAAACGAAACAAAAGGCACAAACATGAAAACTTAAACAGGAAAACCTGAAACAGGAAACCTAAAACAAGAAAACATTTTGTGCTTTTTGTTTCTTTTGTGCCTTTTGTGAACCCCTCTTTAGTGAGGCTTGAGCGGTTCGATGAAGTCTCGATCTTTGGTCCCTTCGTGGCAGACGATACACGACTGTTGTCCACGCTCGTCCAGGTCTGAGACGAGCGCGTACGTCAAGCCGCGGTCGGACCACGTGATCACTTTCAAACCGTCGATTGCGTTGTAGTGAAACCTCAACCCCCGCGACGCGATCACCTCGCCCGCCGAAGGTCTCGCAACCGAATCGGACGTAATCACCAAACTTATCGGCCGGTCTTTCATCCGATACGCAACGTAAGCTGCGTAGTCGTTCTCCAGACTGACGAGCCGCGCGCCTTCGAGCGTGTAAAGCTTTTCCTGTCCCGACGATTCCTGGTAGTTCGGCAGCTTCACACTGAAATCCACCTTGTTCGCGAACCAGGCGGAAATGTCCTGCGGCCTCGCCGATTCCATCTCCAGCGGCAACTGCCCACGCATGTGACGCAAGTGAGTTTCGGCAGCCACCAATGCAAACTTCGACGGTTTTCCATTCGCGGGCGTTTCGGCGCGCCGCACCAACCGCCAAACCAAAGCCGGTAAAAGCAACACGAGCAGTCCGGCAGCAACAGCGGCGATCCAAAGCGATCTGCGCGACCTGGTCTTCCCAGCAGCCAGCGGCGCAGGTGAAACTCGACCTTCGTTCAAGATCGCGACAACCTTTTCACTCAACTCCGGCGATGCCTTGTGCAACGGACCACACTCTCTGACTGCATTCAGAAAATTGAGTTCGCGGGCAAGAACCGCCGCACACGATTCGCACTCCGCCAAATGTGCTTCGACGGTCGCACGTTCAGTGCCCTGCAACTCATTGTCGAGATACAGCGTCAGCCGCCCGCGTATGTCTTCACAATTCTTCAAACTTCGCCTCTTAACCCGCGCTTACGCGCGCCCGGGCATGCGCCTTGGTTTGCCATGCGGAAAGCAGTTTTCTAAGCCGTCCACGCGCGCGCCCGAGTCGCGACATCACCGTGCCCGCCGGACAGTCGAGCACCGTCGCGATCTCCTGATACGTAAATCCTTCGATGTCGCGCAATAGAACGATCTCGCGGTAAGCATCCGGCAAACTCTCGATTGCCTGCCGCACCTGTTCGCGTTCGAGCTTCCGCAAGTAAACAACGTGCGGATTGTCCTGTGCATTCGGGGTCGACTGGTTCGCCTCGAGCTCCACAAAAAGCGGGCCGCTATGTTTGTGACGCACCTGGTTCAGCCATGCATTTCGCATGATGACAAAGAGCCAACCCTTCAGATTACCGTCACCGTCGGGCCGGTTCGCCGCGCGTGCTGCTCGCACGTAAGTCTCCTGCACGAGGTCTTCGGCTTCACTCGTGTCGCGGGTCAGCGTCATGGCGTAGCCAAAGAGCGCATCGATGTGCTCCAGGGCGGCCTGACCAAATTTGGCGTCGCTGTCCATCGTTCCTCACATTGGCGAGCCATTCTAGATTAACACGCCAGCAGAAAGAAAATTCCTCGGGAATAATCCGAGGCACTTAAGTGTTATTAGAATGATGCTGCCCTCGCGCCAGTAATTTGTTTTAAGGACTCCCGGTCGGGTAGAGAAAGGTCCGCTCGGGCAACAAGGGGGAAGCGTCCCTCTCAAAGGTGCGCACCAGTCTATCCCAGGACCGGTGCGCATCACGGGTAAGCGAGAGGTGTGTTATGTTTGTACGCCGATGACACACCTCGGACTTTTCCTGGTTTTAGTCTTCGGTGTTTGGTCTTCGGTGTTCGGTCAAAGTACAACGACCCAAAACCAAATACCAAAGTCCAAACTAATCCCACATCACATCGCGCTCGCCAATGGAAAGTCATTCGATCTTAACCTGCCTGACGGTTATGAGATCAGCATTGCGGCGCAAGGTCTGAAGCGCGTTCGCTTCATGACCATGAGCCCTGACAAACGTCTGTTCGTCACGGACATGTTCAACCTCACCGACAATCGTCGTGGAGTGGTCTACATCCTCGATCAGTTTGATCCAGCGACGCGACAGTTCAAGAAGGTGACGAAATTCCTGAGCGGTTTGCGTAATCCAAACAGCGTCGCCTTCTACACGGATCGAAACGGCACGAGCTGGTTCTATGTCGCGCTCACCGACCGGCTGGTGCGTTATCGCTACGAGGAAGGCAAAGATGCTCCTTCCGGCGCGCCGGAAATGCTGGCGACTTTTCCTGATTATGGACTCGGTTACAAGTACGGTGGCTGGCATCTGACGCGCACAGTGATCGTCGGCGGTAACGAGAAGATCTATATCGCCGTTGGGAGTAGTTGCAACGCGTGTGAGGAGAAGGAAGAGGTTCGAGCGACGATCGTGGAGATGGACCCGGACGGGAAAAACCAGCGTTATTTCGCGCGCGGGTTGCGCAATGCGGTCGGGCTGCGTTGGACCAACGGCAAGCTCTACGCGACCAACATGGGTTCAGATCACCTCGGCGAGAATCGTCCCGCAGACACGTTTTACGCGGTTGAAGGCGGCAAAAATTACGGTTGGCCCTACTGCTTTCAATCAGGCGCGCGGGTCTATTCCGATGCCAGGTACAATATCGATGGCAAGTTTGACTGTCGCCAGGTGCCAAAGGCATTGACTGCCTTCCCCGCGCACAGTTCGCCACTGGGATTAGAGTACTTCGACGGATCTTTTCTCGTGGCGTTGCACGGTCCTCTTATAAAGGGCTTACAACAGAAGCGGGGTTATCGTGTTGTACGAATTTCTGAATCCGGATCCACGGAAGACTTCATCACCGGATTTTTCGACGTCGGAAAGATCAACGGCCGCCCAGCGGACATTTTTAATTACCGTCCCAACGCTTTTCTCTTGACTGACGATTACAGCGGCGTAATCTATTACGTCTACAAAAAGTAGCCGCAAAAAAGCACAAAAGGACACAAAAGTATTTTTGCGCATTTTATGCCTTTTTGTGGACCGAAAGGACTTCTCTATGCGCTACCGTCTCTCAATTCTCCTGATCATCGTCGTCTCTCTTGCCGCGCCCGCCTTCGCGCAGAAACGAAACATCACCGAAAAGGATCTCTTCAACTTCGTTTGGATCGGCGATCCGCAACTGTCGCCCGACGGCGCGCGCGTCGCATTTGTTCGCGTCACCGTCAACGAGAAAAAGGACGGCTACAACACAGCGATCTGGACCGTCACCACTGCCACGGGCGAGACACGACAGTTAACCAATGGACCACGCGACTCGTCGCCGCGCTGGTCTCCTGACGGGAAATACCTGGTCTTCGTCCGCGCGCCGGAAGTTTCCGGGCGCACCGAACCCGCGCAGTTGTTCATGTTGGCGATGGGTGGTGGCGAGCCGTTTCAATTCACCACGCTTCCGAGAGGCGCCGGTGGCCCGCAGTGGTCTCCGGACGGCAGGATGATCGCTTTCTTCAACAGCGCCACACCCGAAGAGATCGCGAAGGCGGAAAAAAAGAATGCAGCGCAGCCGAACGCGAGTCCGAGTGCGAGTCCGAGTCCCAGCCCGGAACGCGAAAGCGATGTGCGCGTCATCAATCGCGCCGTCTATCGCGCAGACAATGGCGGCTATCTCGACTTCAAACACCCGCAACACATCTGGGTCGTCAACGCTCCAAAAACGGGTGATGAAAAAGTCACACCGAAACAGTTGACGAGCAGTCGCTTCAACGAAGGACCTGTTATCTGGTCCAAAGACGGTTCGCGTATTTACTTCACGTCGAACCAGAGTGACGAACCGTATTACGATCTACCGACGACGGACGTGTATTCCGTCGCGGTCACCGGTGGCGAACCTGCAAAACTCACTTCGTTCAACACAGGAGCGGGTGCGTTTACTCTGAGTCCTGACGGCAAGCAACTCGCGTTTATCGCTTCGGTTGAAGAACCCGTGCGGTCTTACTCGCAACCCGATCTGTGGGTGATGGACGTGACGCCTGGCGCGAAGCCACGAAACCTCACGACGGCTTTCGATTACGACATCGGCGGCGGTCTGACCGGCGACCAGGCACCACCGAGAGCCGGCGGCGGCAGTTTACCCGTGTGGTCTCCCGATTCACGCAGCATCACAGTCGTTTACGCTAAGGAAGGCCGGGCGAATCTCGGGTCGTTCGATGTTGCCACAGGCCGTCAGTCGGACGTCACTACAGGCAACCAGGCAATCGTGAGTTACCGCGCGCTTCCCGATGCCTCGAAGTTTCTACTCCTGATCTCGACTCCGACTCGCGTCGGCGAGCTCTTCATGCTCGATAAGCCCGGTGGCCAGCCGAAACAACTCACGCATATCAACGACGACTTGTTGTCGAAACTAAATCTCACCGAGCCTGAAGAGATTTGGCACACGAGTTTTGACGGCAAGAAGCTCCAGGTGTGGGTGCAGAAACCGCCCGACTTCGATCCGAACAAGAAGTATCCACTGATTCTCAACATCCACGGTGGACCGCACGCTGCTTACGGATTCACCTTCGATCACGAATTTCAGTGGATGGCAGCGAAAGGCTACGTCGTCCTTTATCCGAATCCGCGTGGCAGTACAAGCTATGGTCAGGAGTTTGGAAATATCATCCAGCACAACTATCCCGGCGACGATTACAAAGACCTGATGGCCGGTGTCGACGAACTCATTCATCGCGGCTACATCGACGAGAAGAAGATGGGTGTCACAGGCGGCAGCGGCGGTGGACTGCTGACAAATTGGACCATCGGACAGACGACACGTTTCGCCGCCGCAGTCTCGCAACGCGACATCGCGGATTGGTCTGACTGGTGGTACACAGCCGATTTCACGCTCTTCCAGCCGAGATGGTTCAAAGCACCGCCATTCGAGGATCCCGAAGACTACAAGAGACGTTCGCCGATAACTTACGTCAACAAGATGCAGACGCCGCTGATGTTCATTCTCGGGGAGGCTGACTATCGCACTCCGACGGGCTCAGGTGGTGAAGTGCTGTTTCGCGCGTTGAAGTATCGCCGCATACCGACGGTCATGGTTCGCTTTCCGAATGAGTCGCACGAGTTGTCGCGTTCCGGACAGCCGTGGCATCGCGTTGAGCGTTTGCAACACATCGTCGGCTGGTTTGATAAGTGGCTCATGGGCGTTTCCAAACCCGAATACGACATCGGCGAAGTTACGAAGAGCACGACGACGCAGCAATAGATTTCCTCGCAAAGGCGCAAAGGCGCAAAGAGGTTCAATCTTATCTTTGCGACTTTGCGTCTTTGCGAGGAGGATCCTTTCTTATGAAAACACTCGGCTTGATTGGTGGCACCGGCCCTGAATCGACAATCGACTACTATCGATTGCTGACGGCGCAGTATCGCGAAAAGGCTGACGGCAATTCTCCACCTGTCATCATCAACTCGATCAATCTCAAAAGCATGATCGAGTTGATGGCTGCAAATGACCTCGGAACAGTGGCGGACATTCTGGTCGAGGGATTCGAGAGACTGCAAAAGGCCGGTGTCGATTTTGCCGCGTTGACGGCAAACACGGCGCACATCGTTTTCGACGAAGTGCAGCAACGATGCAGTCTGCCGTTGATAAGCATTGTCGAGGCGACGTGTGAAAGGGCAAAGGCGCTCGGCTTAAAGACCGTCGGCCTTTTTGGTACGCGGTACACAATGCAAGCGCCTTTCTATCCGAAGGTCTTTTCGCGCACTGACGTCAAGCTCGTCATGCCGAACGCCCAGGAGCAGGAGTTCATACACGACAAGTATTTCAATGAACTTCTGAAGGACGTCTTTCTTCCCGAAACACGCACGGCGCTGCTCGCGATTGCGGATGAGATGAAAGCGCGCGAAGGAATCGAAGGATTGATTCTTGGTGGAACTGAGTTGCCGCTGTTGCTGCGCGCCGACGAACACAACGGAATACGCCTTCTCGACACCACACGCATTCACGTCGATCGATTGATCAAAGAGATGTTGACTTAAGCCACACAAAGCACAAAGAGGACACAAAGAGTATTTTCTGTTATTATTCCCCGCGAAACCCCCTCAAATAATCCCGTCAAATTCATTCCCCCGCGTTTTGAACTAACAACCGCTTGAAAGGAACATAGATCATGGGACTCTTTGACAAAATGTTTGGACGCGGTGCGTCGGAAGCTGAGCAACAACCAAACGCGCAACAACGCTTCAACGAACTCAAGCAAAAATACAATACTCTTCTTACGGTCTCCGACCAGGAACGAATCCAATTTCTAAACCTGCACGTGCAGGACAACAAACTCTTCATCAGGGCAATCGCCCCGTCTGAAGAGGCGAAGAACAAGTTCTGGGATCAGCTCAAGCTGGTAAATCCCAACGCAGACGATGTAACTGCCGACATCAGTGTCGACTCGAGTCGCGCACTCGGCGCAGCAGCCGGTGGCGGCCAGGGACAAGGCGGACAAACATACGAAGTCAGAAGCGGCGACAACCTGTCGAAGATCAGCAAACAGTTTTATGGTGACGCGAACGAGTACATGCGGATCTTCTACGCCAATCGCGACAAGTTGAAAGATCCCGATAAGCTTCAGGTTGGTCAACAGCTGGTAATTCCCCCTGACGATGACAAGTAGACCCTCGCAGGGGTGGCACTCCGTATCTACCCCTCTGTAAAACGCGGTCATTTGAAGCTTGTTGTCGGCCAAAAGGGGTGGCTGCGGAGTGCCACCCCTGCAAAAAACCCGCCTCGGGAACAATAATCCTCGCCTCGGTGTCTTAGTAATCTCCATCGCGCAAGTTCTAATTCCAGGCGCGTTCTAAGCTCGAGGTAAACGTCATGAAGATCTTTTTGATCTTAACGCTCACTGCCGCCATAACCACTTCCGGTCTTTTAGCCTGTACATCAGCCACAACAGACACGATCCCGCCCGTTGGCGCTTCGGGAATAACGCCGGTCAAAAAGACCATGAAGGCGTTCAAATCCGATCAGGAACTCGCGAGTTATTTTCGTGAGTTGGCCGAGAAACGCCGGCGTGCTGCTCTGCGACAGGAGACTATGGCCTATAAGTCCGACTCCGTCGCAGGCGTCGCCGCTTCTCCAGTCAACACGCAATCAATGGCCGAGCCTGCGGAATCAGTAACTAACACTCAGCACGCAGGCGTCGACGAAGGAGGCATCGTCAAGGCACACGGCGATCACCTCGTCGTACTCCGTCGCGGACGTCTTTTCACTGTCGCTATCGGCGATGGCGCGCTGAAGCCGATCTCAACGGTCAACGCCTTCGGTCCGGAAATCGATCCGCAAGGCACGTGGTACGACGAGATGCTTATTGCCGACAACACCGTCGTCGTGATCGGCTATAGCTACGAACGAGGCGGCACCGAAGTCGGTCTGTTTGGAATCGACGACGATGGCCAGCTTTCATATCGCTCGACCTATCACCTGCGTTCGAATGATTACTATTCTTCGCGCAACTACGCGAGTCGTCTGATCGGCAACAAGCTGATCTTCTACGCTCCTCAATATGTTTATGGCGTCGAAGATCCTTTTCAATACTTTCCAGCAGTCAGGAAATGGCACAAGGGAGCGCAGCCGGAAGAGTTTCAACGTATCGTTCCGGCAACACGTGTTTACCGGCCCGAAGGTGAGTTCAACGCCGACTTCGGCACGTCGCTACACACCGTCACGGTGTGTGATCTCGCGAATGGCGGTTTCGATTGTCAGGCCACAAGTGTGATGGGGCCCGCGGGACGCGTGTTCTACGTTTCACCTGAATCGGTCTACGTTTGGGCGACTTCATGGGGATCGAAGGGGCGTGATCAGGCGATGCTTTTCCGGATGCCGCTGGATGGTTCCGGTCCGAGCGCTTTGAGAGTCTCGGGCAGTCCGGTCGATCAGTTTTCTTTCCTCGAGAGCGAGGATAAACATCTCAACGTGCTCGTGCGTTCAGCAGCAAGCGGCGACAGCATGTGGGCGGCGGAAAACGCAGCGGGTTCCGTGGCACTGATGCGAATTCCGATCGAGACTTTTTCAGATGGTAGTGAGGCTGTGCCGTTGTCCAGTTACAGGCGACTACAAAAGCCCGAAGGCTACACGTTCCAGAATCGTTACGTCAGCGACTACTTGATTTACGGAACAGGCAATGGCTGGGGATACGCGGAAAAGACAGGAGAACATTCGAACCTGTTCATGGTGAATTGGAAGACCGGCAACTCACATCAAATGACTCTGCCGCATGGCGTCGATCGAATCGAGCAGATGGGTTCGGATGCGGTGATCGTCGGTACTGATGGTGAAAACCTGCACTTCACTTCCGTGCGCCTGGGCCAATGGCCTGAGATCGTCGCGCGGTACACACGCAAGGACGCATCGCAGGGAGAACT
>Ga0068851_10001095_pt1 | contig 11756 bp, 6 predicted proteins | sample KBSCornC12_FD_66588 | JGI IMG/M metagenome (GOLD analysis project Ga0068851, IMG submission 66588) | Corn rhizosphere microbial communities from Kellogg Biological Station, Michigan, USA - KBS Corn C1-2 | ecosystem: Host-associated > Plants > Roots > Rhizosphere > Soil ...
GTCTTCGTCAGCGTGATGCTGGCCTTGCCGCAGCGCATGACCAGCTGCTCGCGGGCGCCGACGATCATCCGCGCGCCGTCGTGCGAGACCTCGACTTGCCCAGGCGAACCTGCCAACGGCGGGTCCGACGCTTGGCGAAGCACGCCAGTCACGATGGGGCGTGCTGCGTCACCCGCTTCGAAGACCAGGGTCACCTGTTGCCCGATATGGACACCATGCAGGTCCACCACCGTACGGGCGCGAACGGCGGTGCCGGATGCTTGCCCTGAGAACAAAACCAGCGGAGTGCACCCCTCATCCGTCAGCGCGACCAGCTCTCCCAGTAGAACGCCCGGCATGCCGAGTGGCGGCATCGAGCCTAGCCGTGCCGCGAGCAGTTCGTCTATCGACTCTCTTTTGCTCATCGTTTCCTCGCTTTCGCAATCAGTTCTGCAAAATCTTCGAACCCTTCATCACGATGTCGCTGCCCGCCTTCGCGTTGATCTTCCCGGAGGCATCGATCGTGATGTCCTTCCCCTTGATCACGATGGTCCCGTCCTTCTTCATCGTGATGCTGGCGCTGCCGGTCTTGATTGAAATGGAATCGCCCGCATCGATCACGAGGTTCTTTCCCACGGTCAACGAATCGTCCTTCCCCACGCTGGCCGTGCGCCCTTCGCCCACGCTGCGCGACTCGTTCTTTCCCACGTTCGTCGACAGGTTCGCCCCCACATCCACCGACCGATTGGCCCCGATGCTGCTCGACTGATTCGCCCCCACGCTGATCGTCTGGCTCGCCCCCACCGTCACCGCCTGCATCGCGCCCACCGTGATCTCCTGCGCCGCCCCCACGGTGATGGTCTCGTTGATGCCCACCGTGTGCGTGCGCTGCAGCGCCACGGTGGCCGTCTCGCTCGCGCCGACGGTGATCGTGCGGTTCTGCCCGATGGAGATGGTCTCGTTCTGGTCCACCGTCTCCGTGCGGTTCTGGTGGATCGTGATGGTCTCGTTCTTGTCCACCGTCTCCGTGCGCTGGCCGTGCACCGTGATGGTTTCGTTGTTGTCGACCGTCTCGGTGCGGTCGTGCTTCACGTGGGTGGTCTCGTCGTGGTCGATGGTCTTGGTGCGGTCGTGGCCCACCCAGTGGGTCTCGTCGTTCTCGACCTCGATGTCCTGGTTCTTCTCGGCGTGCAGGTACACCTGCTCCGAGCCCTTCTTGTCCTCGAAGCGCAGTTCGTTGCAGTTGGCCGCGCTGCCCTTGGGCGTCGAGCGCGTGCGGAAGCCGCTCTGCGTGTGGGTGCCGAACGGAATGGGCTGGTCGTCGTTGTAGACGCGGCCCACGATCAGCGGCCGGTCGGGGTCGCCGTTCAGGAAGTCGACGATCACCTCCTGGCCGATGCGCGGGCAGAAGTATCCGCCCCAGCCCTTGCCCGCCCAGGGCTGCGACACGCGCACCCAGCAGGTCGACTTCTCGTTGCTCTTGTCGTAGCGGTCCCAGTGGAAGTGCACCTTCACGCGGCCGAAGTCGTCGGCGTGGATCTCTTCGCCCGACGGTCCCACGACGATGGCCGACTGCGGCCCCGGCATCACCACGCGCGGCGTGAGGCGCGGCGGATGGAAAGGCATGTCGACCGGGAACACCGTGAGCAGGAAGGCGCTGGCGCCCGGACGGCCGGCGTCGAGCGACGGCATGCGCGCGGCGATCGCCTCGAACGCCGGCAGGGTGCCGGCCAGCACGGCATCGTCGGCGAGCGCCTCGCGCAGCAGCCGCGTGGGCGGCACGCGCGGCTCCTCGACGTCCGCGCCTTCATAGCCCGGGTGGCTCGCGACGAAGGTGCAGGCGGCGATCACGTAGTCGCTGTCGCGCGTGCCGTCAGGGTCGTTCTCGAACTTGAAGCTGCGGCCCGCGGCCACGTCGGGCCAAGGTGTGAGCGCCCAGTGGCGCTGGCGGCGCGCGCCGATCTCCTCGCCACGCAGCTTGCCCTTGTCGTCGGCATCGCCGCCGTTGAAGTAGCCCCCCGCGAATTCGAAGGCCTCGAACTCGGCCAGCTCGTGCTTGTCGGGCGTGCCGCCGGCCGCCTCGAGCTTCTTCTTGATCGCCTTGAAGTCACTGTCGGTAGAGGCGTATTTGCCGGTTTCGAACTGCCGCTCGCTGACCCAGCGCGAGATCTCGTTGAAGCGCGCCTCGGCCGAGTCGCTCGGCACGTAGCGCAGGGTGTCCGCCGCGGGCAGCTTGTCGTGCGCCATGTCGCTGGCATCCGACATGTGCATGGTGCCCGGCGCGTCGTGCGCATCGAACCAGTAATAGATACCTTCGTCTTCCAACAGGCGCGATAGAAACTGATAGTCGCTCTCCTGGTGCTGCACGCAGTAGCGGCGCGGCTTGTGCGTGCCGACCACGTTGTCGGTGCGGGTCTTCTTGAAGCGCTTGATGGGACTGTCCTCGAACACCGCGTCGAGCACCTCGAGCACCTTCTTCTCCTGGTGGATGCGTGAATTGCTGCGCTTGGTGAGCAGCCAGAACCACGAGCGCAGCGTGAAGCGGTATTCGAAGTAGCGCCCGGCATGGCCCGCGCGCACGAAGCGCACCGCATGGCCCTGGCAGTGGCGCTCGTGCGTGCCGCCGTCGGCATCCTCGAAGCCGATGACGACGTCGAAGGCGCGGCCGAGGATGTCCTTCGCATCGATGGCCTTGTTCTCCGACAGCACAGTGAGCTCGTAGATCGACGCGCGCGCCAACGCCTCGTGACCCACGATGCGCCAGAACATGAGCTCGTCCGTGACGGGCGAGTCGCTCTCGATTCGGAACTCCTTGTCTGCCATTTTCGGCTTTCTCCCCCATGCGCCTGTACGGCGGCGCAGCCTCTTTGCTTCGGTTCCTCTATGGCGCCAGCAACAGCACCAACGCCTGGCTCGGCACGACGCGCACGCCGGGGCAGTTGGTGCTGTTCTGCAGCGATACGCTGGTCAGGCGCGTGGCGGGCATGCCGTTGAGCAGCACCGTGAACGCGCCCGTGAGATGGCGCGAGGGCCCCATGACCGAGCCGGAGGCCACGCCCATGTTCACGCCCGCGTTGTCGCCATTGGTCATCGGTATGGTGGTGCCCAGGTTGTGCGCCGGCGTGCACATGAAAAGAATGGTCGGGCAGTTCGGAATGGCCATCGGCCCCATCGCGATGTTGGGGTACGGGATGGGCACCGGGCCGGCCGGCGTGGGCGTGAGGCACACGTCGGGAAAGCCCATGTCGGTGCCCATCATCTGCGTATTGGCGAACATGGCGTGCCCCTAGCCCAGGTGGATCTGCGCGCCGCGCGCCTTGACCAGCTTCTCGCCGTCGATCAAGGTGTGTTCGCTGTGGATCTGCAGCAGCTGCTGCGCCTGCAGCTCCATGTGCCCGGCCTGCGTGCGGTCCAGGCCCTCGGTGCTGCGCATGTGCTGCTGGCTGCGGTGCTGAACGCGGTCGAACAGCGTCGATAGCGTTGCGCCGATGGCCTTGACGGCGCTGCCCACGAGGTTGAGGCGCTCGCCCATCGCATCGGCCTGCTCGCAGTTCAGCCGCACCTGGGGCGCAGCCAGCGACAGGGTGTCCCTCGCATCGATGCCGACGCGTTCGGCGTGCAGTTCGAGCGCACCGCGGCTTTGCAGGCGCACGTCCTGCGCGCCGCCGCGCTCGAGCACGGCCATCACCCACCATTGCTGCTGGTCGTCGAGCAGCGCGGCGACGCTGTCTCCCTCCTGCAATGCGACCAGGCAGCTGAAGGCCTGCCGCGCCTGGACCTGCCGCTCACCGACGCGCAGCGAGACCGCCTGCGGGGAAAGCTCGCGCACCAGGGCGCGGTGCCATCCGGCCTGGAGGGGGGCGGGCCTGTGCGGCGCAGAGGCCGCACGTCGCGTGGAAAGGGTGGTGGTGCTCATGGGATGTGGCTCGAGGTGATCGGTTGCAGGCGGTGCGGCCGCTCAGGCGGGCGCCCATTGTTCGGAGCGGGCCAGATCGGCGTCGGTGCCCAGCGCCTGGGTGCGGTCGGTGAACTGCGCGTCCTGCAGCTTCGCGCCATGGAAGACGGTGCGAAACAGCGTCGCCTCCCGCAGGTCGGCGCCCTGCAGGTCCGCATGCTTGAAGTCTGCGTAGGTGCAGTCGGCCTGCACGAACAGCGCGCGCGGCAGTGTGGCCTTCGCGAAGTGGCACTGGTGCAGGCGGGCGGCCGCGAAGTCGGCGCCGGGCAGCACGGCCTGCGTGAAGAGCGCCTGCTGCAGCCGGGCCTTGCGAAACCGCACCGACTCGCCGGCGACCTCGCAGAAGACGGCTTGCGGCGCATCCACCTCGCTGAAGTCGCAGCCTTCCAGGGTGCTGCCCTGGAAGTTGCATTGCGCGAGATGGGCGCCAGCGAAGCTGCTGCCGCTCATGTCGCAGCCCGAGAACTGGCACGACGCATAGCTGCCGCCAGCGAATTGCTTGTTCTTAAGGCTCACGTTGGAGAACACGACCCGGGTCATCGGCGCCCCCGTCCACGTCATGCGGTCCAGATCGCACTCGCTCACGACCGTGTGGGTCCAGTGCGACTGGTCGGCGTTGACGTCGATCAGCCTGCTCTTCGACAGCACGGTGGCGTCGAGCTGCGCGCGCTGCATGCCGGCATGGTCGAGCGCGCAGGCGTGCAGCTTGGCCATGCTCATCCATGCATCGCCGAACTGCGCATGCGCGAGGTCGCACTCGTTGAAGGTGGCGGCATGCAGGTTGGCGCCGCGTAAGTCCGCATGGTCCAGCTTGCAGCGGTTGAACACCGCATGGCGCAGGTTGGCGCCGGCAAGGAGGCTGCCTCGCAGGTCGCACTGGTCGAACACGGTCTCGCGCGCGTCGGCTTCGCGCAGGTCGGCGCCGCCCCATGTGCAGCGCGTGAAGATGCCACCGCCAAGAAAGGCCTTGGCATAGTGGCCGCCGCTGAAGTCCTGGGCCTCGAAGGTCTCGCCCAGGCCCGCGCCGAGCGACAGGAGTTCGGCGCTCACTCTCATGGCGCACCTGCGCTTCGGGCTTCGCCGCGGGCCGCGGCGAGTGCCTGCTGCTCGGGCGTGAGCCGCGGCCATGTGCGCGCGCGCGTGATCAGTGCGCCCTCGAACTGAGTGTCGCCGCTCAGGGCCACGCGCGTGAGATCGGCGGCGAACAGGTTGGCCTTGCGGAAGTCCGCACCGATCAGGTCGGCATTCGAGAAGATCGCATCCTGACAGTTGGTGCCCGCCATGCGAGCGCGGGTGCAGCGCGCCTTGCGAAAGAGCGTGCCCTTGGCGGAGGCCAGCCGCAGGTCGGCGCCCTGCAGGTCGGCCATGCCGAGATTCGCGGCATCGAGCGTGGCCCGGGGGGCGCGCAGCCCCACCGCACTGCACTCCCCGAGGTTGGCACCGCTCATGTCGGCGCCGCCGGCATCCAGCCCGTCGAGCACCGTGCCCTTGGTGAACACCACGCCCCTGGCCTGCGCGCCGACCATGCGCACACCTTGCAGCATGCAGGTGACGAAGCTCGCGGACTGCAGCCTGGCACCGGAGAGATCCACGCCGCGCACATCGCACTCGATGAAGCTCGCCCCGCTCAGGTCGGCTTCTCGCAGGTCGAGCCCCTGCAGGTCCAGCTTGTAGAAGACGGCGCCTGCCAGTTGCGCGCAGCCCCAGTCGGCACTGCCCCATGTGGTTTCGAGCAGGTTCGCGCCGGCCAGGCTGGCGTGGCGCATCTGGGTCTTCGCCATGGCCGTGTGCATCAGCATGGCGCCCCCCAGGTTGGCCCGGTCGAACACCGCGCCGGCCAGCTTCGCACGCCCCAGGTTCGCGCCGGTGAAGTCGGATGCCACCGCGACGCAGTCGCGCATGTCGGCATGGGCCAGCACCGCGCCTGTGAAGTTGCAGGCCGAGATGTTGGCGCCGCGCAGGTTGGTGCTCTCCAGCCATGCGCCGGAAAAGTCGAAGCCGCTGAGGTCCAGGCCCGAGAGATCGACGCCCGTGAGGTCGATGCACGGCAGGGTACGGTGCCCGTGTTCCGCGAGCCACTGCGCTTCCTGCCTGCGCGCCGCTCCTTGCTCTCCTTTCAGGGGATGCGCGGGCGGCTGCATGTGGGCCGACTGCAGATAGCCCAGGCGCTCGGCGCCCTCCTTCTGCCGCAGCCTGGCCAGCAGCTGCGCCTCGGGCATCGGCAGCCTGCCGCCCTGCGCCTTGAGTTCGGCGAGATGGGCGTCGGCGGTGTAAAGCGGCGGCCCGCGATGCACCAGGTCGGCCAGCTTCACCTGGTGTTCGTCCTCGAAGCGCAGGACCTTCTCGAGCTGGGTGACCATGTCATCCACCGCGGCCCAGTGCTGCTGGTCGGCCTCCTTCTGCTTGGCCTTGATGTACGCGGGCAGCTCGCCCATGCTCGGCGGCTTTTCGCGCACGGGCGCCTTCAGGCCCATGGCATCGGGGTCCTTGCCGCTGGCGATCACCTTCTCGCGCGCCAGGGCCACGTCGATCTCGGCGCGCCGGAACTGTGCATCGCCCTGCAGGCCGTCCATCTTGAAGACGGCGCTGGCCTGCTCGAAATCGGGGTCGGTGGTATCGATGCCCTCGGGCAGCAGGTCGGCATCGTTCAGGCTCTCGATGCCGCCGTGCACCGGGTCCAGCCGCTTCGCGAGCACTTCGGCGTAGTGGGCGTCGCCGCGCGGCTCGCCCAGGCGCTCGACGGCGCACATCAGGTGCGCGATGTCGGTGCCGTCGTACTCGGCCACTTCGGCCAGGCCGTGCCAGACCAGCAGCATGCGCTCGACCTCAGGGAAGAACCACACGGTGGTCAGGCGCATGGGCACTTCCTTGAGCTTGTGCGCATCGGCATGCGCAGCAGCCTGCTCGGGAGGAAGCCGGTAGTTGGCGAACACCCGCACCTTCAGGCCTGGCAGCTTGCCCTGCAGCAAAGGCTTGGCAGGGTGCATGTTCTCCAGCGCGAAGGCTTCGTCGCCGCGCAGGGGCGCGTCGAGCCACTGGTCGCGTGGCGCCATGTTGAAGTGGCGCCAGTCGACGTCGGGCGGAAAGCCAGGTGCATGCGTCTTCAGGTAGCTGTCGTCGTAGGTGCCGCGCAGCGCGGCGCGCTGCGGGTGCATCAGGTCCAGCGCGCCGAAGCCCGCGGGCCGCACCACGTCGCCGGGGGCGCTGATGCGCGAATCCGGCAGCTCCAGCAGGGGCAGCAGGTGCACGCCGCCCACAGGCGCCGCGCCCATGCCCTGCATGTTGTCCGCGAAGCCCGGGCCGCCATAGGCGTTGGCCCAGTCCAGCGCCACGGGCCGGTAGGTTTCCGACTGCACGACGCGGTCGCCGTCCCAGTGGCGCGGCGAAAAGGCCAGCACCGACTTGGCCGCAGTGCCGAGCCGCACGCGCGCCACCGCACCCCGCGCCTTCGGATCGGCGGCATGGACGCGTCCGACGACCAGGAACTCGGGCGTCAGCTTGGCGACGCCCTCGTCGATCAGCGGCACGGCCATGAGCTTCGACACGCAGTCCCACATCGACTGCTCGCGCAGCAGGCTGATGGACTCGGACATCGGAACGAACAGCATCGTGCTCAGGCACAGGCCGGCCTTCGACCGGTACTCGATCGGCCTGAAGCTGAGCGCGGCGGTGTTCGGCTTCTGTATCTGCATCTCGCGCGTGCCCCTGCTATTCGGGCGCCGAGGGCAGCGGCTGGCTGCCGGCCGCGGCGGGGGTCGAAACCGGCATCGGCGGCGCCGGCACGGTGCTGCCGGGCGGTGCCGCGGGCCCCGACACCGCATTGACCGGCGCACTCTGCGGATTGCCGTCGGTCGTGAAAGCCGCTGCGCGATCGGCCGGATCGGAATGCAGCCGCATGTTGTCCGGGTTGTACCAGGCCCGGTCGCGCCGCGCGTCGGTGATGGACTTGGCCGCCGCCAGCCGCGCCGACAGGCTGCTGAGCCCGAGGGCCTGCGCCTGTTCGGCGGCCTCGTTCAGCGCCTTCGATGCGTTCTCGTACTGTTCGTAGGTCGCATTGACGTCGACCACCGAGGACACGGCCGAGTACGCCACCGCGCCGATCGCGGCTCCGATGGAAGCGCCCATGGCGAATGCTCCGCCCGCGCCGCCGCCTGCACCACCGCCCGGCATGATGACCTTGGCCTGGCGCTGCTCCACGTCCACCGGGGAGATGCTCAGGTCCACGCCCGCGAAGCCGAGCTTGAGGGCCGCCGCCGTCTCCATCTGCAGGGCCAGGCAGGAAGCCATGCTCAGGCCCATCATGGTGTCGATGGAAAGGCCCATGAAGGTGGAGCGCGCCATGCCCATGTTGGCTTCGCTGTTCACGCCGATGTAGCCGCTGGAGTTGGCGCCCAGCACGGTGGTGTTGGAGCCGGCCGAGGTGGCGTTGATGTTGCCCACGGCGATCAGGTTCAGGTCGGAGTTCGACACCGCCTTGATCGCGTTGGAGAAGATGCTGTGGCTTCCGGCCGATGCGTCGGTGCGGTCGGCGTTGGTGGTCATCTTCATCGCACCGACGGAGGCCATCGCGACACTCGCGCCCGATGTCAGGTTGACCGCCCCCACCGAGTTGATCGTGATCGACTGCGAGGTCTGCGAATACGCGCCCACGCTCGTCAGCGCATACGTGGCGTTGGTGTGCACCGACACAGCGCCGTTGACCACCGTGCTCTGCGTGCCCTTGGTGCCGATGGTCTGGTTGCCCAGGGTGGTGGTGAAGGTGTTGTCGTCGAACTTGTTGGTCTGCGCCTTGACCACGTGGTTCATCTGGGTCTTGAGGACCGTGTAGCTTTCCTTGCCCTCGACGGTGACGGTGCGGTCGTTCTGCACCGTCAGGCTCTGGTCGTTCTCGACCACGGTGCCCATGTTCTTCTCGGCGTGGATGTTCAGGGCCTCGCTGCCCTTCTTGTCCTCGAACATGATCTCGTTGTAGTTGTTCACGCCGCCGCCGGGCGTGGAACGCGTCCTGAAGCCGCTCTGCGTGGGCGACTTGTACGGGATCGGCTGGTCGTCGTTGTAGACCCGCCCCACGATGACCGGCCTGTCGGGGTCGCCGTTGAGGAAGTCGACGATCACCTCCTGCCCGATGCGCGGCGCGAAGTAGCCGCCCCAGCCCTTGCCCGCCCAGGGCTGCGACACGCGCACCCAGCAGGTCGACTTCTCGTTGCTCTCGTCGTAGCGGTCCCACAGGAAGTGCACCTTCACGCGGCCGTGGTCGTCCACGTGCAGCTCGTCGCCCTTGGGGCCGACCACGATGGCGGTCTGCGGGCCGGGCATGGTCACGCGCGGCGTGAGGCGCGGCGTGCGGAACATCCGGTCCGCGGGAATCACCGTGAGCAGGAAGGCGCTGCTGCCGGTCTGCGCGGCATGCAGCGCCGGCGTGGCGGCGATCAGTTCCTCCAGCACCTGCAGCGTGTCGGCGTTGACGGCGTCGTCGCGCAGCGCCTCGGCCAGCGCACTGCGCACCGGCTGCGCCACCGTTGCCGCGCTGACGCCTTCGTAGCCCCTGTGGCTGGCGACGAAGGTGCATGCCGCGATGATGTAGTCGCCGTTGCGCGTGCCGTCGGGATCGCCCTCGAACGTGAAGCCGCGGCCCGCGGTGACGTCGGGCCAGGTGGTGATCGCCCAGTGGCGGTCGCGGCGCGCATTGAGCTCGTCGCCGCGCAGCTTGGCGCGGTTCTCGGCATCGTCGCCGGTGAAATAGCCGCCGGGGAACTCGAAGATTTCCAGGCCTGCCAGCTCGTGCGGCGCCGAGGCATCGATGTCCGAGCCCAGCTTCTTCTTGATCGCCTTGAAGTCGCTGTCCCGCGACGAATGCTTGCCGGTATCGAACTGGCGCCCGCTCACCCAGCGCGAGATCTCGTTGAAGCGCGGCTCGGCGGCGTTGAGGGCCATGTGGCGCAGCGTGTCGGCGGCCGGCAGCTTCTCGTGCGCCATGTCGCTGGCGTCCGAGAGATGCATGGTGCCGGGTGCGTCGTGCGCGTCGAACCAGTAGTAGATGCCCTCGTCCTCCAGGAGGCGCGAGAGAAAGCCGTAGTCGCTCTCCTGGTGCTGCACGCAGTAGCGGCGCGGGTTGTGGGTGCCGACCACGTTGTCGGCCTTGGTCTTCTTGAAGCGCTTGATGGGGCTGTCCTCGAACACGGCGTCGAGCACTTCCAGCACCTTCTTCTCCTGCAGGATGCGGGAGTTCCTGCGCTTGGTGAGCAGCCAGAACCAGGAGCGCAGCGTGATGCGGTACTCATAATGCCGCCCCATGTGGCCCGACCGCACGAAGCGCACCGCATGGCCCTGGCAGTGGCGTTCGTGGCTGCCGCCGTCGGCATCCTTGAACCCGATCACCACGTCGAAGGCATGCCCCAGGATGTCCTTGGCGTCGATGGCCTTGTTCGTCGAGAGCACCGTGAGCTCGTAGGCCGACGGGCGCGCCAGCGCCTCGTGCCCCACGATGCGCCAGAACATCAGGTCGTCCTTGGCGGGTGAATCGCTCTCGATGCGGAACTCGTTGTCGGCCATCTTTTTCTCTTGGGGGGGATCTCAATCGAAAGCGTAGGTGAAGTCCGCGTCCTTCACATCCAGCGCCACGCGGCGGATCTCGCCGCCCGAGGCCAGCCGCTGCAGGTACTCGACCGAGATCGTCGGCAGCACTGTGTTGGTCAGGATCGCGTCGATCACGCGCCCGCCCGACTCCGGGTCCTGGCAGCGCGCGACCACCTGGTCGACCACCGCGTCGCTGTATTCGAAGGGCACGCCGTGGTTGGTTTCCACGCGCTTCTTGATGCGGCCCAGCTGCAGCCGCACGATCTTCTTCATCATGTCCGGCGACAGCGGGTAGTAGGGAATGGTGACGATGCGGCCCAGCAGCGCGGGCGGGAACACCTTCATCAGCGGCGCCTTCAGCGCATCGGCCAGCGCGTTCGGGTCGGGCAGCAGCTCGGGGTCGCGGCACATGCTCATCACCAGCTCGCTGCCGGCGTTGGTGGTCAGCAGGATGATGGTGTTCTTGAAGTCGATCATCCGGCCCTCGCCGTCTTCCATCCAGCCCTTGTCGAAGACCTGGAAGAAGATTTCGTGCACGTCGGGGTGGGCCTTCTCCACCTCGTCGAGCAGCACGACGCTGTACGGGCGGCGGCGCACCGCCTCGGTCAGGATGCCGCCCTCGCCGTAGCCCACGTAGCCCGGCGGCGCGCCCTTGAGCGTGGAGACGGTGTGCGCCTCCTGGAACTCGCTCATGTTGATGGTGATGATGTTCTGCTCGCCGCCGTACAGCGCCTCTGCCAGCGCGAGCGCGGTCTCGGTCTTGCCCACGCCGGAGGTGCCGCAGAGCATGAACACGCCGATGGGCTTCTGCGGGTTGTCCAGCCGCGCGCGCGAGGTCTGGATGCGCCGCGCGATCATCTCCAGTCCGTGCTTCTGGCCGATCACCCGCTGGTTGAGCGTGTCGGCGAGCTTGAGCACCGCCTCGACTTCGTTCTTGACCATGCGGCCGACGGGAATGCCGGTCCAGTCGGCCACGACCGAGGCCACGGCCTGCTCGTCGACCGAAGGCAGGATGAGCGGCGATTCGCCCTGCACCGCGTGGATCTTCGCCTGCAGCTCGTGCAGTTCGGCCAGCAGCGCGGCGCGGTCGGGTGCGGGCTCGGCAGATGGGGGTGCGGGTGCGGCCGCATCGGTGGCCGTGGCGACAGCGGGCGAGTCCACCGGCTTGTTCCCCGCGCGCAGCTTGCTGCGCAGCTCCAGCAGCCGGTCGACCAGCCCCTTCTCTTCCTGCCAGCGCGCGTTCAGC
>Ga0068851_10001100_pt1 | contig 11737 bp, 8 predicted proteins | sample KBSCornC12_FD_66588 | JGI IMG/M metagenome (GOLD analysis project Ga0068851, IMG submission 66588) | Corn rhizosphere microbial communities from Kellogg Biological Station, Michigan, USA - KBS Corn C1-2 | ecosystem: Host-associated > Plants > Roots > Rhizosphere > Soil ...
CGTGGCCTGCACCGCCACTTTCGGTGGGAACACGTCGAAGCCCTGGTGGGCCCAGATCGGTCCTGGCGGCCGACCCTCGATCGGCCCCGTGCCGCCGCCGAGCACCGCGGGAACGTCCCGCTGCGCCTGGTTCGCCTGCGCGGTCGGCGCGGGCGTGAGCGATGCCAGCGGATTGCGCGCCAGCACGTCGAAGCGCGGCATCGGCGTGGTGAACGGCAGCACGCCGAAGAGCGGGCTCGCCGGGAGTCCCGTGGGAATCTCCGCGTAGGCGCTGCCGACAAACGGATTGAGGCCGTGCTTCCAGGCGAGCATGCCGCCCGCGGTGAACACACCCCACTTGATGAGATCGCGGCGGCTCACGCGGCCCTGCGAGAGCGCCTTGACGATTTCCTGCCGGTTGCGGCGTGCGTCCTCCGCTTCCCGCACGCGATTGGGCGAAGCTTTCCTGTCGAGAAAAAAGGGCATACCGGTGCCTCCTGATGCGCAGGTAATGGATGCACGGCCTTCGCGGCCGTGCCCGTGCCGCTCCTGCGACAGGAGACGCAAAACCCCTCCGCCGTCCCTCGAAAACGAGGGCCGCGACATTTTTGTACGCGTGTCTTGTGCGCCTGCCGATCCCGCTGTTGTTGGTGTTGTTGGCCCCTGAAAATAGTTTGGTGCCAAACTAAATCCGCACAGGGACAGTTGTCAATATGTATTTCCGGTTTTTCGCCGGGTGAGCAATGGCCGCATCGCGTGCCGCGTGGTGAAATGACGGCACGCATCCGAGTCGGCGGATAATCCGACGACCTTCATTCCACGAGGCATCCGCGTGCACGCATCGACCCTGGCAACGAGCGCTTCCGGCTGCCGCCTCGCGGCGGGCGCGTGATGGGGCAGCAACGGCCCATCCAGGGGCGCTCGCGCCTCATCGTCGTTTCCAACCGCCTTCCCGTCTCGTTCAGGCGCGCGCCCTCGGGCGAGTGGACGGCTCAGCCCGGCAGCGGTGGCCTCGTGACGGCGCTGCTGCCCGTGCTGCGCGACCGTGGCGGCACGTGGATCGGCTGGCCGGGCGCTGCGGGCGAGGAACGCGGCTTCGCACCCGCGCTCGAGGCCGCCGGTGCGGAAGCGGGCTATGCGCTCGCGGCCGTGGCGCTCGATGCCGAGGAGGTGCGCGATTTCTACCTCGGCTTCTCCAACGAGGTCGTGTGGCCGCTCTTCCACGACCTCACGTCGCTCTGCAACTTCGACCCGCGCTACTGGGACGTCTACCGCGACGTGAATCGCAAGTACGCGCACACGGTGGCGCTCGCCGCACGGCCCGCGGATTTCATCTGGGTCCACGACTATCACCTGATGAACGTGGGCCAGGAGCTGCGCACGCTGGGCTCGCAGGCGCGCATCGCGTTCTTCCTGCACATCCCCTTCCCCGCGCCCGACATCTTCATGAAGCTGCCGTGGCGCAAGGCGCTGGTCGATGCGCTGCTGCAATACGACCTCGTGGGCTTCCAGACCTCGCGCGATCGCCGCAACTTCCTCGCGTGCGCGCAAATCCTCTGCGAGGACTTCAGCTTCGAGGGGCGAGCGCCGGTGGTGAGCGCCACCGTCGGCAAGCGCAAGCTGCGCATCGGCAGCTTTCCCATCAGCATCGACTACAACGCCTTCATGCGCGCGGCGGCCGCACCGGAGGTGGCCGAAAAGGCACGCGAGCTCCACCGCCTGCTGCCGAAGCGCAAGCTCGTGCTCGGCATCGACCGCCTCGACTACACCAAGGGCATAGCACTCCGGCTGCGCGCGTTCCAGCACCTCCTCGAGAGCCATCCGGGGCTGCGCGGGCAGGTCTCGCTGATCCAGGTCGTCGTGCCCAGCCGCGAGGACATCCCGCAGTACCAGGCGATGCGGACCGAGATCGAGACGCTCGTGGGCCGCATCAACGGGGCGCTCGCGCGGCCCGGCGGATGGGTGCCCGTCTGGTACGAGTACCGCAGCCTCACTCGCATCGAGCTGCTGGCCTACTACCGCGCCGCGGATATCGGGCTGGTGACGCCGCTCAAGGACGGCATGAACCTGGTGGCGAAGGAGTACTGCGCCTGCAGCATCGAGGAAGACTGCGTGCTGATCCTGTCGGAATTCGCGGGCGCCGCCGAAGAGCTCGGCAACGGCGCGCTCCTCGTGAATCCGTACGACGTGCATGGCGTCGCCGATGCGATCCGCCGCGCGCACCAGATGCCGCAGGAGGAGCGCGTCGCACGCATGCGCACCATGCGCCGCTCGATCCGGCGCCACGACGTGTTCGGCTGGGTCGATGCATTCCTGCACGCCGCCTTCGCACGCGACCTGAGCACGTTCCCGGCGCCGGAGCCGGTGCAACGGCACGGGGACTGGCAGCAGTTGCCGGTCTAGAGAGGCAGCACCACGGACGGATCCGGCCGGCGAGCGAAATCGAGGAACGCTTCGGCGAGGCGTTCGCTCTCGGCGATCGCCTCGCGCCAGTAACGCATGCGCGCCGCGTCGTCGCCCGCGAAGCGCTTGAAGTCGCGCCGGTCGGGCAGCTTTCCGTAGGGCAGCTTCGCCAGGTATTCGCGCGACGGAGAGACGAGCAGCACGTTGTCCAGCCAGGCGCCGCTCGCGCGCCGCCACGGCAGGCCCTTGTCGAGCCAGCCGGGCACGATGCGATCGGTGAAGTGCGGATAGAGCACCAGCCCTTCGGCGTGGTGGTAGGGCAGGTGCAGGTGGTAGTCGACGATGCCGCCGTCCCAATAGATGCCCGCGGGCGCCTGCGCGATGTCGGGCACGCCTTCGAGCACCAGCGGGATCGAGCCCGAAGCCATCAACGCATCGGCGAGGTTCGCGCGGTCGAGGCGCACCACGTGCGTGTGGAAGGGATCGAAGCGGATCGGCTGCACATCCTCCGGTGCTGACAGGCTGCCCACCGCGAGGAACGGTGGCCGTGCACGCGCGTCATGGAACACGACGCGTTCGATGAAGCGCGCGAGGTGCCGGCGTCCGACCGTGTTGGCGAGCGCGGCGAAGCCGAAACCGAGCGGCGTGTGCAGCGACGAATCGCGCGTGAGGGGCCAGCGGCCGCGCACGGCCAGCACGTGCAGCCGGTTGTGCGGATGGGCGAGGATCTGGTCCTCGCGATGCGCGAAGAGCGCCCGCAGCATCTCGCGCGCCGATTGCGAGACGAAGCGCCGGCTGGGCCGCGGCGGATAGCGCTGCTCGGTGTAGGCACGGGTGAAGTCGTCGAGCGCGCCGGCCGTATCCGTGCAGCAGGCAGCGGCGAAACGCCACGCACCGATCGAAGCGCCGACGAGGTGGCGCACGCGCGGTGCACTGGGCAGCCACTCGCCGAACAGCATGCGATCGAGGTGCGCGATGCCCAGGCCCTTGGGACCGCCCGCGGCACCGGGGACGACCTCCACCATCGCCGGATCGAGCCCGTCACGGCGCAAGCGCTCGAGGGCGCGGGGGCCGGCGCGGATGACGAGCGCGTCGAGGGGCTTCAAGGCGCGGTCGCCTCGACGTGGAAAGCGCGGCTAAGCTGCGGCATCCCGCGATTATGCCCACGCGCTGCAGGTAGAATGCGCGCTGCCTCCGACGCCCCAGATCCCGTGTCCGCACTCTTCTCCCCGCTGCAGCTACGCTCGCTCACGCTTCCCAACCGCATCATGGTCTCGCCGATGTGCCAGTACTCGTCCGAGGACGGCATGCCGAACGACTGGCACCTGGTGCACCTCGGCAGCCGCGCGGTCGGCGGCGCCGCGATGGTGTGCGTGGAGGCGAGCGGCGTGACACCCGAGGGCCGCATCACGCCGTGGGACGCGGGCCTCTGGTCCTCCGCGCATGCGAAGGCGTGGAAGCGCGTCGCGGACTTCATCCGCGCGAACGGCGCCGTGCCGGCGATCCAGCTCGCGCACGCGGGGCGCAAGGCCTCGGTCGACAAACCATGGCGCGGCGGCAAGCCCATCGCGCTCGCGGACGGCGGCTGGGAAACGCTCGCACCCTCCGCGATCGCCTTCGGCCACTACGCCACGCCGCGCGCGATGACGACGCAGGAGATCGACAAGACCGTCGACGATTTCCGCCGCGCCGCAGGCTACGCGCTCGAGGCCGGCTTCGATGCGGTCGAGGTGCACGGCGCGCACGGCTACCTGCTGCACGAGTTCTGCTCGCCGCTCTCGAACCTGCGCAGCGACGAATACGGCGGCTCGCTCGACAACCGCATCCGCTTCCCGCTCGCGGTGGCGAAGGCCGTGCGCGACGCGTGGCCGCAGGACAAGCCCGTGCTCTATCGGATTTCGGCGAGCGACTGGGCGCCCGGCGGCTGGGAGATCGAGCAGTCGATCACGCTCTGCAGGGCGTTGAAGAGCCTCGGCATCGACATGGTCGACTGCTCGAGCGGCGGCAACGTGCACGACGCGAAGATCAAGCTCGGCCCCGGCTACCAGGTGCCCTTCTCGGAAGCGATCCGCGCCGCCACCGGCATCCCCACGATGGCGGTGGGGCTCATCGGCGACGCGGTGCAGGCCGAGGAGATCGTGTCGCTCGGACGCGCCGATGCGATCTGCCTTGCGCGCGCCCTGCTGCGCGATCCGTACTGGCCGCGGCATGCGGCGAAGGCGCTGGGCGTGGCGATGGAATGGCCCGACCAGTACAAGCGCTGCGACGTGGGCCCACTCGGCCGTTAGTTCGGGCGTAACATCGCGGCTCCTTCCCTCCCAAGGAGCCGCCGATGGATGTCGCCATGTACAGCACCTGGGCCCCGCGTGCGCAAGCCCTGCTTCGCATCGTCACGGGCTACATGTTCCTCCTGCACGGGACCTCGAAGTATTTCGGCTTCCCGCAGGCCTTTCCCATGAAGGTCCAGCTCTTCTCGCTCATCGGCCTCGCCGGGGTCCTGGAGATCGTGGGAGGCATCCTCATCATCATCGGGCTCTTCACGCACGTGACGGCGTTCCTGCTCTCGGGCGAGATGGCCGTCGCGTATTTCATGGGGCACGCGTTCACGAAGGGCTCGCCGCTCTTTCCGTCGACCAACGGCGGCGAGCTCGCGGTGGAATGGTGCTTCGTGTTCCTGTTCTTCGCCGCTGCCGGAGCGGGCGCATGGAGCATCGACGCCATGCGGAGGCGAACGCCCTGACTTAGCTCTCCTCGCTGCAGGCCCATTCGATGCGCATCGTGATCGCACAGATGCAGCACGAGACGAACACGTTCTCGCCCGTGCCGACGCCCTGGGAAGCGTTCGGTAACCACGGGCCACGCGTCGGGCGCGAGGCGCTGGAGGCGGTCCAGGGGACGCGCGTGCCCATGGCCGCATTCATCGACCTCGCGCGCAAGGAAGGCGCGGATATCGACACACCGGTCGCTGCCTGGGCCCATCCAAGCGGACCGGTGGACGGCGCCGCCTACGACCGCATCTGCGGGCTCATCTGCGATGCGGTGCGGCGGGGATGCGATGCGATCTTCCTCGACCTGCACGGCGCGATGGTGGTCGAGGGCCGGACCGACGATGGCGAAGGCACGCTGCTCGAGCGGGTCCGCGCCATCGCACCGGATGTACCCGTCGCGGTCTCGCTGGATCTCCATGCCAACGTGACCGGGCGGATGGTGCGCAACTGCGATGTGATCGCGGGATACAAGACCTATCCGCACGTCGATGGGTACGAAGCGGGCGAGCTCGCGGGACGCGTCCTGCTGCGCTATCTGAAGGGCGAGATCGCGCCGGTGATGGCCTGGGGAAATCGTCCACTGCTCGCGCATACGCTCCGCCAGAACACGAGCGAGAGTCCGATGCGCGATTTCGTGGATGCCGCTCGCGCGGCGGAGCGGAACGGCATCCTCGCCGCGACTGCCTTCGGTGGATTCCAGCTCGCCGACATCCATGACGCCGGCATCAGCGCGGTCGTTGTGGCCGACCGCGATCGCATTGCGGCGCAAGCCGCATGCGATGCCATCCTCGATGCGGCATGGCAGCGCAAGGAGGAGTTCGTCTATCGCGGCCGCCCGCTCGTAGAGGCGCTGATCGAAGCCAAGCGACTTGGCGAGCAAAGCGGCGGGCCGGTGCTGCTGCTGGACCACGCGGACAACTGCGCCTCGGGTGCCACGCAGGACAGCATGCACGTGCTGAAGGCCGCGCTCAACGTCGGCCTCACTGGCATCGCCGTGGGCCCGGTGCGCGATCCCGAGGCGGTCGCACGCATGGTGGAAGCCGGCATCGGCAACCGCGTCACGCTGCCCGTCGGCGGCAAGGCGGACATGCCGGCCATCGGCCGCAAGGGCGAGCCGATGCAGCTCACCGGCATCGTGCGCAACATCACCGACGGCGAGTACACCATCACCGGCCCGCAATTCACCGGCATGCGCTGCTACATGGGCAGGACCGCGGTGCTCGACACCGGCGCCGCGCAGGTCGTCGTGACCGAGCGCAACCAGGAGCCGTGGGATCGCGGCGTCTTCGAGAGCGTCGGCATCCGGCCGGAGAAACAGCGCTACCTGCTGCTCAAGTCGCGCATGTACTACCGGCCCGTGTTCCTGCCGATCGCGAAGGGCGCGGTGTTGTGCGATGGCGTAGGCGTGGCGTCGTCCGACTGGAAGCAGTTCAGCTATCGCAGGGTGCGGCGGCCGATCTACCCGCTGGATGACTGATGCGACGCGGCGGCACCAGCCGGCACGCAGTAGTGCCTCCTGTCCCTGTCGGGACCCGAAGGACTAGCGGCTGCCTGGAACGACCGGCGCTCTTTCGGGCATTCCTTGATCCTTGTCAAACGGCCCTGCCCATTCACCGATCAACTTGGTTCGGCGCACTACGCTGATATACTCCGGCACGTTCGAGCAGGAGAAAGACATGGAAGCCGACGCCTTGTCCGGCGGACTGCAGGCCGAGGCTTCCCTCCAGGACTCTCTCGCGGGCCTGGCACAGAAGAGCGCCCAGCTATGGGCCTGTGACGCCTCCTCGGGGCAAGTGTATCTATCGGTCCATGCCCGCGATCTGCTGGGTATCGGCGCCGAGGAACCGGCCACGTTGTCGCGCCTGGTGGCAGCTACACACGCCGGCGACCGCGATCTGCTGCAGCATTGCCTGCTCGGCCGCGACCCGGCGCACACCACGTTCACCATCGACATACGTCCCACCCACAACGAGCCGGGCGATCGCAAGCTGCGCCTCGATGGCCGCGTGCATCGCGTCGCCGGCTCGGTGCGCACTGCGGGTTCCGTCGTAGACGTTACGGAGCGGCGACGTGAAGAGGAGCGGCTGCGTTTCGGCGACCTGCAACTTCGAGCCGTCGCCGAAGGCGTGGCGACCCTCATCTCGTACGTGGATCGCGAGCTGCGCTACCGCTTCGCGAACAACGCCTACGAGCGCTGGTTCGGGATGCGCCCCGACGAGGTCATCGGCCTTTCGGTGCGCGAGGTGCTGGGTGACGCAGGCTTCACGCACATCGAGCCTTACCTTCGCCAGGCTCTTGGCGGTTTGCCCGCGAGATTCACGACGGCAGTCCCTCATATCGACGGATCGCTTCGCCATGTGACTGCGGTCTATACGCCGGATTTCACCGAAGACGGGGATGTGCGTGGAGTCTTCGTCGCGGTCACGGACATCTCGGACCTCAAGCGTACCGAGCGTGAGCTGCGGGAGAGCCGGGCGCTGATGCAGGTCGTGATCGACAGCTCGCCGACGTCCATCTTCATGAAGGATGTCGACGGACGGTACCTGTTGGCCAATCCGCAGACCCGCCGCCTCCTGGGCGGACAGGATCGCCCGATCGTCGGCGCGACCGACATGGACCTTTTCCCGCCGGAAACGGCGCAAGCCCTCCGCGACAACGACCTGCGCGTCATGGGCAACCGGGTTTCCGAGCCATGCGAGGAGCAGGTCAGGACGCCGGACGGGGCCCTGCGCACTTTCATCACCGTCAAGGCGCCGCTCATCGACGAGGAAGACCGCGTTTTCGGCATCTGCGGGATCGCGACCGACATCACCGGGCGCAAGCAGACCGAGGACGCGCTGCGCATCTCCAACGACCGCTTCACGAAGGCATTCCGCTGCGCGCCTTGCCCCATGACGATCACGACGCTCGCCGGCGATCGGCACGTCGACGTCAATGACGCCTACCTCGCGATGACGGGGTTCACGCGCGAGGAAGTGATCGGCAGGACCGACGTGGAGATCGGACTGTTGACGCTCGAGGAGCGGGAGGAGTTCGGCGCCCAGGTGAGACAAGCCCTGTCCGCGCGCGCCCTCCCCCTTCGCTATCGCACGAAGGAAGGCCGCGCCCTCGACCTGCGAGTGTCGGCGGAGCGCATCGAGGTCGACGGGGAGGGTTGCCTGCTCTCGGCCGTGACCGACGAGACTCTCCAGCGGCGCATGCTCGAGAAGCTGCGCCAGAGCGAGGAGGCGGCGGACGCACGCGCGCAGCAGCTGGCTGCCGTGCTGGAGGCGACGCCCGCAGCAATCTGGATTGCCCACGACCCGGAGTGCACCCTCGTCACCGGCAGCCGCGCCGGCCGCGCGATGCTGCGGGTCGCCTCCGTGGACAACCTTTCAAGGACGGTCGACACCGTGGGCCACCTCGGGCATTTCAAGGTGCTCTGCAACGGCCGCGAGCTCTCGCCCGGGGAGCTACCGCTGCAGCGCGCCGCTCGCGGCGAGACGATCCGCGACTTCGAGGAGGAAATCGTGTTCGACAATGGCGACCGCCGGCATTTGCTGGGGGACGCAGTGCCGTTGCGGGACGCGAATGGCCGCTTGTGCGGCGCGGTCGCCGCCTTCGTGGACGTGACGCGCCTGCGCGAGACGGCCGCGCAGCTCGCGGACGCGAACCGCCGCAAGGACGAGTTCCTTGCCATCCTCGGTCACGAACTGCGCAGTCCGCTATCGGCTATCCACAGCGCATCCCATGTGTTGGGGACGATCGGGGACGCGCCGGCGCAGACCGCGCGCCTGGCCGGCATCCTCCAGCGGCAATCGAGCCAGGTCACGCGCCTTGTCGACGACCTCCTCGACGTTTCGCGCATCACCCACGGGAAGATCGCGATTCGCCGCGAGGACGTCCCCGTGCGGGTCGTTATCGATCGCGCGGTGGAGGCGAGCATCCAGTTGATCGAGTCATCGAGGCATGTGCTGCAGGTATCGATCGAAGACGAATCGATGCGCATCCAGGGCGACCTCGCACGGCTGTCGCAGGTGATCTCCAACCTGTTGAACAACGCGGCCCGCTACACGCCTGCCGGCGGCCGTATTTACCTGGACGCTTCGCGGCGCGGAAATTGGCTGCGCGTGGTGGTGTCCGACGACGGCATAGGCCTTGCGCCCGATGCGCTCGAGCGCATCTTCGTGCTTTTCGAGCAGGGAGAAGAGGTGCGCACCCGCTCCAGCGGTGGCCTGGGCGTCGGCCTGGCGCTCGCACGAGCGCTGGTGCATCTCCACGGCGGAAGTCTCACCGCGAGCAGCGAAGGTCCCGGCCGCGGCAGCCAGTTCGAGATCCTGCTTCCGCTCCCCTGAATACCCGGATCGCCGGCGCCACGTCAGGTCACGCACCTGGCGGCTGCCCGACGCGAGCTGCGTGGCGCACGTGCGGATCGAGCGCCGCCGCGATGGCAGCGTGGACGAATGAGCAGGAAGGAATGAACGATGGAGATCGAAACGCGGTTGCTGGAAGAGTGGAAGGCGAATCACGACTTGCTGAAGTTCTACGAGGACCTGAAGCAGAAACGCTTCGCTCACTTCCTCACGATCCAGACCGCATTCCTCGCCTTCTATGCACTGCTCGCGAAGGACGCGTTCGCGAATGTGTCCATGATATCCCTGACGGCGCTCTTCCTGATCGCCATCCCGCCGCTCATCATCTCGTTCTACTTCGTCCGTGTGGACACGCGTGGCCGCGCCTTCGTCGACACCACCAACACGCACCTGCTGATGATCGAGGAGCGGTGGAAGAGTCATTCCCCGGATAGCCACTTCTCGACCTATCAGCAGATGTTCGCCATCCTCTCGCGCCACGACGAAGAGGCCATCGGGAAGCACCTGGGCGCGAGAAATCTCCAGGGCGATCCCTATCGGAGGCTGGCACTCTCGACATCCGCGCACGCCAGCGAGCATTCGATATTGAAATTGTTCTGGTGGCTGTGGATCGCGCTGGCGATCCTGGCTTTCGGCGTGCATCTCCTTTGGCACCTGATCAACGGCTTCACCTGGGCGATGTGATCAAGCGGCGGGCGGCTCCCCGATCGGAGCCGCGTGGCGCACGTGCGGATTGAGCGCGGTCGCGATCGCCAGCGCGATGAGCAGCGCGGAAAAAAGCGCCACCGTTGCCGTCGAGCCGAGCCGCTCGAGTGCCGCGCCGCAAACCGCCGCCCCGAGGGGCATGAAGCCGAACGCGATCAGGCGGAACGTGCTGTTCACGCGGCCCTGCAGCCGGTCCGGAATCAGGGCGATGCGATAGCTGAACTGCACGACGTTGTATAGCGGCGCGAAGAATGAGTACGTGCCGGTGACCACGCCCAGCCAGACGTATGAAGGCATGACCGCATAGAGCGGGAAAAGCACCGCTTCGATCGCCATGCAGCCGATGATGACCTGGCCGAACGAGAAACGGCGCTGCACCCGGCCGCCGATGAGCGAACCGAGGATGCCGCCGGCGCCGGCGAAGCTGAAGATCACGCCGATCTGCGCGTCGCTGGCACCCAGGCCCTTCGCGAGCACGATCATGAGGAGCGGCATGGCGGCGTTGATCACGTTGAGCCCGCCGGTGAGGAGCGCCATGTAGCGGATGAGGGGATTGCCCCACAGCCAGCGCAACCCTTCGGCGACCTCGTGACGCAGGTCGCGCTTCGGCGGCGCGCTCTCGACCCGGAACGGCGCCTTCACGCGAAGCAGCGAGGCGATGGACACGCAGTAGCTGAGCGCGTCGGCGATGAACGGGACCGCGCGGCCGAACGCCTGGTAGAGGATCGTCCCCATCGGTGGACCCACGATATTCGCGATGCCGAAGCCCGCCTCGTTATACGCCGTGGCTTCGGGCAGCTGCGCCGCGGGCACCACGCGCGGGAGTGCCGCGACCTCCGCGATGTTGAAGAACACGAAGAGGCTGCCCTCGATGAGCGTCACCGCGTAGATCTGCGCCAGGGTGAGCGCGTCGAACGCGATCGCCGCCGGGATCGAAGCCACCGCGAGCACGCGGCCGATGTCGCAGCGGATCATCACCGCCTTGCGGTCCCAGCGATCGATCAGCGCGCCGACCGGCAGGCTGAGCGCCAGGTAGGGAAGTGTCCGCAGCGCGCCGGCGATACCCGCCGCCTCGGGCGAGCTCGTGAGCGCGAGGATGAGCAGGGGATAGATGATCGCCGCGGCGGCCGATCCCAGCGTGGAGACCACCTGGCCGCTCCAGAGCCACATGTAGTCGCGATTCTTCCAGAGCGGTGAACGAACCTGCATGAGGCCCTCTCTAGGATTGGTTGCGCGATACTATGGACCATCAAGGTCTCGCGGGGATTTGCGAATGGATATCTCGCACGAACGCAGGCGCGTCGTGGTGTGGATGGGCGCAGCGCTCGCGTCCATGCCGCTGCGTTCGACGCCAGCCCTTGGCGCCGATCGCCGTCCGACGCCCGCCGTGGATGAGGGACCGTTCTACCCGAGGCGCTTTCCCGCGGACAGCGACGCTGATCTCACGCGCATCGCTGGACGCGACAAACCCGCCGAGGGCACGCCGCTTACGTTGACGGGAAGGGTCGTCGATCGCAGCGGACGCCCGCG
>Ga0068851_10001102_pt1 | contig 11715 bp, 10 predicted proteins | sample KBSCornC12_FD_66588 | JGI IMG/M metagenome (GOLD analysis project Ga0068851, IMG submission 66588) | Corn rhizosphere microbial communities from Kellogg Biological Station, Michigan, USA - KBS Corn C1-2 | ecosystem: Host-associated > Plants > Roots > Rhizosphere > Soil ...
CCTGTCCGCCAAGGGAACCGCCACGATCGATACCTTCTCGCTCAAGGGGCTTGCCCAGGCGTTGGACCGGCTGGCGCAAGACTGCCGTCGCTGAGCGGCTGACAGCGGAAAATGCGGTTGCCCGCCGCTGGCCAAATATCTATCTGGAGGAAGGTCGCCGGGACGAAAACGCCCCCTTTTGCGTTGCGACAAGCGTCAAAAGCCTTAAATTGAAGCCGTTCCGTTGAAGCGTCCACTCAAAGCAGTCGACAACTGCTTCCCGGCACACACTCCATCTCTCGTTTGAAGATCAGTACCATGACCCGCATTTCCATCGAGGCCGGCTCCCGGATGAACGCGCCGCTCGAAAAAGTACCGCTTGAGACCTATGTGCCGCCCGCGAAGCCTTCGCTGGTCGGCCTGTCGCGCGCGGAACTGGCCGAGCAGTTGGCTGCGATCGGCGTAGCGCCCGCCCAGCGCAAAATGCGCGTGCAGCAATTATGGCACTGGCTCTATGTGAGGGGAGCGACGAGCTTCGAGGCGATGACCAGCGTCTCCAAGGACATGCGGACCAGCCTTGAAGCGCATTTCACGGTAGCGCGGCCGGAAGTGGTCGCCGAACAGATTTCCAACGATGGCACGCGCAAATGGCTATTGCGGCTGCCCAGCGGCAACTCGCTCGAGCGCGCCCACGAAGTCGAGTGCGTGTATATTCCGGAAACCGATCGCGGGACGCTGTGCGTCTCGTCGCAGGTTGGCTGCACGCTGAACTGTTCGTTTTGCCATACCGGCACGCAACGGCTAGTGCGCAATCTGACGGCGGGCGAGATCGTCGGCCAGGTGATGGTCGCGCGCGACCGCCTCAGCGACTGGGCTGATCGCGACACGCCGACCGGCAGTCGCCTCGTGACCAACATCGTTATGATGGGGATGGGAGAGCCGCTCTACAATTTCGATGCGGTTCGTGATGCGCTTCTGATCGTCGCCGACAACGAAGGCATCGGCATCTCGCGGCGCCGCATCACGCTGTCGACGTCGGGCGTGGTGCCCAATATTCGTCGTACCGGCGAGGAGATCGGCGTCATGCTGGCGATCTCGCTGCATGCGGTGCGCGACGAGCTGCGTGACGTGCTGGTGCCGCTCAACCGCAAATATCCGATCGCCGAGCTCTTGCAGGCCTGTCGAGAATATCCCGGTTCATCGAACGCCCGCCGCATCACCTTTGAATACGTCATGCTCAAGGGGATCAATGATTCGCTCGAGGATGCCAAATTGCTCGTCAAGCTGCTCAAGGGCATTCCCGCCAAGATCAATCTCATTCCATTCAATCCGTGGCCCGGTACGGAGTACGAATGTTCTGACTGGGAGCAGATCGAGAAATTTTCCGAATATGTTTTCAACGCCGGCTATTCGTCGCCGGTACGAACGCCGCGCGGGCGCGACATCCTGGCGGCCTGCGGCCAGTTGAAGTCGGAGACAGAAAAACTCTCGGCGCGGGAGCGCGAGGCGCTGCGCGCGATGGCGATGACAGATTGAGGACGCGCAAGGCATGGCGCTGATTGGCCGTCTGTTCATCATTTTATTTGCGTTTCTGGCTGCATCCCTTGTCGCCGGCGCCATCGTAGTATTGGCGGTGCTTTATCCGGAGTTCAGCGAGTTCGCCCCCGGCCCGATCGATCAGACCGCGCTCAAGATCGTGATCGGCTTTGGATTTATTTTCGTGAGCGGATTTACGCTGGTTCCGGCAATGATCGGCGCTGTCATCACCGAAGCGTTCTATATCCGCGGTCTTCTTGCCTATGCGATCAGCGGCGCCATTGCCGGCACCGCCTGCTATCTGGCGCTGACCCCCTTTGACCCGGCGACCTTGCACTTTGACGGGATCGTCCGTCGCCATCTGGAAATCATGGCGGGAGCCGGCATCGTTGCCGGCGTGGTCTATTGGATGATTGCTGGGCGCACGGCGGGAGCCTGGCGACAGCAGCGACCGGTATTGACGCCCCCGCCACCCTTGCCGGCGCACTCGCCGCCTCCAGATTTTCAGAGCAAGCCATAGTGCGCAGCACACGGAGCGCGGCTTTTCATCGCCGGAAAGCTCGGCTAAACCCGCTTCCATGAACCGGACCGGACTCTTCGTAGCACTCGGCTTGGCGGCGCTCATCGGGTTGATATTTGGAATCCACCCCGAGCTCGACCTGAAACTCGCGGCGTTGTTTTACGATTCCTCCGCCAAGACCTTTCCGCTGAAGTTCAACGCCATTGCCGCGTTCGCGCGCGATGCGGCGATGTGGATCGCCTGGGCGTTCGCGATACCCTCGCTGTTCGCACTAGGTGTCAAGCTGATCTGGCCCAACCGGCCGCTGCTGGTATCAGGGCGCGCGATCCTGTTTTTGCTGCTTACCTTGAGCCTCTCCGCCGGACTTCTCACCAATCTGGGTTTCAAGACTTTCTGGGGAAGGCCGCGGCCGGTGGTCATCACCGAGTTCAATGGCGATTTGCCGTTCAAGCCGTGGTGGGACCCGCGCGGCGGCTGTGCGCGCAATTGCTCTTTCTTCTCCGGCGAGGGCGCCACCGCGTTCTGGACCTACGCGCCGGCGGCGCTGGCGCCTCCCCCGTGGCGGCCGCTCGCCTATGCCGGCGCAACGGTGTTCGGCGTGGTGACGAGCCTGCTTCGGATGTCCTTCGGAGGGCATTTCTTCACGGATGTCGCGATCGCGGGCCTGGTAACGTTTCTGGTGATCTGGCTCGCTTATGCCTTTATCTATCGCTGGCCGCGGACGCGGCTGACCGATGAAGCCGTCGATGCGGCGCTGACCCGGTTCGCGCTGCGCTTCCGCGGCCCAGCAAAATCGGATGCGGGCCGCTCCGGGGCGGCGCACCGGTAAGCACCCGAACCGGTCGGTCTCCACCCCGGATCAGGTCCGGGACTGGCTTTCGCTCGAAAACGCTATAAAGCCGTGCCCACCGCCTTTAAAATTTGATATTTGCGCTCTCAATTCGCAGCAATCACTGATCGGAAGCCAGATGAGCACCATTCTGAAAGGCCTGCCCAAAGGGGAAAAGGTCGGCATCGCTTTTTCGGGCGGCCTCGACACCAGCGCGGCGCTGCTCTGGATGAAGCAGAAAGGCGCCCGGGTTTTTGCCTATACGGCCCATCTCGGCCAGCCCGATGAAGCCGATTATGACGAGATTCCGCGGAAAGCACTCGGCTTCGGTGCCGAGAAGGCGCGGCTGGTCGACTGCCGAACGCAGCTGGTCCACGAAGGAATCGCGGCGATTCAATCCGGCGCCTTCCACATAGCTACCGGTGGAGCAACCTACTTCAACACCACCCCGCTTGGCCGGGCGGTGACGGGAACAATGCTGGTCGCGGCGATGAAGGAGGATGGCGTCAACATCTGGGGCGATGGTTCGACGTTCAAGGGCAATGATATCGAGCGCTTCTATCGCTACGGTCTTCTGACCAACCCCAACCTCAAGATCTACAAGCCCTGGCTCGACCAGCAGTTCATCGATGAACTCGGGGGCCGGGCGGAAATGTCGGCCTTCCTGATCGCCAATGGCTTCGCCTACAAGATGAGCGCCGAGAAGGCGTATTCGACCGACAGCAATATTCTCGGCGCGACCCACGAGGCCAAAGACCTGGAGCGGCTGGACAGCGGCATCAAGATCGTGGCGCCCATCATGGGCGTGCCGTTCTGGCGCGATGATTGTGCAGTGAAGGCTGAAACGGTCATCGTGCGCTTCCAGGAAGGCCAGCCGGTGGCGCTGAACGGCCAGACCTTCGCCGATCCGGTGGCGCTGTTTCTTGAAGCCAATGCGATCGGTGGTCGTCATGGACTTGGCATGAGCGACCAGATCGAGAACCGGATCATCGAGGCCAAGAGCCGCGGCATCTATGAGGCGCCGGGCATGGCCCTGCTCCACATCGCCTATGAGCGCCTGGTCACCGGCATCCACAACGAGGACACGATCGAACAATACCGCATCAGCGGGATGCGCCTCGGCCGGCTGCTGTACCAGGGGCGATGGTTTGATTCGCAGGCCTTGATGCTGCGTGAGACGGCTCAGCGCTGGGTGGCGCGCGCGATTACCGGCGAGGTGACGTTCGAACTTCGCCGCGGCAACGACTATTCGATTCTCAATACCGAGAGTCCCAACCTCACCTATCAGCCGGAGCGGCTGAGCATGGAGAAGGTGGAGGATGCCGCCTTTACGCCAGCGGACCGGATCGGCCAGTTGACGATGCGTAATCTCGACATCGTCGACACGCGCGGCAAGCTCGATCTCTATAAGGACACCGGTTTGCTGTCAGCGGGGGACAACTCCCATTTGTTCCGGCTTGAGACCGACAAGGATTGAGCCAACGCAGGGCCGTTGCCGTCAAAATAATGGCCGGGAAAATCTTCCCGGCCATTATTTGTCGTGATGGGCCGATCAGCGCGGCGGTGCTGTGCCCGGAGGTGGCGGGGGCAGCGAGGCCTGGCCGCCATTAAGCAGCGGCGTGATGCGGCGGACGGTAACGCGCCGGTTGATCAGGCTCGGTCCGTCCACGTCTTCCTTGGGATACTGCTCGCCATATCCCTGCGATGTCAGATTCTCTGCGGGTACGTTGAATTGCTGCGTGAGCAGCGTTGCGGCAGCCTCGGCGCGGCGATCCGAAAGTGAGAGGTTATCGACGTCTGAACCCACCTTGTCGGTGTGGCCTTCGATCAGGAACACCTCTCGCGGATTGGCCTGGATAGCCCGGTTGAGGCCGTCAGCGATCACCTGCAGTTTCTGGGCCTGATCCGGCGGGATCTCCCACGAACCGGTCGCGAAGTTGATGGTGTTGACGTCGATACTCGGCATCAGCATGCGGACGTTCGGGCTGTACCGAATTTCGTCCAGCGAGTAGCGGCGGTCGATGCGTTCCACCGGCGGCGCCACCATCGTCTCGTAGATCACTTCCGGCGATGCTTCGTCGGCAGCCACGATGTAGCGATTGTAGGGAATGCGGACCACCGGCGGCGGCAGGTCGACATAGAAGCCAGCCACTGCACGCGGGTCGCGATAGCTGTTGTCGATGATGATCACCTCGCGACCGGAGCGGTCGCGCCGGATGCGGCGAAGCAGTCGCCCGTCGCTGCCGACCACGTTGACGATCTCCGAGCCGTCGGGACGGATCACGACGGTGCGGGTTTCGCCGCCGACGGTCTCGGTGCGAATGTCGCGGGCTCCGTACCGGAAACGATAGAGGTCGTTACCGCGGACATATTGCTGGCCGCCGGGATCGCGGACGATGATCCGGTCCGGCTCGTAGTAGACGGTGCGGCCGCCTTCGACGACCTCGCGCCGCTCGTTGTGGAGGTTGGCGATAGTCCCGCCGACCACGGCACCGGCAACGACGCCCGCGCCAAAAACCAGCGGCGTCATATTCTCGCGTCGCGGCTGTGGCGCTGAGGGCAGCGGAGTTGAGACCGTCGGCGCTCGCCGGAAGGCGGGCGCAACGGTGGGCGGCGCGTACTGGGCCCTGCCGGGAGGAGGTGCTGCCGTCGCGTTTCCGGGAGCCGCACCTGGCGCGGCGGCGCCGGCTGGCGGCGCAGCGGACCGAGCGGGATTGACGGCGCCATCTGGAGCTTGTGGTGCCGGTGGGGTCTGGGCCTGCGGCCGGGTGGGCTGCCCTGGTACCGGGGGACTTTGTGTCTGCGGTCTCACCGGTTCGGTTGCCGGCGGGGTAGAGGCCGGCGGTTGCTGCGGTTGTGACGGCGCGCCCGAAGGCGCCCGGCCAGGCTCGGGCCGCAATTGCCCCTGCGGCCGCCCCGGCTCCGATGGATTGGGCGTCGCCGTCGGCGGATTGGTGGTTGCCGGCCGGTTGGTGGACGGCTCGCTTCTGGTGGAGGGTTCGCGGGTGGGCGCGGGAGGCGGGCCCTTCTGTTCACGAAGCTCGCGCGGCGGTGGCGGCGGTACTGTGCCGGCTGGCGGTGCTTTAGGCTGAGCATTGGATGGAGCGGGCGGTTCAGCGCGCGGGGGTGGCGGGCTACGCGGCGCCGCGGGAGGCTCGGCCCGCTCAGGGCGTTCGGACCGCTCGGGTCGAGCGGGTGGATTCGACGGCGCCGGTGGCGTGGGGCGGGGTGCTGCTGCCGGGGGTGCCTGACGCGGAGGAGGGGCCGCAACCGGAGGGGCCGGCCGCTGGGGTGGTGCTGCAGCGGGTGGCGCGGCCTGATGTGGTGGCTGCTGTGGAGCGGCGCCGCCAACGCCTCCGCGGGGCTGCTGGGGTGCTGCGGGCGCCGGCCGGCCCGCGCCGGGCGGACCGCCTCGCTGCGGCTCCTTTTTCTCGTCGGCATTCTGCGCCACGACCAGCGGAGAGCCTTGTGCATGAGTGGGCACGGTCGGTCCGTACAGAACCGTCAACGTAGTCGTGGCAAGAAGCGCGAGACGAAATTTGGTCATATGAAGTCCCCGGCAAAATAAATGGGCCAGATCGAAAGCGGCGAACTGGTGCTGGATCAACAGTCAACCGTTAGGCCGCAATGTGGCGGCGGAACATTCGACATTGGTTTTTATTGCTGCGATATTTTGGCGCAAAAATTGGAACATTCACACGTCGTTCAGGGAGTTTCACGACGAACCCGTGCGTCGCGGCGCTTGGCGACGGCGGAGCGGGACCCGGCGTTCCCGGTGAGGGCATTTCGTCTGGAATGTAGCCTGGCAATTCCTCTGGCGTTGATGGATCTCCTGGCTCCTTGACCGGCGTATCGGGGATTTCCGGCTGCGGTGTGCCAGGCGGCACTTCCGGCAACGGTTCACTCGGCTTTCCCGGTTGAGTGGGTGGATCTTCCTGCGGCGTCACCGGCATTAGAGCGGCACCTTGCGGTTCTCACCGATATTGGGCCGCGTGTTGCTGACGGCAGCCGCGACCATCTTGACATAGCTGATCACGGTTCCCGGAGAATCCCAGAACTCGGCATCATCCGGAATGACCTTGAGCACGCGGATGTTTGGATCTTCCGCGCTGTCCCACCAGGCTTTAGCCGGCGTGGAAAACAATTCGCGGATTTTGGCGCGATCATTCGAGATCGATGCGCGCCCGCTAAGTGAAACATATTTCTGATCGCCGGCATCGGCAAACGACAGATTGACCTCCGGCGAGCGGGCGATCTCCTCGTCCTTGTGACGCCGTGCATCAGTCAGGAAATAAATCGCGTTGCTGTCACGATCCAGATAGGCAGCCATCGGGCGGGCGCGCAATTTCTCGCCGTCGCGCGTGACCAGCATCGCAAAGCCGATCTTCTTCATCAAATCCCAGGTGCGCTCGACGTCCCGCCTGGTGTTGTCGTTGGTCATCTCGCTACTCCCTTGGAAGATCGAGCGATAACAACTCCGGCCATTCGATGTTCCTGCCGCAGGGCACAAACCGCGCAGGGAGGCGTCGGTATGGCTGGAAACCGGCTATTCCGGTGCGTGGCAGACCGCTTCGATATTGTGGCCGTCGGGATCCAGGACGAACGCGCCATAATAATTGGGGTGGTAATGCGGTCGCAGGCCGGGTGCGCCGTTGTCGCGGCCACCAGCGGCGATTGCCGCCTTGTAGAAGGCATCCACAAGTGCGCGGCTCTCGGCGCGGATCGCGACATGCACGGGCTTGTTCAGGCCTCCTTCACCGCCGATCCAAAAATCGGGTTTGCCGTCGGTGCCGAACCCGGCGGCGGGATCGTGCCCGCCCTGTTCCTGCGTCACTTCCATGATCAGACTGTAGCCGAGCGGCGCGAGCGCGCTCGTATAAAAAATCTTGGCGCGGGAATAGTCGGAAACGGAAAATCCCATATGATCAATCATGGCTATCTCCCTCGTTCGTTCAGGCGCGCAGCAACAGCGTGTTGCTCCGCGTCTTGCCGGCCTCAACGTAGCCGCGCGCGACCATGTCGGCGAGACAATCGTCCTGCCATTCGTCCCGTGACAGATGTTCGATGACGATGGCACGCGGCCATAGCGACGGGGGCGCTTCCCGGAAGAAGCCGATCAGTGCGCGGTCCTCATAGCCTTCGATGTCGATCTTGAGCGCGTCGACATGATCGATGCCCGTCTGCTCAAGGATTGTCTGCACTCGAAAGGCGGGCACCTCCATCGCGCCGCCATTCTTCGAGGGCTCGCCGCTCACGACATGGCTGGCGCCGAGATTATCGCCGTCGGTCTCGATCAGGAGGCTACCGTCTTGGGCACCGACGGCGGCGGCGACCAGTCGGATATGATCACTGCCGGACGCCGTTCGGTTAAAGGCCAGCCTGGCATGGATAAGTGGATGCGGCTCGATGGCGACGACGATTCCGGTTGGACCGACATGGCGCGCCAGCACCATTGCGTAGGTGCCGACATTGGCGCCGATGTCGACGAATACGCCGCCGGCTGGCAGATGGGTGCGCAGGAAGGTGAGTTCGTCCAGGTTATATCCCGGATTCAACAGGGCGCCGCGTTCGGTAGCGCTGGCCTGATGGTGAAACCGGAAATTCGCGCCTTGATAGCTCACATCGATCGGACCTCGCCGCAACCACTCGAGCAGGCGCGAAACCATGGGACGAAAGGCGCCCCGTTTCAGCCGCGAGCGATGCGCCAGCGAGATCACTGCTTGCTGGGCCGCTGTGGGCGCTAGCGCCCCAAACGGCGCGGAGGTAGGAGCACGATCGGAATCCACGCGAAGGGTCGTCCTTGGTCGAAGCGGGCTACTGCTTAGCCGGTTTTTCGGGCCGCTCCAACGACCCTGCGTGCGACCAGAAGGGGATGGCGGAAATTAGCCGGCTTTCGCGGATTTCCGGCGATGCCGAAGCATACGGCTGAGCAGGCGACGCTTGCCCGGCCGCGGAATCAACTCGATATCGCTGACGAGCTTGGCGCCCCCCTTGCGCCGCTCCAGCACGATCTTCCGGCTGTGGAAGGCCTCGAGTTCGGCGCGATGTGCGACGCTGATGACGGTAGCGTTCGGCATCTGGTCGGTCAGCAATTTCATCATGGCATCCTGGCTCTTGGCATCGAGCGCCGAAGTTGCCTCGTCGAGCACGATGATATCAGGGTTGTGTAAGAACAGCCGCGCGAAAGCGAGGCGCTGCTTTTCACCTCCCGAGAGTGTCTGGTCCCAGGGCGCGTCTTCCTCCAGCCGTTCCTTGAGATGGCCAAGCCCCACCTTGTCCATCGCTTCTCCAATTTGCTCCAAGGTCCAGCTGTCGGCCGCGCCCGGATAGGTAGCTGCGCGGCGCAGCGTGCCGGCGGGCACGTAGGGTCGTTGGGGGAGCATGAAGAGGCGACGGTCGGCATGGAAATCGACCCTGCCGCCTCCCCATGGCCACAGACCGGCGAGGGCGCGAACGAGCGTGCTCTTACCGGTACCGGATTCCCCGGCCACCAGTACCCGTTCGCCTGGCGCGATCACGACTTCCGTCTCGCCGACAACGGCGGTGCCGTCGTCGAGCGTGACGGAGAGATCGCGCAGCGAAAGGATCGCGTCACCTTGGGTCTCTCCGTGCTGGATGCGGCCGAGGCCCTCGCCGCGTTCGGCGCGTTCAAGCCCATCGAGCGACATCATCAGCGAAGCGATGCGGCGGGCGCAGGCATTCCAGTCGGCCAGCCGCGGATAATTATCCACCAGCCAGCCAAAGGCGCTCTGCACGATGGTGAAGGCGGAAGCGGCCTGCATCACCTGGCCGAGCGTCATGCTGCCGTCGAGAAATTTCGGCGCGCAAAGCAATAATGGCACCACGGGGGCGATCAGGCTCGAGCCCTGGGAAACCAGCGTGGTGCGCATGTGCTGGCCCGCGAGCCGGGCCCATTCCAGCAGCACTTTGGCGAAAGCGCGGTCGATGCCTTCGCGTTCCTCTGCTTCGCCGCCGAGCAGCGCGATGCTCTCGCCGTTTTCGCGGACGCGGGTCAGCGTATAGCGATATTCGGCTTCGGCCTGGTTCTTGTCTTCCGAGATTTGCACAAAGCGTCTTCCGATCAGCGTGATCGAGCCGGACGCGATTCCTGCATAGAGGACGGCGGCAATCACCAGGAAGCCGGGAATGGTGATGGACGTCCCGCCGAGTCTGACAACGAGCGCCCCACCGATGGTCCACAGCACCACGATGAAGGTCGCCGCTGAAAGCAGCGCCGAGGTTACGCCGGAGACAAAGTCGACAGGCGAATCGGTCGCGATCCGCAGATCCTCGGCGATGCGGTATTCCGGGTTGGTGTGGTCGCCGCTGACAAGATTAAGCTGATAGTAGCGGCCGTTGCTCAGCCAGCGCGACAGCGTCATATGGCTGAGCCAGGCCCGCCAGCGGCGCTGGATTCCCATGCGCGCATAGACCTGCGCCACCCCCAACACCACGCTGCCCAAGGCCAGCGGGAAGAACACCGCGCTTAAAAAGAACACTGTGGAAGCGTCGCGCTTCTCGATCGCATCGAAGATCGCCCGATTCCAGACATTGATCCCGTACTGAAAACCAACGTTGAGAACGATCAGGACGAAGAGGCCAATCGAAAGCGGCCATGCCAGCCGGTCGCCGTGCTTTCCCCAAAATCCCTTGGCGCTTAACCAGAAGCGCGTCAGCAGATAATCCTTGCGCGCCTGTTCGGCCTGTTCGGGCGACAGCTCCGGATCTGGCTCCACGACTTCGGGGGGTGGGGGCGGGGGCTCGACCCTATCGCCGGATTCGGAAGCCGCCCCGATAATTGGATCGGCATCCACGGGCTCGGCAGCGAGCTGGGCGGCAGTTTTCGGCATGCCTTATAACGCAAGCGATATCAGTCGGTTCCATCCGGTTCCCTGCAGCGTTCCAAAAGGCTTACTTATTCGGCGGCCTGGGGCTCGGGCTTGCGGCGTCGGCCAACGCGCATCAACAGGCGCGCCAGTTGCTCCGTGGAATAGGGCTTCTGCAAGAATTCGAATCCCTCGCTGCCATTCTGCGAGAGCAAGTGGCTGTAGCCGCTACTCAGCACCACGGGAAGGTCGGGAAAGCGATCGCGGATTTCGCGCGCGAGTTCGATGCCGGTCGTGTTCGGCATCATGACGTCGCTGAATACGACATCATATGCCGCGGCATTGGCCAGAAGTTCGCTCATGGCCGCGGCCGCGCTTCCGACGAGCCGGGCCTTGAATCCAAGGCCCGTTAGCGCATCCACCGCAAAGGTGCCGATTTCGAGATTGTCTTCGACCAGAAGTACCGACATCCCACTGCCATCGGTGGAGATCGCTTCCTCGGCGGGGGCGGCTTGGGGAGCGTTGTTGACGGCAACTCGCGGCAGATAGAGCGTAAAGGTACTGCCCCTGCCAACCTCGCTTATCACCGTGACCTCGCCGCCGGACTGCTTGGCAAATCCGAATACTTGCGAGAGTCCGAGCCCGGTGCCCTGGCCGACTTCCTTGGTGGTAAAGAACGGCTCGAAAATACGGCCAAGCTGTTCCTGCGGAATACCGACGCCGGAATCCTCGACGGATACTGCGACAAAACCGTTTGGCAGGTCCGCGCGTTCGGTGGAGCCGGGAATTTGCGCGACCGGGCGCACGGCAATCGTCAGCTGGCCCTCGTTGTTCATCGCATCGCGCGCATTGACGGTCATATTGATGAGGGCGGTCTCGAACTGGCTGATATCGGCATTGATGAAGCAGGTTTGGTCCGGAACCAGGCTTATGATCTGGACCGGTGAACCGACCAGCGTCTGCATCATTTCGCTGAGGGAAAGAATACATCCGCCGACATCGAATATTTCAGGTTTGAGGGTTTG
>Ga0068851_10001110_pt1 | contig 11668 bp, 10 predicted proteins | sample KBSCornC12_FD_66588 | JGI IMG/M metagenome (GOLD analysis project Ga0068851, IMG submission 66588) | Corn rhizosphere microbial communities from Kellogg Biological Station, Michigan, USA - KBS Corn C1-2 | ecosystem: Host-associated > Plants > Roots > Rhizosphere > Soil ...
GTGATCGCCGAGGCCTGGGTGCGGGTGCGGCCGCGGCCGGAGTTCAAGGCCTCGGCGGGGGTCGGGTTCGGCGACTTCTACCAGGCCGCCGGTGCCGTGCGCGAGATCGCCCAGTCCGGCCTCCATCCCGCCAACTGCCGCCTCCTCGACGCGGGCGAGGCGGAGCTGACCGGGGCCGGCGACGGCAGCGCCAACCTCCTGATCCTCGGCTTCGAGTCCGCCGACCGCCCGGTGGACGCCTCGATGGACCGGGCGCTGGAGATCGCCCGCGAGCACGGCGGCACCCCCGGCGAGGTCCGCTCCTCCGGCGAGGGGAACGACTCGGTCGGGCAGTGGCGCGGTGCGTTCCTCCTCGCGCCGTACCTGCGGGACACGTTCGTCGCCTGCGGCGTCCTCTCCGAGACCTTCGAGACGGCGATCACCTGGGACCGCTTCGAGGAGTTCCACGCGACTGTGATGGAGACGACCCGCCGCGCCGTCTCCGAGGTCAGCGGCGTGCCGGCCGACGGCCCCGGCGCCCCCCGCGTCAGCGCTCGCCTCACCCACGTCTACCCCGACGGCGCCGCCCCTTACTTCACCGTCCTCGCCCCGGCGATCCGCGGCGGCGAGGTCGAGCAATGGGACGAGATCAAGGCCGCCGTCTCCGAGGCGCTGATCGACGCTGGCGGCACGATCACCCACCACCACGCCGTCGGCCGCGACCACCGCCCCTGGTACGACCGCCAGCGCCCGGCCCCCTTCGCCGCCGCCCTGCGCGCCGCGAAGGCGGAGCTCGACCCTGCCGGGATGCTGAACCCCGGCGTGCTGATCGACCCGGCATGAGGTGGACGCCGCCCCGCGTCGGTACCCTTTCGCGACTCGCATTCCCGGTGCGGCAGCCAAATCCGCCTGCCGGGCCGGTCCCTGACGATGGAAACGATCACCTCCGAACAGCCCACCGTGCCCGCTGAGCCGGCGCGACCCGAGCAGGAGCCCGTGGTGCCGCGCCGCTCGCCGCTGCGCGCCGCGATCAAGACCGGGCGGCCGAAAGAGTGGATCAAAAACGTCTTCGTCTTCGCCGGCCTGCTCTTCTCCGGCAAGTTCAACGAGGGCCACGCGGTCGTCGAGGCGACGATCACCTTCGTCTCCTTCTGCCTGATCTCCAGCGCCGGCTACTACGTCAACGACCTGATCGACGTCGAGCTCGACCGCAAGCACCCGAAGAAGCGCTTCCGGCCGCTGGCGGCGGGCGAGCTCTCCGAGCGGACGGCGATGGTCATTGCGCCGATCCTCGCCGCGATCGCGATCGCGATCGCCTTCGGCGCCGTCAACTGGGAAGTCGGGCTGATGGCGGTCGGCTACGGCGTAGCCCAGATGGCATACAGCCTTGGCCTCAAGCAGATCGTGATCATCGACGTGATGACGCTGGCGGGGCTCTTCATCCTCCGCGTCGCCGCCGGTGCCAGCGCCGTCGACGCCCACGCCTCCGAATGGCTGCTGCTCTGCACCGGCATGCTCGCCGCCTTCCTCGGCTTCACCAAGCGCCGCCAGGAGGCGGTCTCCGAGCTGCACGAGGGCACCTCGACCCGGCCCGTCCTCGAGCACTACTCGCTGCCCTTCCTCGACCAGATGGTCTCCCTGGTCACCACCGGCACCGTGATCAGCTACGCGATCTACACCGTCAACTCGCCGCTGATCGGCAGCCGGATGATGCTGACGATCCCGCCAGCGGTCTACGGGATCTTCCGCTACCTGTACCTGATCTACGACCGCAACGACGACCGTTCAATGTCGGGGATCGTCGCCGGCGACCGCGGCATCCAAGCCGCCCTAGTCGCCTTCGCCGTGATCGCCTTCCTGCTGCTCTACGTGTTCAACTAGCCGAGCTCGACCTCAGGTCCGCCGCCCTCCATCAGGTAGAAGCGCGAGCGGGCGAGCTCGTCGCCGTTGACCGTGACGACGGCGGCGTGGGGGCCGGGGGTTGCGAAGGTGGCGGTGGCGGCGATCGACATGACTAGGCGTTGCTCTTGGCCTTGGGGGAGGCCGGGGGGTCGGCCGGTCTCGAAGTTGGCGGTGAGGCCGTCACCGAGCTCGACGCCGTCGGGGTCTTGGACGGAGACGACTAGCTCATGGGGATCGTTGGTCTCGTGGTAGGCGACGTCGATACCGAGGCCGATCGAGAAGGACCACTCGTGGGGAAGCTCGGGGAGGCGGAGGACGTTCCAGCCGCCGCCGGTCAGGTAGAGCTTGCCGTTGACGGCCTCGCTGTGGTCGCAGAGGAGGAGGAATCCGATCTCCATGCCTAAGCCTCCGGGCCTTCGCCCTCGGCATAGGGGATGACCGGCAGGTCGGAGCGAAGTTCGACCTTGCCGCCCTTGTTGAACTGGAGGTCGATCGTCTCGTTCTTGCGGTAGGTGCCGAACAGGCCCAGGTACATCGCCAGCCAGCGACCGGTCCCGACCTTCTCCTTGACGATCGGCCGGTCGAAGACGATCACGCGGTCTTCGATCCGGTAGCTCTCCGGATTCTGCTCGACCCCGTTGATGAAGACCGCGAAGGGAGGTTCGGCGCCCGCGGGCAGCTTCACCCGCTCGCCGGCGGCGTAGCTGCCTTTGGGGATTTCGGTCTCTGCCTTGTTCATCGCTCCTCCGCTTCCAAAGTCTCCCGCACGAGGTCGAACGGCGTGTCGTGATGGGTCGGGTCAAGCTCCTCCCGGACCACCCCGCGCTTGAAGGGCATGAACGTGCCGTCCCCACGCACATCGATTCCCGCGGTCGGCTTGCGGAAGATCCCACGCCCACTCAACTGCAGCCGCGCATGGACCTGGTCCTCCGGCTCGTAGTCCCGCAGCGACTGGACCCGCCGCACCGGTCCCTCGCTGCGAATCGCCAGCGCCCGCTCCCGCATCGCCGCGACCGCCTCATCGAGGTCGTCGAACTGCTCATGGTCCACGTCCGAGCCGTGGCGGACGGTCAACTTCCAACGAGACACGGGGCCAGCATAGGCCCCGCTGACTAAGCCCCGCGCCGAGGCCGTTTAGGCCGCCGCGCCGGCGGCCCAACGATTTTCTCCGGCCCCTCGCGCTGCTCGATCGGCGCGTACTCAAGCTCGCGCGCCCCGGTGTAGATCTGCCGCGGGCGGGCAATTTTCTTCTCCGGGTCTTCCTGCATCTCCATCCACTGGGCGACCCAGCCGGCGGTGCGGGGGATGGCGAAGATGACCGTGAACATGTCGGTCGGGATCTCCATCGCCTCGTAGATGATCCCCGAGTAGAAGTCGACGTTCGGGTAGAGCTTGCGCGAGGTGAAGAACTCGTCGTCGAGCGCGCGTTTCTCCAACTCGCGGGCGATCTCGACCAGTGGGTTGTACTCGGTCGCCTCAAAGACCTCGTCCATGTGCTGCTGGATGATCCGCGCCCGTGGGTCGTAGTTTTTGTACACGCGGTGGCCGAAGCCCATCAGTTTCTCCTCGCGCTGCTTCACCCGCTCGAGGAAGTCGGGAATGTTCTCCGGCGACTCGATTCGCCGCAGCATCCGCAGCACCGCCTCGTTGGCGCCGCCGTGCAGCGGCCCGTAGAGCGCCGCCACCCCGGCAGCGACGGCCGAGTAGGGGTCCACGTCGGAGGACCCGACCCCGCGCACCGCGTTGGTCGAGCAGTTCTGTTCGTGGTCGGCGTGGAGGATGAAGAGGACGTCGAGCGCTTTCGCCAGCGCGTCCTTCGGGACGTGACGGTCTTCGGTCTTCTTGTACATCATCGAGAGGAAGTTCTGGGCGTAGTTGAGCTCGTTGTCGGGATAGACGTAGGGGAGCCCCATGTTGTGCCGGTAGGAGAAGGCGGCGAGGGTCGGCACCTTGGCGATCAGCCGCACCGCGGCCATGTAGCGCTCTTCGGGATCACCGATCTGCTTCGCGTCCGGGTAGAAGGTCGAGAGGGCGCCGACGCCGGCGAGCAGCATGCCCATCGGGTGGGCGTCGTAGCGGAAGCCCTCGAACAGGTGCTTAAGGTCCTCGTGGACGAAGGTGTGGTGCGTGATGTCGAAGGTCCAGCGGTCGAGCTGAGGGGCCGTCGGCAGCTCGCCGAAGATCAGCAGATAGGCGACCTCAAGGAAGGTCGATTTCTCGCAGAGCTGCTCGATCGAGTAGCCGCGGTGTTCGAGGATGCCGGCGGCGCCGTCGATGTAGGTGACCGCCGAGCGGCAGGAGGCGGTGTTGGTGAAGGCCGGGTCGTAGGCCAACATGCCGAATTCGTTCTCGTCGACTTTGATCTGACGCAGGTCCATCGCCCGCACGGTGCCGTCAGAGATCGGCAGCTCGTAGCTCTTGCCGGTGCGGTTGTCGGTGACCGTCAGCGTCTCGTTGCCGGTGCTGCCGGAACCATCGGAGGCGTTGGCGACGTCGGCGTTCGGGTCCTGGGTCTGCTGCTCGGTGGCCATCGCCCCTCCTTAAAAGACTGGGTTACAGAGAGACGAAGTATCGCAGTTCAGGGCTGCCGCCCCTGTTACCGAGATGTGGGCTGAGCGGTTCCCGGCAGCCGGCTGAACCTAGGCGCTGGGGACGCCGGGACCCTCGAACTGGGTCATCCCGCGCAGGTGTTCGAAGCGCTCGTCGATCTCCTCGCGGGTCAGCCGCGCCACCCGCTCGGTCCCGAACTCCTCGACGTTGAAGGAGGCGAGGACGGTGCCGTAACCCATCGCCCGCCGCAGCTCGGCGTCGCTGAGCTCACCCTCGACGCCGTCGAGGTAGCCGAAGAAGCCGCCGGCGAAGCTGTCGCCCGCCCCGGTCGGGTCGCGCACGTCCTCGAGCGGGAATCCCGGTAGGGCGAAGTAGCCATCGGCGGTGAAGAGCGCGGCACCGTACTCACCCTGCTTGGCGATCACCGCCCGCGGCCCCATCGCCATCACCGCGCGGGCGGCCCGGGTGAGGTTGGACTCGCCGGTCAGTTGGCGGATCTCGGCGTCGTTGACGACCAGGCAGTCGACCTCGGCGATCGCTGCGCTCAGCGAGTCCTTGGCGGTTTCGATCCAAAGGTTCATCGAGTCGAGGCCGCTCAGCCGCGCCGCGGTGCATTGGGCGCGGACCTGGCGCTGCAGGTCGGGCTGGATGTTGGCGAGGAAGAGGGTGTCGGCGGCCTGCGAGGCCGGCGAGAGCTTCGGCTCGAACTCGGCGAAGACACCGAGCTGGGTGTCCTCGGTGTGGGCGACGTTGAGGTCGTACTCGTAGCGGCCGCGCCAGAAGAAGGACTGGCCGCCCTCGACCCTCTCGACGTCGTCGGTGACGATCCCGCGGCTTTCCAGCACCTCGAACTGCTCGGCGCCGAAGTCGTCGCCAACTGGCCCGACCGGCCGCACCTCGGTGAAGAAGCTGGCGGCCAGCGAGAAATGGACGGCGGCGCCGCCGAGCATCCGCTCGCGCTCCCCGAACGGGGTCTTGACTGCGTCGAACGCGATTGATCCAACAACCGTGAGCGCCATCCGGTTGGCAGGGTAGTTGACCAACGCTTACGCGGGCGTTCCCACGAGACCGCACCCGGGGCGCCCGCCCTGCGAGACTCCGCGTCCAATGAAGGCGATCAAGATCGAGGAGTTCGGCGGGCCAGAGGTACTCCAATACACCGAGGTGCCCGACCCCTCCCCGAAACTGGCCGAGATCGTGGTCAACGTGAAGCGGAGCGGCATCAACTTCGCCGACACCCACGCCTCCCGCAACGACTATCTCGCCGAGCAGACCCTGCCTCTGATCCCAGGCGCTGAGATCAGCGGCCAGACCAACGACGGCCGCCGCGTCGCTGCTCTTCTAGGCAGCGGCGGCTACGCCGAGCAGGTGGCGGTGCCGCAGGCGCAGCTGATCGAGCTGCCGCCCGAGGTTGACTACGACCAGGGCGCAGGCGGGCTACTGCAGGGGCTGACGGCGATGGCGCTGGTCCACCGCTGCGCCCGGATCGAGCCGGGGGAGACGATCGTCGTTGAGGCCGCCGCGGGCGGTACCGGCACCCTCGCCGTGCAGCTCGCCAAGCGCGCCGGCGCCAAGGTGATCGGCCTCGCCTCCAGTGAGGAGAAGCGCGAGCTGGTGCAGAGCCTCGGCGCCGAGGCCACCGTCGACTCCCGCGCCGAGGACCTCGGCGAGCGGATCCGCGAGGCCAACGACGGCAAGCGGGTCGACGCGGTCCTGCATATGAGCGGCGGCGAGGCCTTCGACTCCGAGCTGGAGATCCTGGCGCCGCTGGGGCGGATGGTCGTCTTCGGCATCGCCTCGCGCGAGCAGCGGGAGATCTCCACCGCTTCCCTGCTGCGCGGCTCGAAGTCGGTGATCGGCTTCTGGCTCGCCCACCTGCTGATGCGGCCGGACCTGCTGGGCCCGATGATCCGAGACCTTTTCGCGGCAATCGCCGCCAAGGAGCTGACGGTTACGATCGGAGAGGTCTACCCGCTCTCCGAGGCGGCGCGGGCGCACGAAGACCTGATCGCCCGCCGCACCACCGGCAAGCTCCTTCTGGACCCTTCTAAGTGACTGCTTTCAAAGACCTAGGACTCTCGCCGGATATCCAGCAGGCGCTGGACGAGCTCGGCTACCAGGACCCGACGCCGATCCAGGAGCAGGCGATTCCGGAGCTGCTCGGCGGCCACGACGTGATCGGCCAGGCGCAGACCGGGACCGGCAAGACCGCCGCCTTCGGCCTGCCGCTGCTGCAGTACCTCGATCCGGCCAACCAAGAGGTCCAGGCGATCGTCCTCACCCCGACCCGCGAGCTCTGCATCCAGGTGACGCAGGCGCTGCGCTCCTACGCCGAGCATCTGGACATCGAGATCGTCGCCGTCTTCGGTGGCGCCCCGATCCGCTCGCAGCAGTCGCAGCTGCGCTCCGGCGCCCACGTCGTCGTCGCCACCGTCGGCCGGATGATGGACTTGATGTCCCGCCGCTCGCTGGTCCTCACCGCGGCCCGCTACGTCGTCCTCGACGAGGCCGACGAGATGCTCGACCTCGGCTTCATCGAGGACGTCGAGAAGATCCTGCGGATGTGCCCGAGCGGCCGCCAGACGGCGCTCTTTTCGGCGACGATGCCGCCGCCGATTCAGAAGCTCGCCGAGGGCTACATGTACGACCCGACGACGATCAGCATCACCCCGAAAGAACTGACGGTCGACGCGATCCAGCAGGCCTACGTCGAGGTCCCGGCCAAGGAGAAGGCGGCGCGCCTGGTCGAGCTGCTGAAGACGGAAGAACCCGAGCAGGCGATCATCTTCACCCGGACCAAAATCGGCGCCTCGAAGCTGGAGAAGACGCTGAAGGACAAAGGACTCGACGTGAAGGCGTTGCACGGCGACCTCAGCCAGGGCGTCCGTGACGGAGTGATGATCTCCTTCAAGGACCACCGCGTGCGATTGCTGGTGGCGACCGACATCGCCGCCCGCGGGCTCGACGTCGAGCACGTCACCCACGTCATCAACTTCGACGTGCCGAACTCCTCGGAGACCTACGTGCACCGGATCGGGCGGACCGGCCGGGTCGGGCGGACCGGCCGCGCAATCACCTTCGTGACGCCGGACCAGCGCGACGAGATCAGCCGGATCGAGCGCGACGTCAACACCACGATCGGCGAGTGGGAGACCCCCGAGGAGCGGCTCGAGCACGCGCCGCGACCGCGGCGGCGCCAGCGCGAGCGGGGCGAGAGGCGCGAGCGCACGCGGAGTGCGGAGCCGAGCGCCAACGGTGACGGCGACACCGGTGAGGAGTCGAAGTCGAAGACCGTGAAGCTGTTCGTCAACCGTGGCGAGGGCAGCGGTATCGACGAGGAGGACCTGCGCTGGGCTCTGCGCGAGGGCGCCGTTCTGCCCGACGAGGCCGTCCACGACGTCCGCGTCCTGCACCGCTTCTCCTTCGTCGAGGTTGACCCCGACGAGGCCGAGCGCACCGTCGAATTCCTCGACGGCACCAAGCTCAAAGGCAAAGAGATCCGGCTCGAGATCGCCAAGAGCTAGGCCGCTACCGAGTCATCGGGCCTGCTTTGGGTATCAGGGAGGAGTGCGGTTTCTTCCCCTTCCTCTGATCGCCTGCCTCTTCGCGCTGCTGTCGCTGCCCACTGGGGCGATGGCTGCCGACGCCAGCCCTACCTGCGCCGAAGGCCCGGCCAGGGTCGGTGACACCACCTACGGCACGCCTTGCTCCGATGTGATTGTTGCCCCGCCGGGCGTCGAAGACGTCAAAGGCGGCGGCGGTGACGACACGATCGTCGCGGCCCCGCTGGCGGCCGAATCCTCCTGCCCCAGCGGCTGCCATCTTGGCGTCGGCAGCCAGACCTTCGAAGGGGGTCCCGGCAACGACATCGTCTACGGCGAGCGCGGCAACGACACCCTTCTGGGTGGGTCCGGCGACGACCAGCTCTTCGGCGGGATCGGCGACGATCTGCTGAAAGGGGGGCCAGGGAACGACCGTCTGGCAGGCGGCTTTGGTGCCGACTCGATCGACGGCGAAGAAGGCGATGACTACGTCCGTGGCGACACCACGATCGACCGCATCTTCGACACCGGCGGCGGTACCGACACCCTCAGCTTCTCGACCGGCATCACGCCCGGGTTCGGGGGAAGCGTCCCCTTCGCGAACTTCCCGGAACCGGGTGGCGAACGGGGACTACGCCTCTTACTAGGTACCACCGGCGAAAACGCCAATAACGGCGTCGCCCCGAACGGCGGCGGCGTCGACGAAGTCGAAGTCGGCGCCTTCGAGCGGATCATCGGCACCCCGTTCTCCGACTACATCGTCGGCACCGGAGCGGGGGAGACGATCTACAGCGGCGGCGGCGCGGATGCGATCGACGGAGGCGGGGGAGCAGACACCCTCGTCGGCGGCGCCGACGGCGACTCCGTGGACGCCGGGGGAGTGGCGCCGCGCGACGCGAGCAAAGTCAGCGTCGGCTTCATGACCCCTGCCGGAGCGACGCCCTACGCGCAGCTCTACCTAGTCGGCAGCAGCGGCAACGACGAAGTCACCGCCGGCTATTCGGCGACGAGCGTCACTTTCCAGCTCACGGCAGGAGCATTCGACCAGAGTGCGAGCGACGCGGGCGGCTGCGAAGTCAAAACGGCGACCGAAGCGGTCTGCCCGCTTCTTGGCGCTTCGCTCGACTCGGTGCTGCTCGCCGGGATGGGAGGCAACGATTCGATCGCGGCGACGAACTTTCCGGCCTCCGCCGCCGTCGTGGAGATCGGCGGCGAAGGGAGCGACACGCTGACCGGCGGCGAGGAAAGCGAAGACATCCTCGTCGACGGACCGGGCAGTGGAGGGGACGTCCTCAGCGCCCTCGGTGGCGACGACGCCCTCACCCACAACGGCGGTGCCGACGAACTACTCGGCGGCAACGGCAACGACCTCTTCCTCTCCAACTCGGTCTGCGACGACGAGCGCATCGTCGGCGGGGCCGGGCGCGATAACAGCTCCTGGGCGCGCTTCGGCGAAGGTGTCGAGGCGAACCTGGCGGCCGGGACCGCGGGTCGCCCCGGCAGCGGCGAAGCGCCCTCCTGCGGCGGCGAAGCGCTCGACTCGCTGGCGGAAATCGAGGACCTCGAGGGCTCCTCCTCCGCCGATGTCTTCTACGGCGATGCCGGGCCGAATCAGCTGCTCGGTCATCCCGGCCCCGACGTCTACTTCGCCGGCGCCGGCGAAGACTCGATCCTCGCCAACTCGGCCGACGCCGATCTGGTCATCAACTGCGGTCCCGACAACGACTCGGCTCTAATCGACTTCCCCCAGTACGGCGATCCCGAACCGGTCGAATGCGAGTCGGTCGCCGAAGGCGAACCGAACAACTTCCGCACCGTTACCGAACTGCCCCCGCCGCCCTTGGCGGAACCGCCGCCCGAAAAAAAGCCGCCGGTGAAGAAGCCCCCACCGGACAGGCAACCCCCGCAGACCCGGCTCGCCACCCACCCACGCGCGCTTCTCACTACCCGCGCGAAGTGGCGCCAGGTCGCCTTCCGCTTCGCTTCCAACGAGGCCGGCTCTCGCTTCCGCTGCAAGCTCGACCGCAAGCCGTACCGCGGTTGCAGCTCGCCGCGGATCTACCGCGTCAAACCCGGCCGCCACGTCTTCCGCGTCTTTGCGATCGACGCCGCCGGGAATCGCGACCGCACCCCGGTCCTGTTCAAGTTCAGGGTGCGTCGCCGCTAACGACTCCGAACTTTGGTCCCTTATAGGGACCCAAATCTCGGAATCGCTACGCCGTCAGCGCGGCGATCGTCTCGAGCAGCAGGTCGAAGTCGATCGGCTTGTTGATGTAGCCGTCGATCGCGAGGTCGGTGGGAGCGTCGGCGTCGCCGGGGTTCTGGTGGGCGCTGACGATCAGGACCGGGACGTCGTGGCCGCCGCCGCGCAGCTCGCGCAGGGCGTCGATGCCCGATTTGCGCGGCATCATCGCGTCGAGCAGGAGCAGGTCCGGCATGCCACCGTCCGCCACCGCGTCGACCACCTCCTGCCCGTCGGTCGCGGTGACGACCGCGTGGCCCGCCATCTCCAGCCGCGTCCGCATCAGCAGCAGGATCGTCTCCGAGTCGTCGGCGACGAGGATCCGCGCCATCAGCTCGCCTCCGCGGGCGCTCGTCCCTGGTCGCCGCCAACCGCCGTTGCGGTCGCGATCGGCAGCCGCACGCGGAAGATCGACCCCTGACCTGGCGTCGATTCCGCGAGGATGCTGCCGCCGTGCAGCTCGACCAGCGATTTCGAGATCGCCAGCCCGAGGCCGGTGCCGCCGACCCGCTGGGTCAATCCGGCGTCGCCGCGGGTGAAGCGCTCGAAGATCCGCTCGAGCTGGTCGCTTGGGATGCCGGGGCCGTTGTCGCTCACGCTGATCTCCACCTCGGCGCCAACGGCGCTCGCCGCAACCCCGATGGACGCACCTTCGGGCGAATACTCATGCGCATTCGTAAGCAGGTTCACGAGAATTTGGCGAATTCGGTCGGGCTCGACATTGATCAGCGGCAGGCCAGGCTGAACGTATTCGCTGAGGGTCTGACTGGCCGCCTCCGTCTGGGCGCGCATCGTACGCACCACGTCTTCGATCAGCGGTGCGACCTCGGTCGGCTGCGGACGGATCGCCAGGCGCCCGGCATCGCTGCGGGCGAGGTCGAGCAGGTCGTTGAGGAGCCGGACCAGGTGGCGGCAGTTGTCGAGGATGATTTCGACCGTCTCCAGCTGGCGCGGGGTCAGCGAGTCTTTGTCGAGCATCAGCAGCTCGGCGAAGCCCTGGACCGAGGTCAGCGGGCTGCGCAGCTCGTGCGAGGCGGTGAGGACGAACTCGTCTTTGAGCCGGTCGAGTTCGTCGCGCCGGCCCTCCTCGATCTCCAGCTCTTCGGCCATCTCGTTGAAGGCGGCGCCGAGGGTGGCGGTCTCCGAGAGGCCGCCGACCTCGACCCGGACGCTGCGGTCCCCGGTGGCGAGGCGCCCGGCCGCCTCGACCAGCTCCTCCAGCGGTCGCCGTAGCGAGGAGATCAGGCCGCTGAAGAGGAGCAGCGCTCCGGTCAGGCCAGCGATTAGCCCGGCGGCGACGAGCAGGGCGGTGTCGCGGGTGTCGCCGGAGATCTGGTCACGCAGTTCCTCGCGATGTCGGCCCTCTCGGGTGACCACCGCTTTCGCCGCTTTGCCACCGGTGCCCCGGGCGATCCGTTCGCGGGCGACCATCTCCCGCTGGTAGGAGCGGGCG
>Ga0068851_10001111_pt1 | contig 11659 bp, 8 predicted proteins | sample KBSCornC12_FD_66588 | JGI IMG/M metagenome (GOLD analysis project Ga0068851, IMG submission 66588) | Corn rhizosphere microbial communities from Kellogg Biological Station, Michigan, USA - KBS Corn C1-2 | ecosystem: Host-associated > Plants > Roots > Rhizosphere > Soil ...
ACGGCCATCGGCATCCTGGCAGAGGGCAAACCTGCCACCTTCACTGCGAACGCGTTGGCAGTGAGGTTCGGCAGCAACTTTTTCTGCCCCTCGACCGCGAAATGGACCGGCGAATACACGCTCACAGCACCGGGCGAAAAAACATTGTCGGTGGAGGTCGGTACCGCTGGCTCCGTCTTCTGCACTACCCAGGAATCGCCTTGCCCAGAAGCCAACCGCTGGGCGGCCGGAACCGAACTCGACTTCAGCCTCAAATCGGGCACCTCGAGCCTGCTTGCGAGCACAACCGGCGAAGAACTCGACAAATGCAGTGGATCGACAGCGAAATGGAAGCTCGAAAAACTGGGGCCCGTTAAGGGTCCTTGGGAAGCGTTGACCTGGAGTGGATGCAGCTTCGAAACCACGACGACGCTCCTAGGCAAATTCCTCGTCAAAAGCGTCGGCGGCCACAACGGAACTGCCACGGCCGACAGCGAATCCAGAGTGACAATCAACGGTGGCTTCTTCGGCAGTTGCATCTACGGCACCGAAGCGGGAACCTCTCTCGGCGAACTAAAAGAGGGGAAACCGGCGACCCTTGCGATCAATGCGATCGTGAAAAAACAGACCGGAAGCGCCGGAAGCTACCCCGAAACCGCGAAATGGACCGCCGAATACACGCTCACAGAACCGAAAGAAAAAACATTGTCGGTGGAGACTGGTTGACATACGGATAAGCCGACGGTTGCCTAAACGCAACCGTCGGCTGCATCTATGGCTGGCGGTTGGCGACTGGTGACGGCCTGGCTTCGAGCGCTGACAGGGCCAACAGGACCGCTGCAAGGAGGGCGGCGCTGAGCCAGGCGTCGAGGCTGCTGCCGGCGAAGTAGACGACCATCGCCGCTGCCGCTGCCGCGATCTCGGAGCGGTTGACCTCGCCGACCATCCGCAGGCGAAAAGCGGCGTGACCTAGGAGGTAGAGGGCGATACCCCCGCAGAGGCAGAGACGAACGGCGTCAGGGAGGGGCGCCGCGGGGTCGTCGATGGCGACACGGACGCCGGCGGCGAAGACGACGATTCCGGCGACGATCAGCAGGTGCAGGTAGCTGTAGCCGTCGGCGGCCGCGAGGACGACGTCACCGTCGCTCTGGCGCAGTCGCTGCTCGGCGTTGACCGCGAGATCGCCGAAGTAGGTACGCCAGAGACCGATCGTCGCCAGGAGCCCAAAGCCGACCGCTGCCAACAGTCCCGCGTCGACCGGGCTCCCATTTGCCGCCAGGCCGATCGCGACGATCGACTCGCCGAGGCAGATGATTACGAAGAGGGCATAGCGCTCGGCGAAGTGGGCGACGGCGACCCGCTGCAGCCCCCGCAGGCGCGCACGGGTGAGCCAGGCCGGGCCGGCATAGTCGATCGCCAGCGCCAGCGTCCAGAGGAGAGTCTGGCCGACGAGGTCGAAGAACGACCCGACCACCAGCAGCCCCAGCGCCGCGAGCGTCGCCAAGCCGAAGCCGGCGATCGCCTCCCAGGAGGCGTTGCCGCGTCGCGAAGCGTCGACGTAGAGCCCGAGGTGGATCAGCCGCACACCGCAATAAGTGAAGGCGAAGAGGGTCGCCTCGGCGCCAAAGGCGTCCGGCACCGCGATCCCGGCAAGGAAGATCAGGACCAGCGAGGCAAGCAGCGCCAGTTGCATCGTCGCCGAGTCCTCCGCTTGCGCATTCGCGGCCCAGACGAAAGCCGACCAGGCCCACCAGATCAGCGCCAGGAGGATCATCCCGCGCAGGAAGCCGCCCCAGGTGAGGTGGAAGAGAAGGAAGTGCGTCACCTGGGTGATCGCGAAGACGAAGGCGAGGTCCCAGAAGAGCTCGACCGGCGTCGTCCGGCGCTCGGCGCCGGCGGGGTTGACGCGGGTGGAGGACTCCACTCGCCTAGTGGCGGAAGTGGCGGTGCTTGGTGAAGACCATCGCCACGCCGGCGCCCTCGCAGGCCTCGATCACCTCGGCGTCGCGTTTGGAGCCGCCGGGCTGGATCACCGAGGTCGTGCCGGCCTGGATCGCCAGCTCGGGGCCGTCGGCGAAGGGGAAGAAGGCGTCGGAGGCAAGGGCCGAGCCGGCAAGCAGGGACTCGGCGTCGGCACCGCGGGCCTCGCGGCACTTCTCGACCGCAAGGCGGACCGAGTCGACGCGGCTCATCTGACCGGCGCCGATGCCGAGGGTCGCCCCGCCCTTGGCGATCACGATCGCGTTGGAGCGGACGCGGCGGCTGACGGTCCAGGCGAAGAGCATGTCCTGCCACTGCTCCTCGCTCGGCTCGCTGCCCGTCACCGCCTCCATGATCTGCCGCGGCTCGGGGTCGCCGTCGCGGTCCTGGACCAGCAGGCCGCCGGTCACCCGCTTGACGTCGCGTTCGCGCGGGTCGGCCTCGCGCCGCTCCTCCTCGCAGAGAATCCGGATCGCCTCCTTCTGCTGCAGCACCTCCAGCGCCCCGTCCTCGTAGTGGGGCGCGCTCAGCACCTCGACGAAGTTCTTGTGCAGCTCCTCGGCCAGCTCGCGGCCGATCGGCCGGTTGATCGCGATCACGCCGCCATAGGCCGAGACCGGGTCGCAGGCGAGCGCCTTCATATAGGCCTCGAGCGCGTCAGCGCCGATCGCCACCCCACACGGGTTGTTGTGCTTGACGATCACGCAGGCCGGCTGCTCGAAGTCGTCGACCAGGTTGCGGGCCGAGTCGAGGTCGAGCACATTGTTGAAGGAGAGAGCGCGGCCGTGCAGCTTCGAGGTGCGGGCGAGGATGTGGGTCCGCAGCCCCGACTCCGAGTAGAGCGCCGCCCGCTGGTGCGGGTTCTCCCCGTAGGAGAGGTCGAGCACCTTCTCGTAAGCGATCGCCAGGTGTTCCGGGAAGTCCTCGTACTCCATCGAGAACCAGCGGCTGATCGCGGCGTCGTAACGCGCGGTCTGCGCGAAGGCCTCGTTCGCGAGCCAGTGCCGGGTCGCGGCGGAGATCTCGCCGTCGCCCTCCTCCAGCTCGGCCAGCACCGCGTCGTAGGACTCCGGTTTGACGACGACGGCGACGCTCTCGTGGTTCTTCGCCGCGGCGCGGATCATCGTCGGCCCGCCGATGTCGATGTTCTCGATCGCGATGTCGTGGGTCACGTCGGCGGCGGCAACGGTCTGCTCAAACGGGTAGAGGTTGACGCAGACGACGTCGATCGGCTCGATCCCCTCGCGCTCCAGCGTCGCCATGTGCTCCGGGTCGCCACGCCGGGCCAGCAGCGCCGCGTGCAGCCGCGGGTGCAGCGTCTTCACCCGGCCGCCGAGGATCTCCTCCTGGCCGGTGAACTCGGAGACGTCGGTCACCTCGAGCCCCGCCTCCCGCAGCGCCGTCGCGGTGCCGCCGGTGGAGAGGATCTCGACCCCAAGCGCCGCCAGCCCCTTGGCGAAATCGGCGACCCCGGTCTTGTCGGAGACCGAGATCAGCGCCCGCCGCACCCGCACCTGGCCGTCCTCGAGGTTGTCCTGGGTGGTGTCGGTGGCGGGTTCAGTCATCAATCGCGACCTTCCGCGGGTCGCTGGGGTTGATCCTAACTCTGCCCTGCGCGATCATGCGGATCGCCTCCGGATAAAGCTCGTGCTCGACCGCATGCACCGCCGCCTCCAGCTCTTCACGCTGGACTCCGGGTGGCACCGGCACTTCGCGTTGGAGAATGATCGGGCCCGTATCGACACCCTCGTCGACGAAGTGGACCGTGACGCCGGTCGTCTCGACTTCGGCGGCGAGCGCCTGCCCGATCGCGTCGAGCCCGGGAAATGCTGGCAGCAGGGCGGGGTGGATATTCACCACGCGGTTGCGGAAACGCTGGACGAAGGCCTCGCTCAGTAGCTGCATGTAGCCGGCGAGCACAATCAGGTCGGGAGTGCGGGACTCGATCCAGTCGCCGAGGGCCTCGTCGCGAGCGACTCGGTCGGCAAAGTCCGAGACAGGAAAGGCGGCGGTCTCGACTCCGACGAGGCGTCCCCGTTCTAACGCTCCCGCCGTCGGCTTGTCAGAGGCCACGCCGACAACCTCGATCCCCTCCCGCCCATGCAGCTTGTCGAGGATCGCCTGCAGATTGGTGCCGCTGCCCGAGGCGAGGACGACGAGGTGAAAAGCGCTCACACCCGCATTCTCTCGTGTTCCTCCAGGCAGAGCAGGGCGGCGGCCCTCGATTTAGATACTTACGTGTTTTTGACTAAAGTGGCTTATTCCTGCTAAAACTCGAACTGTTCCTGAATCGGACTTCAGGAGTACTTGGCGGATGGTGTTGCGCATCCGCTCCTCGCGCAAGGGCCGGCCTATCTCCGCCCCTTGCGCTGCAGTAAAGCAAAGGCATGTGCGGGCTCGAACTCGCGGCCGGCGGGTGAGGCTCAGCTCGAAGCTGCCGCGATCGTCTCGAGGGCGAATTTGCTGTCGGCCTCGTCAGGGTCACCCAGCGGGTAGTTCCCCGTGAAGCAAGCGTCGCAGTGTTCGCCGGGGTCGCCGCCGATCGCCTCGTAGACGCCGGCGATCGAGAGGTAGGCGAGCGAGTCGGCTTCGAGCTCGTCGGCGATCTCCTCAACCGTGCGGTTGTGGGCGATCATCTCCTCGCGGGTCGACATGTCGACGCCGTAGTGGCAGGGGTTGCGGATCGGCGGCGCGGAGATGCGCAGGTGAACCTCCTTGGCGCCCGCCTCGCGCAGCATGCCGATGATCTGCCGCGTGGTGTTGCCGCGCACGATCGAGTCGTCGACGACCACCAGCCGCTGGCCGGCGACGATCTCGGGCAGCGGGTTGAACTTCAGCCGCAGGCCGTGTTTGCGCAGCTCCTGACCGGGCTGAATGAAGGTCCGCGCTACGTAGCGGTTCTTGATCAGGCCGTCGTCGCGCGGCAACCCCGAGGCGCGCGCGAACCCGGCCGCGGCCGGGTTGCCCGAGTCCGGCACCGAGATCACCAGGTCGGCCTCGACCGGCGCCTCGCGCCAGAGGATCTCGCCCATCCGTCCGCGCGCCTGCTGCAGGACTTTGCCCTCGAGCCGGCTGTCGGGGCGGGAGAAGTAGATGTGCTCGAAGACGCAGCTCGCGCGCCGCTCGGTCTTGACCACCTGCCGGGTCTCCAGCCCGCGCTCGGTCAGCGAGACCATCTCGCCGGGGTGCACCTCGCGCATCAGCTCGGCGCCGATGATGTCGAAGGCGCAGCTCTCGGAGGCGACGACGAAGCGGTCGCCGAGGCGGCCGAGGCTGAGTGGCCGGATCCCGTGCGGGTCGCGGAAGGCGACGATCGCCCGCTTCGTCATCACCACGGTCGAGTAGGCCCCCTGCAGCCGCGGCATCACGTCGGCGACCGCGTCCTCGATCATCTTCCCCTCGTGCGAGGAGAGCAGGGCGGCGATGATCTCCGAGTCGGAGGTGCCGCGGAACTGCAGCCCGCGCTCCTTCAGCTCGCCCCAGAGATCGACCGCGTTGGTCAGGTTGCCGTTGTGGGCGAGGGCGACCTCGCGGCCGTCGTCGCGCCAGATCGGCTGCGCGTTCTCCCAGGAGCCGCCGCCGGTGGTCGAGTAACGGACGTGGCCGATCGCCATGTCGCCTTCCAGCGCTCGCAGCTTCTCCTCGTCGAAGACCTGCGAGACGAGCCCGGAGTCGCGCATCGTCGTGATCATCCCGCCCTCGCAGGTGGCGATCCCCGCCGACTCCTGGCCGCGGTGCTGCAGCGCGTAGAGGCTGAAGTAAGCCAGCCGGGCCACCTCATGGCCGGGTGCGTATACGCCGAAGACGCCGCATTCCTCTCGCGGCCCCTCGCGGTCGAAGCTAAACCCCTGGTCGGGAGTCAAAGCGCGTTTTCCTCGCTGCTCGCTCTAAATAGAAAGAGACGGACGCGCAGGCAGACTGGACTGTCTGCCTACCTGCGCAGGGTAGCAGCGCCCTGCGGCTGCGCGGTCCGTCTCTGTCCCTCGGTATTTGCTGGATTCAGGCGGGCTAAGCGAGCTGGAGCACCGACTCCATCGGCTCCCCGATCACCAGGTCGAACCGCTCCAGCAGCTCCGGGACGGTCTCCGGTTTGAGTTCGTGGCCGTACCGAGCGGCGAGCGCCGCCAGCTCCTCGGGCGCGGCGTTGAGCGCCCCGCCCATCGCGTCGAGCTCCCTGAAGAAGTGCTCGAAGCCGGCCGGGGCGATGATCTCGAGGATTCGGCACGGCTCGTCGCCCGCGTTCCAGAAGGTGTGCCACTCGTTGCGTGGCTTGAAAACGAGCTCACCGGGACCAGCCTCCACCACCTCGTCGCCGAGCAGCCCGCCCATCCGGCCCTCGAGCACGAAGCTGTACTCGTCCTCGCGGGTGTGCCGGTGGATCGGCGCCGCCAGTGCCCGCGGGGAGAGCGGGTGTTCGACCAGGGAGAAGTCGCCGCCCGCGTCCTCGCCGTCGATCATGAATCGCACCCCAATGCTGCCGAGGAAGCCGAGCTTGCCGTCGTTGGGACCAATCACCGTTGCCATCAGTTCGTTCCTTTCGTAAGACAGTAGTGTCTCGCGAAATATAGACAGACTCCGAGCCATCTGTCAAGATTGGTGCTACAGAGATGTCCGATAAAAAGCGTCCCTACAAGATGAAGCGCCGCGCCGAACAGGAGGCGCAGACCCGGCAGCGGATCACCGAAAGCGCGGTCGAGCTGCACGGCACCCTCGGCCCCGCGCGGACCTCGATGAAAGCCGTCGCCGAGCACGCGGGTGTCCCTCGCTCAACCGTCTACCGCCACTTCCCCGACGAGGAAGCGCTGTTCGGCGCTTGCTCAGCGCACTGGGCAGCGGAAAACCCGCCACCCGACGTCAGCCGCTGGGTGGAGATCGACGACCCCGAACAGCGACTCGAGGTTGCCCTCGAAGAGCTGTATGCCTACTACCGGCACGCCGGCGACATGCTCGACAAGCTCCTCCGCGACGAAGCTGCGGTGCCGATGGTGGCCAGGCTGTTCGCCCCTTACCACCAGTTCCTCGCGGCGATGACCGACATCCTGATGCAGGGAAGAGGCCTGCGGGGCAAGGCCCGCGACCGGGTCCGCGCGGCGACCGGCCACGCGATCTCCTTCCGCACCTGGCAGCAGCTGACCGGCGAGGGCGGGCTCGGCGACGAGGAAGCAGTGGAGCTGATGCGCCGCCTGGTCGTCGCGGCGGCCGAGTAGTCCGTCTGGGATCAGACATCCGGCCAGAGCCGTCGCTCGCTGTTTGGCTGAAAGTCCTCTGAGCATAGGCTGCGCCGAGGGCGTCTTCGACGCCGAAATCTCGACAGGGGAAGTGAGATGAGAAAAAACAAATTCCTGGTCGCGGCGGCTGCAGTGGTGGCTGCCTTCACGGCCTTCGCAATCTCGATAGTCGGAGCGTCGGCCTCGGAAACCACCGCGTTCACGGCGGCCGAATATCCAGCCTTCGTGGCCGGCGAACAGTCGGAACCGGGCTCGCCGATTCTCACCTTCGAATCGGGGCTGAACGTCAGTTGCGAATTCGGCGGGATCGCCGGCGAAATCACCGAAGCGACCTCCGAACTGGAAGTCGACCCCGGCTTCGGCGCCTGCGCCGCGTTCGAATCCGAAGCATCGATCGAAGCCAATGGATGCGGACTCGTTTTCCACCCGGGCTCAGGGTCCGGCGATGAATTCACCGGCAGCTTCGATGTCGCCTGCCCCGCCGGCCAAAAACTCGTGGTCAAAGGCGGTAACTGCGAAGTCCAGATCGGGACCCAGACCGGGCTCGGCCCGGTGGGCTACGACGAGGTGACAGCGGCCGAACCGGACGAAGTCGAAGCCGGCTTCGAAATGGAAGCGGCGTCGGGCTTCGCCTACACCAAGACCGTGGACGGCTCCGGCTGCCCGCTTTCCGGGACCGGCGCCAAAACCGACGGCACCTTCGACGGCGGCCTGAAGATCAGGGCCGGAAACACCGAAACGCTGGAACCGATCGCTTTCGGGATCGAATAGCAGTCGTTCAGCGGGTGGCGAGCAGGCCGTCGAGCGCCTGCTCGAGGCCGGCGATCGCAGAGTCGAGGGGGGAGTGATCGCCGGCCGCACGCACCCGCACCAGCGCACCCTCGACAGTAGAGACGACCATCCCGGCGAAGGCGGTGGCCCGGTCGGCCGCCACCCCTTCGCGCTCGAGGGCGGCGGCGATCGCGCCCTCCCAGCTCTCGAAAGCGGCAGTCGCGGCGTCGGCCAGCGCCGGATCCTCGGGACGGGCGAGGGCGGCGGCGGCGACCGGGCAGCCGATCAGGCCCGGGTCCTCGGCCGAGCGCCGCCGGAAGATTTCACCGAACATCGCCAGCGTCTCCTTCAGCCCCCGCTCGGCCAGCGAGCGTTCGATCCCGGTGCGGATGCGGACCCCGTCGAGCTCCGCCGCCTCGGCCGCGAGCTGGGCCTTGCCGCCGGGGAAGTGGTGGTAGATCGACCCCCGCGGCGCCTCGCCGCGCTCGGCTACGTCGCGCAGCTCCATCCCCGCGTAGCCCCGCTCGGCCAGCAGGCGGCCGGCGCCGTAGAGCAGCCGCTCGCGCCCATCCCGCCGCTTGGACTTGTCTATGACCATGGACATAGTCTAGTCTCCCGGAACGATGTATGACCAGCGTCATAAAAGCGCCGCCGTCGCGATCGCCTGCACCGGCGCCTTCCTCGCCTTCCTCGATACGACGATCGTCAACATCGCCTTCCCCGACATCTCCGCCTCCTTCGCGGGGTCGGGACGCGACCTCCTCTCCTGGGTCCTGGACGGCTACTTCGTCGTCATCGCCGCGCTGCTGGTTCCGGCCGGAGGGCTGGCCGACCGTTTCGGACACCGGCGCATCTTCCTCGCCGGTATCGCCGCCTTCACTGTCTTCAGCCTCGCCTGCGCGCTGGCGCCCTCGCTTGAGTTCCTGATCGCGGCGCGGGTTTTGCAGGGGATCGGCGCGGCGATGATCGCTCCGACCTCGTTGGCGATTGTCCTCGACAGCTTCCCGAGTGAGCGGCGGGCGACCGGGGTCGGGATCTGGGGCGCCGCCGCAGCCGCCGCGGCGGCGACCGGGCCGACTCTGGGCGGAGCGCTTGTCGAGGCCTCCGACTGGCGGCTCGTCTTCCTCGTCAACCTCCCGCTCGGCGCCGCGGTCCTGTTCGCCGGCCGCCGCTTCCTGCCCTCACGGCCGCCCCGCGACGCTCGGCTCCCGGACCTGCCAGGCGCCCTCGCCCTAGCTGCCGGCCTCGCCGCGATCACCCTCGGCATCGTCGAGGGCAACGACTGGGGTTGGACCTCGCCCGCGGTACTCGGCTCGTTCGCCCTGGGGGCGGCGTTGTTGCTGATCGTGATCGCCCGCAGTCGCACCCACCCGCGGCCGATCGTCGAGCCCGCCCTCTTCGCCCACCGCTCCTTCGCGATCGGCAACCTCGGCACGCTCCTCTTCGCCGCCGCCTTCTTCTCGCTGATCCTCGGCAACGTCCTCTTCCTCACCTCGATCTGGGGCTACACCGTGCTCCAGGCCGGCGCCGCGACCCTCCCTGGCCCGCTCTGGACGACGATCGTCTCCGGCCCCGCCGGTCGCCTCGCCGACCGTTTCGGCCACCTCGCCGTGGTCGTCCCCGGCACCCTCCTCTTCGCCGCCGGGGTCCTCGTCCTGCGCTCAGCCGGACCCCACCCCGACTGGCTCGGCCTCTGGCTGCCCGGCGCCACCCTGACCGGAATCGGCATCGGCCTCGCCTTCCCGACCCTCGGCTCGGCTGCCGTCCGCGACGTCCCCGACGACCGCTTCGCCACCGCCAGTGCTGTCAACGCCGCCTTCCGCCAGATCGGCGCCGTCCTCGGCACCGCGATCCTCGTCGCCATCGTCGGCGAACCAGCCTCGCTGGCTGCGGGCCTCAGCGTCTCCGACGACGCCTACCTCTTCTCGATCTTCGCGGCGCTCGCCTCAGGCGCCGTCGTGCTCGGCCTGGGCCGGCAGCGAGCGCCAGGCGCGCTCGGCCTCGGCGAGGGGAATCGAGAGGCTGCGGTCGCCGGCGGCGATCTCGACCGCGTCCCCGCCGACGCTGCCTAGGGGCACCGCGCCCAGAGCCTCGAGCTCGGCGCGGTCGCCGCTGACGAGGAAGCCGCCAGGGCCCTCGCCGAAGAGGGCCTCCTCGGGGCTGCAACCGCGCTCGCGTAGGTGCTGCAGGTCGACTTGGCAGCCGAGGCTGCCGCCGATCGCGGACTCGGCGAGGGCTACGGCGAGGCCGCCGTCGGAGACGTCGTGGACGGAGGCGAGGCGGCCGGCGCGGACGGCGTCGCGGACGATCGTGCAGGCGGCGGAGACCGGGTCGATTTCCGGCTGGGGAAGCCCCATCTCTAGCTGGCCGCGTTGCTTCGCCAGCTCCGAGCCCGCGAGGTTCGGTTCGAACGGGCCGATCAGACCGATCGCGTCGCCCTCGTTGACGAAGGCACCGCCGGCGACCTGCGCCGGGTCGGGCAGTTCGCCGACCATCGACACCACCGGCGTCGGGTAGATCGGCCCGTCGGGTCCCTCGTTATAGAGCGAGACGTTGCCGCCGACGACCGGCACGCCGAGCGCGTTGCAGGCGTCGGCGAGACCGCTGACGGCGCGGTCGAGTTGCCAGGCGCCGACCGGCTTCTCGGGGTTGCCGAAGTTGAGGCAGTTGGTCAGACCGAGCGGCTCGGCGCCTACGCAGGCGAGATTCTGGGCGCACTCGAGGACCGCCTCGATCGTCCCCGCGTAGGGGTCGCAGGCGACGCGACGGCCGTTGCCGTCGATCGAGACCGCGATCGCGTTGCCGGACTCGGGCAGTTGCAGGACCGCGGCGTCGGCCTGCTCGGGCCGGCGCACCGTGCGCGAGCCGACGATCGAGTCGTACTGCTCGAAGGCCCACCGCTTCGAGGCGATGCTCGGCGCGCTCAGCAGCGCTAACAGCTCCTCCTCTGCCGACGCACCCTCGGCCAGCGTCGTCCGGTTGCCGTAGATCCAGCCCTCCGGCTCGCCCGGCTCGAGGTCGTACAGCGGGCAGCCGTCGACCAGCGCCTCGACCGGCATCTCGCCGACGACCTCGTCGCCGCGCAGGATCCGGATCGCCCCGCTCTCGGTGACGGCGCCGATCACCGCCGAGCCGGTCTGCCACTTCTCGCAGATCGCCCGTACCTCGTCGACTCGCGCGGGCTCGATCACCGCCAGCATTCGCTCCTGGCTCTCGGAGACCATGATCTCGAACGGCTCCATGTCGGCCTCGCGCAGCGGCACCTCGGCGACGTCGATGTCGATCCCGACCCCGCCGGCGCTCGCCATCTCGCCCGCCGAAGAGGTTAGGCCCGCCGCGCCGAGGTCCTGCAGTGAGACCAGCAGCCCCTTCTCCAGCAACTCCAGGCAGCACTCGAGCAGCTTCGACTCCTCGAAGGGGTCGCCGATCTGCACCGTCGGCCGCTTCTCCTCGTCGCCCTCGCCGAGCTCGGCCGAGGCCAGCACCGAGGCGCCGCCGATCCCGTCGCGCCCGGTCGAGGCGCCCATCAGGACGATCGAGTTGCCCGGCCCGGCCGCGGCGGCGCGCACCATGTCCTTGGTCTTGGCGAAGCCGATGCACATCGCGTTGACCAGGCAGTTGTGCTCGTAGGGCTCCTCGAAGTAGATCTCGCCGCCGACCGTCGCCACCCCGATCGAGTTGCCGTAGTGGCCGATCCCGCG
>Ga0068851_10001123_pt1 | contig 11601 bp, 10 predicted proteins | sample KBSCornC12_FD_66588 | JGI IMG/M metagenome (GOLD analysis project Ga0068851, IMG submission 66588) | Corn rhizosphere microbial communities from Kellogg Biological Station, Michigan, USA - KBS Corn C1-2 | ecosystem: Host-associated > Plants > Roots > Rhizosphere > Soil ...
CCGTGAGGCGGAAATCGATGCCGGGGTGCGTGCGCAGGAACTGCCCCAGCAGCCGCGGCACGAAGTATTTCGCGGTGGAAACGACACCGAGGCGCACGCGCCCGCTGCGCACGCCGCGCCAGCGCGCCGCGAGCTCGTCCAGGTTCTGCACGCGCTCGAGCACGTCCTCCACGTGGCGCGCGAACTCGCGTCCCGCCTCCGTAGGGCGGATGCCGCGGCCATCGGGCTCGAAAAGCGGCAGCCCCAGCGCATCCTCGAGCTGGCGCACCTGCATGGAGACCGCGGGCTGGGTGAGGTGCGCCTCTTCCGCCGCGCGCGTGAGGCTCTTCAGCCGGGTGACGGCCGCGAAGAGCTCGAGCTGCCTGAGGGTATAGCGGTGCATATCATCAGCCTAGCTTATGTATGGTGCGATGAAAACTGAATTGTGCTGATGTGTCGGCGCGCCTATCTTCGGTCCCTCGACAGGAGGAAACGCGATGGGTGCCCCCGAGCTGCAACAGATCCGCGACAGCCGCCGTTACCAGGCCGGTGTCCTCAAGTATGCGCAGATGGGCTACTGGCAGCCCGACTACGAGCCGAAGGCGACCGACGTGCTGGCGCTCTTCCGCGTGACGCCGCAGGAAGGCGTGGACCCGGTGGAAGCCGCGGCCGCGGTCGCGGGCGAATCGTCCACGGCCACCTGGACCGTCGTCTGGACCGACCGCCTCACCGCATGCGACTCGTACCGCGGCAAGGCCTATCGCGTGGAGCCCGTGCCCGGCACGCCCGGCCAGTATTTCTGCTGGATCGCCTACGACCTCGACCTCTTCGAGGAAGGCTCGATCGCCAACCTCGCCGCCTCGATCATCGGCAACGTCTTCAGCTTCAAGCCGATCAAGGCCGCGCGCCTCGAGGACATGCGCTTCCCGGTCGCGTATGTGAAGACCTTCAAGGGACCCCCGACGGGGATCGTGGTCGAGCGCGAGCGCCTCGACAAGTTCGGGCGCCCGCTGCTCGGCGCGACCACCAAGCCCAAGCTCGGGCTCTCCGGCAAGAACTATGGCCGCGTCGTCTACGAGGGCCTGCGCGGCGGGCTCGACTTCATGAAGGACGACGAGAACATCAACTCGCAGCCCTTCATGCACTGGCGCGACCGCTTCCTCTACTGCATGGAGGCCGTGAACCGCGCGCAGGCCGCGAGCGGGGAGGTGAAAGGGCATTACCTCAACATCACCGCCGGCACCATGGAGGCGATGTACGAGCGTGCCGAATTCGCCAGGGAATTGGGCTCGGTGATCGTGATGGTGGACCTGGTGATCGGCTGGACCGCGATCCAGTCGATCTCGAACTGGGCGCGCGCCAACGACATGATCCTGCACATGCACCGCGCGGGGCACGGGACGTACACGCGGCAGAAGTCCCACGGCGTGTCCTTCCGCGTGATCGCCAAGTGGTGCCGCCTCGCCGGCGTGGACCACCTGCATGCGGGCACGGCCGTCGGCAAGCTCGAGGGCGATCCGCCCACGGTCCAGGGCTACTACGACGTGTGCCGCGAAAGCGTCACGCCCGAGAACCTCCCGCGCGGCAACTACTTCGAGCAGGACTGGGCGGGGCTGCGCAAGGTGATGCCCGTGGCTTCCGGCGGCATCCACGCGGGACAGATGCACCAGCTGATCGGCCTCTTCGGCGAGGACGTCGTGCTGCAGTTCGGCGGCGGCACCATCGGCCACCCGATGGGCATCGAAGCGGGAGCCACGGCCAATCGCGTGGCGCTCGAGGCGACGATCCTCGCGCGCAACGAGGGACGCGACCTCGGCACCGAAGGTCCCGCGATCCTGGTCGAGGCCGCACGAACCTGCAAGCCCCTCGCCGCCGCGCTCGACGTCTGGAAGGACGTGACCTTCGACTACGCGAGCACCGACACGAGCGATTTCGTGCCGACGCTCACCCCCGCCTGATGTCATCCCGGCCGCGGCGCAGATAAGTCATCCCGGCCGCGGCTGTTGCCGCGATGGGCCGGGATCCAATCTCGAATCAGGAGCAACCCATGCGAATCACCCAGGGCGCCTTCTCCTTCCTCCCCGAGCTCACCGACGTCCAGGTCCGCGCGCAGGTCGATTACTGCCTGCAGCAGGGCTGGGCCGTTTCCGTGGAGCACACCGATGACATCCATCCGCGCAACACGTACTGGGAAATGTTCGGCATGCCGATGTTCGACCTCACCGACGCCGCCGGCGCCATGGTGGAGATCACGGCGTGCCGCGCGACCTTTCCCGGGCACTACATCCGCGTCAACGCCTTCGACGCGACGCGCGGCTGGGAGACGGTGCGCCTGTCGTTCATCGTGAACCGTCCCGCGAACGAGCCCGGCTTCCGCCTCGTCCGCACCGAGGGCCCCGGCCGCCTGCAACGCTATTCGATCGAGCGCCGCACGTGAACGCACGCGACGCCACCGCCACGGTCGCCCCTGTCGACGCGGCCGCGGAAATCCGCGCGCTGCTCGATGCGCTCGACCGCGAGCTGGTGGGCCTGGCGCCGGTGAAGCAGCGCATCGCCGAGGTCGCGGCACTCCTCGCCGTGGACCGCGCGCGCGCGTCGCTGGGCCTGCCCGGCACGCCGCCCGCGCTGCACATGTCCTTCACCGGCAATCCCGGCACCGGCAAGACCACCGTCGCGCTCAAGATGGCCGGCATCCTCCATCGCCTGGGATACGTGCGCAAGGGCCACCTGGTGGCGGTCACGCGCGACGACCTCGTCGGCCAGTACATCGGCCACACGGCGCCCAGGACGCGCGAGGTGCTGAAGCGTGCCATGGGCGGCGTGCTCTTCATCGACGAAGCCTATTACCTCTACCGGCCGGAGAACGAGCGCGACTACGGGCAGGAGGCGATCGAGATCCTGCTGCAGGTGATGGAGAACCAGCGCGACGACCTGGTGGTGATCCTCGCCGGCTACAAGGACCGCATGGCGCGGTTCTTCGAGTGCAATCCCGGCTTCTCGTCGCGCATCGCGCACCACGTGGACTTCCCCGACTACACGCGCGAGGAGCTGCTGCGCATCGCCCGGATCATGCTCGACCGCATGGGCTACGCCTTCGACGCCGCGGCGCGCGCGGCCTTCGAGCGCTACCTGGGCCTGCGCATGGCGCAGCCGCATTTCGCCAACGCCCGCAGCGTGCGCAACGCGCTCGACCGCATGCGCCTGCGCCACGCAAGCCGCGTCTTCGAGAACCTGGCGCAGGCCGACCGCGCCGCGCTCTCCACGCTCGCCGCGGACGACATCCTCGCCAGCCGCGTCTTCCAATCCCGCGAACCCTCGTAAGGAGAAGCCCATGCTCGACGCCCTGATCTTCGACGTGGACGGCACCGTCGCCGAGACCGAGGACCTGCATCGCCGCGCCTTCAACCTGGCGCTCGCGCGCCACGGCGTCGACATCGCCTGGGATCCGCGCGAGTACCGGCGGCTGCTGCAGGTGCACGGCGGCAAGGAGCGGCTGCAGCGCTCGTTGGCCGAGCACGAGACGCCCAGGTCGCGCGATGAGATCGCGGCGATCCACGCCACCAAGACCGCGCTCTACGAATCGATGCTCGCGGCGGAAGGTGCGCCGTGGCGTCCGGGGGTCGCGCGCCTGATGGGCGAAGCGCTGCGGCGCGGCCTGCGGCTGGCGATCGCCACCACCACCACGGCCGCGAACCTGGAGCCGCTCTTCGCGCCCGTGATCGGCCGCGACTGGCGGCTTTGCTTCAGCGCGGTGCTCGCGGGCGACGTGGTCGCGCACAAGAAGCCTGCACCCGACATCTATCGCGAATGCGTGCAGCGCCTCGGCACACGTCCGCAGGCCTGCATCGCGTTCGAGGATTCCGGCGCGGGTGTCACTTCCGCGCGCGAGGCGGGGTGCTATGTCGTCGCCACCCGCAGCGAATGGCTCGCCGGCGACTACCTCGGCGGCGCGCACCTGCAGGTCCCCCACCTGGGCGACCCGGGGCGGCTCTGGGACCAGGAGCATCCGTTCCTGCATCGCCGCTGGCTCTCCATCAAGGACCTCGCCGCGTGGCATGCCCGCCGCGAGCCCGATACGGGGCCGTCACGCGCACGCTCCGCGGCAAGGCTGCCGAGGATGCTGGGGACCCCGGCATGAGAACCGGCCGCAGGACGCTCACGCAGTTCCTGATCGACGAGCGGCGCCGCTTTCCGCAGGCGACCGGGGGGCTCAACAGCCTCCTGCTCGCGATCGCCGTCGCCTGCAAGGGCGTGGCGAGCGAGATCGCGCGCGGGGCGCTCGCGCAGCCGCCGGGCGAACGCGATACGCCCGGCGACATCGCCGAGGAAACGTTCCGCCGTTGCCTCGCGACCGGAGGGCATGCGGCGGCGCGTGCATCGCGCACGGTGCTCCACCCGTGCATGGACGATGATGCCGGCGACTGCGGTTACGTGGTGGCATTCGATGCGCTCGACGGCGCACCGAACGCGGACGTGAATGCGACCGTGGGCAGCCTCTTCTCGGTGCTGCGCATGCCGGAGGGCGTGACTGCAGCCAATGCGTCCGAAGCCTTCCTGCAGCCGGGCTCCCGGCTCGTGGCCGCGGGCTACGCCATCTACGGCCCGGCGACGATGCTCGTGCTCACCGTCGGCAACGGCACGCACGGCTTCACGCTCGAGCGCTCCATCGGCGAATTCCTGCTGACGCACCCGGGGCTCTGCATCCCGGCGACCACATCCGAGTTCGCGATCAACGCCTCCAACGGCCGCTTCTGGGAATCGCCCGTGCGCCGCTACGTGGACGAATGCCTCGAAGGCGCGAGCGGCCCGCGCGAGCGCGACTTCGGCATGCGCTGGATCGCGTCCCTCGTCGCGGAGACGCATCGCATCCTGCTGCGCGGCGGCGTGTTCCTCGATCCGCTGGAGCGCCATTGCGAGCGCCCCGTGGGGCTCGAGCTGGTCTTCGGCGCCGCCCCCATCGCCTTCCTCGTCGAGCAGGCGTGGGGCCGCGCCACCACCGGCCGCATGCGCGTGCTGGATGCCGTGCCGCATGCGCTGCACGACCGTGCGGGCCTCATCTTCGGCTCGCGCGAGGAAGTCGAGCGCATCGAGCGCTACCACGCCGAGGAAGCGGATACCGCGGGCCGGGACCTGCCGCTCTTCCAGTCCCGCGGCCTCTTCCGCCAACCGCTCGCCGCCTGAAGGAGCGCACATGTCCTCGAAGCATCCCATCATCGCCATCACCGGCTCGTCCGGCGCGGGCACGACTTCGGTCACGCACGTTTTCGAGAAGATCTTCCGCCGCGAGTCGGTGGACGCCGCGGTGATCGAGGGCGACAGCTTCCATCGCTACGACCGCGCCGAGATGCGCAGGATGATGGCGGCCCAGGAAAAGGGCAGCCACTTCAGCCATTTCGGTCCCGACACCAACCTCTTCGAGGAGCTGGCAACGCTGTTCCGCGAGTACTCGCAGAGCGGCTCGGGCAAGCGGCGCAAGTACCTGCACGACGATGCCGAGGCGCTGCCGTACAAGCAGGCGCCCGGCACGTTCACGCCGTGGGAGGACCTGCCCGCGGACAGCGATCTCCTCTTCTACGAGGGCCTGCACGGGGCGGTCATGACCGAGCAGGCGAACGTCGCGCAGTGGCCCGACCTGCTGATCGGTGTCGTGCCCGTGATCAACCTCGAGTGGATCCAGAAGCTGCACCGCGACAAGTCGTTGCGCGGCTACTCGACCGAGGCCGTGACGGACACGATCCTGCGCCGCATGGACGACTACGTGCACTACATCTGCCCGCAATTCACGCGCACGCACGTGAACTTCCAGCGCGTGCCGACCGTGGACACCTCGAACCCGTTCATCGCGCGCGAGATCCCCACGGCCGACGAGAGCTTCGTGGTGATCCGCTTCCAGGACCCGCGCGGCATCGACTTCCCGTACCTGCTCAACATGCTGCACGACTCGTTCATGTCGCGCCCGAACACCATCGTGGTGCCGGGCGGGAAGATGGACCTCGCGATGCAGCTCATCTTCACCCCGTTCGTCTGGAGGCTGGTGGAGCGGCGCCGCAAGGCGCTCGTCGCCATCGCCTGAGGAGACCCCGATGCAGCCCCTCGAAGCTCCCGCCCTGCTGGAGCGCGACCGCCTCTGCGCCAACGCGCTGCGCATGCTCGCGATCGACGCCGTCGAATGCGCGAAGTCCGGGCATCCCGGCATGCCGATGGGCATGGCCGAGATCGCCGTGGCGCTGTGGACGCGCCATCTCAAGCACAACCCGCACGATCCCGCGTGGCCGGACCGCGACCGCTTCGTGCTCTCCAACGGGCACGGCTCGATGCTGCTCTACGCGCTGCTGCACCTGTCCGGCTACGACCTGCCGATCGAGGAGCTGAGGCGTTTTCGCCAGCTCGGCTCGCACACACCCGGTCATCCGGAAGTGGGACACACGCCCGGTGTCGAGACCACGACCGGCCCGCTCGGCCAGGGACTTGCGAACGCCGTCGGCATGGCGCTCGCGGAGCGCGTGCTCGGGCAGCGTTTCAATCGCCCCGGCTTCGATGTCGTCGACCATCGCACCTATGTATTCGTGGGCGACGGCTGCCTCATGGAAGGCCTCTCGCACGAGGTTTGCTCGCTCGCGGGGACGCTCAAGCTCTCGAAGCTCACGGCCCTCTACGACAGCAACGGCATCTCCATCGACGGGCGCGTGGACGGCTGGTTCACCGACGACACCCCGGCACGCTTCCGCGCATACGGCTGGAACGTGATCGAGGTCGACGGCCACGACGTCAAGGCCATCGACGCGGCGCTGCACGCCATTCGCGCGGGGAAAGTGTCCTCGCCCGATTCACCCACGCTCGTCGCCTGCCGGACCGTGATCGGGCGCGGCAGCCCGGCAAAGGCGGGCACGGCGGACGTCCATGGCGCGCCGCTCGGCGCGGCCGAAGCGGCAGCCACCCGCGCGGCCCTCGGATGGACCCACGCGCCGTTCGAGGTGCCCGATGCGGTCCGGCAGGCGTTCGACGCCACCCGCCGTGGCGGCGAGGCGCAGACCGCATGGAAAGACCGCTTCGAAGGCTATCGCCGCGCGCATCCGCAGCTCGCCGCGGAATTCGCACGCACCACCGCGGGCGAGCTGCCGCCGGCGTTCCATGCCGCTTTCGATGCGCACCTCGCCGAGACGCGAGCGAGCCGAGAGAGCCTCGCCACGCGCCAGGCCTCCCAACAGGCGATCGCGGCACTCGCCCCGGCGCTGCCGGAGCTCTTCGGCGGCTCGGCCGACCTCACGCATTCCAATCTCACGGCATGGCCCGGCGCGCGCCCGCTGAAGGACGACGCGGGCGGCAACTACTTTTCGTACGGCGTGCGCGAGTTCGGCATGGCCGCGATCATGAACGGCGTCGCGCTGCACGGCGGGCTGATCCCCTTCGGCGGCACGTTCCTGGTGTTCTCCGATTACGCGCGCAACGCGATCCGCATGGCCGCCCTCATGCGGCAGCGCGTGATCCACGTGCTCACCCACGACTCCATCGCGCTGGGCGAGGACGGTCCCACGCACCAGCCGATCGAGCACGTCGCCTCGCTGCGCCTGATCCCGAACCTCGATGTCTGGCGGCCGTGCGACGCGCAGGAGACCGCCGTCGCATGGCGCGAGGCGATCCTGCGGCGCACCGGCCCCAGCGCGCTGGTGCTCTCGCGCCAGGCATTGCCCGCGATGGCACGCGATGCCGCCACCACTGCGGCCATCGCGCTCGGCGGCTACGTGCTCCACCGTGAAGCCGGGCCGCTCGCGCTCGTGATCGTCGCGACCGGTTCCGAAGTGGCCCTCGCCACGGGTGCGGCTGAGGTGTTGGGCAAGGATGGCTTCGGCGTGCGCGTGGTGTCGATGCCGTGCGCCGAGCGCTTCGCGGCCCAGCCCAATGCCTACCGGGAAACGGTGATTCCGCACGCGACCCTCACGCTGGGTGTGGAGGCCGGGCATCCCGCGGGCCTGGCTTCGGTGCTCGGGCCGGGTGCCGCGACGCTCGGCATCGCGAGCTTCGGCGCCTCGGCGCCGGGCAGCAAGCTCCTCGCCCACTTCGGCTTCACCGTCGACAACGTCGTGGCACTCGCACGCCAATTGCTGCACTGACCGGGAGACTTCGATGCCGCTCGTTTCGCTTCGCCAGGTGCTGGACCACGCCGCCGAGCGCGGCTATGGCGTGCCCGCCTTCAACGTGAACAACCTCGAGCAGTTCCAGGCCATCCTCGAGGCCGCCGAGGAAACGCAAAGCCCGGTGATCCTGCAGGCCTCGGCCGGCGCGCGCAAGTACGCGGGCGAGCCCTTCCTGCGCCGCATGGCCGAGGCGGCGCTCGAGACCTGGCCCAAGCTGCCCATCGTGCTGCACCAGGACCATGGCGCGAGCCCCGCGGTGTGTGCCGCCTCGATCGCCTCGGGCTTCTCGAGCGTGATGATGGACGGCTCGCTCGAGGAAGACATGAAGACGCCGTCCACGTGGGAATACAACGTGCGCGTCACGCGCGAAGTGGTGGCCCTGGCGCACCGCGTCGGCGTCTCCGTCGAGGGCGAGCTCGGCTGCCTGGGCTCGCTCGAATCGGGACAGGCGGGCGAGGAGGATGGCTCGGGCGCCGCGGGCACGCTATCGCACGCGCAGCTCCTCACCGATCCTGCCGAAGCCGAGGCATTCGTGCGCGCGACGCGCGTGGATGCGCTCGCGATCGCCATCGGCACCTCGCACGGCGCCTACAAGTTCTCGCGCAAGCCCACCGGCGACATCCTCGCGATCGACCGCATCCGCGAGATCCATGCGCGCATTCCCGGCACGCACCTGGTGATGCACGGCTCGTCCTCGGTGCCGCAGTACTGGCTGGACGTGATCCGCGAGAACGGCGGAAGCATCCGCGAGACCTACGGCGTCCCGGTCGAGGAGATCCGCGAAGGCATCCGCCACGGCGTGCGCAAGGTGAACATCGATACCGATATCCGCCTTGCGATGACGGGGGCCATGCGCCGCGCGATGGCGACCCACCCCGAAGAGTTCGATCCGCGCGCCTTCCTCAAGGAAGCGAAGAAGGCGGCGCGCGAGCTCTGCCGCGACCGCTTCATCGAGTTCGGCTGCGCGGGCGAGGCACCGCGCCTCAAGCCCGTGGCCCTTTCGGCGATGGCCGTGCGTTATTCGCGTCCCTTGGCGTCGGTCGCGGAAGCCGAGGCCTGAGTCCATGCGCCGAGCGAGCGCGGCATCAGCAGGAATGCGCGGGAATCTCCCTGCGCGTTCATCGCGGTGCCCACGATCCAGCCATGGTCGTTGAGGCCGGTGGGCTCGAGATGATGCCAACCCTTCGCGCGCACGCTCGGCAGCAGGTCGAGCGCGGTCACCTGTCCGTCGGCCACGAGGAAGCCGTAGCGCCCCTCGCCGCTGCCCACGATCTGCACGCGGTTGTTGATCGCGACGGCTTCGGAAAACGCATCGCCGGGCAGCGCGCGCATGGTGCCGTCATACAAGAACGGGCTCGGCTGGCCCTGCGCATTGGCGGAGAACCCCACCACCTGGCCGCGGTCGTTGATGCCCTTGGCCACGCTGTTGTTGCCGCCGAGGCTGCCCAGGTCGCGCAGCGCGCCGCCGGTAAAGAGGAAGGCGTGGCCGTTGGAGCTGCCCACGACCTCGCCCTTCGCATTGATGCCCGTCGCGGCCGTGCTGGACGAGGGGCCGCTGTCGTTGCCGAGCGCGCCCACGTCCTGCAGCACGCCGTCGCGATAGACGAAGCCGCGCGTGCGGCCGGTATCCGAATAGCTGCCCGCGACCACGCCGTCGTCGTTGATGCCGGCGACGTTCCCGTGGACGCCAAGGCGCGTGACGGACTTGCCGTTCCAGACGACCAGCTCGCCCGTGGCCGCGCGGCCCGCGACCAGTCCTTTTTCGTTCACGGCAAGCGCACAACTGTTGCCGTCCGGCGAATCGGTCGCGGTCCCCAGGTCCTGCATCCGGCCGTCGCGCCACACGAAGGCGTGGACGCCACTGGGATTCACGTCCGAGCACCCGACCACGACGCCCGAATCGTTGACCGCCGATCCGTAGCTTCCCGGCCCGCCGAGCGTCCCCAGGTCCACGAGCACCCATCCGGAAACGGCGGCCTTCGGGGCGCCAACGGCGGCGGTCGCCGCGATGCATGCACAAGCCGCGGCCAGACGGGCCGCGTGAATCGCTTTTTTCAAGTCCTGCTCCCCTGTTGCGAAAGTACAGCCTTGTTTCTACGGGTGATCCGTTACGCCCCGTGCGGGCGGGCGGACACGCCGATCGGACTACGGCCCTTCGCATTCCGCGAAGGCCTGCTCGCCGAAATACCGATTCCGCGCGCCGGCCCTCGCGTGGTGTGATCGGCACAAATGCGGACAACTGGAGAAAACCACATGGCAACGCACAAGATCCTCGTCTTCGGCGCCTCGTATGGCTCGCTGCTGGGCACCAAGCTCGCGCTCGCCGGCCATTCGGCGACGCTCGTGTGCCGCGCGCGCACGGCGGACCTCATCAACGAGCGCGGCACCACCGTCCGCATGCCGGTGAAGGGCCGCGAAGGCCTCGTCGCCGTCGAATCGAAGCGCCTCGCCGGCCGTGTCGATGCCACCACGCCGGATGCCGCGCAACCTGCCGACTACGACCTGATCGTGCTGGCCATGCAGGAGCCGCAATACCGCCTGCCCGGCGTGCGCGAGCTGGTGCAGAAGGCCGCCCGCTCGGGCGTGCCGTGCCTGTCGCTCATGAACATGCCGCCGCTGCCCTACCTGCAGCGCATCGAGGGCATCTCCGCGATCGACTGCCTCGAGAGCTACACCGACGCGTCGGTGTGGGATGGCTTCGATCCTTCGCTCATCACGCTCTGCAGTCCCGATGCGCAGGCGTTCCGCCCGCCCGAGGAAGACGGCAACGTGCTGCAGGTGCGCCTGCCCACGAACTTCAAGGCCGCCCGCTTCGCCGGCGAGCGCCACAACCGCATGCTGCGCGAGATCGCCGACGGCATCGAGGCCGCCCGCTACGAAGTGGACGGCGAGTCGATCGACCTGCCGGTGAAGCTCAAGGTGCACGAGTCGCTCTTCGTGCCGCTCGCCAAGTGGGCGATGCTGCTGGCCGGCAACTACCGCTGCCTGCAGGACGGCGGCATCCGCTCGATCAAGGATGCGGTCCATGGCGACCTCGAGCAGTCCCGGTCGGTGTACGAATGGGTGTGGGAGCTGTGCCTGCACCTGGGCGCCGATCCTTCCGACCTCGTGCCGTTCGAGAAGTACGCCGCCGCGGCGCAGTCGCTCGCGAGCCCGTCCTCCGCCGCGCGCGCGCTGCAGGCCGGCGCCCCGCACATCGAGCGCGTCGACCGCCTCGTGCAGTCGATCGCCGCCCGCAAGGGGTTGGCGCATCCCGCGGTCGACGAGACCGTCGCGTGCGTGGATGACTGGCTGGTGCGCAATCGACTCAAGGGGTGATTGTTCGTGATTGGGCGACGGGGGAGACGCCCCCCTCGCCCATCCCCGGGGAAATGCAAACGTGAGTCCTCGGGTGCCAATCCTGCGTGCGTACGGCCGACTCCTCTCGAGCGTTCGTGGTTGATGCTGTTGCCGCGGGTCGGCCTATCACGCACGGACCCTTCGGCCT
>Ga0068851_10001126_pt1 | contig 11586 bp, 8 predicted proteins | sample KBSCornC12_FD_66588 | JGI IMG/M metagenome (GOLD analysis project Ga0068851, IMG submission 66588) | Corn rhizosphere microbial communities from Kellogg Biological Station, Michigan, USA - KBS Corn C1-2 | ecosystem: Host-associated > Plants > Roots > Rhizosphere > Soil ...
GACAAAGAAAGGCCCTTCGGGATTCCGAAGGGCCTCGATTGCCAGAGTACCACAAACCGTTACGGCTTGTCTGGAGTCTTGGGTTTCTCGGTCTCGCCTTCCTTCTTGAGCTTGGGCGGCTCTTGAGTCGTCTTTTGCTCGCCGTCGGGTGTCGCGGTAGTCGAGTCGTCCGGAGTTGGCTGCCGGCGCTTCAGAGTCGGCCGTCCTGGTGCATCACCGTCTTCACTGCCCTGGATTGCTCCAGCAGTAGAGGCGCGCGCGTTTGAAAGTCGCAACAGGCGGCCCTTGACTCGCTGAAACTCGGAACTGCTGATTACATACTCTTCGTTCTCAGGGAACCTCGCAGCCAAAGCAAGCGCCGAAGCTCTGCGATCGGGCGGCGCCGGGTGCGTCGAAAAAGCGCGAGCGATAAATCCGGGCTTCTTCTTGTTCTTCGCTTCCAACTTCTCAAACATCGTGGCCATTGCGCCCGGGTCGTAACCAGCGGCGTACATGTATTGAACGCCGAGCTTGTCCGCTTCCTCTTCCGCGCTGCGGCTGAACTTCATGAAGATTCCGAGTAGTCCGATTCCGGCAGTGTTCTGATAAATCATTCCCGGAATGCCGCCGAGGAAAATCGAACCGGCGAGGGCCGCGTACTCTAGCAAGCTTCCCTTGGTCTGATTCTCCACCGCGTGCCGTGCCGCGACGTGCGCGATTTCGTGAGCCATCACGCCGGCCAGTTCAGCTTCGTTATCGGCGGCGAGGATGAGTCCTTTGTTTACGTAAAAGAAACCGCCCGGCAACGCGAACGCGTTTACTTCATCCGAATCGATGACTTTGATTGTGAACGGGACTTTCGCGTCGGAGTGCAGAACGATGTTCTGACCGACACGGTTGACGTACTCTGTGATAACCGGGTCGTCAACAAACTTGGCCTGGCGGTCAACTTCGGTTGCGAGTTCGCGTCCGAGTCGTACTTCCTTCTCCGTCGACCCGCTCATCTTCGCGATGATTCCCGAATTAATATTTCGTTTGCCAATCATTGCCGGGTCTTCGTTGGTCGCGAGCGGCTTGTTTGACTTAACGACGGCGGGCTCAGTCTTTTTCTGTTCCGCTGCTTTCGGGTCGGGCTTTGCCTGTGTTTGAGTTTGGCTGGTATTTGGAGCTTGCTCGGCCGGTTTCGCCGCTGGCGCCTGGCCAAGTGCAGCCACTGAGCTTACTAATAATGACGCGGTTAAAACGAGAGCACTCGTGGCGCGGGAGAAATTCTTCATTTCAAAACCTCCAAAATTTTCGGCCGACCTGAGGGAAGGGGTAGACGCACGCTTTTAGCTAAATCCTGGCGCGCAGTCTATGATGCTCGGGTTTGGCAGCTTGGTTGTGCGCCGTTGCTAGCGTTTGCTTGTTAAATATACTCATGCCCGACGCGAAAAGGAAGCAAAAGCCGCCAGTCTCGATCATCGGCACCGGTCGACTCGGAACCACGTTGGCTCTTGCGCTGGCGGATAAGAGTTATCCCATTCGGTCGATGGTTGCTCGCCGCGTCGCGAGCGCACGAAAAGCAGCAAAACTCTTAGATCCTTCAGACGATGCCGTTCAGGTATTGCCGGCGAAAAACTTGGGTTCGCTGCTGCATGCCGACCTGTTTTTGATCACCACGCCCGACGATCAGATTGCCCACGTCGCTTCGGAACTGGCAAGACTCCAGACACCTTGGCGAGCGACGGCTCTGCACACCAGTGGGGCGCTGTCGGCCGAAGTGCTCGCGCCGCTCCGCAAGCGCGGATGGAGCACCGGTTCGATTCATCCACTGATTTCCGCCACCAGCAGCACGACTGTGCTCGACGGCGCGTTCTGGAGTGTCGAGGGCGACAAGACTGCGTTGCGAGTGGCGAAAACAATCGTTCGAGACCTCGGCGGAAAGAGCTTTTCGATCCGTTCTGAAGATAAACCGCTTTACCACGCGGCCGCGGTGATGTCGGCAGGGAACGTGGTGGCACTGTTTGATGTAGCGCTCGAAATGCTGGTTCAGTGTGGACTGACCCGAACGACCGCCCGCACCGTCCTGCTGCCTTTGCTCGCCAGCACCGTACACAATCTCGAAACCAAAGATCCTGCTGACGCTTTAACCGGCACATTTGCGCGCGGCGACCTCGAGACAGTGAAACGTCATCTCAAGGCGCTCAAAATCAACACAGATGCGCTCGAGCTCTATCGCTTACTCGGCAAACGATCTTTGAAGCTGACGAAAGGCCATCCACAGATTACGCAGATGCTCGATTCAGTGTAATCTGTGGATAAGCTCATGCAACCGACTCCAACCGCGAGCTACAGTTTGACCTTGCGCATCCGGCTGTCTTCACGCGCCGGTTCGCTTGGTGAACTGACGATGGCAATTGGACGCGCAGGCGGCGACATCGGCGCGATCGACATCGTCACCGTCGGTAACGACTACATCATTCGCGACATAACCGTCAGCTCAGTCTCCAGTAAACACGGCGAACAGATCGTCGAGGCCGTCAAAGACGTCGACGGCGTCGAGTTGCTTCACGTTTCCGATCCGACGTTCCTCATGCATCTTGGCGGCAAGATCGAAATCGTTTCAAAAGTGCCGCTGAAGACGCGCGCCGATCTCTCGATGGCCTACACGCCGGGCGTTGCTCGAATCTGCGACGCCATTCAACGAGAGCCCGACAAAGCTTTCACGCTGACGATCAAGAAGAACATGGTCGCCGTTGTAACCGACGGCACAGCCGTGCTTGGACTGGGCGACATTGGACCAGCAGCTGCGTTGCCGGTGATGGAAGGGAAGGCGATGTTGTTCAAGGAGTTCGCTGGCGTCGATGCTTTCCCGATCTGTCTGAACACAAAAGATCCGGACGAGATCGTGCGAACGGTGAAAGCGATCGCGCCGGCTTTCGGTGGCATCAACCTCGAAGACATCTCCGCTCCACGTTGCTTCCAGATTGAAGAACGACTGAAGGAAGAACTCGACATCCCGGTGTTCCACGACGATCAGCATGGCACTGCCGTCGTCGTACTCGCGGCACTCATCAACGCGCTGAAGTTAGTCAAGAAGCCGATCAGCGAGATCAAGGTGGTTGTGAACGGAGTCGGAGCGGCGGGCGTGGCTTGTTCGAAGATCATCATGGCCGCGGGTGTGCGCAACATCATCGGCTGCGATCAAATCGGTGCGATCTATCGCGGTCGACAGGAGAATATGAACTGGGTGAAAGACTGGTACGCACAAAACACAAACCCGAACGACGAGAAGGGAACGGTTCACGACGTTATCAAGGGTGCGGATATGTTTCTGGGATTGTCGGTGCCCGGTGTGATCAACGAAGACGATGTGAAGAGCATGGCTGAGAAGCCGATTGTATTTGCGATGGCGAATCCAACTCCGGAGATCATGCCCGAGGATGCAGCGCCGTACGTGGCTGTGATGGCGACCGGCAGGTCCGACTATTCCAATCAGATCAACAACGTGCTCTGCTTCCCTGGAATCTTTCGCGGCGCACTCGCGTGCAGGGCACTGCGGATAAACGAGGAGATGAAACTCGCCGCCGCGAATGCGATCGCGGGCATCATCTCGGATGCGGAACTGCATCCCGAATACATCGTTCCATCAGTATTCGACAAGCGAGTCGCGGAAGCCGTCGCACGTGAAGTCGAAGCCGCCGCCCACAGCACGGGCGTCGCCCGCCGCTAAGAATAGTTCACAAAAAGCACAAAAAGAGCCACAAAAGGCACACAAGGATTATTCAAACCCGGAACTGGATTAATTCAAACCCGGAACTGGATTAATTGAAACCGGTACTGGAGATTAATCAAATCGGTACTGGAGATTAATTCGAAACCGGTAATGGCTAATTTTCTTTTTTGTGACTTTTGTGCCTTTTTGTGGCTAACTCTTTCGCGATGAGTGGCACGATCTCTCGGGGAACGTCGATCGCGGCTTTTATGTGGCGTGCGTGCGTGAAGTGACCGGCGACGTAGACTCCGGGCACGTTCGTCTCATACGTCTCGGGATTGTAGACCGGCGCCTGCGTGAGTTTTCCCGGTTCTGTTTGCACACCGAGCTTTTTCAACAACGTCAGATCGGCGTCGCTGCCGACGAGCACGAATACGACGTCGTTCTTCAGCGTTAGCGACTCACCCGTTTCAGTGGTCAGCGTCACTTCCGTTTCACTGATCTCGTCGACGTGTTTGTAGAGCACCACCTCGAGACGCCCGGCTTCGATCTCGGCTTCGAGTGGAGTTCGCACCCAGTGTTTCATCGCGCCCGCTTTCGGATCGCGGTTCTCCCAGTCTTCGCGCCAGATTGCCAACGTTGTGCGAGCACCTTCTTCAGAAAGAAACAACGCCGCCTCGGCGGCGCTGTTGCCGCCGCCAACAACAAGTGCCTCTTTGCGAACGTAAGCGTAAGGTTCGACGAACAGATGATGGACCTTCGGCAACTCTTCACCACGCACGTTCAGTCGCCGAGGTATTTCCATCGCGCCGATTGCAAACAACACACGCGCCGCCCGGTATTCGGCGCGATCGGTTCTGACAACGAAACCATCTTCAATGTTTCCGGTTACTCCGCGAACTTCCTCGCCGGTGTTGATTCGCAGATCGAGACTGAGGACGAAGTGAATGTAGTGTGACAGCAACTCCTCGCGTGTCGGCTTTTCACGGACGGGCTTCAGCGTGCCCGCATGCATCTCCACTTCATTCGGCGTCGAGAACATCGTGCGCCCGACTGGATACTGCCGGATCGTGTTCGCGATCGTGCCTTTCTCGATCACGAGATAGTCCAGACCCTCGCGCGCCGCCGCCTCAGCAGCAGATAAACCGGCTGGACCGGCGCCGATGATGATCAGATCGAGCAACGCTTAAAACATAACCTCCCCACTGGCGACCAGCACCGATGGTCCACCAACCTTCACTTCTTCAACGCGCCCCTTCTCACCTTTCACGTCGAGGTTGATTCGGCTTGGGCGGTGAATGAAGTCGCCCTGTTCAATGACAAATCTATACCTGCCGTCTTCCGGTTCCAAAGTCAACCCGCCGTGATAGACGAGGTATCCGCCCAGTGCTCCGCAGGCACTGCCTGTCGCCGGATCTTCGGGAATGTTGTCGGCGGGCGCAAAGAAGCGTGCATGCGCCCGTGAAGCGCCGATCGGATGTCCAGCGAACGGTCTCGCGAGCAGGCGTGAAGATACGCAGGCGACGCAACACTCTGTCGTCTCCGCCATCAGGCTGGAGCACGAAAACTGTCTCGGACAGGTTCATCTCACGCGCGATCTGCATCATGCGTTCGTCGCTGATACCTCATCACATTCTTCTCTCGAAAAAGCCTCACTGATCTTGGATGAGGTCAGTACCGTAACGCGGTAGCGTCGGGTCGACGTGGAGCATCCATATTCTACGACTATCTTGATGATGAGGCCGACCCGACGCTACCGCGTTACGGTACTGACCTCGTCCAAGTGTCGTCTGACACACGAGTGATCTTAATTTTCACGTTGAAGAACGAATGCAAATCACATATTGTTGTGCGCCAAGGTCAGTCCTCGCTTGCTTCACAAATTTATATTTATGTTCCGCAGGAAAGTCGCACGTGTTTTTGGTCTCATCTGCTGCATTCTCCTTGGTGCGGCGGCGGTGCAGGCACAGTTGCTCCAGGGGTCGGTGCGCGTTCAGGCGCAAGCGGTGAATGTTTCGGGCGCACTGGTGTGGCAAGTGAACATGCAGTTTTCTCCAACCGACGTCGTCATAGACGAAGCGACGCTCCCACCGCAACTCAAAACCGCGTGCCCACAAATCTCTAACACGATCCGAACACAAATCCTGAGCGAACTCACGACCATGGGCCGCTCGAGCTTCTTCATCGATTCGTTCGGCAGCAACTATTCACTCCCCGACGCTCTTCAGCCCCAGGCGTTCTTCAGCGCTCTGGGCAGCCGGCTCAATCGCTCAAACAGCACCGATCGACCGCTTCAATTCAACCAAACCCCACCAATTGGATTCACTGCCCCCACGCGCGTTGGTGAAACATTCGCCGAACACAACTGGACGAATTGGCAGTTTGAATTCGACGTGATGGTGCTGGCCGTCACCAGCTACGAACTCTTTTTGCGTACGAAAGACGCCGCACAGATGCAGCAGAACGGCGACACTCCCGTTCAGGTCGCGAAATCCATGCGCGAGATCGGAGACGACATCGGCGTCAACTCCCTCTCCGAAGATGAAAAAGCCATTCCCGTAACACTCTTGTACTCACCGGACGATCTGCAAGCCGCAAACGGCGCGCAACGAACTGACGCGCAAGTCGTGCATGCGCTCGAACAAGCCGCTTACAAAGCATTCCTCGAACTCAGAGCAGCGAAGCTGCAAAAGTGCACGTTGCGTAACCGCGACGTCGGCGACGGGATCTATAACGCAATCGCGAATATTCTCCCAGGATCGAGCGCCAACTCATCTCTGAGCGAGGACAACAAGGAGCAGTTTGGCGTCTCGGGTCTAAGCCTGATTGACGACGTTCAAATCAAGGTCACTCCGGCAGCGGACGCCACCAACAATCAAACGCCAAACGACCGCGATAAAGAGATCGCAGACTTGCTGAACAAAACGTACAAGCCACGTTTGCTCGCGCAGCCCGGACAAATCCCGACGAAAGACATTCTCGACAAAGACACGCGCCTACTCTATCTCGTACGCAACGTCAGCGCGGTGCCGAAATACACGTTCGAGGACGGCGTTTTAACTTACGAAGTCGAACGTCGACGTGAGATCGTCAACCTCACACTGACGGGCACTGGTTCGTATTCACCTGAATACGCGCTCAACGGTTCGATCGCCGTCACCGGCGACAATCTCTTGCATCGCAATGAATCGCTATCGTTGTCTCTCACAGGCGGCAACGCCCTACAGCAGGGCAAGTTCAGTTTTTCAATTCCGCGTGAGACGCCGAAAGAAAGACGACGAGTGCCGATCATCTTCGCCGGATTCGGTTTGAATGCGAGCTATCTTTACGACTCGGACCAGCGTCTCGGCAATCCGCCTCTGACTCAACTCTCGAATCGTGAATCGCAGATTTCGGCCAAGCTCTCGTTTGAATACGACTCATTCACAGATCGCGACTTCATCGAGCAGGCCGAAGGAATAAACGAAAAACGAAAACGCTTGCACCACCTTGTGACGACGGATCTCGGATTCGATCTGCAAAACTCAAATCTGAAATCAAACGGCGAGATCCCACTCATTCCGCCACTCGACGGACGAGTCGCATATCCATCGCTGAATGTTCGTTACCTTGCTGCGTACGACATGCGTCGAGCAGGCAAGCGATCGGGCATCGGCGAGATCGATTTTCTCCTGACCGGCAACGGCCAAAAAGGTTTGACTACCTTCGGAGCCGACTTTGATTACCGCCAATACGAGCTCTCCGGCGGCGCGCAAATATTCTTCGGCTTCACTTCGACGACGAACCTGTTTCTGCGTTACCAGCGAGGCGTTGGCGCGTCAAGCAGCGGAACGCCGCTGTTTAAGCAGCTTCGTCTCGGCGGCTCTCTCAACGTCAGAGGATTGGAAGAAGGCGAGTTTATCGGCAACAGCTACGCATACGACCGCACGGAATTGGGCGTCGCGCTGCTCCCGTTGCTGCGCACAGTCAGAGGACTGTTTCCCGGCAGTAAAAAATCCGAAACTTCCGGTGGTGCTGCACCAAACATCGGCGGCATCGATCTGGCAAACACGTACGTGAAGGTTTACTACGATCGAGGTCGCATCTTCGACACGAACTCACTCGGAAAAATTCTTAATCCCGCACACGGAGTGAAAGGTTACGGCATAGCCGCCGAGCTGCGCGGCATCGCATTCATCATGAACAAGCGTGCAAACCTAACGATCGGTTATGCGCGGTCACCTGATTCGCTGCTGCATCGACGCGGCGTGATCGTCACCGGGCTCTCACTCGATTTCTAGAAGGAGAACATCATGGCAGGCTTGAGTTTGAACTTTCAGGGCGAAACCAGAATTTTTGGACCAGACGGTAACGTGTCTGTGATGAGCGGCGGCTCGCCAGTGCCGAAGGGAAAGTGGAGAACGCAACCGCTCACCGGCGAACCCAAGGACAACCAGATTCGCTACGACATAAATGGCCAGGCGCAACCGCCCGTGCCCGTAAAATATAGCTTCAACGCGCAAAACCAGCTTCAGGCGATCATCCCTGCTGCCGCAAATGGCGGCGCCGATTCTCAGCCGTTTGCGTTTATGGGATCGATTCAGATCGACGACGCTCACGACCTTGTTTACCAACTCATCAGCGACACCGGTACTGCACTGCAACGCAACATCACACTCTTCGGAGATCTGCGTTTCGATCAGAAGACGCACAACCTCGTCATCGATCTTGCCGGTGGTGGTAGCGCCGAGGTGAAAGGCGATAGTGGAGTCTCGAGTCTCGAAGCGCTGAAGCACGACATCTCGCCGTTTCAAGCAAACGACTTGCTGCGCTTCAAGGCCAGCACCACAAACGTACTCAGCAATGGACAAACGAAGAAGATCGCCGCCGACACGAAATTCGTCGGCAACTGGGATCTCAAAGGCAACCAGTTAGTGTTCGTGTCGCAGGTGAAGGGCGACATCACCAAACCCGCGATTAGTCTCGGATTCGCGGGGAAATTCAAAGCCATCAGCGCCGGCCTCGCTTACTTCTCAGACGAACAGGGAACTCAACTGGCATTCACGATCAATGGCCGGCACCAGTGGAACAGTGGCAGCGCAAACTGGGACGTGTTCCTCGGCTATGCGAAGAAACAATTCACGGCGAAGGTGACTGGCAATCTTCAGATCAACAAGCAATTCGACGGCAGCCGCGATCTGATCCTCTCGGCGGACTGGTCCATCGAGGCCAATGGTGCGACCACAAATATGAAGATGGAACTCGCCGCTACGTATAAGTGGTCCACCCAGAACATGCTGACGGTCCAGGCGAATTTCGCGAAGGACGGACAGACTTTCTCGTACGATCTCAAAGTCGAGGGTAAGTTTGTGTTTAAGTCGGGCGTGCTTACATTCCAGGTTCGGTACAGCAATCAGGATCCCAACAACAACTTTTCATTTCAGATCGCGTTCCAGGCGAATCCGACGAACTTGATCAAGGCGCTATCGATCGTGCTCAATGTCACTGAAAACAGTGTGGACATCAATTTCCAATTCGAGATGAGAATGACCTGGGTCGACGGTAAGCTGCAAAAAGGTGATGCAAAGCCAATCGCTGCTTAGCTGAGTACACAAGGAGCACAAAGAAGAGCACAAAAGATGAAAGTTACGGAAAATCTGAGGGGACTGCTCCTGCCTACACCGACGCCGTTTGGTCGCAGTGGGGAGATCGACTTTCCAGCGCTGCAGGCAAACATCGACAAGTGGAGCAGCGCGGGTGTTTCCGGGTTTGTGCTGCTTGGGTCTACGGGCGAGAGAGTTCATCTCGACGATCGCGAATACCTGCAAACGATCGAGACCGCGCGTGCGGCCGTGCCGACGGATCTAGCATTCATTGCCGGCGCGGGACAGCAGAGTGTTATCGGCACGATCAGTGAAGTAAAAAGAGCCGCTCGAGCCGGGGCCGAGGCGGTGCTGGTTATCACTCCTTATTTCTATCGCTCCGCGATCACGCAGGAAACACTCGTCAGCTTCTACACAGCCGTTGCCGATGAAGCGCCGGTTCCCGTGCTGCTCTACAGTATGCCGCCACTCACCGGCATCAAGATCGAACCCGACACTGTTGCGCGTTTGAGCGAACACGCGAACATCATCGGCGCGAAAGACAGCTCGAACGACGTCGAGAGTTTCCGTAGAACAGTCAATCTTTGTCCGGCTGACTTCGCTGTTCTAACCGGAAATGGAACGGTTTTGCTCGACGCTTTGCGTGCCGGAGCGACGGGCGCGATCCTCGCCGTCGGATGTGCAGTGCCGGAGGTTTGCGCGGAGATCATTCGTACTTTCAACGCCGGGGAAGACAAACACGCCGCCGCGCTTCAGTCGAAACTGACACCCCTCGCCGCCGCTGTGACGACGAGGTTTGGAATCGGCGGGTTGAAAGCAGCCCTCGACCTGGCGGGTTATCAGGGTGGTGCGGTACGCGCACCGCTGCGGGCGCCCGATGAGTCTGCGCGCGCTGAGATCGCAACCCTGCTGGACAGGATTACATGATTTACAGGATGATGGTGCGTCAGGAGCCCGAAGTATCTTGAGTACCGTCGAAGCCGCTTGTTATAGCACCCCCGAAGAATCTGGCCTGCGTGTCGAGACCATTCCGTTCGAACAAATTCCACATCAGTCGCGCCTCTTCCGTGAGTATTTGAAAGACCCGGTCGCGCTGCGAAAGTTTTACCCGTCAGCCGTCCGCTTTCATCACGAGTTGGCGCAACGTGTGCCCGAAGTGCTTTCCGCATACCAGGTCGACAGGCAAAGGGTCTGTGATGCTCTGGCCGCGATGAATGAACGCTGGGGTGCGGGAGATGCAACGCGCGACAACCTTCGTCTGCTGCGCGACTCAGACTGCATCGCGGTGGTTTCGGGTCAACAAGCCGGCTTATTCACTGGCCCGCTGTACACCGTCTACAAAGCAATCTCCGCGGTGAAACTCGCCGGATGTTTGCGGCAGCGCGACACCAAGGCGGTACCGGTTTTCTGGATCGCCGCTGAAGATCACGACTTTGCGGAAGTCGCGAAAGCGGAACTGATCGGTCGCGACTGCCAGCTCAAGAGTGTCGACGCTCCGACGGACATGCATCGCGAGGGGCACCCGGTGGGCCACGTGGTGTTGGACCACTCGATCAATATGGTGATTGATCAGCTCTTCGAGTTGTTGCCGAATTCGGAGTTCGCAGCCGACATGAAGGCGTTAGTGAAAAATGCCTGGCAGCCAGGGCGCGGGTTCGTCGACAGCTTTGCGACGATGATGACGGCGTTGCTTGGTCGTCATGGCCTCATTCTCCTCGACCCACTCGATCCGGAATTAAAAAGAATCGCCGCACCGCTTTATTCTGGTGCTGCGCGCCGCGCGCCGGAGATTGCGACCGCACTCGAACAGCGAAGCGCGGAGTTGGAGCGCGATGGATATCACGCGCAGGTGCTCGCGTCGGCGAATTCGTTCCCGCTGTTCCTGCATGACGAGCAAGGCGCGCGGCACGCCGTGGGGCGACTCGAGAACGGAAAATACAGAACGAAAGACAGCGAGAAAGAGTACACGGCGGAAGAGCTTGCAGCGATGGCCCAGGAGACGCCGGAACGCTTTAGTCCAAACGTCACTCTGCGCGCCGTCGTCCAGGATTACCTGCTTCCAACGCTTGCTTACTACGGCGGCGCTGCCGAGATCGCCTACTTTGCACAGACCGCAGAGGTTTATCGCGTGCTCGAACGCCCCGCGACGCCGATTCTGCCGCGTTCGAGTCTGACCATGATCGAACGACACACGGGCCGCATGCTCGAAAAGTATGGTTTGAGTCTCAGGCATTTCTTCGAAGGACTCGAACCTGTGATGAAGCGCGTTGTCGAGGAACATCTCAGCGCCGACACTGCGAAGCTCTTCGCGCAGGCTGAGGAAAACGT
>Ga0068851_10001127_pt1 | contig 11582 bp, 10 predicted proteins | sample KBSCornC12_FD_66588 | JGI IMG/M metagenome (GOLD analysis project Ga0068851, IMG submission 66588) | Corn rhizosphere microbial communities from Kellogg Biological Station, Michigan, USA - KBS Corn C1-2 | ecosystem: Host-associated > Plants > Roots > Rhizosphere > Soil ...
CACAGCGCGCAATCGGCGCGCTGGAAGATCAAGCTGCTTTCGAACGATGAATTGCGCCAGCGCTTCGTCGACCAGACGGTGCCGCAGGCGGACTATCTCGGCCTGCGCATTCCGGACGCGGCGCTCGCATGGAACGAGTCGCGCGGGCACTACGATTTTGGCGAGATCGACTGGAACGAGTTCCACGAAGTGCTGAAGGGCCACGGGCCGTGCAACCGTGAGCGCATGCGCACGCGCGTCGCCGCGTGGGAAGACGGCGCCTGGGTGCGCGAAGCGGCGCTGGCGCATGCGCACAAGCGCGCGAACCCCGAGCGGGCAGCAGCGCAGGCAGCGTCCGCCGCCTGAAGGCAACCGGAGGCCGGATGGGCAGCGAATGGCCGTTGTGGGAAGTGTTCATCCGCTCGCAGCACGGGCTCGCGCACAAGCACGTCGGCAGCCTGCATGCGGTTGACGCGGAAATGGCGATCAGGAATGCGCGCGACGTCTATACGCGGCGCAACGAAGGCGTGTCGATCTGGGTGGCGCGCTCGTGCGACATCCACGCATCGTCGCCCGGCGATCGCGCCGCGCTGTTCGAGCCGTCGAACGACAAGGTCTACCGCCATCCGACGTTCTTTCCGATGCCTGACGGAGTGAAGCATCTTTAGCCCGCTTTGCGACTACGTGCTGCACCTGGCCGACAATGACCTCGTTCTCGCGCAGCGACTCGGCGAATGGGTCGGCAGGGGTCCGGCACTCGAGGAAGACATCGCGTCGACCAACGTCGGGCTCGATCTGCTCGGGCAGGCACGGCTGTGGCTCGCGTATGCCGGTGAAATCGACGGCCGCTCCGAGGATCGATTCGCGTACTTTCGCGACAGCGGCGAGTTCCGCAACCTGCTCCTCGTCGAGCAGCCCAACGGCAACTATGCCGACACGCTTGCGCGCCAGTACCTGTTCGACCAGTGGCACGTGCTGTTGCTCGCGCAGCTTTCGATGTCGTGCGACGCCCGCGTCGCCGGCATCGCGACCAAGGCGCTTACCGAAGTGCGCTACCACGTCGAACGCTCGGCGGGCTGGGTGATCCGCCTCGGTGACGGCACCGCTCTGTCGCACGCGCGGATGCAGGCGGCGCTCGATGCGCTGTGGATGTACACCGGCGAGATGTTCGCCGTCGCCGCGGCCGAGCGCGCACTGATCGACGCCGGCATCGCTGCCGATGCCGGCGCGCTGCACGCGCCGTGGCTCACCGCCGTGCAGCGCGTGCTCGCGGAGGCGACGCTCGCGATCCCCGACGACCCATGGATGCAGGGCGGCAACGGCCGCGGCGGCAAGCAGGGCGTGCATACCGAGCATCTGTCGCGGATGCTCGCCGAAATGCAGGTGCTGCCGCGCACGTACCCGGAGGCGCGGTGGTGACGCCGGTCCTTCCAGACGAGCCGCTGCCGAGGCGAGGGCCGCCCGATCCTCGCCTGGTGTGGCGCGCGCTCGGCACGGTGGCCGATCCCGAGCTTCCGGCGGTTTCGATCGTCGAGCTTGGCATCGTGCGCGGTGTCGAATGCACCGCCGACGAGTGCATCGTCACGCTGACGCCGACTTATTCCGGTTGCCCGGCAACCCGCGTGATCGAAGCCGATGCCAGGGCCGCGGTGGCGAGCGTGACCGACCGACGCGTGCGTATGCTCACCGCGTTGGCACCGGCCTGGCGCAGCGACTGGATCGCCCCCGAGGCGCGGCGCAAGCTCGCCGCGTGCGGAATCGCACCCCCGCGACCCGGCGGAGCGGGGCCGGCGATCACGATGACGCCCGATCGCAGCGCGATCCGCTGTCCGCACTGCGGCTCGCGCCGTACGGAGGAGGTCGCGCGTTTCGGATCGACGGCCTGCAAGGCGCAGCATCGCTGCCGCGACTGCCTCGAGCCGTTCGACTACTTCAAGCCGCACTGACCGCGGATGCGCACGCGGTGAGCAGGTTCCACCGGCTGCCGGTCGCGCGCATCGACCGCGAAACGCGCGACGCGATCACCATCACGTTCGACGTGCCGGCGTCGTTGCGCGAACAGTTCCGCTTCGAGGCCGGGCAGCACCTGACGATCCGCGCGCAGATCGACGGCGAGCACGTGCGCCGCTCCTACTCGATCTGTGCTCCTGAAGGCGAGACGTTGCGCATCGCGGTGAAGCGCGCGCCGGGCGGCCGCTTTTCGGCATGGGCGAACGAGGCGCTGCGTGCAGGCACGCACCTCGACGTGACGCAACCGATGGGCCGCTTCAACGTCGCGCGCGATCCCGGCTCCTCTCGCCACTACCTCGGTGTGGCCGCGGGCAGCGGCATCACGCCGCTCTTATCGATGATCGCGACGTCGCTCGAGACCGAGCCGCGGTCGCGCTTCACGCTGATCTATGCGAACCGGTCTTCCGCCAGCGTCATGTTCCGCGACGAGCTCGCCGCGCTCAAGGATCGCCATCTATCGCGCTTCAACCTCGTGCACGTGCTGTCGCGCGAGCCGCAGGACATCGAGCTCTTGCATGGACGCATCGACCGCGCGAAGGCCGATGCGCTGTTCGAGCGCTGGGTGCCGGTCGGCGACGTCGATTACGCGTTCGTCTGCGGGCCCGAGGGCATGATGGACGCGGTCCGCGCATCGCTCGCCGCGCACGGGCTCGCGCAGGAACGTGTTCGCATCGAGCGCTTCGCGGCGAGCATACCGAAGCACACGCACGTGGCGCGGCCGCTGCCTGCGGCGGCACGGACCGAGTGCGAAGTCACCGTGCTCATCGACGGGTCGCAACGCAGCTTCCTGCTCGAAAAGGGCCGCGAGAACATCATCGACGCGGGGCTTCGCAACGGCATCGAGCTGCCGTTTTCCTGCAAGGGCGGTGTGTGCTCGACGTGCCGCTGCAGGCTCGTTGCAGGCGAGGTCGACATGGACGTGAACTTCGCGCTCGAGGATTACGAAGTGGCGCGCGGCTTCGTGCTTGCATGCCAGAGCTATCCGGTCACCGATCGCGTCACCGTCGATTTCGACCAGACCGGCACCGGATAGCGGTGCAAGGCTCTGTGCGGTCCAATGGGCTGTCGTGTCCGCTGTTGTTGCGTGCTAGAGTAAAGTAAACGCATTACCGAATCGAAGAGAGCCGTCTCGTGGCGCATCCGTTTTTCGAGCGACACCGCGCAACCATCGAGCGCGCTGTCGAAGCCATTGCAACGCGTGGCTTCTGGACGCCGTATCCCGAGTCGCCCAGTCCGAAGGTCTACGGCGAAGGCACCGCAGAGGCAGGCAAGGCGGCCTTCGACAAGCTCGCCAACCGGCGCTTTCCGCTGACGCAACCGTCGACGATCGGCCAGGTGGGCGGCGAGCGCTCCCCGTACGGCATCGGTCTCGGCATCACTTACCCGAAGCCCGATGTCGACGGTCTGATGTCGGCCGTCGAAGCGGCCGAAGCCGAATGGCGCAAAGCCGGGCCGCAAGCGTGGGTTGGCGTGAGCCTCGAGATTCTCGATCGCATCAACAAGGCGAGCTTCGAGATCGCGCATGCCGTCATGCACACCACGGGACAGGCATTCGTGATGGCCTTCCAGGCGGGCGGTCCGCACGCGCAGGACCGCGGCCTCGAGGCGGTGGCTTACGCGTGGGACCAGATGCGCCGCGTGCCCGCGCAGGCCGCGTGGGAAAAGCCGCAGGGCAAGGGCGAGCCGGTGCGAATGGAAAAGCGCTTTCGCATCGTGCCGCGCGGCGTGGCGCTCGTCATCGGCTGCAGCACGTTCCCGACGTGGAACGGCTATCCGGCGCTGTTCGCAAGCCTCGCCACCGGCAACGCGGTGATCGTGAAACCGCATCCGAACGCGATCCTGCCGCTCGCCATCACCGTGCGCATCGCGCGCGACGTCCTGCGCGACGCCGGCTTCGATCCGAATGTCGTCACGCTGGTTGCGCACGAGGCGGGTGACGACATCGCGCAGTCGCTGGCACTTCGGCCCGAGATCAAGATCGTCGATTTCACCGGCAGCACAGCGAACGGACGCTGGCTCGAGGAGCATGCACGCCAGGCGCAGGTGTACACGGAGAAGGCCGGCGTGAACCAGGTGATCGTCGACTCGGCTGCCGATTTCGCCGGACTCGTGCGCAATCTGGCGTTTTCGCTGTCGCTGTATGCGGGGCAGATGTGCACGGCACCCCAGAACATCTACGTGCCGAAGGGCGGCATCGACACCGCCGAGGGTCATCTTTCCTTCGACGCCGTGGCGGCGGCGCTCGCGCAGGGCGTCGAGCGGCTGCTGGCCGACGACGTGCGTGCGGTCGAAGTGCTCGGCGCCGTGGTCAACGACGCCGTGTTGCGCAGGCTCGAGGCCGCGCGCTCGCTCGGCGACATTGCACTCGACACCCGCGCAATCACGCATGCGCAGTTCCCGGACGCAGTGATCCGCACGCCGCTCGTCGTCAAGCTGAAGCGGGGCGACCGTGCGACGTATCTCAACGAATGGTTCGGTCCGATCGCGTTCGTCATCGCAACCGACAGCACCGACGACAGCCTCGCCATCGCCCGCGATGCCGTGGTGGGGCACGGTGCACTGACGATGTCCGTCTATTCGACGCGCGACGAGGTCATCGAGCGCGCAATCGACATTGCCGAGGACGTGGGCGTTGCGTTGTCGATCAACCTGACCGGTGGCGTCTTCGTCAACCAGTCCGCGGCGTTCTCCGATTTCCACGGCACCGGCGCCAATCCGGCGGCCAACGCCGCGCTGACCGATGCCGCGTATGTCGCGAATCGCTTTCGCGTGGTGCAGCACCGGATGCATGCGCCGCCAGCGTAGGAGCTTCCCGTGACTTACGAACAGATCCGATTCGAATGCGCCGACGGCGTCGCGCGCATCACGCTCGACCGTCCCGACCGGCTCAACAGCTTCACCACCCAGATGCACGAGGAGTTGCGCGATGCGCTGCGACGGGTCGCGAGCGACGCGTCCGCGCGCGTTCTGCTGCTGACCGGCGCCGGGCGCGGCTTCTGTGCGGGCCAGGACCTGGCCGATCGCGCGGTCGCCCCCGGCGATGCACCGATCGACCTCGGGGCCTCGATCGAGAACAATTACCGGCCGCTCGTCTGCGCACTGCGCGATTTGCCGCTGCCCGTCGTCTGCGCGGTGAACGGCGTTGCGGCGGGGGCCGGCGCAAATGTCGCACTCGCGTGCGATCTCGTCATCGCGACGCGTTCGGCGAGCTTCATCCAGGCGTTCTGCCGCATCGGACTCATTCCCGATGCGGGCGGCACGTTCTTCCTGCCGCGGCTCATCGGCAGCGCGCGTGCGATGGGCTTGGCGCTTCTCGGTGACAAGCTGACTGCCGAGCAGGCCGAGGCGTGGGGACTGATCTGGAAATGCGTCGACGACGACGCGTTCACGTCGCACGTCGATGCATTGCTCGCGCAGCTTGCGCAGGCGCCGACCGGCGGGCTGGCGGCGATCAAGCGGACGCTGCATGCGTCCGCGGGCAACACACTCGACGCACAGCTGGCGCTCGAGCGCGACACGCAGCGGGTGCTCGGGCGGAGCGCCGATTACCGCGAAGGCGTTGCCGCATTCCTCGCGAAGCGGGCACCGCACTTCACCGGCCGCTGAATGGAACGCTTCCCCACGCGCGCTACCCCCGAGGGGGCGGATCGGTCGGTCGGGGCGGCCCTTCCCGACTGACATGGCGGCGCTGCCGATCCCGCGCGATGCGACGGTGGCCGTCATCGGCGCCGGGACGATGGGCTCCGGCATAGCGCAGATCGCTGCGCAGGCCGGACACCGCGTGCGCCTCTTCGACACGCGGCTCGGCGCCGCCGAGAAGGCGCGCGCGGGCATCGGGCAGGCGCTGCACGCGCTCGCCGCAAAGGGCAAGCTCGACGCCGGCGCCGCGGAGGCCGCGGCGGCGCGCATCGTGGCGGTGCATGCGCTCGGCGATTGCGTCAGCGCACGCCTGGTCATCGAGGCGATCGTCGAGGATCTCGCCGAGAAGCGCTCGCTGCTGCGCGAGCTCGAGAAGGTCGTCACCGCGTCGGCCATTCTCGCCTCGAACACGTCGGCGCTGTCGATCACGGCGCTCGCGTCCGGGCTGCGGTCGCCGGGACGCGTCGTCGGCATGCACTTCTTCAACCCGGTGCCGCGGATGCAGCTCGTCGAAGTCGTGAGCGGCCTTGCCACCGACGACGTCGTGGCCGATTCCGTCGCAGCAATCGCCGCCGCCTGGGGAAAGCAGCCGGTACGCGCGACATCGACACCCGGCTTCATCGTCAACCGGTGTGCACGTCCATTCTACGGCGAGGCATTGCGACTGCTTGCCGAGCGCGCCGCCGACGTTCCGACGCTCGATGCGCTGCTGCGCGACGCCGGCGGCTTCCGCATGGGCGCATTCGAATTGATGGACCTGATCGGCAACGACGTCAACTTCGCGGTCACGCGCGGCGTGTGGGAAGCCTGCTATCACGATCCGCGCTATGCGCCGTCGATCCTGCAGGAGGAGCGGGTCGCGGCGGGGTATCTCGGCCGCAAAAGCGGACGCGGATTCTACGACTACGCGGAAGGGGCGAGCCGGCCGGCACCGGCGAGCGTCGCGACGCAACCAGCGCCGAAGCGCTTGGTCGCGCACGGCGATCCCGGCGCTCTTGCACCCCTCGTGCGCCGTTTCGAGCAGGCCGGCATTGCCGTCGAGCAGGCGCCGGCGCACGAGGCGCTCGAAGGCGGCGCAATCGACGTCGGCGATGGTCTGCTCGCATTATCCGATGGACGCACGGCCACGGCGCGCGCGGCCGCCACCGGTGTGAAGAACCTGGTGCTGATCGATCTCGCGCTCGACTACGCACGCTGCAACCGCATCGGGCTGACGCGCGCCGACGCCTGCGCGCCCGGCGCCTTCGAGATGGCGGCGGGGGCATTGCAGGCGGCCGGCATCGCGGTTTCGCCACTCGACGATGTGGCCGGACTGGTCGTGTTGCGAACGGTCGCAGCGCTCGCCAACGAGGCGGCCGACGCGGTCACGCACGGCGTGGCATCCGCGCATGACGTCGACGTGGCGATGCAGAAGGGCGTCAACTACCCGCGCGGGCCGCTGCAATGGGCCGACGACGTCGGCCTCGGACGGGTCCGCAGCGTGCTCGTCAACCTCGCGGCACACTACGGCGAGGATCGCTATCGCCTGTCGCCGCTGATCGCGCGTCGTTACGCCGCGGGCGCGCCGCTTGCAAGCGCCGGGTGAGGCACGCGCGATGAACGATGACACCGATGCGATCGACGCGTTTGCGCAATCGCTCGCGGAGCGCGTTGCCGCGCGCATGTTCGACGCCGATCGCGCGTCGCGTGCCCTCGGCATGCGCATTGAAAGCGTCGCGCCGGGACGCGCCGAAATGACGATGACCGTGCGCGACGACATGCTGAACGGCCACGCGATATGCCACGGCGGCTACATCTTCCTGCTCGCCGACAGCACATTCGCATTCGCATGCAACAGTTACAACCGCAACACCGTCGCTCAAGGCTGCACGATCGACTATCTCGCGCCGGCGCGTGCCGGTGACGTGTTGCGCGCGGCCGGCGTCGAGCGCAGCCGGACGGGACGCACGGGCGTCTACGATATCGACGTCACGAACCAGCAGGGCACGACGATCGCGCTCTTCCGTGGAAAGAGCTATCGCGTCGACGGCAACATCGTCGACGAACGCTGAGCGTCGGCCGGAAAGGACGGCAATGCCGGCGAAGTCCCCGCGCGAGAACGAACTCGAACCGATCGAAACCGCGAGCCGCGACGAGCTCGCCGCGCTGCAGCTGTCACGGATGCGCTGGTCGCTGCGCCACGCCTACGACAATGTGCCGCATTACCGCACGGCGTTCGAGCGCGCGGGCGTGCATCCCGACGATTTGCGCAACCTCGGCGATCTCGCCCGGTTTCCATTCACGTCCAAGGCCGACCTTCGGGACAACTATCCGTTCGGCATGTTTGCCGTGCCGCGCACCGACGTCGTTCGCGTGCACGCATCGTCCGGAACGACGGGCAAGCCGACGGTCGTCGGCTATACGCGCAACGATATCGAGACCTGGGCGGCAGTGATGGCGCGCTCGATCCGCGCCGCGGGCGGACGCGCCGGCGATGTCGTGCACATCGCGTACGGCTACGGGCTTTTCACCGGCGGACTCGGCGCGCACTACGGGGCGGAGAAGCTCGGATGCACCGTCGTGCCGATGTCGGGCGGACAGACCGCGAAGCAGGTACAGCTCATCAACGATTTCCGGCCCGACATCATCATGGTGACGCCGTCGTACATGCTCGCGATCGCCGAGGAGATGCAGCGGCAGGGGCTCGATCCGCGTGCATCGTCGCTCGCGATCGGCATCTTCGGCGCCGAGCCGTGGACGCCGACGATGCGTGCGGCGCTCGAAACGATGCTCGACATGGACGCGATCGACATCTACGGGCTGTCCGAAGTGATCGGACCGGGTGTGGCGCAGGAATGCATCGAGACGAAGGACGGGCTCACGGTCTGGGAGGACCACTTCTACCCCGAGATCGTCGATCCGGAAACGGGCGCCGTGCTGCCCGAAGGCGAGAAGGGCGAGCTCGTGTTCACGTCGCTCACCAAGGAAGCGATGCCGGTCGTGCGTTATCGCACGCGTGACCTCACGCGCTTGTTGCCCGGCACCGCGCGCACGATGCGGCGCGTCGAGAAGATCACCGGGCGCTGCGACGACATGATGATCATCCGCGGCGTCAACGTGTTTCCAACGCAGATCGAGGAGCTGATCCTGCGTGACCCGATGCTCGCACCGCACTACCAGGTCGAGGTCACGCGCCCGCACGCGCTCGACGAGATGACCGTGCTCGTCGAGCGGGCGTCCATCGCCGCGGGTGCGGATGCAGATGCCGCCGGCGAGCGCCTGGCAGTGCGAATCAAGGATCTCGTCGGCGTGACGTGCAGCGTGCGCGTGATGCCGAGCGGACGCATCGAACGCTCGCTCGGCAAGGCGAAGCGGGTCGTCGACAAGCGTTGACGACCCGCGCCGTCAACGCCGGTAACGACGGACGCCGGCGACGCCGCCTGCCGCAACGAGCGCAGCCAGCAGCAGCAGCGCAAGCTCGCTCATCGTCGGGATGGGCACCACGGTTTCCGGGGGAGGGGGTGGGCCGCCGCCACCCGCGTTGACCACCTGCTGCACCGCGGGCGAGGTGCTCGTGGCATTGCTGGCGTCACCCGAGTAGACCGCGGTAATCGTGTGGCTGCCTTGCGTAAGTGCGGACGTCGTCAGGGTTGCCACGCTGCCGGCCAATGCGCTCGTCCCGAGACTGCTCGCCCCGTTGAAGAACTGCACACTGCCGGTGGGGCTCGCGCCGGTCACGGTCGCCGTGAAGGTGACGGCCTGGCCGAGCGTCGACGGATTCAGCGACGACGCGAGCGCCGTTGTGGTGGCACCTACCGGCAATGCGTTGACGACCTGGGTCAGCACGGGCGACGTGCTCGACGCATTGTTCAGATCGCCGCCATACACGACCGTGATCGCATGCGAGCCCTGCGTCAACGCGGCCGTTGCGAGGGCAGCCATGCCGCTTCCGTTCAACGTTACCGGGCTGCCAAGATTCGCGGCGCCGTTCTTGAACTGCACGGTGCCCGTTGGCGACGCGCCCGTGACCGTTGCCGTGAACGTCACCGACTGACCGACCGTCGACGGATTCACTGACGACGCGAGGCTCGTCGACGTGGCGCCCGATGCGGCGGCGGCACACACCGAGAATTCCGACGTGTCGCCCGTCGAGCTTGTCGCGGTGGACGTGATTACGCCCTGGCCAAGCGGTACGGCGAACGCCAGCGCCGCGAAACTCGCATTGCCGCTGCCGTCGGTCGTTACGTCAGTGGCGCCGATGAAGCTCTGGCCTTCGCCGTTCCCGGAGGCATCGCATGCTGTGTTGGCGAAGAACTCGAGATGCAACGGCGTGTTCGCATTGCTGTTGATGGTGCCCGATATCGTGGCGGTTCCCGCCGCGATGGCCACTGACGTGATCACCGGATAATTCTGGCCGTGGTTGCCCGGCACGGTGTCCGCGTCGCCGGCGTCGTTGGCGAGCGGCGTGCCGCTGTTCACCAGCGAGATCCCGATCGAGGTGTTCGAGTGAATCGAGTTCTGCGTGATGCGGTTGCCGTTGACCTGAATCTGCGAATCGATCCCGTTGTTGACATTGAAGGCGATCACGTTGCCCTGGCCCGCCCCGGCGCCGCCGATCGTCGAGCCACTGCCCTGCAGGATGATCCCGCCAAAATTGCCGTTCGCCAGCGCGCTCACGCCGTCGCGCTTCGTGCCGATCAGGTTCCCCTGCACGATGTTGTTGTCGAACAGCCCCATGCCGCCACCCACGTTGCCGGAGATGAGGTTCCCCAGCACGATCGCGCCGCCGATGTTGGCGAGGCCAAGCGGTGTTCCCAGGTTGAGCGGGCTGGTGCCCGTAACGTCGGTGCCGACATAGTTTCCCTGGATCAGATGGCCGGTCGTGCTCGGAAACGGCAGGATGACGCCACCCTGCGAATTGCCGGCGATCAGGTTGCGGTCGGCCGGATTGGGCCCACCGATCCTCGCGTTTATGGCGGGCGGGTCGATGCGCACGCCGAAACCTCCAAACGAACCGGATGCTGCCGCCGTACCCGTCGCGTTCGTGCCGAGGAAGTTGCCCGTCACCGTGAAATTGCTCACCTGGCTCTCGATCTTGTCGTTGGACGAGCCGTTGATGACGAGGCCGCGAACCGTCGATCCGTCGCTACCGGCTGAGAAGAACAGTGACACCTGCGCGCCGGTCAGCTCGACCTGAAGCACCGTGTTGATGCCGGCATTCATCGGATTCGTGTTGGCGCTCGACCCGGCCTGCGTGTAACCGTCGATGACCACCGGGCTCGTGATGATCGGCAACAGCGACGTCAGCGTGATCGTATGGAGGCCGGCACCCGGGATGGCGAACGCAATCGTGTCGGCGCCCGCGCCGAGATTGGCGTCGAGCAGCGCCTGGCGGAAGCTGCCGGCACCCGAGTCGTTCGTGTTGCTGACAGTGAATGTTGCTGCGAGGGCGGGGGACGCGAACAGCGCGGCGAGCAACGCAAGGCAGAACGCAACGACGGGTGACCGGTTCATGCGCAGCACTCCTGGTTACCCGGGCTGGGGTGGCGCATTGTGGAGGGTTCCCCCTCGATGTCAAGCGATTTTTCCGTCGACTCCGCGACCCGCGACGCTCACCCGACCGCCCTGATCGGCGATGTTCGCGAGCCGCAATCCATCGGCCGGGCCGATAAGATCGGCGCCCGTCGCCGGTTGTCGTGTTCCACGCTTTCCCCCGGAAAGCGTGCATCATGGGCAACTACCTGCACCTCTACAACGCAGTGCTCTTCCCGGCGTCGCGCAGTGGCGAAGGCGGGTGTCGAGCGACAGGAGATTGCATGAACGACGAAAAGATTCAGGTTCGCATAACGAGCAGCGGGCAGACGCTCGATGTGGTCGTCTTCGACAAGCGGCTCGACGTGATCCAGGTGGTGCTCGGAGAAGGCGTGCACAGCGTGCGCTGCGACCTGACGCCGACTCGCAACGGGCTCGCCTAC
>Ga0068851_10001129_pt1 | contig 11574 bp, 5 predicted proteins | sample KBSCornC12_FD_66588 | JGI IMG/M metagenome (GOLD analysis project Ga0068851, IMG submission 66588) | Corn rhizosphere microbial communities from Kellogg Biological Station, Michigan, USA - KBS Corn C1-2 | ecosystem: Host-associated > Plants > Roots > Rhizosphere > Soil ...
CTCTCTTCCACTGCCACGAATGCCATCAACATCACAACAGATAAGGCGGATGCCGAGCGGATCAAGGTCGCAGTGGAGACAGAAAAGAACCTGGTTGCGATTGCGCGGACCGGCGTGGACACCGCAGGCCGTCACGTAGATCCGAAGGAGCGCGCGCAATGCCAGACCTTGTTGGCCGCGCTGCAGGATACACAAAAGGTGATGCAGGATCAGCACACTCGGCTTTCCCTCGCCGGGCTGCTCGCACTGGTACGTTCTCAGCAGAGGTTGAATGAGAGAAAGTCGGTGATCTATTTCACCAGCGGATTTCGGTTGGATTCTGCCGCCAAAGACATGGTGAAGACGATTACGGGTGCGGCAGCGCGGGCCGGAGTTACCTTCTACACCGTGGATATGGACGCGCTGGATGTTGGCACTCAACACCAATTGGACAATGCAATGCTGAATGGCGGAAAGGCCTTCAATCCAACGCCTGTCGTGGTTGCGTCGACGCCCGTCGGAAACATGACAGCCACGCCAGTTCAGCAGCAGAGTGGAATGGGCTTCCAACAAAACGCCTTGGGTTCAAATGCAGACTTTATGATGCGCTCGGAAGATGGAAACCCATTTTCCGGTGCAAAAAGCCCCATGGCAGACCTTGCCAAAGAAACCGGCGGCATCTATATCGATGCGCAAAGCGGCGTGAATAAACAGTTACAGCAAATGCGCGAGAACATGACCACGTACTATCAGGCCACCTATAAGCCGCCCATTGAGGAGTACGACGGATCGTACCGCACCATCGTCGCGAAGCCGAAGCGAGCCGGGTTGAACATAAAGACGAAGTCAGGATATTTTGCCCTGGCGCCCGGAGCCGAAGCCGGGATACGGCCCTTCGAGGTGCCACTTCTAAAACTCTTCACTCAATCAAATTTGCCGCAGGATGTGAGGTTCTATGCCGCGGTGTTGCAGTTTGGAGAACTGCCTGACGGAAACTCGAGCACGCTTGCTGTGCAGGTTCCAATCTCGGCGCTGCAAACACTCAAGGACACCCGCACCAATCTCTTCTCGGCGCATGTTTCAATTGTTGCGGAAGTTAAAGACAAAAGTGGAACCGTGGTCGAGCACTTCGGCGAAAATATTGCAAAGCGCGGGGCGATCGAGACATTGTCGTCGGATCCATCCGCGAGCATTATGCTGCAGCGGCATTTCATGACAATTCCTGGCCAGTATCTGCTGGAGGTGGCAGTGTATGACCAGGATGGATTGAAGTACGGAGCGCAGCGGACGGTCTTTGAGATCCCGGCGAAGCAAACCACTCCCTCGTTGAGCCCAATCGTGCTGGTGGGACATGTCGATTCCATCAATGATGAAAGCGATGATCCGCTCGAGCCGCTGCGTTATGAAAAGGGCAGGATCACGCCGAATCTTGCGGGCACCGTTACCGCTAACGCGAAGAACGTCTCGCTTTTCTTTATTCTGCATCCCGATCCGAATTCGAGCGAACCGGCAATTCTGGAGATGGAAGCTAGCCGTAACGGGCATCCGGGGCGAAGGACCCCTCTGCCGTTGAAATTGAAGAGTGGGGGAGATGCTGTTCCATATCTGGCAAGCTTCAAAAGTTCATCTATGGCTCCAGGTAAGTATGAAGTGAAAGCGATGATGAGCCAGGGTGGAAAGACGTCTATGCAGCAAGTGGCATTTACGGTGCAGGGAGATGGCACTGTAAACACCGGAGCAGGAGCACCTGGGCAGGGCGGAGGCGTTTCGGCAGATCTGACGGCTACCAGCGAAGCGAACGACACGTATAGCGGCGGCCTGCTTGCCATTACCCCGGTGACCGATCCCGTGCCACCCCCGGCAGAGGAGGATGTTGCCAGTTTGATCGCCGACGCGCAGAAGCATTCGGTTGGCTATGCGGAATCGCTGCCCAATTTTATGTGCGTTGAAGTGACCAACCGCTCGGTGGATGCGACTGGCACAGGAAACTGGAAGCATCGCGATACGATTGCCGAATTGCTGCGTTATCGGGACAAGTCAGAAACCCACACGATGCTCGAGATCAACGGCGTTTCGAGCAACACGGATCGGGAAGCGCTGCTGAAACAAAAGGGCAGCACCCTGTCGGGAGGAGAACTGGGTGGGGTGCTGAAAGCAGTATTCGCTCCATCGGCGAAGGCGGAGTTCAAATGGAAAGAGACGGACGCGCTTGGATCCGGCACTGTACAGGTATTTGATTATCGCGTGGCTAAAAGCAATTCGATGTATTCGGTGGTCGGATCGAATGATCGGCAGTTGATGGTTGGCTTTCACGGACAGGTGTACATCGATAGCGCAACTCGAAATGTTCGCCGCATTAGCCTCGAAGCAGATGATCTGCCGAAGGATTTTCCCACGCAGGCTTCGGTGATAGGCGTCGATTACGATTACGTCGTGATCAATGGACACGACTACCTGATGCCGATCAGTGCCGAAGTGCGCGTGCGGCAGAACCATCATCAGGCCATCATGAATACGATCGAATTTCGTGATTACAAGAAGTATGGATCGGCGATGAAGATTCTGAACTATAAACAGATTGAGAATTCGAAACCGTAACGTGATCCGCCGCGTGCGGAGAATCGCCGAACCGGCATCTGCCGCAATATCCCGGCACTGCGAGGTTGTTTTATCCTGATAGAGATGCGATCCGTTCCAATCGTGCTGATTGCGCTTGCCCTGCAAGGGGCGTGGGCGCAGACAGGCAAACCGGCCACACTGAGCGATGCCGACGAATATCTGCGCAAGGGCATCGCGGCGCAACAGCAAAATGATCTTAACGGGGCGATTGACGCCTACCGCAAAGCGCTGGCCATCAATCCGAAGCTGGTGGAGGCGCGCGCGAATCTAGGCGCGGCGTTGTCCGCGGCAGGTCAGTTTGACGCAGCCATCGAGGAAGACACGAAAGCATTATCCTCTGCTCCTGATAAAACGGCAGTTCGCATGAACCTGGGACTGGCCTACTACAAGAAGGGAGACATGGAGGGCGCGCACACAGCGTTTGCAGCGGTGCACGCTGCGCGCCCGCAAGATGTGGCAGCAGCCGTTCTGCTGGGATACACCGACATCAAGCTCAACAAGGCGAATGAAGCTGCGGCGATGCTTACTCCTCTTGAAAACGGTCATGAAAGCAACATGGATTTGGAATACGTGCTGGCTTATGCGTTGATTGATTCAGGGGAAGAGAAGGCGGGATTGCCACGCATGGAAAAAGTGGCCGCCGCGACTCAATCGGCTGACGCATACTTCATTGCTGGAACGGCGCGACTACACCGCCGGGAGTTCCACGAGGCGCGGGCTGATCTGGACGCCGCTATCGAACTCCATGGGAATTTTCCGGGCCTATACACGATGGCGGGACAAGCGCGGGATGCGCTTGGGGATACAGAAGCGGCGCAACCCGCCTTTGAACAGGCTTTGAAGGCAGATCCGCGAGACTTTACGGCGAATCTCTACCTTGGGACGATGCGGCTCAAGCAGCGAGATCTGGATACCGCGAGGCCGATGCTGGAGCTAGCCCTGCAACTCCAGCCGAAATCGCCGATGGCTCGTCTTCAGATGGCCAAGCTGAACGGCATGACTGGAAAATACGCAGAAGCCGCGAGCACGCTTGAAGAATTGGAAAAAGCAGATCCCAACTGGCTGGATCCGCACATTGAGCTGGCGCCAATTTATTACAAGCTGCATCGCCCTGATGACGGACAACGGGAACGTGACATCGTGAAGCAGATTGAGGCCAAGCAACAGAAGGCCGGTCCACCCAAGCAGTGATCCTTATCTCTTTGGAGTTGGTTCGGTGGGCTCAGTGACTTTGAGGACTTGGTCTGCATGGACGTTTTCGAGGGTCTGCACGATACCGCTGGGCCAGTGCACTTCGACAACGTTTGCCCTGGTGTCTGCGCCAAGACCAAAGTGCACCGGTCCCAGGGTTGAAGAGGCGTAGCAAACGCTGGATGTCTGATGGTTGTACTGCGTACCGGCGTTGGTCACGATTTTGATCCGCGCGCCAATTCCGTCGCGGTTCGATTTGCTTCCCTGGAGCGCGACGTCAAGCCAGTGACCCGTATTCTGGCTGCGGTTCATCCACAACTCAGCGTTTTGATCCAGGCTGGTGGCCACGATATCGATACGGCCGTTGCCTTCGAAATCCCCAAAAGCGCATCCACGATGGCGGGCAGCCGTGGCTTCGGTAAAACCGGCTTCTGCAGTGAGAGACTGCCATTTACCACTCGAGCCAAGATTACGGAAGACGACATTGGGCTCAGCGAATTTGTATCCCGGCGGCCACACCGACGTGACTTGTCCTCGCGTGACGAAGAGGTCTTTCCAGCCGTCATTGTCGAAGTCGTAAAATGCCGGCCCGAAGCCGGACATTCCCATGCTGAGACTGCGCATGCCACTGGGTGCGGTGGCCTCGGTGAAGTCGCCTTTGCCGGTGTTCAGGTAGAGGGGAAAGGTCTGACTTTTGAGTGCCACGTAGACGATGTCGGGAGAGCCATCGTTGTTGACGTCGCGAAAGTCGGTTCCCATGCCGGAGATGAAGGCGGCATCTTCAGCGAGCGCGACATTGGTTTGGAACGCCGCCTCTTCGAATTTGTTGCCGAGGTTGTGAAAGAGGAATGCGTACTCGGCGTCGTTGGTTACGAAGAGATCGGGCTTACCATCGAGATCATAGTCCGCTACCCCGACCCCCATGCCCTTGCCAATGTGGTCGCGAAGTCCCCACTCTTTTGAAACATCTCTGAAGGTGCCATCTCCCTGATTTAGGAAAAGCTGGTTGGGCAGGCCCTTGTAGTAGCGCGGATGGCAATACTCCGCTACGCCCTCGATCGTGCACTTGGGAATGTTTGAGTAGGTCCACTGTAGATAGTTCACCACGAAAAGATCGAGCAGGCCGTCGTTGTTGACATCGACCCAGGCCGCAGCCACCGCCCACAGCGGGCCATGCTCGGGATCGTTCCACTTGTCGAGTCCAGCGATTCTGGTGACGTTTGTAAACGTGCCGTTGCCATTGTTGCGGTACAGGGTGTTGCCATGGACTCCAGCGATGAATATGTCAGGGTGGCCATCGTTGTTGTAATCGCCGATAGCGACACCTACATCGAATCCGGTGCCCTTGAGGCCAGCTTGTTCGGTTACGTCTGTAAAGGTGCCGTCTCCGTTATTGCGGAAGAGCCGGTTGTAATACTTCGGCGATGACTTTTGCAGGGTAGCGATATCGGCGCCGTTGGTGAAAAAGATGTCTGGCCGACCGTCGCCGTTGTAGTCAAAAACAGCCACGCCTCCTGCCATGGTTTCAGGAACGTTCTTGGCCGGGCTAAGGCTGCTGTCGAGATGGAAAGGGAGTCTCTTGAGCTCAAAACGGATGGGGGGGGGAGGGGGTGGGGCTGATGCCTGGCTGTCGAGAACTCCGCAGGATGTCGAGGAGAGAAGCGCCAGCGCCACGAGTTGGAATAGAACGGATGTAGACCTGCGCATTAAGTCGAAGGCGCCAGCAGCGCTGCTTGGATTCTACTATCCGCGCAGTGGTAGCAGGCCGACGGCACCACGATGATTGTTCTATTCTGTGAAAGCGATGCGCTTTGTTCCGATTTTCTGCGTGGGACTTTTGATTAAGGTTGCTGCGGGTCAAACTGCTGCCGGTGGCGACGCCCAATCGGTATTGCAGGAAGGCACACTAGCGCAGCAACATGGAGACCTGCAGACGGCGATCGCGGATTTCAGAAAGGCGCTTTCGCTGAACCCCAACTTGACGGAGGCGCGCGCCAGCCTCGGAGCGGCTTTGGCGGCTACCGGCCAACTGGATGCTGCCATCGCAGAGGACGCTCGCGTGCTGGAATCTTTTCCGCAGAACGACGCGGTGCGGATGAATCTGGCGCTGGCCTACTACCGGACAGGCAACTGGAATCAGGCGCGCGCGGAGTTTGAAAAGCTCCATGCGGCTCATCCCTCCGACTCCAGAATGGCGGTCATGCTTGCGTATACGTACAACAAATTGGGGCGGGAAGCCGATGCCGTGGCGCTGCTGGCTCCGCTTGAATCGCGGCATCAAGATGACTTTCAATTCGAGTATGCCTATGCGTATGCACTTATCCGGTCAGGGAAGCAGGACATTGGCCTGCCACGCTTGGAGAAGCTGGCGAAGGTAAAGAACTCCGCCGAAGCATGGCTTCTCGCCGGAACCACCCGGTACTATCGCGACGAGATGACGATCGCCTGCGCCGATCTGGATGCAGCGATTGCGCTGAATCCAAAATTACCTGGCCTGTACACGATGTCGGGGCAGGCGCGTTATGCGAATAAGGATTTTGCAGGAGCGTCGGCTTCGTTTCAAGCGGCGCTGCGATCCGACCCGATGGATTTTGTGGCCAATCGCGATCTCGGCGCCATGCGCCTGAAGGCAAGCGATATCGCGAGCGCAAGGCCGTTGCTGGAACTGGCCTTCCAGCTTCATCCCGATGATCCGCTTACCAGGCTGGAGATTGCCAAGCTTAATGAACAGACAGGAAAGTATGCGGAGGCTGCGGTGATTCTCGAGGATTTGGTGAGGACGGATCCTAACTGGCTTGATCCGCATTGGCTGTTAGCTTCAGTGTATTCCGAATTAGATCGTCCGGCAGACAGCAGAAAAGAGCGTGAAATCGCCGAACGGATCAAGATGCATTCCAGGGATCAGAAAAAGAAGAGCAACTGAGGACGCAAGCTAGCTCGCAGCTTCGAATGTGCAGCGCGCTGTCGCGTCGGCGAGGAACTGATCGCGACTGATGATCGACAAAAGAGAAGGGGTGGCTTTCGCCACCCCTTCTTGTTGCCTGCTTCTGAACTGGATCAGAAGTAGTATTTGGCTGCAAATTGCATCCAGCGATATCCGGTCTTGTTCTGAGGGATACCGGTTGTGGATGAATTTCCATTGTGGATAAGGGATTGAGCAGAACTGATGCCGGTGAAGGTTAGTTGGTTATCAGTATTGCCGGCAAGTCCGAACTGCGCATTCGGGTGGTTGAGCCAGTTGGTAGCCGAGATACGAACTTCGATGCGCTGAGCATCCGTCACTCGGAACGCTTTGAAGATCGCCATATCGCTGCCGAAGTAGTGCGGCGTGCGGATGTAAGGCCAGATACTCTGACCCAGCTGTCCGACCGACGATGCTGTTGGCGGCAGTGGCGCTGCAAAGCAATTGGGATTGAAGTACTGGTTCTTGAGAAGCCCCTTGCGAGGATCGCAAACAATCAGCGGCTGTATACCGTTCTGGTATTGATTGGTCCCGTACCAAATGGTCGTGCTTGGGTTGGATTTGGTGGTGTTGCCGCCGGTCGCCGTTGCCGGCATGGGCATTGTGATCTCAGTACCATTGTTGTAGTACTGCGCGTTCATGTTCACCGATGTTGTCTGGTAGGGAGCTCCGTCTTGGTACGTCGTGTAGTTGGAGATCTGCCAGCCGTTGATCAATTGGCCCAGTGCCCAGTTGTTGTGAATGGGCTTGGGCAGCTTGTAGCTGAACGACAGGTTGAAGACCTTGGTGTGGTCATATCCCAAGGGTCCGTAGTTGTCGTCGAGATTGAACGGATTGGCCACGGGACCGTTGCCGTTTCCATTGGATGTGGAACCGTCGCGGGTACCGAGAACCTTGCCGAAGGTGAAGTTGGTGAACACATACAGGTTGCCCGATTGCTTTTGTGCGGAGACCTGCAGCGAGTTGTAGTTGGCGTAACCACCATGGGTCTGGATAAATACGTGGCCGTAATTGTTTAACGGACGCCAATCGTTGGTGTTCGCACCTTTGCAGGGATCAACGCAGTTCTGCGATTCCGGCGAGGTGTTCCAATAGGTACCCGTCTTTGGATCCGGTGTGAAGAAGGCACCGAAGGGGACGGTGTTTGCGTCCTGGATGCGACCGTTGCCGCCATTCAGCCACTGGTTACGGCTGGCGCTGCCGACATACGAAACTTCCATGACGGTGTGGCCAGGCAAAGCTTGCGCCACTCCGAAACTGTAGGTATTCGCAAAGGGCACCTTATCGTCGCCCTGTTTGTCAGCTCTGACATCAGCGTGGTTCTGGTTGACTCCCTGCGGGACGTTCAGTTGCTTGGTCACGGCAAGTGGGCCAGAGCAGTTATAGGCGAGACCACCAGCGGCGGGGTGCATGCAGATGACCCCGTCCTGAACGCCGTAGCCGTAGAATCCATTGACACCCTCATTGCCGGTGCCATAGGTGAACGTTCCCAGAGGGCCGTTCATTGCGCCGCTGGCGTCGTTGCCCGAGACCTGATAGCGGTAGGTACCGAAACCGGCCCTGACTACTGTCTTGCCCGTGCCCATAACGTCATAGGCGAAACCGACACGCGGGTCATAGAGGAACAATTTGCTCTTGAAGCCCGAGGTTGGAATCTTGGAATTCAGCTTGTTCCAAAGCAGCCCGGTATTGGGAGGCGGTGCAGCGCTGTTGTCATAGCTCGCTGGATCCCAAACCTGGGTTCCACCGATCTTGTCATACCACTGGCCGATATGATCGGCACGGAGCCCGATGTTGAGAGTCAGCTTGCGGGATGCCTTCCATGAGTCCTGTGCCCAGAGCGACCATTGGTGCCAGAGGATGTCGGGAACCGGGTCATGGTTGCTCTGGTTGTAGGCTTCGGGACGGCCCATTAACTTATCGAGAACCACGTTCTGGGTTGTTGTGTAGCCCCAGTTCTCGAAATCATAGCCACCTTGCGCGGTGCCTCCGGCAAGGTCGCCTCCGCTTGCCTGCAGGTTTTCCTGAGCATCCCAGTAGAAGCCGGCCTTTACCGAGTGAGACTTGATGATCTTGGTGAAGGTATCGGCGATTGAAGGCGCCTTAGAAGTCTTGCCAAAGGTACCCTTTCCATAAATGCCGCTGTTGAAATCGAACTCGCGAATTTCGCTCAATCCGGAGTTCCAGCCGCCAGTGATGTTCGGGATCTGCTGATCAGAGGGTGCAGCTCCAAATATGCTCTGAGTCGGGAAACCGATCGCCGAGCGTTGTGCGTTCTTAGCATTGCTAAGACTGTTGTTGTTGACGAACTCAGAGTATGCGAACACAACCTCGTTGGTTGTGGTGGCGCTGAACACGTGCGTGAAGTTCGCAAGGTATACGTGAGCTGTTTCCTTGCCGATTGGCTCAGCAGGATATGGGATGGTCCAGTCCGGCGTCCACCAGATTGAGAGCGGGTGGGCATCGGTTTCCTTCTGCAAGGTATAGGAGCCCCACAGCTTGTTGTTGTCGTTAAACGAGTAATTCACCTTCCCGGTCACTTCCCAACGATTTTGCGGTGTGTTAGGCGCAAAGTGGTAGTTGGTCCAACCGTTGCCTTGTGACGGCACTTGATTCGGAAGCGGATCCAGGGTTTCGAGAGCTACACCGTTCGGGTCAAAGAAGCTGGAAAGGTCATGGAAATCCTGTCCTGCAACGGCCCACGGAGAAATGGTTTTGTCGCTACAACCTTCATCCCATGCGCCAGCATTGCTGCAGGGAAGGGTGTAGGCCGGTGCATAGGCACCAAGAACGCCTGCAGGCACTCCAATGTTTCTGAAGTCTCCTTCACGCTGTCCTGGAACCCCTTGAGTTGTGGGTGCCTTACTAGTTGTCGCAACGTTAAACTGCTTCGGCGAATTGTAAGGATGCTGGTTCATATATTCATAACCAGCCCAGAAGAACAGCTTGTCGCGGTTGTGGTTGAAATGCGGGAAGAAGACGGGCCCGCCCACGTTGCCGCCGATGTAATAGAATTTCTGGTCGGTGAGCGAGTTCGGTTTTCCGTTCGAGATTTGCTGGTTCTTGTTGTACCAGTCGTTGGCATATCCGATGCCGGTGTTGCGGGCATAGAGATAGCCTTCGCCGTGGAACTTCTGACCGCCGCTCTTGGAGAAGGCCTGCAGTACAGCCGGCCCCTTCGCATATTCGGCACCGTAGGAAGCTGACAGGTACTTGACGCTGTCTGTCATGTCCTGGTTGATATTGGCAACCTGCGTTCCGGCGTTGCCCGGATCGATCAGGTTGGCGCCGTCAAGGTAAACATCGGTTGAGCCGTAGGGCTGGGTGCCATTGGCAGAGAAGCTGCCCGCGGGACCGTTGTTGGTGCCGGTGACCTGGCTGTTGTAGCTGGAAGTTGCACCGCTGAAGGTGACACCGGGCATCATCTTGATCAACTCGGATGCGTTGCGTCCCGTGAGTGTCGCGGAGTCAACGAGTTCGTTGTTCAAGGTGGCACTGATTTCAGCATTGTCCACGGGCACTTCGGCGTCTGCGCCGGAGATGACGGTGACGGCTGTCGCTTCAGAGCCGATCTTCAGGTGGATGTTTGGAATCGTGCGGCTATCGCCCTGGTTGATAACGATCTCATTCATTTCCCAGCTGGCGAAGCTTTTTGCGCTGATGGTGACCTTGTAGGTGCCCGGGACCAAGGCTGTAACCGAGAAGAATCCCTGGCTATCAGACTTAGTTTCACGGGTGTCACCCGACGCTGTGTTTGTTACAACAACTCTTGCTCCGGGAACGCGGGCATCCGTCTGATCGGCGGTGATACCGCTCAACGTTCCTGTAAGTTGTTGGGCATTTGCGATGGTCAGGGAGAATAGCAAGACTGGGATCACCAGCCATGGAATTCGCCTAAACCAATTCGACATCGATGAACCGCTCGATGTCTTCATATGGTTTGTAAACATTTACCAAGCCTCCTGAAGCGTTTTCGTACTTGTTTTTATCTTTCTGGCACACAACGGACCTCGACGCGCCGAGGTTAGCCACCGCCAGAAACCTTTCTAAGTGAATCGAGTATCGATAACACAATCGATACACCATGAGCAAGCGCTTTTTGGGCGTTTCACCCGCTAGTAAAACGGTTTCTCATATCACTTAGATTTCTCGAGATTTACCCGGTCTGGCCTATGCTGGCCACTTGTCATTTAATTGTCACCGGACTCGAAACCCCATTACACAGCTCAAAAATTGAACATAAGTGGACTAAAGTAAACCCACTACTTTATACGCCATCAACGAAGCGCATGCATGTGTTCTCAATCACCGCCTCTTCAGAGACTCTTGAAGGGCCTCCCAGGCACGATTCCATGACCTTCCAGGATCGATACTAAGCGGTTTGCTGCCTGTCCAGGGTACTTTTCAGTAACCCCAGTCGGCCAGATCACCTCGATGTCGGCTGAAGTCTCCTTTCCGAGCCCAAAATGCAGCCGGGGGTCATTCACGGACATGTAACTAGCCTGGCTCATGACCGATTGTGCCTGGACCTTTCCCCCATACTTGACCAGCACGCGAGCGCCGATCGCGCTCCGATTGCTCTTTGTCCCTTCGAGCCGAACCTTGATCCAGTGGTTCTCTTTTGGGGCGTCATTGCGCAGCAGGGAGGGGGGCTCGTGCTGATTCATAATGACGATGTCGAGATCGCCATCATTATCGAAATCACCGAAAGCGCATCCCCTGCTCACGTGACGGGCACTGATGGCCGGGCCGGCTTCATCGCCTAAGCGGGCGAATGTGCCATTTCCCCGGTTTCGGAAGACCAGGCGGGGGCCTTTGTAGGG
>Ga0068851_10001131_pt1 | contig 11561 bp, 11 predicted proteins | sample KBSCornC12_FD_66588 | JGI IMG/M metagenome (GOLD analysis project Ga0068851, IMG submission 66588) | Corn rhizosphere microbial communities from Kellogg Biological Station, Michigan, USA - KBS Corn C1-2 | ecosystem: Host-associated > Plants > Roots > Rhizosphere > Soil ...
AGCTCATCCCCGCCGACTACGCCGACTTCGCCGGCCCCATCATCGAGGCGTTCGGAAAGCCCGCGCTGACGACCAGGGAAAGTGACGTGGCTGAGGGCGTCTGGAACGCCATCCATGATACCGGAAACCAGCTCCACTTCCCCGCGGGTCCGGACGCCGTCGCGCTCTCCCGCGCGTGTTGAGGGAAGTCCCGTGCCACCGGCACGGAGCAACGTCAGTCTGACTTGCGCGCCTTCGCTCCCGCTGGTCAGGCGATGCGCACCGCCTCCTGCTTGAACTCTTCACTATGCTTGATCGTCTCATCGGTCTCCTTGAACGAGCCCAAAACTTTCAAATGACCGGCACAAAACCCGTACAAGTCCAGATTGCTTTCCAATCGGATATTGACGTTCAGACGACCGGCGTTCAGCGCTCGTCGAAATCGGTGGCGATCGTGACAGCGCGCCAGGCGTCGATATCGCTGCGGAAGGCCGCCAGCTTTCGCTCGGCGATAGCGTGCGCGGCCGGGCCGAGCGGCAGGTGAAGCGGCGCATCATCGGCATCGACCGCCCGAAGAATCACCGCGATCGCCTTGTCGGGATCGCCCGCCTGATTGCCGTCGTTCGTCTCGCGATAGGGCTTGCGCGAGGTTGCGGCATATTCGGGCATCTCGTTCGCCGCCATGGCGATCGACCGGCCAAGGAAGTCGGTACGAAACGGCCCGGGCTCGACGATCAGCACGCGGATGCCGAACGGCATCAGTTCGCCGGCGAGGGCTTCGGAAATGCCCTCCACGGCAAACTTGGCGGCGTGATAATAGCCTCCGCCGCCGCGGCCCTCGATACCCGCGCCGGACGACATGTTGACGATCGTTCCGCCCGAGCGCCGCAGGATGGGGAGCGCGGCTCTGGTGGTTTCGATCAGACCGAAGACGTTCACCTCGAACATCGGCCGATATTCCTGCGGAGTGCCTTCCTCGATCGCACCGAACAGGGCGTAGCCGGCATTGTTCACGAGTATGTCGAACCCGCCGAAGGTTTCGACCGCCTTGGCGACCGCCGCCTTCGCCGCCGCCGCATCGGTCACGTCGAGTGGCAAGGTGATCATGCGACCGCCGAAAGGCTCGGCCATGTCCTCGATCGTCCCGACATTGCGCGCCGTCGCTATGACCTGATCGCCGCGCTGTGCCGCAGCAAGCGCGAGCCCCCGGCCGAAACCGCTTGAGCAGCCCGTGATGAGCCAAGTTTTCATGACTACACTCCTCCATGGTAATGGAGGAAATCTAGGCGTTTAAATTTGTTCTTTAACTGACAGGAATGTACTCTTTGCGTTCAGTTTTGTGCGAGGTTCGCAATGGAATGGAGCGATGTCAGGATATTTCTCGCCGTTGCGCGATCCGGTACGCTCGGCGGCGCCGCACGGTCGCTTCAGACGAGCCATCCGACCGTCGGCAGGCGCCTTCGCGCGCTTGAGCAGGCGGTGGGACACGCGCTCTTTCAGCGCACGGCGGACGGACTTGTCCTGACTGAAGAGGGCCAGGGGATCATCGCGCTGGCCGAGCAAATGGAAGAAGGCGCGCTGGCCATGGAGCGCCAGCTTGAGGGGCAGGAGCAGAGACTCAAAGGCAGCCTGCGCATTGCGTCAGCGGACTGGTTCGGCGCCTATGTCCTCCCGCCGATTCTGGCGGATTTCGCGAAAGCCTATCCCGATGTCGATGTCGAGATTTTGACTGGCACGCGCCTCTTCAGTCTTGCCCAGCGGGAGGCCGACGTCGCATTTCGTATCGTTCCTTTCGACACCGCCGATATCGTCCAGCGGCGTCTCTTCAGGCTCGACTATGGCGTCTATATCGCCGAGGAAGCAGCCGATCCCAAATATGGCGACGGCACCGGTTTCAGACTCATCACCCATGACACATCCACGGGCCATTTCCCGGATATCGCATGGATGATCGAGAGTTTCCCAAATGCGAAACCAATTCTGCGATCGAACAACCGCAACGTCCAGGGACGCATGTGCCGGGAAGGTGTCGGCATCGCCGTCCTGCCTCGCGTGGTCGGCAACCAGATACCGGGTATCCGCAGATTGGAACTACCGAAGCAGCCGCCAGCGCGCGACATCTGGATGGGATATCACCGGGACCTGCGACGACTTGGGCGTCTTCGCGCGTTCATCTCGACGGTATCGGGTCATCTCGTGAACGCGATCGCATAATGCACGGCCGCGCTCAGTCACGCGTCAGGCCGCAACCGCCTTTGAGCGCCGGCGCGCGCCGCTGATGGTCAGCGAGACCGCCGAGATGAGGAAGTAAAAGGCGCCGAAGGCGGCGTAAGGCGCGATGTCGGCGATGCTGACCGGCGCCGCGCCGGCGGCCTTGCTGAGCATATGCGCCCCGGCGAGCCCCGACTGGGCGCCGCTGAGGATCATCGCCCACTGCGCGCCATAGGACTTCCAGCGCCGCGCCCCGGTGAGCAGCTGGAACAGACCGGAGAGCACCGCCCACAGGCCGAAGATCTGGAGGACCGCATGCATGCCGTGCGACAGGGTCGCGGCGACGGCGACGGCGGTCACGATGCTGACGACGAAGTTGAGCATCTGGCTCTTGTTGCGCGTCAGCCCGCCGCTCCGGCTGGCGTCTAGATAGTTCGCCAGAGCGTCCCACGCGGGATAGGCCACGAGCATTACCGCCGCCAGCGGTGGCATGGCCTTCGCCACCGTGAAGGCGAGTGCGACCCAGATCGCGGAGACGGCGAAGCGCAGATAATAGTAGGTCTTGAGCCAGTCCGGGCCCGGGGACTTCACTTCGGTGATGGTCTTCATGGGATGGTTCCTTTCTGTGGGACAGGCACACGTCTCCCTTCCCGGAATCCGGGTGGGTCGGCGGTCGGCAATTCAGGCGGTGCGCGGCTCGATTTGCCGCGGCGGTTCCAGTTAGAGGCGGAAGCGTCGCGGCAGGCACCATCGTGCGACGGCCGTCACGGCGGCGCACCCGATGCTATACCAAACCACCACGTAGAGCGGGTCGTTGAAGGGGCAGCAGAAGGCGAAGACGAAGGCTCCGCAGGCACCGGCGGCGATGCCGGAGGCGAGCGCGCTCAGCCTTGGCTGGGTCGGCGCGGCCCGCCGCATCAGCGCGCCGAGCAGCGCCACGATCGGCATCGAGAGCACGAAAATCCACGTGGCGCACAGTATGCCGCTGGTCGGATTGATGCGATCGAGCAACGCGCGCGCGCTCGCGCCATCGGGCGTGACGAACGCGCCCCCGACGATGGCCGCGACCGCGATGGCGCAGGCGAGCATCAGCCCCGGGCGCGGCTGCGCCGTCGGTGAGAAGGACCGGATCGCCAGCACGCAGGCGACCACCGCGAGCAGGCCGAGGCTTCCCACCCGCCACATCAGAAACGGCGAGCCGGCCATGTGGCTCATGTCCGGCCGCATCACGCCCAGGCCCAGGAAGAGCATGAGCTCCGCAGCACCCAGCGCGAGGACAAGTCCGCCCTCGCGCAGCATGCTGCGGCGCTGAACGGGCGTCAGGTCCGAGGACAGGTCGGCGATCAGGGATTCATTCGACATCGGGGGTCTTCTCAATGATGGCTGTCAGGCGCGCGAGCCCGCGGTGGATGTTCATCTTCACGGCCGAGGGGGAGAGGCCGATCTGGCCTGACGCATCCTCGACACTATAGCCCTGCACCTTGACCAGCAGGATCGCCTGGGCCTGCGTGGGGCGGAGCTCGTCAAGCAGGCTGGCCAGAACCGAACTGCTGACCACCGAAGCCTCATGGTCGCCCACGGCCATGTCGTCGGGCAGTTCGTCCACGGGTCGGCGCGCCAGGCTGCGCAGCTGGTCAACCCATTTGTTCTTGGCAATCGCCGCCAGCCAGGGTCCCAGCGGATATTGTGGATCATAGGTGTGGCGCCGCCGATGGACGGCAAGCAGCGTCTCCTGGATGGCGTCATCCACATCGCCCGGCGGCAGCCGCCGTTGGAAGTAGCGCGCAAGCCACTCGGACATCTCGCCGAGCAGCCGACGATAGGCGCCACCGTGGCCGTTTTGTGCCGCAACCATCAGGCTGCTCCAGTCGTCCGGCGCAGTTCGGGACGGACGCTCACGGCTGGCCGGCGCCTTGTCCGACGCAGGCTTGGAGATCAATCTCGAGAGGAAGTCCGAGCGCATGATCTTTTATTCGTGCCTCCCGCCGCGCCGGTCACCTCTCTTTGAAATTATTTCAGAGTGCGGCGGGTCGGCGGCGGCCTTTTGCGGGGCAAGCCGTCGATGGTCGCAGCAGAGCGGCGCCACCAATGCCTTGATCCTCGATTTGCCGCCTCATGTAATTATGCGGCAATAGCCCTGCCTCGTGCCGACCTGACGTCTCTCACCGGGGGCTGACCGAACATCCGGCTATATTCGCGGTTGAACTGGGATACGCTTTCGTATCCCACGTCGAAGGCCGCGTTGCTTGCGTTGCGTCCTTCCGACAGCATCAGCCGGCGCGCCTCAAGCAGCCTCAGGTGCTTCTGGAACTGCAGCGGCGAGAGCGACGTGACAGCACGAAAATGCTGGTGGAAGGCGGACTGGCTCATCCCCGCCGCCGCTGCCAGCCGCTCGACCGGCAGAGGCCTCGCATATTCGGAGCGCAGGATCGCCACGGCCCGCGCCACGCGCTGGACATGGCCATCGGGCCAGCCGAGCTGGCGGATCGCCGCCCCGTGCTTGCCGGCGAGCAGCCAGTAATGCATCTCCCGCAGGAGTTGCCCGCCGAGCACCGGTATCGAGGCGGGGCGATCGAGCAGCCTGATCAGCCGCAGGGCCGCATCGGCAACTTCGTCATCGGTCTGGTCGACCCTGACACGGGCGTGATCCGGGACGGGATCGGGCTTCATCTCGGCAACCAGTTCGGCCACGATCGCCGTGTCGAGTTCGAGCACCAGCGAATAATAGGGCGCGGCGATACTCGCCCTGGTGATCTGGCTGACAGTCGGGACGTCGGCCGTGACGAGGAGGGACTCGCCGGCCGAAAAGGCAAAGCCGGTCGTCCCCATGGTGACATGCTTGCTGCCTTGCAGGACCAGCGCGACGAGCGGCCGTGAAATAGCATAGGTCAGATCGCTGGGCGCAGTGGCGCGAATAGTGGAGAGGCCGGGGATTGGGGTTGTGGCCAGACCATTCGCATCGGCGTGGGCATCGGCATGTCGGCTGACGGTGGTGAGCAGGTCGTTCATGCCCACCAGCATAGTCTCAAATTGTCAGCGCCGCCATGTTTTTGGAGGAATAGGCAAAGATTAGCGAGGGGCCGGCAACCTGTCGCGGCGCGGCTGATGCATATCCTCAAGGGCCACTTCCGGCACAGGAGATCGACCATGACCAAGATCACGCTCATTACCGGTGCTAGCCGCGGCCTCGGGCGCAACACCGCACTCAGCATTGCTCGTGCCGGTGGCGATGTCATTATCACCTACCACAGCCGCTCGGGCGAGGCTGACGCCGTCGTCGCGGAGGTTCAGGCAATGGGCCGCAAGGCGGTTGCGCTGCAGCTCGACTGCGGCAACGCGTCGCAATTCGGCGATTTCGCTGAGCGGCTGCGCATGGCGCTTCAGGATGATTGGCAGCGCGGCAGTTTCGACCACCTCGTCAACAATGCCGGGCACGGCGATTTTGCGATGATCGCTGACACGACCGAAGCGCAGTTCGACGCGTTGGTGAACGTCCACTTCAAGGGCGTCTTCTTCCTTACCCAGACGCTGCTGCCGCTGATCGCCGACGGCGGGCGCATTGTGAACCTGTCGTCGGGCCTGACCCGCGTCTCGGCTCCCGGCTTTGCCGCCTACTCGGCTGCCAAGGGCGCGGTCGAGGTGCTCAGCATCTATCTCGCCAAGGAGCTGGGTGCGCGCGGCATCGCCGTCAACACGGTCGCGCCGGGCGCGATCGAGACCGATTTCCTCGGCGGTGCGGTGCGCGACACGCCCGACCTCAACGACCAGTTCGCCGGCATGACCGCCCTTGGCCGCGTGGGGGTGCCCGACGATATCGGCCCGATGATCGCAAGCCTGCTGTCGGAAGGTAATCGCTGGGTCAACGCCCAGCGCATCGAGGTATCGGGCGGCCAGGGCATCTAGTCGCGCATGCGCAAGGTCGCCGGTGGACCTTCTCCACCGGCGGCCGCCTTTTCATTCTGGTGTTCCAGCCCAGACAAGTCCCAGATTACGTCGGCAATGACAATGACAGTCATCTTTCATGCCGACATTCAGCGTCCCGCAAAGCGTTGCTTCGCATCCTGGGTTTGCGGGGTGTAAAGGCTGACGAGCGTTCCCTCCGGATCGCGGAATTGTGCGGCCTTGTTGCCCCAAGGCATGAGCTTGGGTTCCATGACGACCTCCACCTCATCCTTGAGCCGGGCGAAATCCGCGTCGACGTCCTCCACCTCGAATTCGAGGACGGCCGACCGGTTCGCGGCCGCTTCCGCGCTGCCTTCCTTGAACAGCCCAATCGTCTCGGCGCTACCGATCGCCAGTGTAGCGGCTGGCGTAACGATCTCCGCGAAGAGCGGGCCGAGCCATTCGGCCGTCAGCCCCGTAGCTTCTCGTAGAATTCGACGACCCCCTTGATGTCGGTCACGACGAGGCGAGTAGATGCGAGTTTCATATCGTTGGTCGCATGGTGCGAGCTTAGAAATGACTTCCGGCACTTTCGGACCGATCGCATCCTGGAAGCCGAGCTTCTTGACCTGCATCGGATAGGGCCTGCCGAGCTGCGCAGCCGCTGGATGAAATGGCGGGAAACCCATCCCTACAAGGATGAGGGCCTCCGGACATCAAGTTAGGGCGGGTTAAAACTATGACTTGCCTTCGATCTCGGCTTTATCCCGGTCGTGCCACCAAAGGCCAATCGCCTCGTGCCATGGTCATATGGCCGAAATCTCAACAGACGCCGCAACGAAATCGAGCAGATCTTTCGCAGGCTCAAAGCTTTCCGGCGCATCTTCTATCGCTTCGACAAGCTCGACTGCATGTTCAGGACGTTCCTCAACTTCGCCCTCATCATCGATATGATTGAGTGTTAACACGCCCTAGAAACGCTGCTTGTCGCCCGCTGCCGACCTACGACGCGCCGGGGTGCGGGGTTTGGAAATATCGCCATGAACCTTGGCAAGCAGTTTCAGAAGCTGATTTCGCTCTTCCGTGGTGAGCATGGCCAATGCCTGATCTTCGGAGGCGCGCAGCAATGTTGTCATGTGCGCGAGTCCGGCTGCCCCCTCTTCGGTTAACCACAACGAATTGCTGCGCAGATCACGGCCTCGCCGCCGTTCGATCAGACCTCGATCCACTAAGATGTTGACCAGCTTCATCGCGCTCGCGCGGTTGATTGAAAGCGCGCGCGCCAGCGCCGATTGTTCGCAACCGGGCATGTTTCTGATCAGCGCAAGCGCAGCTACTTTCGCAGGGGATAGGCCGTGGCCAGCCAGCGCCGCGCGCGCCGCTTCGTTGAGCCGCAGGCTGGCCATTTGCATCTGGAAACCCACCAGTAAGCTGAATTCATCTTCATGCACCGGCAACCCCCTTGCCTATAATGTATGCCTACGATACATTTTGATGCAATCGGCATAGCATCAGCGGATTTCAGGGCAAGAGGGAGGGGAGTCCCGATGACAAGCAAATACAAGCTTCTGATCGACGGGGAAATGGTCGACGGGGTCTCTTCATTCGATGTGATCAATCCAGCGACCGCCCAACCGTTCGCCCGCTGTCCCAAGGCTGATGAGAAGCTGCTGAACCATGCGGTAGCCGCTGCAAAGTCGGCCTTTTCCGCCTGGGCGGCGACGCCTGTCGACCAGCGCGCGGCGCTGGTCACGGCGCTCGCCGACAGGCTGGAGCAACGCGCGGAGGAGTTTGCCGCCCTGCTCACCACCGAACAGGGCAAGCCGCTGAACCAGGCGATGTTCGAGATCATGGGCAGCGTGATGACGCTGCGCGCCTTTGCCGCCATGCGCCCCGAGGCGAATATCCTTCGGGATGAGGGCGGGAACCGCGTGATTGAGCATCGCACGCCGCTTGGCGTCGTTGCGGCCATCACGCCTTGGAATTTCCCGGTCATACTGGCGATGAACAAGCTCGGCCCAGCGCTGGTCACTGGCAATACCATGGTGTTGAAGCCCGCACCGACCACCCCGCTCACCACCCTGCTGTTCGGCGAGATCTGCGCGCAGCTATTGCCGCGCGGCGTCGTCAATGTGATCTGCGATCAAAATGATCTGGGCGGCCTGCTTTCCGCGCATCCCGACGTGGCGAAATTGTCTTTCACCGGCTCCACCGCGACCGGCAAGAAGGTGATGGCCTCGGCCGCCGCCGGACTGAAACGGGTCACGCTGGAACTGGGCGGAAATGACGCCGCGATCGTACTCGACGATGTCGATACCGCGGTGGCGGCGCGCAAGGTCTATGACGGAGCGATGGCCAATGCGGGCCAGATCTGCGTGGCTATCAAGCGCGCCTATGTACCCGAAGCCATATATGATGATTTCTGCGATGAACTCGCGCGGCTTGCGAAGGAAACGGTGGTAGACGACGGTTCCCGGCAGGGCGCGAAGATCGGGCCGGTGCAGAACGCGATGCAGTACGACAAGGTGGTGGCGCTGCTGGCCGATGCGCGGGAGCGGGGCACGGTTCTGGCGGGCGGCGAGCCGCTCGACCGGCCGGGCTATTTCATTCCGCCCACCATCGTGCGCGATCTGGACGATGATGCCCCGCTGGTGCGCGAGGAGCAGTTCGGTCCAGTCCTTCCCGTACTCAAATATCGCGACATCGAGGATGTGATCGCCCGCGCCAACGATTCGGAATATGGCCTTGGCGGCACCGTGTGGGGCAGGGACGTGGCGCGCGCCACCGAGGTCGCCATGCGGATCGATTCGGGTACCGTCTGGGTCAATCAGCACTTGGCGATTGATCCTAATATTCCATTCCGGGGATCGAAGCAGTCCGGCATCGGCGGTGAGCTCGGCCAGGCGGGACTGAACGAATATACGCAGGCGCATGTCGTCAATGCGGTCGAGTTGGAGCCGGTCGCCTGAGCCCGGTCGAACGCTTCTCCACCAGGCTGGTGCCGCCGCAAAGCCGGCATCTGTTCTGGCGCGAGATAATCGCCGAAGCCTTTCCCGGCATGACCGTCTATGCCCCGGAGGGCATCAGCGCGGATCTGTCGCGCTGGAAACTCGGCTCGGTCGGCCTGGCGCGTGCGCGAAGCGGACGAGCGCATATCAGCCGGATCGCCAATCGGAACGCCGGCAATGTCATCGTCCACCTTCAGCGGCGGGGGCGGCTGACCATGACCCATGGTGGCGGTGCGGTCAGCGCGGCGGCCGGCGACATCGTTATCGCCGATGACAGCCGACCCTACGCAATCGAAATCTCGGAAGGGAACGAATGCCTGATCCTGCAATTGCCTGCGGCCGAGCTTGGTGAGGCGCTGGCGGGGCGCGATTGCCACGGCTGGTTGCTGCGCGGTGACGATCCCAATGTCGCCTTTCTCGGTCATATGCTTCAGGGTTTGTGGGGGCAGCGGGAACTTTACGATAGCGTCGACGGGGGAGTCGGCGATCTCCTGGCCGACGCGGCTCGTCTTGTCTGTCGATGCAGCTACTCATCCGCGATGACGCGGATCGATGGCACGGCGCCCGTGGAATATGCGTTGCGCCATCTCGACGACCCGGCACTCGGCACGGCCATGATCTGCGAAGCCACGGGGCTTTCGCCGCGCGCCGTGCAGAAGGCATTTCTCCGCCATGCCGCACTGACGCCGACCGCGTTCATCGCCGAACGGCGGCTGGCACGCGCGGCAGATCTGCTTGGTGAGGGCGACGGGCGCAGCATTACCGATGTCGCCCTCGAAGTGGGATTCAACGATCCTGCCTTTTTCAGCCGCTGCTTCCGCCGCCGCTTCGGTATCGCGCCGCGCGACTGGCGTGGTCGCGCGCCGACGGAGCGACCGCTAGTCTAGCGCCATACCACGGATTCGCATTCGTCCACGCGACAGGTACGTTCCGGTCCAAGAATTCAAGTTTCAACTGCTGTATGCTTCCGCCGGAGCGTTGAAAGACGCACAGGAGGGGAGATAATGACATGAGCAAATCCATCGCAACATTGCTGCTTGCGTCGACCGCGCTGGCCGCTGCGCCGGCCAAGGCACAGGATGAGGCGCCCACGCAGCCCACCGAAACCGCGTCGGGCATCGCGGAAATCGTGGTGACAGCGCAGAAGCGTGTAGAGAATGTTCAGGATGTGCCGATCGCGATCTCCGCGTTCACTGCCGGCGCGCTCCAGGAAAGAGCGGTAGGCAGCATCGCGCAGCTCTCCGCCATCGCTCCCAACGTCAATCTCGATGCAGGCACTCCGTTCTCCGGTTCCCCTTCGGTGCTGTCCGCATATGTTCGCGGCATCGGTTCGGACGATTTCGCGTTCAACATCGATCCAGGCGTGGGAATCTATCTCGATGGCACCTATCTCGCCCGGACGGTCGGCGCCAATCAGGATTTGATGGATGTCGAGCGGGTGGAAGTCCTGAAAGGTCCGCAAGGTACGCTGTTCGGACGCAACACCATCGGCGGCGCGATCTCCATCGTCACGCGCGATCCGCGCCATGAATTCAAGATTATGGGCGACATCACGACCGGTAGCTATAAGCTGTTCCAGGCACGCGGCTCTGTGGACCTGCCGATTTCGGACGGGTTGGCCTCTTCGCTCAGCTTCGGCATAAAGACGCGAGACGGCTTCCTCAAGCGCATTCCCTATGCGGATCAGCGGGTCGCGAATTCGCCATCCTTCACGGCCTTCTCCGCAGCCGGGTATGACAGCGCCCACCGCGAGGGCAGCAACGACAACTGGAACATTCGCGGCAAGCTGAAATGGGACAATGGCGGATCGGCGAAGATCACCCTGTCCGGCGACTATAGTCGCGACAAGGGCACAAGCGCCAACAAGCTGCTGGGCACGGCGGAATTCGTTCCGGGCAATTTCGCGGGCACGACCAACCTTCCCGGCACCGCCTTCGATCCCACCGGAACGACCGGTTTCCTGTTCGCGGGTCTCTATAATTTCTGCATCGGCGCGACATCGGCGCAGATCGCCGCGCGCAACGCGCAGGCGCTGTGCGGCGTAGCCGGCACCCAGTTCAACCCGCAGTTGCGGCTTGCAAGCTATGCCGGGGTCAATGTCGACGGCAACCCGAGCAACGATCGCCTGCCTTGGGACAGCCGCTATCTGACCGCCGATACCGACACCAGCTATGCGACGGGAAACAGCTTTTCCGACCTTGAAAGCTGGGGCGTGGGCGGAACGATCGACTTCGACCTGACCGACAATGTCGCGCTGAAATCGCTCACGGCCTATCGCGCTCTCCACTGGAAGAGCGGGATGGACGCGGACGGTTCGCCGCTCAATTTCCTCCAGCTCAGCTTTTCCATGAACCAGTGGCAGTTCAGTCAGGAGCTCCAGCTGCTGGGCAATGCATTCGACAAGAAGCTGAACTATGTGCTGGGCGCCTATTATTTCAAGGAAAAGGGTGACCTGCATGACTATGTCACCTTCGCGGAGGG
>Ga0068851_10001136_pt1 | contig 11525 bp, 8 predicted proteins | sample KBSCornC12_FD_66588 | JGI IMG/M metagenome (GOLD analysis project Ga0068851, IMG submission 66588) | Corn rhizosphere microbial communities from Kellogg Biological Station, Michigan, USA - KBS Corn C1-2 | ecosystem: Host-associated > Plants > Roots > Rhizosphere > Soil ...
AAAGAGTTCGAAGGCCGCCGCGCCGACCTCGAGAAGAAGGCCAACGAGCAGCTCACCTCCGCCCAGGAGCGTGGCGCCAAGCTCGAGGGCCAGAAGATCGACATCGCGCAGAAGGCCGGCGTCGATGGCCGCCTCTTCGGCTCCATCACCAACGCGGATGTCGCCGAGGCGCTCAAGTCCTCCACCGGCATCGACGTGAAGAAGGCCGAGGTGCGCATGCCGCAGGGCCCGCTCAAGCACACCGGCGAATTCCCGCTCGTGATCCAGCTGCATTCCGACGTGCTCGCGAACGTCACCGTGCACGTCGTCGCAGAACAATAATCGCCTGCACTTCCCCGGCCGCCGCGGCAGCGGCTTCAGCCGGGGCTCCCTTCCAGAAGCCGTCCTCCGGGGCGGCTTTTTTGTTTCCGGCTGGCGCATGTGGTGAGCCTGCTGGCGCGTTATTTTCCTCACACGCTGTCCCGCGAAATACACCGCGAGAACACAGCTTATCCACAGGTTTTTCCCGTGCATTGCCGATGCAACGGTGACACACTCGCTCCCTCGCGACGCCCAGGGATCGTCGCGGCTCACGGCAACAACAGGAGACAAGACAACATGCCCTCGGCTTCTGCCGGCAGCGAGCGCTTCCATCGCGGCGCTCCGAGCGACGCGAACATCGAATCCCTGCGCCTGCCGCCGCACTCGGTCGAGGCGGAGCAGGCGGTACTCGGCGGCTTGCTGCTCAGCAACTCGGCCTGGGACCGCATCGGGGACCTCCTCACCGAGTCGGATTTCTACCGCGCCGACCATCGCGTCCTGTGGCGCTCGATCACGCACCTCATCGAGGAGAGCAAGCCCGCGGATGTGCTGACCGTCACGGAGGCGCTCAAGATCACGGGCGAGCTCTCCGATGTCGGCGGCCTCGCGTACCTGCACCAGCTCGCGAGCGGCACGCCGAGTGCGGCCAACATCCGGCGTTATGCGGAGATCGTGCGCGAGCGTGCCATCACGCGCCGCCTCGCGGAGGTCGGCACGGCGATCGCGGACAGCGCCTATTCGCCGCAGGGCCGCGAGGCGCGCCAGCTCCTCGACGAGGCGGAGACCAAGATCCTCGAGATCGGCGAGCAGGGCGGGCGCTCCTCCGAGAGCTTCACCAAGATGTCCACCGTGCTCGCGGAGGTGATGAGCCGGCTGGACGAGCTGCATCGCAATCCCGCGAGCGTCACCGGCAAGGCCACCGGCTTCGTGGACCTCGACGAGATGACCACGGGCCTCCAGGATGGCGACCTCGTCATCGTCGCGGGCCGCCCGTCCATGGGCAAGGCGCAGCCGTGCGACGCGAAGATCAAGACCCTCAACGGCTGGCGCGAGATGGGCGAATTGCAGGTCGGCGATGCCATCGCATCCGTGGACGGCTCGCCGTCCATCGTCACCGGCGTCTATCCGCAGGGCGTGCGCCAGGTCTACCGCATCACGTTCTCCGATGGCCGCAGCACCGAGGCCTGCGCCGAGCACCTGTGGCGCGTGCATTTCCGCGAATGGCCCGCGCCGCGCATCCTCGAAACGGCGAAGGTCATCGAGCTCCTGGGCAAGAAGCGCTACCAGCAGCGCCTCTGGATCGACCAGGTGTCGGGAGAATTCGGCCATCACGACCGCCTTCCCGTGGATCCGTGGGTCCTGGGCGCGCTGCTCGGGGATGGCAAGCTCGCCGCGGGCAATGCGTTTATCTTCGCGGCGCACGAGACGCGCGAACCCGAGGAAGAAACGGCCGACGCGGCGCTCGCCACGACTGACGTCCAGGAGCAGGGCTCAACCGTCGTACGCGCGAAACCCGCGGCGCGCAGCTTCGATCAAACGCGTCCGGGTTCGCTGGTGGAAGGCCTGCAGACGCTGGGCTTGTGGGGCATCGGCAGCCACGACACCTTCATCCCGCGCCAATACCGCAACGCCTGCAGGAGCGCGCGACTCGCCTTGCTGCAGGGCCTCCTCGATACCGATGGCGATGCGGAAAAGGCGCAGTCCGTGCGCTTCTGCACCGCGAGCTATCGCCTGGCGAGGGATGTGCAGGAGCTTGCGCGATCGCTGGGCGGCTGGTGCACGCTCGCGTACAAGCGCACCACGGTCACCTATCGCGCGGGAAAGCGCGAAGGCCGCCCGGCGTACGTGCTCGATATCCAGCACCACGATCCGCGTTCGCTCTTCCGTTCGAGCGACAAGCGCGAGCGCCTCCCGGAAAGATGCGAGCGTGCGGCGCGTCCCGTCATCGCGTCCGTCGTGCCCAGCCGTGTCGTCGCCACGCAGTGCATCTCGGTGTCGCACCCTTCGCGGCTCTACGTGGCCGACGAATACGTGGTCACGCACAACACCGCCTTCTCGCTCAACATCGCCGAGCACGTGGCGCTCGAGTTGAAGCTGCCGGTGCTGGTCTTCTCCATGGAGATGGGCGGCACGCAGCTCGCCACGCGCCTGCTGGGCTCCGTCGGCAAGGTCGATGCGCAGAAGCTGCGCACCGGCCGCCTCGATCCCGGCGATTGGGACCGGCTCGGCATGGCGCTCGGCAAACTGAACGAGGCGCCGTTGCTCATCGACGAGACCGCCGCGTTGAACCCGCTCGAATTGCGTGCGCGTGCGCGGCGCAAGTGGCGTGAGTACGGCGGCCTGGGCCTCATCGTCATCGACTACCTGCAGCTCATGTCGGGCAGCGAGTCTTCCAGCGGCGAGAACCGCGCGACCGAGATCAGCGAGATCTCGCGCGGCCTGAAGGCCATGGCGAAGGAGCTCTCGGTGCCGGTCATCGCGCTCTCGCAGCTCAATCGCTCGCTGGAGCAGCGTCCCAACAAGCGCCCCGTGATGTCGGATCTGAGGGAATCAGGAGCGATTGAGCAGGATGCGGACGTGATCCTCTTCATCTACCGCGACGAGGTCTACAACGAGGATTCACCCGACAAGGGGATCGCCGAGATCATCATCGGCAAGCAGCGCAACGGGCCCATCGGCACCGTGAAGCTCACCTTCATCGGCAGGAACACGCGCTTCGAGAACTACTCGGGCGCGCCGGGATACTGACCAGCCGTAGTAGCATTGCCGGAATCCCGCCGCCCGGCGGGAGTTTTCATTCGCCTCTCGTGCCCCGTCCCATCCACGCCACCGTTTCGCATTCGGCATTGCGCCACAACTACGCGCTCGCCAAGCTCGCCGCGCCGCATACCGAGGTGCTCGCGGTCGTGAAGGCCAATGCGTATGGCCACGGCCTCGAGCGTGTTGCCCGCGCGCTGCCGCAGGCCGACGGCTTCGCCACCCTCGAGATCGATGGCGCCGTGGCGCTGCGCAACGCCGGCTTCATGGGCACGCTCCTGCTGCTGGAAGGATTCTTCGATCCGTCCGAGCTGCGCGCCATCCAGGCCGCCGAGATCGCTACCGTGCTGCATTCGGAGGAGCAGCTGCGCATGCTCGAGCTGGAGAAACCCGCGCGCCCGATCGACGCGTGGTTCAAGATCAACACGGGCATGAACCGGCTGGGCTTTCCCGTCGCCACCGCGCGCCGCGCGCTCGAGCGCCTCGAGCGCATCGGCGTCACCCGCAGCATCACGCTCATGACGCACTTCGCCAACGCGGACGTGCCCGGCGGCGTCGAGGAGGAGATGAGACGCTTCAACGAAGCCACGCGCGGCATCCACCTCGCGCGCAGCCTCGCCAACTCGGCCGCGATCTTCGCGCACCCGGATACGCATGGCGATGTCGTCCGCCAGGGCATTACCCTCTACGGCGCGAGCCCGTTCACCGACCGGCCCGCCCTGGGGATGGCGCTTCGCCCCGCCATGACCTTCGCCTCCGAGATCATCGCCATCCAGGAGCTGAATCCCGGCGATGCGGTGGGCTATGGCGGCGAGTTCCGCTGCGAGGTGCCGATGCGCGTGGGCGTGGTCGCATGCGGTTATGCGGACGGCTATCCGCGCCACGCGCCCTCGGGCACGCCGGTCCTCGTCGCCGGCGGGCGCACCAAGACCGCGGGGCGCGTCTCGATGGACATGATCACGGTCGACCTTCGCCCGGTCCCGGAAGCGCGCGTGGGCTCGCCGGTCGTGCTGTGGGGCGAGGGCATCCCGGTGGACGAGGTGGCCATGGCGGCGGGCACGGTCGGCTACGAGCTGCTGTGCGCCGTCGCGCCGCGCGTGCGCTTCCACGACAGCGACGCGCTCTGATGGCGAAAGGCAGGTCCGTCTACACCTGCACCGAATGCGGCGGCCAGGCGCCCAAGTGGCAGGGCCAGTGCCCGCACTGCCATGCATGGAACACGCTCGTCGAGACGGCCGCGGAAGCGCCTGCCGGCAAGTCCGGCGCGCACCGGTTCGCGAGCCTGGGCGGGACGAGCGCGGTGGTGGCGCTGGGCGAGGTGGAGGCGCGCGACTTCCCGCGGCTGCCCACGCTCATCGGCGAGTTCGATCGCGTGCTCGGCGGCGGCCTGGTCGAGGGCGGCGTCGTGCTCATCGGCGGCGATCCGGGCATCGGCAAGTCGACGCTGCTGCTGCAGGCGGCGGCGCGCCTCTCGGAGCAGGTGCCGGTGCTGTACGTGACCGGCGAGGAATCGGCGCAGCAGGTGGCGCTGCGCGCGAAGCGCCTCGGCGTGAACGCGGGCAAGGTGGGCTTGCTGCCCGAGATCGAGCTGGAGAAGATCCAGGCGACGCTCGCGGAGCGCAAGCCGCGCGTGGCGGTCATCGATTCCATCCAGACGCTCTATTCGGCGGCGCTCACCTCGGCCCCCGGGTCCGTGGCGCAGGTGCGCGAGTGCGCGGCGCAGCTCACGCGGCTCGCCAAGCAAAGCGCCACCACGATCGTCTTCGTGGGCCACGTCACCAAGGAGGGTGCCCTCGCCGGCCCGCGCGTGCTCGAGCACATGGTGGATACCGTGCTCTACTTCGAGGGCGAGACGCACACCAGCTTCCGCCTCGTCCGCGCGTTCAAGAACCGCTTCGGCGCGGTGAACGAGATCGGCGTCTTCGCGATGACCGAGAGGGGACTGCGCGAGGTGACGAATCCCTCCGCGCTCTTCCTCTCGCAGCACCACGCGGGCGTCGCGGGCTCGTGCGTGATGGTCACGCAGGAAGGCACGCGCCCGCTGCTGGTGGAATTGCAGGCGCTGGTGGACGACGCGCACGGCGGCAATCCCAAGCGCCTCGCGGTGGGCCTCGAGCAGAACCGCCTCGCGATGCTGCTCGCGGTGCTGCACCGCCACGCGGGCATCGCGTGCTTCGACCAGGACGTGTTCCTCAACGCCGTGGGCGGCGTGCGCATCGTCGAGCCCGGCGCGGACCTCGCCGTGACGCTCGCGGTGGTCTCCAGCCTGCGCAGCCGCGCGCTGCCGGAGAAGCACGTGGTGTTCGGCGAGATCGGCCTCGCGGGCGAGGTGCGGCCGGTGCAGGGGCAGGAGCGCCTGCGCGAGGCGGCCAAGCTCGGCTTCACGCACGCGATCATCCCCGCGGCCAACAAGCCGAAGCAGCCCATCGCCGGGCTCGAGGTCGTGGCGGTCGAGCGCCTGGTGGAGGCGGTGGACTACCTGAAGGGCTGACGCCTCACCGCACCATCAGGGCGATGGCGAGCGCGATGGCGACGATGCTGAGGATGATGATCGCGGCGATCGCGACCAGGTTCGACGACGGCGTGCCCGGCAGCTCCGGGTCGGCTCGATAGGCAGGCTGCTTGCGCTCCTCCGCGGGCCCGCGTGCCTTCGGTTTTACCGCGGCCGCGGCAGGGGCCGGCGCAGGCGTCTCCACCTTGCCACGGTAGGCGCGCATCTTCTGCGTGGCGCTGATGTAGTCGCGGAAATCCTCGGTCTGGTCGGTCATCGCCGCCAGCCGCAGCGTGGCGTCGAACGAATCGAACGTCTTCGCGAGCGCGAGCGGCTTGGCCTCCTCGCCTTCCCTGGGGCGGCCTTCGCCCATCGGCAGGGTGGCGGTGTCGGTGTGGCGCTCCGGCGCGGGCATGGCGGCCGCGCCGCGCGACGAGCTCGCGGGCGAGCTGCTCGCCTTGAGCACGGCGGCGGGGCGCGTGGAATCGATCTGGCGGCGCACCTCGCGCAGGTCGTCGCCCAGCTCCTTGATCGTCTGGTAACGGTCGTCGAGCTGCTTCGCCATCGCCTTCGCGACGATGAGGTCCAGCATCGGCGGGACCGCGCGGCTGAGCGAGGAGGGCGCGGGCGGCGTGGTGTTCACCGTCGCGTACATGATCGCGTTCACGTTGTCGCCGTCGAAGGGCGCCATACCCGTGAGCGCCTCGTAGAGCACCACGCCCAGCGAGAAGATGTCGCTCCTCGCGTCGATGGTCTTGCCGATGACCTGCTCGGGCGACATGTAGCGCGGCGAGCCGAGGATCAGGCCGGTCATGGTCTTCACCGCCGAGTTGGGCAGCCGCGCGATGCCGAAGTCGGTGATCTTGGCGATGCCGCCGCGCATCACCATGATGTTCGAGGGCTTCACGTCGCGGTGCACGATGTCCTGCTGGTGCGCGAACCACAGGCCCTCGGCCACCTGCGCGATGATGTCGACCACCTGGTTGGGCGCGGGCAGGTTGCCCGAGGCGATCATGTCCTTCAGCTCCGCGCCCTCGAGGAATTCCATCGCCATGTACGCCACCGACTCGGTCTTGCCGACGTCGTAGATGGTGACGATGTTGGGGTGGTTCAGGCGCCCGGCGGCCTTGATCTCCTGCTGGAAGCGCGCCTCGTACTCCTCCAGCTCCTGGCGCGAGAGGTTCAGGTTGATCGTCTTGATGGCCACCGTGCGGTCGATGATCGGGTCGACCGCCTTGTAAACCGTGCCCATCGCTCCCTGGCCGATCTCCGAGATGATCCTGTATCGGCCCAGTGTCGAAATCATCTTCTCAGTTCTTCTTGGAGGTGCCCGCGCCGGACCTGTTTTCCTTTTCCTTCGCGGCCTGCGCCCGCTTCGCCTGGGCCTTGGCGGCGGCGAAGGTCCTGGTCCACGACGGATGGCCTGCCTCGGCGGGGGTGAGGTCGAAATTCGGATCCACGTCGTAGATCTTCACGAACTCGGCGCGGCACTCGCGGAAGCGCTCGCGCAGGCACAGCGTGAACGCCACGTGCTTCATCGCGCGCACCTGGTCGCGGGGATCCGCGAGGCCTTCCTTGAGCGCAGCTTCCAGCAGCTTCGCCGCCTCGGCGTATTCGCCCGAATCGTACTTCACCAGCCCTTCCTGCATCGTCTTCTCGGCGCGGCCGAGAGAGGCGGCGGGCTTGGCCACCGACGCCTCGCGCTCCGCGATGAGCTGCGTGCGCACGCTGCGATAGACCGGTCCCCAGATGGGATGGCCATCCTCCGCCGGCGTGAGCGAGAACTCGGGATTGATCTCGAAGGCCTTGCGAAACTCGTCGCGGCACTGCTGCTCGCGGTTGGAGACGCAGTGGCTGAACGCGAGGTACTTGCGCGCGCGCGACTGCTCCGTTTTCGTGAGCAGCCCATGGTCGAGCGAGGCGGTGAGGCTCCTCACGGCGTTGTCGAACTCGCCGGCCTCGTACTGCCGGATGCCCAGCGCGAGCTGCTCGTGGGCGCGCTCGCGCAGCGATTCCTCGGTGATCTGCGGCGCGGGCGCCTTCGGCGCCGCGTCTTCCTGCTTCTGCAATTGCGAGCAGGCAGCGGCGAGCAGCAGGGCCGCGAGCGTGGCGCGCACCATCACGGCCGCCCGCGTCACTGGAACTTGTGCCTCACGGTGACCTCGTCGCGGGCTTTCAGCTCGAGGTCCTCCGTGTGCGCGGGGAACGTCGTATTGCGAACCTCGATCTTGTAGTGGCCGGGTTCGAGCTTGAGCGACTTCATCGGCGGCGTGACGCCGCGCGACTTGCCGTTGACGACGATCTCGCCCCACGGCGACACGGCGAAGACGAGGGTGGCGGGCGGCCCGGCGTTGGACCGGGGCTCCGCGGCGGCGGTGCGGGCCTCGTTGCGCGACTCGCTCCTGGATTCGCCTTTCGCGGCCTCGGAGCCCGCACTGCGGCTCGCCCGCTCCGGCTTCGCGGGTTGCTCGTGCGTCGTGGATTCCGCGGGCGCAGGCATGGGAATCATCGAGGGGGCGGGCGCGGGCTCGAGGACGCGCGACTCGGGCTTGGCGAGCTCCGTGTTGCGCGCGGGCTCGGTGGCGGCCGGCTTGCCCGGGCCCGCCGCCGAGGGCGCAGCGGCCACGTCGACCGAGGACGGCTTCTTGGTGACCACGGCGATGAGGAGCACGAGCACGATCATCGCGAGTCCCGCCGCGATCATCGAGAGCTTCTTCCGGTCCTGCGCGAAGTGCGGGATGGTGAGCGTGAGCGTGGAAGTGCCCGCCGCTGCCGCGGCAGCCCTGCGCGGATTCGGGCTCGTGGCCGAGGCGCGGTCCTTCATGCCGTCGCGCGCCTTCTGCAGCGCGCCCTCGCTGTGGCCCACCACGTAGATCTCGTGCTCGCGGACGTGCTTGTCGGTGCGCGAGCCCTCGTAGGTGAAGAGCTTGGCGTATTCGCTCGCGAGGTTGGAGACCACGTCGTAGTACGAGCGGGAGACCACGATCTGGCCGGGGCGCGCGAAGCTCATGATGCGCTGCGCCACGTTGATGCCGTCGCCGATGATGTTCGGGTGGCCGTTGATGTCCTTCACCAGCTTCACCGGACCCAGGTTGATCCCCATGCGCACCGCATCGTCGCCCGAGGCCTCGACCTGCGTGGCGGTCATGCCCTCCTGCATCATCATCTCGCGCAGCTGCAGGGTTACGACGAGGGCATCCTCCGGATCGCCGAGGAAGCTGATGGCGGCGCCGTCTCCCGTATCCAGGATGATGCGGTCGTTGACCGGGATGTCCTTGATGGCCTCGGAGAGGTTGCTGGTGAGGCTGGTCTTGAGGCGGATCTGCTCGGTGACCGGCTTCTTGGAATAACCGACGAGGTCGATGAACACCACACTGCAGATGAAAGTGCGGTTCGCCTGATCGAGCATCGCGTGCGACCTGGTGTTCACGGCGGGGAGCCGGCTCCGATTAGTTGTGGTAATGCAGTCACTTACAGACGAATTTTCGGGCAATTCCTAGTTTAACCGAATAGACTGCGCTGCGCCTGTGCGTGCCGTCACAACGCGAGCGTACGGCCGTTGTGGACGGCGTTGTCGGGGCCCAGCAGGTACACGAACGCACGCGCCGCGTCCTCGGCGGACCGGAGCGTGCGCGGATCCTCGCCCGGATGGCTGCGGCGGCGTTGCGGCGTGGCGACAGGTCCCGGCACCAGCACGTTCATCCGCGGCTTTCCCATGCGCTCCAGCTCGTCGGCCCAGATGGCGGCCAGCGGCGACAACCCCGACTTGGACACCGCGAATCCGCCCCAGTACGCACGCGGTTGCACGCCGTGTGTCTCGCCCGTGAACACGACCGCCGAGTCCGGCGCCTCCAGCAGCATCGGCAGGCACGCGCGTGTGACGGCGAAGGGCGCCACGAGGTTCACGCGCAGCAAGGCGAGCCACTGCTCCAGCTTCTGGTTGGCGAGCGGGCCCAGCGGCACGAAATGGCTCGCGCAGTGGGCGACTGCGTCGAGGCGCCCCAGGTCGTGGCGCAGCACCTGGGCGAGGCGCTCGCAGGCGGCGTCGTCGGCCTCGGCGAGGTCGAGCGGGACGAGGGCAGGCTCGGGTGCGCCGGCAGCGGTGATCTCGTCGTAGGTCGCCTCCAGCCGCGCCTGCTTGCGTCCCAGCAGCGCCACGGTGGCCCCCGCCCGTGCGCAGGCGAGCGCCACCGCGCGTCCCAGGCCCTGGCCCGCGCCGGTCACGAGGACCACGCGTCCGGCAAGGGTGTCGGGAGCGCCTGCATAGCCTTCCGGCAGCCAGCCGGAAAGCGCCTCGGTCACGAGGCCACCCGGTAGGGCTCGCGCAGGTGGCGCGCGGCGGCAAGTGCCGCATCGCGGCCGCTGCGCACCGCGCTCTCGATCGTGGCGGGATAGGGGCTCGCGGTGTAGTCGCCGGCGATGAAGAAGCCCGCCGCCGCGGTCTCGTTCGGCGGGCGGAAGACGCCGGGCGCGCAGGCGATGGTCGCGCGCTTCTCCACGATGGCCTTGGTCCAGATCGGCGCCGGCAGCGGGCCGAGGGCGGCCGAGATCTCGCGATGCGCGAGCGTGCCGAGCACATCCTGGTCGAGCTCCCGGTGCGGGCCCGAGGCCGAGATCACCGCGGCCAGCAGCCCGCGCGCGCCGGAGAGCGCCTCGCGATCGAACACCCACTGCACGTGGTCCCCGGCGAGGCCGACCATGGGAAACGGCAGGCGCACGGGAACCGGGTACTGGAGATAGATCGTCGTGATCGGCTCGTGCTCGAGCGTATCGAGGCGCGCTCGCAGCATGTCGAGCTCGTCGCAGCGCTCCACGAGCGCGGACACCTGGTAGGGCGCCACCGCGCAGACGATGGCATCGAAGCGGCGCAGCCGGCCGCCGGCGAGCTCCACCTGCCACTCGTGCTCGATCGGCTCCATGGCGACCACGCGGCGCCCGAGCACGATCTCGCAGCCGCGCTGGCCGAGCCAGTCGAGCGCGGCATCGGGCAGGATCGAGGAGAGGTCGAGCGCCGGCATGAGCAGGTCCGAATCCTCGCGCGTGCCGAAGAAGGCGTCGCGGATCACGTTGACGAAGACCTGCGCATCGGCGATCGATTGCGGCGTGTTGAGCGCCGCCACGCAAAGCGGCCCCCACAGCAGCGCCTTCGCGGCGGGCGTCTGCCCGTGCGTGCCGAGGAGCTGGTCCACGGTGATGCCGGGCGCCACGCGAAAGCCGTGCGCGCGCAGCTCCAGCGCCATGCGGGCCGCGCGCCAGCGATCGCGCCATGCGAGGCCGCGGGCGCCGAGGAGGGCTGCCACGAGGTGGAAGGGCGCGGGCAGCCGCGGCGCGGCGAGCCGGAAATGCCCCGGGAAATCGAGCGTGAGCGGGAAGCGGCGCAGCGCGTGCTGTGCCACGCCCGCCTCGTGCATGAGGGCCAGCGTGTCGCGATAGGCGCCGAGGAGCAGGTGCTGGCCGTTGTCGAGCGTGGTGCCGCGGTACTCGACGCGGCGTGCGCGCCCGCCGGGGACGCGGTTCGCCTCGAAGACGCTCACGATGCAGCCGTCGCGCACGAGCTGCATCGCCGCGGCGATGCCCGCATAGCCTGCGCCGATCACGGCGACCCGCCGCGCCTCGCGCGCGCTCATGCCCGCACCCAGGTCTTCCACGCGATCCACAGCTTGCGCAGCGGGGTGAGCGCCACGCGCTGGTCGAGCACGCGGAAACCGTCACGGCTGATCTCGTCCAGCAGCGTGCGGTAGATCGCGGCCATGACGAGCGCCGAACGCTGGCTGCGGCGGTCCTGCGCGGGCAGCGCCGCGAATGCCGCGTCGTAGCACGATTGCGCGCGGGCGGCCTGGAATTCCATGAGCTTCACGAAGGCGTCCGAATGGCGTCGCGCGAGGATGTCCTCCACGGTGAGCCCGAAGCGCGCGAGCTCGTCCGCGGGCAGGTACACGCGATCGCGGCGAGCGTCCTCGCCCACGTCGCGGATGAT
>Ga0068851_10001148_pt1 | contig 11480 bp, 15 predicted proteins | sample KBSCornC12_FD_66588 | JGI IMG/M metagenome (GOLD analysis project Ga0068851, IMG submission 66588) | Corn rhizosphere microbial communities from Kellogg Biological Station, Michigan, USA - KBS Corn C1-2 | ecosystem: Host-associated > Plants > Roots > Rhizosphere > Soil ...
AGGCTCTCATCATCAATTTGGTGCTGATGTCGCTGTTCGCCATTCAGCACAGCGGTATGGCGCGCCAGGGTTTCAAACGGCTGTTCGCGAGCTTCGCTTCGCCGGCGATTGAGCGCAGTACATACGTCCTGTTGGCGAGCCTTTGCCTGATCCTGCTATTCTGGCAGTGGCGGCCGATCACCGCTCCTGTCTGGGAAATCAAGACGGCAGCGCTGGCCAATGCGGCCATTGCAGTTCAGTTCCTGGGCTGGCTGATCGTCCTCTACAGCACCTTTCTGATCAGCCATTTCGAACTGTTCGGTCTGACGCAGGTGATGACCTATTTCGCCCATCGCAGGACACAGCCGATGACGTTCAGGACGCCTGGACTTTATCGCTTGATCAGGCATCCGATCTATCTTGGATTCATCATCGCGTTCTGGGCGACACCCTCGATGACGCTCGGCCACCTGCTGTTTGCCTCCGTGACGACGGCCTACATCTTGATAGGCATTCAACTCGAGGAGCGGGACTTGATCGCGCTGTTCGGAAACCAGTATCGCCACTATCGTCAGAAAGTAGCCATGCTGATCCCGCGATTGTTCTGAATGGAACGATCAATGCGCCCTGACGGGGCCGCCCGTAAACCGGGAACGGTGAGGGGCGCGACGCCCGGGATCGTGCGGGTCGGGCTGCTCGCATCCACCGTCATCACCTCTTCCTGATCCCTTGAAGCCGGTGATCCGGCATCGGCCGCCGCCGAATTTCTCTCCCGGGGTTCAAACACACTCGGCGCCGGGATCGGCAGAGTGGTCGCTGGCGGCGGGACCAAAGGCAAAGAAATCTTTCTCGGCCAAGGCGCGGCCCGGGGCAGCGCGTTGAGAGATCACTCGGCCGCTTTCGCCGTTCTTCCAAAAATCCGCGCCGGCGGGGCGAATCCGCACGATGTACCATCGGTGATCTTGACCTGATCCTCCCACGGCAAGCGGAAGGTGCCGGCGACCATGTCATGCATGAAAGTGTAGGGGCAATCCATGGCGCCGCCCTTCACCGCGACATAGCCGCGGTGCCAGAGCTGGTAGATGTTGTTCTCGACACCCCAGTGGACGCGTGCCTCGCGCACGAGATCGGGGCGCACCTCCGCGGTGATGATCTCGTCGGCGCGGCCGGTGGTGCCGTGCGCGATAATGCTGCCGTCGAAATTGACGATCATGCCTTCGCCCATGGAATCGAACGAGCCGTCCGACCCACACATGCAGACATTGGCGGTCACCATCAGGTTCTGGAACGCGTTGGCCTGGTTGGTGAAGCGCCAGCTTTCGCGGATCGGGGCGGTGTAGCCGGCGGTGCGGATCATAATCTCGGCACCCTTGTAGGCGCATTCGCGCGCCATCTCCGGGAACATGCCGTCATGGCAGATGATCAACCCGAGTTTTGCGCCCCTCGGCCCCTCGATTACGGGAATGCCGAGATCACCGGGCTCCCAGGGCTCGACTGGAATCCAGGGGTGGAGTTTCCGGTAATACAGCTTGATCTCGCCGTGGTCGTCGATGATCAGGCCGGAATTGTAGGGATTACCGTCGGGGTTGAATTCCATGATGGAAAAACAGCCCCAGATCTTGTTGTCGATGCAGGCCTGTCTGAATGCGGCGACCTCCGGGCCATCGAGCCGGCACATGATTTCGGGGTTGGTGTCCATCGACAGCCCGTGCAGCGAATATTCGGGGAACACCACAAGATCCATCGTGCCGAGATTGCGCCGCGCCTTGCCGACCATGCTGACAATGCGCTCGGTTTGCCGCGCGAGATCGGCTTTGGTCGCGACCACCGGCAATTGGAGCTGAACGAGCCCGATGACGACGCCGTTGGGCGATTTGTTGAGGCCGCCAAGTCCGCTCATGTGCTGCTCCTGTTTCCCTGCCGTTTTGCGCGCGCGGCGCGTCACAAGGAAATCCGATTTCGGCCGTCATCAAAAGACTATTTTTCAGGCGATGATTCCATGGCCCACGACCGCTTCTCGATGGCGGGCGCGCCGGCATGTGCCAGTACGAAGCGCTCTTCCAACCACGGGTGGCCGCCTTCGGATTCTCAGTAATCATCGTTGGAACAGGCCTCCTTGGCGGTCGCCCGCTTTCGCGGTCGAAAAACGTTACGCAGAAAAAGCAAAAGGTTCGGTGCGAGCTTAGCGCTCTGACCCCGAAAGCGCGCGATGACGTGACGGACCTCGTTTCCGGAATGAAGAAGGGCACACTCGATGCAGACGAAGAAAAGGATTGCGCAGCCCTGGCTCTACCTGAAGGACCACGCCTGCTTTCCAAAGGCTTTGGTCACCATGCAAAAGCCTGACGGCGTCAGCTCGACGGTACGCACAGGATGGCCGCATTCAACCTTATACAGGAATTGCCAAAGACGGAGTTCGACAAGATCAACAAGCGCAAGGCACCGCTCGAGCAGGCTGTATGGGCAGGAGTGCACGGTGCGGGCGAAGTGCCGCTCACTTGAACGGCACCTCCCGCCACCCAAAGACGTCACAGAAGCCCTGCCATGCGGGCTGTCACAATGACCCTCGCCCCGCTACGACGGGCGGGGCGATCACCATCCAACTGAAAAGCACCATAGGCTTGAAACGCGCTTTACCGATTGCCGAGTTCGGATGATTTATTGAAATTGCAGCGAATGCGACCGCCCTCCGAGCGCACCATCCATCAACCTCAAGCAGTTCCCTGCGTTTCTCGCGTGCTCAATGTGCCCCGACCGGGCCGCGTTGCAGTCCCGGCACCGTGAGGGGCGCGCTGCCGGGGATGGTGCGGACTGAAGAACGGCCGGCATCGACAGTCGTCATTCCCATCGTCTCGGCACTGGCATTGGCAAGGCGCTGTCCAGCGCCGCCTGGCGGGCTGGATATCCCGGGCTCGAACAGATGGCGCGCCGGGATCGGCAGCAAGGAAGTCGCGTCGACTGGCGAGACTTGTGCGCGTGGCCAGGAGGTGGAGCGCGTGCCGCGGCCTGATGGTTCGGCGGCCGTACCGGACCAGCTGAAATCAGCAGGCTCCGGCGCGGGAAGCATTTCGGATGATGTAAAGACAAAATGCGGAATCGCCGGCCAGCGCGCCGCTACATTCTCCTCGGGAGAGTGCATCAGCCATTGCTTGGGCTCGGTCGGCGTCGCGGGCCGGTCGGGTGTCGCAGGCACCACATGGACGATGTGATAGCCCCGGGCTTTCAACTCGAGCAGGATTTTCGGCAGTGCCGCGACCGTACGCGCCTGGATGTCGTGCAACAGCAGGATGCCCTTGCCCTTGGCTTCCAGCCGCTGCATTGCGAGTTGATAGACGCGCGAGGATGAAACTGGTCGCCAGTCGTCGGCCGGAAAGTCAGCGCTCCACACCTGAATGCCCTTGCTGGCGAGATAGTCTTCGACCCCCTCGGCGCGCAGCAGACCGGGTATCCGGAAGAAGGGCGCCAGCGCGCTCTCATCATCGCCAAGCGCCTTCTTGACCGAGGCGATTCCGTCGTCAATTTCCTGCCGCGCTCGATCGATCGGCATGTGGTTCATGCTGAGCGGATGGTTCTGGCTGTGCGTGCCGATGGTGTGACCGGCGTCGCGAAGCCTGCGCACCCCGTCTGGAAAGGCCTGGGCCATCCGTCCGATTTCGAAGAAGGTCGCCTTCACGCATTGAGCGGCGAGAATATCCAGCACTTTATTGCTATGAGCGGGCAGCGGGCCGTCGTCGAAGGTCAGCACCACTTCGTGATCTTTGAGCGGCAGGGTCTCGGCATATTGCATGGTGCCGATCCGCGGATGCTGCGCCGGGTCGACCACGAGCGTGCGCGAGGTGCCGATCGCATCGGGATGACCGGGGCATTCCTCAGCGAACGCGCCTTGGGCGGTCAGGCACAGAATTAGCGCCAGCGCACCGACGGCGCCGGCATGGTTTCCGCGTCCGCCTCGATATTCTCTGGTCATCAGGCACCGTCTTACCGTCCCTTGAAAGCCTAAGCTATGGTGCCGGCGATGAATATGAAATTAACCCGGGGATCCAGCAATCAGGGAACCTCTTTGACGGCTGCGCCGCTTTCGTAGGGCGGCACGACGTGGACCACTCGGTAGTGGTTGTCCCGCAGATAGCGGAGGAAGGCAGGCAGCATCGCCACCGTTCGCGGTTGGGGATCATGAAACAGGATGATGCCCTTGTGAGCGGCGTTCAGGCGTCTGGTGATCAGATTGTACTCCTGTTCAGGGGTCATCGAATTCCAATCGCTGGCCCAGAGATCGGCGCCAAACACGACGATGCCCCGGGATTGCAGCCTGTCCAAAAGCGCCGGCGTCGAAGCAAAATAAGGGAAACGAAAAAACGGCGTGCTCGGCACAGAGATCGATTGGCCGTTCAAGGCCCGCTCGTCATTGGCAATTCCGCGGTCGATCTCGCCGACCGCTTGGTCAAACGCGATCCGGGAGAGGTTTTGATGGCCGAGCGTGTGATGGCCGATGGTGTGGCCCTCGGCCGCCATCCGCTGCACTGTGGCCTTTTGTTCCAGCGCGGTGCGCCCCACGATGAAGAAAGTCGCGCGGACACATTGATCGGCGAGGGCATTCAGCACCCGATCGGTCATGGGAGACCTCGGGCCGTCGTCGAAGGTGAGCACCACCTCATGATCCTCAAGCGGCAGCGTCTGCGGAAAGCTTTTCAGGCCGACCCGCGGCGTGGTCCTGGCCTCCACCGCCAGGATGCGCGATGTCCCCAGCGTGCCCGGGCGCGGACACTCTCCGGCCAGGGCGGCGTTGGCCCATAGCAATGCGGCAATCGCGCCCGTTACCTGCAGGCATTTCGCGTTCACTTTCGATCGTCCTCCGCGACGCATCTTTGTGGTTGCGCTGGACACCGTCTATTGGCTAATGCCCGGAACATCACTCAAACCAGTTCATCATTTCTGTCAAACGGGCGAGGCGCAGCATGGCCGACGATATCGATATGGCCGCCCCAGGCCCCAAGCTCGATCATTTGTTGATGCGGGATGACGAGGGCAAGATACGCCGCAAGTTTGTCGAAGAGGTCGCCGCCGCCATCCACGAGATGGAGGAGGGGCGGCTGCGGGAGATTGTCGGGGAACTGCATGAAGCGGATCTCGGCGATCTGATCGCAGCATTGGAACCGCACGAACGGGTCAGCCTGGTCGAACTGACCGGGACGGATTTCGATTTCTCCGCGCTCAATGAAGTCGATGACGCGGTACGCGAGGAAATTCTCGAAGAGCTTGAACCGGAGACCGTCGCGGAGGGCGTGCGTGAGCTCGACTCCGATGATGCCGTCGCTTTGCTTGAGGGGCTCAACGAGAAAGATCAGGAAGAAATCCTGGAAAAGCTCCCACCGCCCGAGCGGGATGCGATCGAACGGCGCCTGCTGTATCCGGAGGATTCGGCCGGACGGCGTATGCAGAGTGAGTTCATCGCGGTGCCTCCGACCTGGACCGTGGGCGAGGTCATTGACCACATGCGCGAGACGCCGGATCTGCCCGGCCGGTTCTATGAAATCTACGCGGTGGACGCCGCCCAACATTGGCAGGGCGCAGTCTCGCTCGACCGGCTGCTTCGTTCCAGGCGGCCCGTTCCGCTCACTGAGCTGATCGACGAGGATCGCCGCCGGATATCGGTGCTGGACGACCTGGAGGAAGTGGCGCGGCTGTTCGGCAAGTACAATCTGGTCGCTGCACCGGTGGTCGACACACGGGACCGGCTGGTCGGCGTTATCACGATCGATGATGTGGTCGACGTGATCGAGGAGGAAGCCGAGGAAGACCTCAAGGCGCTGGGCGGTGTGACGTCTGATGAAGAGCTCTCCGATGACGTGTGGACCATCGCCAAGGGTCGCTTCAACTGGCTCCTGGTGAATCTGGCCACCGCGTTCCTGGCCTCTGCCGTGCTCGGACTGTTCGAGGGACAGCTCGAGAAAATGGTGGCGCTTGCCGTGCTGGCGCCGATCGTTGCAAGCCAGGGCGGAAATGCCGCCACCCAGACCATGACGGTCGCGGTGCGGGCGCTCGCGACCCGCGAGCTCGGCGCCAACAACGCGATGCGCGTGGTGGTCCGCGAGGCGCTGGTGGCACTCGTCAACGGGCTGGCCTTCGCCGCCATCACCGGCGTGGCCGCCGTCGCCTGGTTCAAGATCCCCGCGCTTGGCGTGGTCATCGGGCTCGCCATGGTGTGCAATCTGGTGGCTGGGGCGTTGGGCGGCATTCTGATTCCCATGGCCTTGGAACGGGTCCGTGCCGATCCGGCGGTCGCCTCCGGTACTTTCGTCACCACGATCACTGATGTGGTCGGGTTCTTTTCCTTCCTTGGCATCGCCACGCTGTGGTTTGGCCTGCGATAGCGACAAGGTACCCGGGCAGGCATCGTTAAACGAAGCTTAAGCGCTTTATCGACAATCTAAGGCGATGCGAGGGGCGGGGATGAGTCCGTCTGACGGCATGTGCGGGGCGGCTTGGGGGAATGATGCGACGTTTGCGTCTGAAGGCGGATGGACGGATCGTCGAACTGCGGGACGGGCAGGAGTTTCCGCTGGCCCCGAACGAGCCGCAGCCGCATGAGCCGGATCTTCCCGGCGTTCGCGAACTCAGGCGCCGTGCCCAGCTCACACAGCTCGAATTTGCTGCCCGTATCGGTGTGCCCGTCGAGACTATCCGCAATTGGGAGCAGGGAAAGCGATTGCCGCGCGGACCAGCGCGCGCGTTATTGTCGGTGATCGCCCGGTCTCCGGAAGCGGTATTCGCAGCGCTCAAGTGAGGCCGAACTGGTCTCTCAGGGCGATATTGCAGCCCTCCCACCAACCACGACGCATACGCCTGGGCCGTTGACTGTGCTACCGTGCCGCGTAATCAAGCAGGCACGGGAGGAGTCGAATGCATTTTATCGAGGCGAACGGTGCGCGAATTCCGGGAATCGGGCTGGGTACGTATGATCTGCGGGAAGCGGCGGGCACCCGGATTATCGAGCAGGCGCTTCGGCTCGGCTATCGCCACGTCGATACGGCCCAAATATACAACAATGAGAGCGAGGTTGGTGAAGGTCTCAGGGGGTCCCGTGTCAAGCGGAACGACGTTTTCATCACCACGAAGGTCTGGGTCACTAACTACGCGCCCAAGGATTTCGATCGCTCGGTGAAAGAAAGCCTGAGCAAATTGCGGCTTTCGGAAGTTGATCTGTTACTGTTGCACTTTCCTCCCAAAGATATCCCCTTGCAGGACACTCTAGGGTCCCTGGCAAAGGCCAAAAAAGCGGGAATGGCGCGACACATTGGGCTTTCAAATTTCACGGTAGCCCTGATTGAAGAGGCGGTTCGCCATTGCTCCGAACCACTGGTGTGCAACCAGGTCGAATATCATCCCTACCTCAACCAGAATAAGGTGATCGAGGCATGTGCGCGGCACGGTCTGGCGCTCATCGCCTACACTCCCATCGCTCGCGGAAACGTCAAGAAAGACGAAGTCCTGGCCGAGATCGGCCGGAAATATGGAAAGACGGCCGCACAGATTTGCCTGCGCTGGCTCGTTCAGCAGAATGCCATTCCCATTCCGCGGACTTCGAAAATCGAGCGTCTCTCGGAGAATCTCGACGTCTTCGACTTTGAGCTGTCCGATGAGGAAATGCAGGTTCTCTTCCGGATGGGAAGTCCCAAGGGACGCATGACAAATCTCCCCATCGCGCCGGAATGGGATTGACGCCGGCTTGTTCGACAGGTCGTGATATGGAAGATAGCCGGCTAAATGGGGTCCGTCGGGGCGGACGCGTGTTTCGATGGTGGCGTTGAACCGTGCGCGTGCTTCGTTCAGGCATCCTGGCTTCCGCGGCCGTTCACATTTCGGCGCTGGCGATCATCGTGATCTTCGCCGAGGTCTATCCGTTTGGATCCTCCACCGAGACCGTCAAGGTCGATCTCGTTTCCCCCGAGGAACTGGCTAAGCTCGAACTCAAGCCGCCGGAGCAACCGGCTGACATGCCGGCTGCCAATCCCCCTCCGGCCGCGGCGGCGCAGTCTCCCGCCGATTCAAAACCAGCCACAGCTCCTTCCACTCCATCGTCACCTCCGCCAGTGCCGCAAACGGCGTCGGCCCAGCCAACGCCTGCCCAGCAAAGCGCGGCGCCAACTCAGCCCGCGACCGCTATTCCAGCGCCAGAACCGGATATTGCAGTCAAATATCACGCGATGCTTGGATTGCCGCAGGAACGGCTGGGCGAAAATTTCGACGCCTTGGCTATCGAAAGCGCCCGGCTCAACTCCGATGTGGTGACGGCGTTTCGCCGGCACGTGCGAAGCTGCGCGAAGTTGCCAGGCGAACTGTCCGCCTCCGACAATGTCAGGGTCGTCCTGCGCGTGGCCATGAGGTCGGACGGCAGGCTCGCTACCGAGCCTGAACTTGTCTCAGCCAGTGCCTCCTCGAAAGGACCCGCGCTGATGCAGGCGATGATTTCTGCGCTGCAGGCCTGCCAGCCTTATGCGATGTTGCCGGCCGATCGCTACAACGAGTGGAAGTTGCTCGATCTCAGCTTCACGCCGGCGGATTTGTCAGGCGGCTAGATGGCGTCGCCGCTCCCGACCGCGCTCCAGGCGCTGGAGGCGAACTGGCGTCGCCAGCTCACGATTACGACCGCCGCCGTGGTAACGAACAATATCCACGGGCTTAAAAACCAGCCGAGATAACCGAGCGCGAAGAAAAACGCGCGCTGGCCACGGTTGAAGTGCCGGCCCGCGGATTCGAACACGCGTGTGGTTCGCAGCACATGGGTCTCGGTTGCCGGAAGGCCGCGCTGAGCGGTCGAAGGCATGGCGCCCAGCAAAATGGCGACGTAGTTGAACAGCCGATAGGCCCAGGCGAACTTGAAGAAGGCGTAGATGAAGATCAGCACGAGCCCCAGGCATTTGATCTCCCACAGTGCCGGCGAGGGGCTGAGATTGATCGGCAGTGCCTGAAGCACGGCCAATGCTTCATTGGTCGAGCGCAACAGGGCCAGCGCTCCGCCTAGCGCCAGAAGACTGGTCGAGGCGAAAAACGCGGTGCCATTTTGCAGCGAGGCCATGACCTGCATATCCACCATGCGGGCCTCGCGGTCGACCATGCGACGCATCCATGTTTCGCGAAAGGCGTGCATCCGGGCCGAGAGGCTGTTACGGCCGTAGGTCGAGCGCTCCAGCGTGAAGCTATAGACTGTCCATTCGATCACGAAAAAGCCCACGGCGATAATATCGACGGTGTAGGCGCTCATTCCGCTCTCCGCGGGTTCGTGGTTGAAGCCATCCGATGCCGCATGGCAGGATGGTTCATCATCGTTGGGGATCCAACCAAATGGGCTTGAAACTTGTCATCGGCAACAAGAACTATTCCTCCTGGTCAATGCGTCCATGGGTTGCCCTGAAGGCCTGCGACATCGCCTTCGAAGAGGTCTTTATCCCGCTCTATACGGGCGAGGCGGACAAGAAGCGGATCCTGGACGTCACGAGGTCGGGCAAGGTGCCCGTTCTGATCGATGGCGATATCACGGTTTGGGATTCTCTGGCGATCATCGAGTATGCCGCCGAGAAATTCCCTAGGGCTGGGCTGTGGCCGGAGGATTCAGCCCGCCGCGCCCATGCGCGCTCCATCTCGGCAGAAATGCATTCGGGATTTGCGGCGTTGCGCAACGAATGCGGAATGAATCTGCACCGGCCGGTGAAGGCCATTACGCTATCGGCCAATGCGGAGGCCGATATAGCGCGAGTCCAGGAGATCTGGACCGATTGCCGTGATCGCTACGGCCAGGGAGGCTCGTTTCTATTCGGGTCTTTCAGCGCGGCGGATGCTATGTTCGCCCCCGTCGTCCACCGTTTTCGGAGCTATGCGATCGAGGTTTCGCCGGCCGTCCAGGCTTACATGGATGCCATGATGGCGCTACCGGCGTTTCGGCAGTGGACCGAAGCGGGCCTTGCTGAGACACTGGTTATTGCCAGGTTCGAAACCTGATCGAGCAGCAGACATAGCGAAAGGGAGCTATCGATGGGAATTCTGGACTCACTGGAGAATTCGCCGGCCTTCAAAAGCGCGCTTGGCCAGATGGGGGCGGCTATCGTTCCAATGGTGCTGAACGAGGTAATGGGCAATAGCGGGCAGGGCGGCCTTTCCGCTATTCTCGCCAAGCTGCAGCAGGCTGGTCTTGGTGATCAGGTCAAATCCTGGCTCGGCAACGGCTCAAACCTGCCGATCACGGCTGAGCAGCTGCAGCAGGTTCTGGGAAGCGACACCGTGCGCCAGCTGGCCGCTCGCTTCAATATTCCCGTTGACCAGCTGGCCCAGGTTCTGGCCCAGCAACTCCCCAAGGTTGTGGACCACGCCAGTCCCGACGGAAAGCTCCCCGAGGGGGCCTGATTCGACGCCAAAATGGCGCTGTTTCGTGCCCGGGCAGCGCTTGGCGAGGGCCGGTGAAGAGCCGCCCGGCACCATCCCTATCCCTTTGAAGAAAAAGGGATATGCCCTGCCCTTTAGGGCTCCGATCAAGCTGGCCAAATGGCGGGGCCCTATGCTAGGTTGGCGCATGCTTGCAAGTCGGCCACTGCAACGGGACCGTGGGCGAGGGCCGACGCTTTCTTGCGTGATGGAGCTTGCGTGATGGAGAGTGCGTTGAAACACAAATTTGCCGTCGGAGAGACCGTTTATTTCACCGCCAGCAATGTCTCGCGTCCTGCCGCTACTGGAACCTATGAAGTGATCCGGTTGCTGCCGACCGATGGCGACGACTGCCAGTACCGGATCAAGAGTGCGACTGAAGCTTTCGAGCGCGTGGCCCGGGAAAGCCAGCTGGCGGTTTCCTGATAACGGAGCAGGGCATGTGACCCTGCAGCGGACTCACCAACTCAAACTTCAGAGCCGGTTTTCTGATCTTTTGTATAGCGCGAACGCGGATATAACATCCGCGATGGCAGCTTGCGTCCCGTGACGGTATGAGGGCTTACGCATGAAATGGGCTTGGGCCGCAACCCTCGATCAGCTCTGGCATTCCCCAGCCTTCCCCATGTGGCTGACCCTGGCGGCGGCGGCATTTTTCGCACTGATCGTTCTGGTCACTCTGTTGCGAGCCGAGAAATCCGTCGCCAACGGCGCGTTGACCGTGATCACATTGCTGGCGATTGGGATTGCGGTCGCAGCGACAATCCGTGGATTTGGAAGCAATAGCCCAAACGCCGGACCGGACGAGCCGTCGGCGCAAATCGCAGGCGGCACGCCTGCGGCGCTGTCATGCATCGACGATCTCGCCGGTGAAACGGTGCTGACGGCGTGCGAAAAACTGCTGTTCGGCTCGCCCGATACGGTCGCCGCGGCGGTGTCCTATGCAACCCGCCAGATCAACCGCCTCTCGGCCGCCGGTGATCCCGCGTCCACCCGCGCGGCAACAACCGAGATGCAGACGCTTCGTCGCGGGATTGAACGGGATCGGTATGGCTTGATCGCCTATGTGCTCAGCACCAGGGATC
>Ga0068851_10001149_pt1 | contig 11479 bp, 10 predicted proteins | sample KBSCornC12_FD_66588 | JGI IMG/M metagenome (GOLD analysis project Ga0068851, IMG submission 66588) | Corn rhizosphere microbial communities from Kellogg Biological Station, Michigan, USA - KBS Corn C1-2 | ecosystem: Host-associated > Plants > Roots > Rhizosphere > Soil ...
GTCGAGCTGCTTGGCGAACTTGCCCAGCAGGCCCTTGGAGCAGATCTGGTAGCTGCCGCTCATGCCCGCGATGAGGGGTGTGGCGGGCCCGCCGTTGCCGCTCACGCCGAGACGGCCGCCGAGGGCATTCTTCGGGGTATACGGGTCGGCATCGTCGAAGGCGCCAATGGCATCCGTGCCGGACATCAGCCCCGCCTTGCGGATATGGCTCCAGAACTGCCCAGCTTCCGCGGTCTTGTCATCCCATGCGCCCTCGATGACGCCGTTGCCGTTGCCGGCGGTCGCCCCGGTGCCCAGGTGCGCCACGGCGCCCGAGTCGTCGCCCGGGAGCGCGCGATACTTGTCCTGGTACGCGTAGATGTAGGTCGGAATCACGCGGAAGTCGTTGGCGAGGTTCTTCACCTTCGCGCTGTTGATCAGTTCCTGGCCCTTGAGGATGCCGCCCAGCAGCAGGCCGATGATGACCAGCACGATCGCGATCTCGACCAGCGTGAAGCCCGATTGTTGTGATTTCATGTCCCTGTTCCTCGATGTGCGAATTCGGTATCACGCTATTGCAAGGTGCATGCCAAGTCGAAATTCGCTTCCCTGACAGGCACTTAGGGCTTTTCCCGGGTTTCCCGGACCGACGCAGGATGTTCACGATTCCGACAGGCGCTGTCGGGATGCCGACAGGCGGCGGAATTCCATGGCGGGACGGCGCTGCTTTCTTTATCCTCTGGGCGCCAGCCCCCGCCCGACATCCTCCTTGATCTCCACCGCGCCACCGACGGCCCGCCTGGCCGATGCGCTCGTCACCGGCCGCCGCTGGGTCGTGCTCGGCATGCTGCTGTCGCTGCATGCGGCGATGATCTCCCCGCCCGGCGAGGCGCTGCAGCGCTTAATGCTGCTTTCCCATTTCGGTTTCTTCCTTGTGTGGCAGCCGTTCTTCGCCACGGAACGCGAGCTCAAGGTCTTCTCGGGGACGCTGCTGGTCGGCATCACCGTCGCGATCCTGTATTTCCTCAACGGCTGGCTGATCATCATGTGGCTGCTCGTGCTGCTGGGGATCCTCGGCGGGCGCGTGTTCATGGCGCAGTCGGGCGACCGCAGCCGCTTCTATCTCGTCGCCTTTACCTACGTCTTCATCCTGCTGCTGCTCGTCGTCGTCCCACAGCTGGTGCTCGGCCCCCAGGAAGTGCCGGCCGCGGTGGTGATCTTCGGGCGCGACTTCCTGCCCGCCATCCTCGTGTTGCTCGTATTCCTGCCCCGCCCGCGCGAGGAGCAGGTGGCACAGATGTTCGACTTCTTCTATGCCGTGCTGGTATTCCAGCTGGGCGTGGTGATCGTGCTGGGCTCCCTCGTGATGATGCGGTTCAACGAGGAGAGCTACGTGTACTCGGTGCTGGAGACGGTGCTCGGTTTCGCGACCGCGCTCCTCGTCTTCGCGGCGCTGTGGAACCCGATGCGCGGCTTCGGCGGCCTGCGCACCTATTTCTCGAGCTACCTGCTATCCGTGGGACTGCCCTTCGAGCGCTGGATGCGGCGCCTGGCCGAGCTCGCGGAGACCGAGTCCGATGCCACGCGCTTCCTCGAGCAGGCGCTGGCGGAGATCAGCACCTTCCCGTGGATGCGCGGCGGCTCGTGGCGCACACCGGATGGCGAGGGCCACTTCGGCGACGAGAGCGAGCACGCGTCGCGCTTCGACTATCACGACCTGGAGATCACCTTCTTCAGCAAGATCCGGCTCTCGCCCGCGCTGCTGCTGCACATGCGGCTGCTCGCGCAGGTGGTGGGCGAATTCTACGAAGGCAAGCGGCGCGAGAATGCGCTGCGCCAGCACGCCTACCTGCAGGCGGTGCACGAAACGGGCGCACGGCTCACGCACGACGTGAAGAACCTGCTGCAGTCGCTGTACACGCTCACCTCGATGGCGCCGCGCGCGCCCGCCGACGGGTACACGGCGCTCCTGCAGCGCCAGCTCCCGCAGCTCACCAAGCGGCTGCAGGCCACTCTCGACAAGCTGCGCAGCCCCGAGGCCGCCGTGAGCGACCTGCCCGTGGGCGCGGCGGTCTGGTGGGCCGAGGTGGCGCGGCGGCTCGCCGGCTCCGAGGTGGGCATCAGCGCGCGCATCGAGATCGACGGCAATGTTCCCGCGGGCCTCTTCGACAGCTTCCTCGAGAACGCGCTCGACAATGCGCGCAACAAGCGCTCGCGGGAGCCCGCGATCGCGATCTCCGTGAGCTTCGTCTACGACGCGGAGGTGTCGGAGCTCGCGGTCTGCGACAGCGGCGCGGCGCTTCCCGAAGGCCTCACGCAGCGGCTCTTCCGCGAGCCGGTCGAGCACGGCACGGGCCTGGGCATCGGCCTCTACCACGTGGCGCGGCTCGCGAGCGGCGCGGGCTATCGGCTGAAGCTGAGCGCGAACACCGCGGGCCGCGTGTGCTTCGCCCTCGTTCGCCGCCAGGACGACTTGCTACCGCCGGGCGCTGCCCAGGGGAAGGGCTGACAGCGCTTCGTCGAGGCCTTCGCGCCAGTCGCCGAGCCGCACGCCGAAAGCCTGCTCGAGCCTTGCGTTGTCGAGGACCGAGTTGGCCGGCCGCCGCGCGGGAGTGGGGTATTCCGCGGTGGTGATGGGCACCACGCGCGGCGTGCGGAATGCAGGCCCCGCGCGGCGCGCAGCACCCGCGAAGATGGCCTCGGCGAAGCGGCGCCAGGTGGTCTCGCCCGCGGCCGTGGCGTGATAGACGCCGCCCTTCTCGCGCAACGCCGGCTCGCGTTCCAGCAACGCGCGGGTGAGGCGCCCGAGCTGCGCACTCGAAGTCGGCGCGCCCCGCTGGTCGTCCACGATGCGCAGCTCCTCGCGCTGGGCGCCGAGCCGCAGCATCGTGATCAGGAAGTTCCTGCCGTGCGGTCCGTACACCCAGCTCGTGCGCAGGATGAGGTGGTCGCATCCCGAGGCGGCGATGGCCCGCTCGCCCTCGAGCTTGGTACGGCCGTAGGTGCCGAGGGGATTCGTCGCATCCGTCTCGACATAGGGCGCTGCCTTCGTGCCGTCGAAGACGTAGTCGGTCGAATAGTGGATGAGGAGGGCACCCGTGCGCTTCGCTTCCTCCGCGAGCACTCCCGGTCCGGTCGCATTCACGCGCCGCGCAGCCTCGGCGTCGGTCTCGGCCTGGTCCACGGCGGTGTAGGCGGCGGCGTTCACGATCGCATCGGGCCGGGCCTCGCGCACGCGCGCCGCGACCTGGGCGGGATCGGCGAGGTCGAGGGTGCTGCGATCGTGCGCGATCACCTCGGCAAAGCCCTGCAGCGCCTGCACGACCTCGGCGCCCACCTGGCCGGCGCGCCCGGTCACCAGCACGCGCATCAGTCGAACGCCTCGGCCGACGCGAGGGGGATGCCGGCCTGGTCCTTCGGCTTCAGCAGCGGCTCGCGGCCCGCGAGCGGCCAATCGATGCCGAGCGCCGCGTCGTTCCACAGCAGGGTGCGTTCGTGCTCGGGTGCGTAGTAATCCGTGGCCTTGTAGAGGAACTGCGCCGACTCCGACGTGACGAGGAAGCCGTGCGCGAACCCCTCGGGCACCCACAGCATGCGGTGGTTGGCTTCGGAGAGCTCGATGCCCACGCTGCGGCCGAAGGTGGGCGACGAGCGACGCAGGTCCACCGCGACGTCGAACACTGAACCCGCGACAACGCGCACGAGCTTTCCCTGCGCCTGCCGCACCTGGTAATGCAGCCCGCGCAGCACGCCCTGCGCCGAGGTCGAATGGTTGTCCTGCACGAAGCGCACGCTGCGCCCGGCGAGCTCGTCGAAGCGGCGCTGGTTCCAGCTCTCGAAGAAATAGCCGCGCGCATCGCCGAAGACCGCCGGCTCGATCACCAGGACATCGGGGATCGCGGTCGCAATCGCCTTCATCTAGAAAACCTTCTCGCGCAGCACGTCGAGGAGATAGCGGCCATACGCGTTCTTCTTCATCGGCTCGGCGAGGCGCTCGAGCTGCGCGGCGTCGATGTAGCCCATGCGGAACGCGATCTCCTCCGGGCACGCGATCTTGAGGCCCTGGCGCCGCTCGATGGTCTCGATGAAATGCGCCGCCTCGAGCAGGCTCTCGTGCGTGCCGGTATCCAGCCACGCCGTGCCGCGCCCCATGACCTCGACCGAGAGGCGGCCATTCTCGAGATAGCGCCGGTTCACGTCGGTGATCTCGAGCTCGCCCCGCGGCGAAGGCGCCAGCGCCGCGGCGATCTCGACCACCTCCGCGTCGTAGAAATAGAGGCCCGTCACCGCGTAGCGCGACTTGGGCGCGCGCGGCTTCTCCTCGATGGAGATCGCGTTGCCCTTCGCGTCGAACTCCACCACGCCGTAGCGCTCCGGGTCGTGCACCGGGTAGGCGAACACGGTGGCACAGCGGTCGTTGGCCGCGGCGCGCTGCAGGCTCTCGCTGAGGTCGTGCCCGTGGAAGATGTTGTCGCCGAGGATGAGGCAGCTGGGCTCGCTGCCCACGAAGTCGCGCCCGACGATGAAGGCCTGCGCGAGCCCCTCCGGGCGCGGCTGCACGGCGTACGAAAGCTGCAGGCCCCATTCGCGGCCGTCGCCCAGCAGCTCCTGGAAGCGCGGCGTGTCCTGCGGCGTGGAGATCACCAGGATCTCGCGCATGCCCGCCAGCATGAGCGTGGACAGCGGGTAGTACACCATCGGCTTGTCGTACACCGGCAGCAGTTGCTTCGAGACCACGCGCGTGGCGGGATAGAGGCGCGTGCCCGAGCCGCCGGCGAGGATGATGCCCTTCCTGTTCATGCCGCGCTCCGTGCCGCGTAGTTGGTCTCCAGCCACTGGCGGTATTCGCCGCTGCGCACCTGCTGGACCCACGCCGCGTTGTCGAGATACCAGCGGACGGTGCGCTCCAGGCCGCTCGCGAACGTCTCGCGCGGGCTCCAGCCGAGCTCGGCGCGGATCTTCGACGCGTCGATCGCATAGCGCCGGTCGTGTCCGGGGCGGTCCGCCACGAAGCGGATGAGATGGCGGTGGCTCGCTTCTCCCGGCCGCACGGCATCGAGCGCATCGCAGAGCGCGTGGACCACGTCGATGTTGCGCTTCTCCGAGTTGCCGCCGATGTTGTAGGTCTCGCCCACGCGGCCGCGCTCGAGCACGGTGCGGATGGCCTCGCAGTGGTCGCCCACGTAAAGCCAGTCGCGCACCTGGCGGCCGTCGCCGTACACCGGCAGCGGCTTGCCGTCGAGCGCATTGGCGATCATCAGCGGGATGAGCTTCTCGGGAAACTGGTAGGGGCCGTAATTGTTCGAGCAGTTGGTCGTGAGCGTGGGCAGGCCGTAGGTATGGTGATACGCGCGCACCAGGTGGTCGGAGCCCGCCTTCGATGCCGAGTAGGGGCTGTTCGGTGCGTACGGCGTGGTCTCGCTGAAGGCGGGGTCGTGCTCGGAGAGCGAGCCGTACACCTCGTCCGTGGACACGTGCAGGAAGCGGAAGCGCGCGCGTGCATCGCCCTCGAGCGCCTGCCAGTAGCCGCGCACGGCTTCCAGCAGCTCGAAGGTGCCGACCACGTTGGTCTTCACGAACTCGCCCGGGCCGTGGATCGAGCGGTCGACGTGGCTTTCAGCGGCGAAATGCACGACGGCGCGCGGCCGGAAGTCGGCGAGCAGCTTCTCGACCAGCGCGCGGTCGCCGATATCGCCGCGCACGAAGCGATGCCGGTCGTCCCGGGCGACGCTCGCGAGGTTCGCGAGGTTGCCGGCGTAGGTGAGCTTGTCGAGGTTCACGACCGGCTCGCCGCTTGCGGCGATCCAGTCGAGGACGAAGTTGGAGCCGATGAAGCCGGCGCCCCCGGTGACGACGATCATGGATTTCCTTTTCCGCGCCCCGGCGCCGAGCGCTGCAGCTCGATCAGCTTGAGGTACTTGTGGAACGTGTTGTTGCAGCCGACCACGACGTGCGCGAAGCCCGCGCCGCCGTCGAGGAACCCGCCGCGCACCACGTAGAACTTCACGAAGCGCACCAGCGGGCTCGCGAGCAGCCGCCAATGGCTCGCGCGCACGCCCTGCGCGAAGAGCGTCTTCGCCTGGAGCGTCGTGTAGCGGTTCTGCTTGCCGAGGTAGGTGGCGACGTCCTCGGCCGAGTCGTGCAGCAGGTCGCCCTCGAGCGTTCCCACGTCCGCGGTCGTGAGCACCGCTTCGTGCACCTCGTCGCTCGACCAGCTCGCGTGCGCGCGATGGAAAAGGCGCAGGCTCCAGTCGGGATACCCCTCGCCATGCGAGAGCCAGCGGCCGAGGAAGCGGTTGCGGCGCGCCATGCGCCATGCGCGATAGCGCGGGCTCGCCATCGCCGCGCGGATGGAGCGCGCGAGCCGCTCGGTCACGCGCTCGTCGGCATCGAGGCAGAGGACCCAGTCGTGCCGCGCTATCGCCACCGCGTGCCCCTTCTGGCGCCCGAAGCCCAGCCACTCCTTCGTTTCCACGCGGGCGCCCAAGCGCCGCGCGAGCTCGGGCGTGCCGTCGGTGCTGCCCGAGTCCACCAGGAGGATCTCGTCGGCGAATGCGACGCTCTCGAGGCAGGGCTCGATCTGCGACGCGGCGTTGAGCGTGATGATGGCGACGGTGAGGGGGAGCTTGGCTTCGGCGGTGGTCGCCACGGCGCGCTTGGGACGGCTGCAAAGCCCATCATTCTACCCTCTGTGCCGGATTAGAATGCGCCATGCCCGCGCCGCGAATCCTGTTCGTGAAGCTCTCGTCGCTCGGCGACGTGGTGCACAACCTGCCCGCGGTGAGCGACCTGCGGCAGTCCCGGCCCGAAGCCCACGTCGCCTGGGCGGTCGAGGAGGCCTACGCGGGTCTCGTGAACCTCCATCCCGGCGTGGACGAGGTCATCCCGGTCGCGATGCGCCGGCTGCGGCGTGCCCCCTTCGACGGCAGCGCCTGGCGCGCCTCCCGTGCGGCGCGAAGGGCCATCGCCAGGAGCCGGTGGGATTACGTGGTCGACACCCAGGGACTGATCAAGAGCGCGATCGTCGCCCGCCGCGCGCACGCACCGGTATTCGGGCTCGATGCAGCGAGCGCGCGCGAACGCCTCGCGGCGCGTTTCTACGACGTGAGCTTTCGCGTGCCCCGCGCCATGCATGCGGTCGAGCGCAACCGCGCGCTCGCGGCGCACGTCTTCGGGCACGGCATCGATCGCCCCGCGCATTACGGCCTGGTGCCGCCCGCGATGCCACCGGGCTGGGTGCCGCCCCGGCCGTACGTGGTGCTGCTCCATGCCGCGAGCCACGCCCGCAAGCGCTGGCCGGACGAGCGCTGGATCGCGCTCGGCCACGTGCTGGCCGCGACGGGGTACGCCACGATCCTTCCGGGGGGCACGGCGGAGGAGCGCGCACACGCGGCCCGCCTTGCCGCCGCCATTCCCGATGCGCTCGCGGCGCCCGCGACGACGATCGCGGAAGCGGCAGCGCTCCTCGCGCACGCGTCGCATGTGGCCGGGGTGGACACCGGGCTCACGCACCTCGCCGTGGCGCTCGGCCGCCCGACGGTCGGCATCTATTGCGCGACGCGTCCCGAGCTCACGGGGCTGCATGGCATCAATGCCGTGAACCTCGGCGGCCCGGGCGCGCCTCCCGATGCGCAAGCCGTGGCCGAAGCGCTGGCGTACGTGCCGCCCGCGGCCGAGCCGCCGGGATACGTGCCGTCCATGGCCGAAGACGGGCCCGCGGCGCCGGGATACATGCCGCCCACGGCATGACGCGCTTCCTGTACGCGGCCGCGTGGTGGCTCGCCACGCCGTTCGTCGTCGCGCGCCTGCTGTGGCGATCGCGCCGCCAGCCGGGATATGGACAGCACATCGGCGAGCGCTTCGGCCGCTACGGCACGATCGCGCCCGCCCCGCGCATCTGGGTGCATGCGGTCTCCGTGGGCGAGACGCGCGCCGCGGCGCCGATGATCGAGGCGCTGCTCGCGAAGTGGCCCGCGCACCGCATCCTCCTCACCCACATGACCGCGACGGGGCGTGACACGGGCGCGCAGGTCTTCGGCGGCCGCGTGGAGCAGGCATGGCTGCCGTACGACCACCGCTTCGCCGTGCGCGGTTTCCTGCGCGCCTTCCGGCCGGAGCTCGGCATCCTGCTCGAGACCGAAATCTGGCCGCGCCTCGTCGCCGAGTGCGCCGCGGCGGATGTTCCGCTCGTGCTGGCGAACGCCCGCCTTTCGGAACGCTCGGCGCGGCGCTACGCGCGCTTTCCGCGCTTCACGCGCGAGACGCTGCGCGCCTTGCGCGGCATCGCCGCACAGACGGAGCCGGACGCACGCCGCTTTCGCGATCTCGGCGCCGAACGCGTCGCAGTGACCGGCAACGTGAAGTTCGACGTCGCGATTCCCGAGGCGATGCTTCAGCGCGGGGAGGCGATGCGCGCCATGCTGGGCGCAGCGCGCATCGTGTGGATCGCCGGCAGCACGCGCGAGGGCGAGGAGGCGCTGCTGCTCGATGCCTTCGCCGCCATCGGCGATCCCCGCGTGCTGCTGGTGATCGTGCCGCGGCATCCGGAGCGCTTCGACGGCGTGGCGGCACTGGCCCGCGAGCGCGGTTACGAGGTAGCGCGCCGCAGCGAAGGCACCGCGGCGAGCGAGGCGGTGCGCATCGCCATCGGCGACTCCATGGGCGAGATGCTCGCGTACTACGCCGCCGCGGATGTGGTCCTCATGGGTGGCAGCATCCTCGCGTACGGCAGCCAGAACCTGATCGAGCCGTGCGCGCTGGGCAAGCCCGTGATCGTGGGACCCTCCACTTTCAACTTCGAGGAAGCGGCCGGCGGGGCGATCGCGGCGGGTGCCGCCTTGCGCGTGCCCGACGCGCCTGCCGCGATGGCTGCGGCGTTGGCGATCTCGCACGATGCACCACGGCGCGAAGCGATGGGAGAAGCGGCACGCGCGTTCGTGGCCGCGCATCGCGGCGCCGTCGCGAGGCTCACCGCGTGGCTGGAGCCGCTGCTGCCCGCGGCGTGCGCTGCCGCCGATGCCGGGACCGCGGGCGGCGCTAGTGCGCCAGCGCGCGATTGACCGCGGCGATGTCGTCCTCGGCGAGCTGGCCGGTAGCCTGCTTCAGCCGCAGCGTGTTGAGCAGGTAGTTGTAGCGCGCCTGCTGCAGGTCGCGCCGGGTCTGGAATACCTGCTGCTGCGCGTTCAGCACGTCCACGCTGGTGCGCACGCCCACGTCGCGGCCGAGGATGGTGGAATCGAGCTGGCTCTGGGTGGAAACCAGCGCCTGCTCCAGCGCCTTCACCTGCGAGATGCCTGCCGTCACGTTGAGGTAGGAAGCGCGTACCGACTGCGCCACGTTGCGCTTCTGCGATTCCAGGTCCTCGGAGGCGCGGTCGCGCAGCGCCACCGCTTCGCGCACGCGCGACTGCGTGAGCCCGCCGGTGAAGAGCGGCACCGAGAGCGTGACGCCGACGGATGCGTCGTTGCCCACGATCGACACGCCGGGCGCCGAGCGCGTCGGATCGATGCCGTGGGAGGCGCTGGCGGAGAAGTCGAGCGTGGGCAGGTAGCCCGCGCGCTGGCGTCCGATCTCCTGCTGCGCGATCTCGTAGGAGGCGCGCGCGATGGCGATCGCGTAGCTCGAATCGGCGGCGGCCTTCACCCATTCCTCGATGTCCGCGGGCGTGGGCTCGGCGAGCGTGAGCGGCTCGCGCAACGGCGTGAGGCCGTCCGGGATCTTGCCCAGCAGCACCACCAGCGCGCGGCGCTTCACCTCGAGATCCGCCTGGTCGGCGATCTCCTTCGCCACCGCCTGGTCGTAGCGCGCCTGCGCCTCGAGCGTGTCGACGATGGTGGCCGTGCCGACCTCGAAGTTGCGCTTGGCCTGGGCGAGCTGCTCCGAGATGGCCGTCTTCTGCGACCCCGAGAGCGCCACGTTGTCCTGCGCGAGCAGCACGTCGAAATACGCCTGTGCGAGGCGCAGCGCGAGATCCTGCTGCGCGCTCGCGAGCACCGCCTCGGCCTGCAGCACCTGTTTCTCCGCCTGCGAGATGGCGATCCAGTTCTGCAGGCGGAAGATCGGCTGCGACAGCGTGACCGCCGCGCTCTTGGTGTTGAACTCGACGTCCGGGACGCCGCCACGCGAGACCCAGTTGCGGAAGACGTTGGCGCTCACCGCGGCCTGCGGCAGGTACGTCGAGCGCGCCTGCGGCAGGCGCTCCACGGTGGCGGAGTACTGCGCGCGCGCCGACTGGTAGACCGAGTCGGTGACGAGGGAATCGCGGTAGAGCGTGAGGAGGTCGGCAGCAGCGGAGTGCCCCGCGGCGGCCACGAGCAACGCCGCGGTAAGGATGCGTATCTTCATCTAGAAGCGGAACCGCGACGGCTCGGCCGCGTTCACGAGGGGCTTGAGGACGGTTTCGAAAAGCTCGGTGTGCTGGAAGGTGCTGGCAACCGGCTCGCGGACCAGCACCGCCTTCATCACCGGCAGGTCGCCCACCACGGCGAAGAGCCGGCCGCCGGGGGCCAGCCGCTCGAGGAACGACTGCGGCAGCACGGCGGTCGAGCCGGTCAGCACGATCACGTCGTAGGTGGCTTCCGTGAGCGGCGCGCGAGCGCTGTCGCCCTGCAACAGGGTCACGTTGGCAATGCCGGCCGTGCGCAGGTTGGCTGCGGCGCGCGCCTGGAGGTCGGGGTAGATCTCGGCGCTCGTCACCTGCCGCGCACGGCTCGCCAGCAGCGCGGTGAGATAGCCCGAGCCCGTGCCCACCTCGTAGACCGTCTCGTGCGGCTGCAACATGATCTCCTGCAGGATGCGGGCCTCGATTTTCGGCTGCATCATCGCCTCGCCGTGGCCCAGCGGCAGCTCGAGATCCGCGAACGCGAGCGCGCGATGCTCGGGCGGCACGAACTCCTCGCGCTTCACGCGCGACAGCAGCTCGAGGACCGTGGGATCGAGCACCTCCCAGGGGCGGATCTGCTGCTCGATCATGTTGAAACGGGCTTGCTCGATATTCATAGGCGCGGGCAGTGAGGCCCGGGAGGCGGGTGGGCACGACGAAGAAGATGTGGATTGTAGCAAAGCGGCCCTTCCGCCCGTATTGCGCCCAGGCATCGAAATCGCCATTTCGTCCTGCCGATTCCCGCTTTCGCCCCACCCCGAAATCGGGACGTACCTCATTTCCCGTATAGCGGAATCGTGTCCCGCAATGTGGGAAATGGGGCCCGTCCCGATTTTCCGCATGGAGGAAAGGCGCTAGTCGAGCGTGCGCTGGTAGCGCAGGAGGGCGAGGCCGGTGACGACCGCGAGGATGGCGGCGAGCGGCCAGATGCTGGGCGCGATATCGGCGAACCCGCTGCCCTTCAGCAGCACGCCGCGAACGATGCGCAGGAAATGCGTGAGCGGCAGCACCTGGCCGAGCGCCTGTGCCCACTCCGGCATGCCGCGGAAGGGGAACATGAAGCCGGAGAGCAGCATCGACGGCAGGAAGAAGAACATCGTCATCTGCATCGCCTGCATC
>Ga0068851_10001151_pt1 | contig 11468 bp, 12 predicted proteins | sample KBSCornC12_FD_66588 | JGI IMG/M metagenome (GOLD analysis project Ga0068851, IMG submission 66588) | Corn rhizosphere microbial communities from Kellogg Biological Station, Michigan, USA - KBS Corn C1-2 | ecosystem: Host-associated > Plants > Roots > Rhizosphere > Soil ...
GGCGCGGCGCCACCAACATCGGCGTCCTGCTCGCAGCAGGAGCGCGTCCTGGGTCTCTGCAAGTAACAGGCTGTCGCAAAGCTACTGCGGGGCCGATCTGCTTTGTTGCTCGGGCGCTCGCAATCCTCACGTACGTTTGAGTACGCTCCGGTTGCTCGCGTCCTCGCGCCTCGCATCTCGACCTCCTCGTGACGCTTTTCGACAGCCTGTTCCGCGTTCATGTCGGACCGTCGGCGAGCGACGCGAGCAGCGTGCCGGCGGATTCGTGCTGTACCTGATCGAACGTGCACTGTCGCGGCGCCTTGTCCGGCCGCCAACGCAGGAAGCTCGTGCCATGACGAAAACGGCCGGCGCTGAAATGATCGTAGCGAATCTCGACGACGAGCGAGTTTCGTAGGGGCTGCCACTCACCGCTGCGCTCGGTGCTCCATCGGCTCGGCCCGCCGGGCGCGCGTCCGCTGAAGCCGGGCGGCGCAATCATCCGCTCGAGGTTGGCCGTCAGCGCGACGCGCTCGCTGCGTGGAATGTTCGACGTGAAGCCGACGTGATGCAGCAGCCCATCGTCGTCGAAGAGGCCGAGCAGCAGCGATCCGACGACATCGGAATTCGCGCCATAACGAAAGCCGCCGACGACGCAGTCGGCTGTTCGCATTCGCTTGAATTTCTGCATGCCGGTGCGATCGCCACTCCGATAGGGCAGGTCGCTTCGTTTCGCGATGACCCCATCGAGCTCGGCGCCAAGCGCGTCGAGCCAGCGATCGGCATCGGCGCGCTCGTTCGCGACCGGTGAGAGGCGAAACATCGGCTGCTTGCTGAATGCACGCGCGGCGAGTTTCTCGAGTGCGACACGGCGTTGCGCGAGCGGCTGCGTAACGAGCGACTTGCCTTCGGTGTCGACGAGGAGATCGAAGACGATGTAGACCGCAGGATGCTCGCTTGCGAGCTTGCGCACGCGACTCTCCGCCGGGTGGATGCGCATCAAAAGCTCGTCGAACGAAAGTGTGCCGCCATCGGGAACGACGAGCTCGCCGTCGAGAACGCACCGGGGCACCGGCAGCGCCTGCAGCGCGCTGACGATCTCCGGAAAATACCGATTGAACGGCTGCCCCGCCTTCGACCGAAGCTCGACGTCCGCGCCATCCTTGAACGCGAGACAGCGGAATCCATCCCACTTGGGCTCGTATTGCCATTGCGGTCCCTCGGGCAGCTCACCGACGAGCTTCGCCTCCATCGGCTCATAGTCGAGCGGAAGTGCGAATGTCATCGGGATGTGGCGCGAGTACGCGGCGCGGGCGCGAGCAAGGGTGAGAGATCGAAGCGCTTGCGCCGATCGGCCACAGGCGCCCACAGATCACCAAGCGCTGCGATCCGCGAGGGAACATTGTCGATGCGAAAATCGGCGATCGTCGCGCCACGTTCGAGCTCATCCCATGTGATGGGCGTCGATACCGTCGCGAGCGGTGTCGGTCGCGGCGAATAGACGGACGCGAGCGTGCGTCCCCATGCGTTCTGGTTGTAATCGACGAGCACGCGCCCCGCCGGCCGTTTCGCGATTCGATATTCGGCGGTCATCAGGTCCGGGTAATGCGCGGCGAGCGCGAACGCAAATTGCTTCGCGAACGTCCACACTTCCTTCTGCGTTGGACCGCGCACGATCGGCACGTAGACGTGCACGCCCTTGGAGCCGGTCGTCTTCACATGCGCCGGCATCCCGAGCGCCGTCAGCGCGTCACGCACCGCGAGCGCCGTCGCGCGAACGGCCTCGAAGGTTGCCGCAGGCACCGGGTCGAGATCGAAATGCAGGAAGTCGGGACGGTCGACGTCGTCACAGCGCGCGTACCATGGATTGAGATCGATGCACCCGAGATTGACCAGCCACAACAGCGACGCGACGTCCTGCACGATGGGAAACGCGATGACGTTGCCCGAGCCATGCGTGATCGAGCAAGTCTCGATCCACGGTGGCCGCGGCTCCGGCGCCCGTTTCATGAAAAAGCACTCACCGGCGGCACCATTCGGATAACGTTTCATCACCATCGCGCGATCGACGACGTGCGGCAGCAATGCCGGCGCGACGGTCGCGTAGTACTGCAAGAGATCGCGCTTGACGATGCCACGCTCGGTCCAGAAAGGCTTGCGCAGATTGGTGAGGCGTACTTCGCGATCGCCGATGGCTACGACGGCGTTGTCGCAATCGACGGGCAGCTCGATTGGGGCGCTGCTCATCGCGACTTCCGCCGGGCGGCGCCTTGCGCGCGGCTTCGATCGCACGGTCGGCATCAACATGCAACCAGCATGCGCATCGTGCGCACGATACGCGCCGCCCATCCCCCGTACCAGAAGCGACGATGCCAATCGGTTGTAGGAATCGGCTGGCGGGGCGACGCCCGCGTCTACCTGGCGGCTGCGGGCACCAAAACGGCGTGCTGCGAGCGGCGCCCTCCGGCACTCCGTTAAGCTAGTCGGCAAAACGGCTGCTCGCGACGCGAAACGAGCGGCGTGCCGCAACCCAAACGATTAGCGATTTCCCAGGAGACTCAGTTGAATCGACGAAACGCTCTATTGTCCGTTGGCATTGCCTGCTTCGGTTTGTTCACCGCTGCAACACCGGCGAGCGCACAGCAAAAATCGGAGATCTCGATCACCCGGCAGCCGGGCATCCTGTATCTGCCGTCGCACGTGATGGAGAAGCAGCAACTGATCGAGAAGGAGGCGGCCAAGCTCGGCGTCCCCAATCTCAAGGTGACGTGGGCCAGCTTGAGCGGTGGGGGCGCGCAGACTGACGCACTCTTGTCGGGCAACGTCGACGTCGTCAATACCGGCGTTGGCAATCTGCTTCTGTTATGGGACCGGACCAAGGGCGGCGTCAAGGGCATCGTCGCAAATTCGGCGCTGCCGCTGACCCTCGTCACGCGCAATCCGAACATCAAGTCGCTCAAGGATTACACGCCGAACGACCGCATTGCGGTGCCGACGCTGAAGGTTTCGACGCAGGCGATCCTCCTGCAGATGGCGAGTGAAAAGACGTTCGGACCGGACCAGACGACGAAGCTCGACGCGAATGAAGTTCAGCTCGGCCACCCGGATGCGGCGATCATGATGGCGAACCCGCAAGGCGAGGTGACGAGCCATTTCGCTGCGCCACCGTACCAGTACTACGAGCTCAAGAATGTGAAAGGCGCGCACGTCGTGCTGTCATCGCCGGACATCATCGGCGGGCCGCTGACGCAATCGCAGTTCTTCACGACGACGAAGTTCGCCGATGCCAATCCGAAAGTGATCGCGGCGATCAAGGCGGCGACCTTCGTGGCGATCGACTTCATCAAGAAGGACACGCCGGCCGCTGTCGAGATCTATCGCGAAGTCACGAAGGACAAGACGAGCGCCGCCGAGATTCTCGACATGCTGAAGCAACCCGGCATGATGGAATGGACGGCAGCGCCGCAAGGGACGATGAAATTCGCGACGCATCTGCACAAGGTCGGCACACTGAAGACGATGCCGGCGGCGTGGACGGATTACTACCTGCCGATCGCCGCCGATCTGCACGGCAACTGAGACTGTCGTAACGATGAGCGGATTGGATGCAGCGACGCGTGCGAAGCTCGCGAGCGTCAGCACGGCAACGCTGACGACGGCGCTCTACAAGCGCGGACTGCGCATCCAGTTCATTCAGGACGTGCGGCCGCTGAATCCGTCGGCAAGTCCGATGGTCGGCGAGGCCTACACGCTGCGCTACATTCCCGCGCGCGAGGACCTGAATCCGATCAGCGTGTTTCGCGATCGTGCGCATCCGCAGCGCAGGGCGATCGAGGAGTGTCCGCCGGGTGCGGTGCTCGTCATCGACAGCCGCAAGGACGCGCGAGCGGCTTCCGCCGGGTCGATCCTCGTTGCGCGCTTGATGCAGCGCGGATGCGCCGGCATCGTCACCGACGGCGGCTTTCGCGACTCGCCGGAGATCGCGCGGCTTGCGATTCCCGCGTATCACCAACGGCCTGCGGCGCCGACGAATCTGACGGTGCACCAAGCCATCGACATCGACGTGCCGATCGCATGCGGCGATGCGCCGGTGTTTCCGCGCGACGTCATCGTCGGCGACGCCGAAGGTGTCGTCGTCATTCCCGCGCATCTTGCGACGGAGATTGCCGATGAGGCCGTCGAGATGACGGCATTCGAGGACTTCGTCACCGAAGAGGTGATGAAAGGACGCTCGATCGTCGGGCTCTACCCGGCCACCGACGACGCGACGATGCGCGACTTCGCCGCGTGGCGCCGCGCTCGCGGCCGCTGACGGCGAAATAGCGTCGTTTCTTCAACACGCGCCAACGCAAAGGATTTGTCATGGACGCAGCAGGCAATTACATAGCGGGCGAATGGATCGGCTCGTCGGAAGCCGCCGAGGACATCAACCCGTCGAACACCGGCGACGTCGTGGGTCTTTTCGCGCGCGCCGATGCGAAGGGAACCGAGCGCGCGATCGCTGCCGCGAAGGCTGCGTTTCCCGCGTGGTCGCGTGGCTCGATCCAGCAACGCCACGACATCCTGAAGAAAATCGGCGACGACATCCTCGCGCGCAAGGACGAGCTTGGGCGGCTGCTCGCGCGCGAGGAGGGCAAGACGCTTGCCGAAGGCGTCGGCGAAACCGTTCGCGCCGGCCAGATCTTTCTGTTCTTTGCCGCCGAATGCGTGCGACAAAGCGGCGAGAAGATCGCGTCGGTGCGTCCCGGCATCGACATCGAGATCACGCGCGAGCCCGTCGGTGTCGTCGGACTCATCACGCCGTGGAATTTCCCGATCGCGATCCCGGCGTGGAAGATTGCGCCGGCGCTCGCGTACGGCAATTGCGTCGTGTTCAAGCCTGCCGACCTCGTGCCCGGCACTGCGCATGCGCTCTCGCAGATCATTGCCGCGTCGGGCATTCCGTCGGGTGTGTTCAACCTCGTCATGGGTCGCGGCTCGGTCGTCGGTGAAACGCTGATCCGGCATCCAGACGTCGCGGCGATCTCGTTTACCGGATCGGTTGCCACCGGGCAGAGCATCGCCGCCGCGTGTGTGGCTGGCATGAAGAAGTTCCAGCTCGAGATGGGTGGCAAGAATCCGCTCGTCGTGCTCGACGACGCCGACCTTGCCGTGGCGGTCGAATGCGCGGCGAACGGTGCGTTCTTCGCGACGGGGCAGCGCTGCACGGCGTCGTCGCGGCTCGTTGTCACCGACGCCATTCACGATCGCTTCGTCGCAGCGCTCGCGGAGCGGATGAAGTCGCTCGTCGTCGATGACGCGCTCAAATCGGGCACGCATATCGGTCCCGCCGTCGATCAGAGTCAGCTCGATCAGGACTTGAAATACATCGGCATCGGCAAGGACGAGGGTGCGCGCCTCGTTGCGGGTGGCGACATGCTGCGTCGTGACGCGCCCGGCTTCTATGTCGCGCCAGCGCTGTTTGCGGACGTTCGCAACGACATGCGAATTGCGCGCGAAGAGATCTTCGGCCCCGTCGCCGCGGTGATTCGCGCGAAGGATTACGACCAGGCGCTGGCAATCGCCAACGACACATCGTTCGGCCTTGTCGCCGGCATCTGCACGACGAGCCTCAAGCACGCGACGCATTTCAAGCGCAACGCCGAGGCGGGCATGGTGATGGTGAACCTGCCGACGGCTGGCGTCGACTATCACGTGCCCTTCGGCGGTCGCAAAGGCTCGAGCTACGGACCGCGCGAGCAGGGGCGCTACGCGGCGGAGTTCTACACGACGGTGAAAACGGCGTACACGCTCGCGTAAGAAGCGTCCACGCGATGGTGGAGACGGAATACACACTCGCTTGAATCGCGTGCGCTCCGCGTGATGAACATTCTCGACCGCTGCCGCGACCGGATTCGCGGCCGCGGACTGCGCGTCGCATTTCCCGAAGTCGCCGATGAGCGCATCGTCGCCGCCGCGCAGCGGCTGCGCGAAGAAGAGCTGGCCGAGCCGATTCTGGTCGACAACCCATCGAAGAGCGCGCGTTTGCCCGAGTATGCGGATGTTTACCGGCGCACGCGACCGGATGCGAGTGACGCGGTTGCGCGCAGGCTCGCAGCCAAACCATTGTTCCATGCCGGCCTGATGGTCGCGGCGGGTGACGCCGACGCGATGGTCGCCGGCGCTGCGAATCCGACGGCGCGTGTCATCGAGGCGGGGCTGATGACCATCGGGCTCGATGCCGGGATTCGAACCCCATCGAGCTATTTCATCATCGGGTTGCCGCAACGCACGTTGCTGTACGCGGACTGCGCCGTCAATGCCGACCCGTCATCGGAGGCGCTCGCCGATATTGCGCTCGCGTCTGCCGACAGCTATCGGCGTTTGTTCGAGGACACGCCGCGCGTCGCGCTGCTGTCATTCTCGACCAAAGGGAGCGCTGCGCACGCGCATGTCGCCAAGGTCGTGCGCGCGCTCGAGCTCGCCAAGGCGCGCGAGCCGGCGCTTGCGATAGACGGCGAGCTGCAGGCTGACACCGCGCTCTCTGCCGCGGTCGCCGCCAAGAAGCTGAAGGTTGCGAGCGACGTCGCCGGTCGTGCGAACGTGCTGGTGTTTCCGGATCTCGATGCGGGCAACATCGCGTACAAGCTCACGCAGCTGCTCGCAGGAGCGAAGGCGATCGGCCCCGTGCTGCAGGGCTTTGCGCGGCCGATCAGCGATCTGTCGCGCGGCGCGAGCATCGACGACATCGTCGCGACGACGGTGTTGCTGCTCGCAACGACGCAGCGCGCTGCGCCGGCTTAGAACGGCGACGATCGGCGCTCGTCGATCGCGACGTACGCGCGCGGCTCGGGCCCGTTGTACAGCGTCAGCGGCCGGATCAGGATGTTGTTCTCCATCTGCTCGAGCACCTGCACCGTCCACCCGGGCACGCGACCGGCGGCGAATATCGGCACGAACAAATCTTCGGCAATACCGTTCAGGAAATAGACGACGCCGGCGTAGAAGTCGACGTTGACGTTGACGCCATGGCGCGCGTACGGCTTCATCGCATCGACGAGCGCTGCGAGAATTTGGTACCACTTCGGCTCGCCCATCGCGTGCGAAAGCTGCTCGACGCCGGCCCGCATGTGCCGCGCGCGCGGGTCTTCGGCCCGGTAGACGCGATGACCGAAGCCCATGATCGCTTCCTTGTTCGCGCGCTTCGTCTTGACGTAGTCGGCCGCCGCTTCGGGCGCGCCGATCTCCTGCGCCATTCGCATGACGTTCTCGGCCGCGCCGCCGTGCGCAGGTCCGGACAGCGCGGCGATCGCAGCGGTCATTGCAGCATGCAGGTTCGCTTCGGTACCGGCGACGACACGTGCCGTGAACGCCGACGCGTTGGAGCCGTGCTCGGCGTGCAGGATCATGTCGACGTCCATCAGCCGCGCGGCGTCAGCGCTCGGCTTCTCGCCTTTCAGCATCCACAGGAAATTCGCGGCGTGTCCGAGTGCAGGATCGGGCGCGACCGGATCACGACCCTTGCGCAAATGCTCGTGCGCGGCGATCAGGATCGGCACCTGCGACGTCAGGCGGATCCCCTTGCGCAGCGTCGCTTCGGGCGAATTGTCGGCCGTGTCGGTTTCGAAGGCGGCGAGCGCGGAAACAGCCGTCCGCAACACGTCCATCGGGTGCGCATCCTTGATCGTCCGGATGATGTCGTACACCGGCGCTGGCAGCTTGCGCGCTGCCTTGAGCTCGGCATCGAAACGCGCGAGCGCGTGGCGCGACGGCAGCTCGCCATGCACCAGCAGATAACACGTTTCCTCGAATGTCGAGCGCTCGGCGAGATCGTGAATCGAATACCCGCGATACAGAAGCTCCCCGGCGCGCCCGTCGATGAAGCAGACGCGCGACCGGTCGAAGTAAACACCTTTCAGGCCGCGGTGGATCGCTGCCGCTTCACTCTGCTCGTTCATCGAATCGCTCCTTTAGTCGTTCATGTCAGCCAGGCCAGCGCGCCGCGCGGATCCTTGCTGATCGCGACGGCTACGATGTAGCCGAAGGTCAAAAGCGCCAGCGCGAATGCGATGCCGCGAATGCGCCGCGTGCGGCCGAATCGAAACGCAATCATGCCAAGCGCAATGTAAACGATCAGTGCCACGACCTTCGCTGCGATCCATGGCGCATTGGCCGGCGAAAGGCCGAGCAGGTACGCGAGCGCGATCGCCGACGCGATCAGCACGGTGTCGATGACGTGGGGCAGCGTTTTCGCGAGTCGCGTGCGCACCCACGCCGCGCCGCTCAGCATGCCCGTACCGCGCGCGACGAAGCCCGCCAGCGACAGGGCGACGGCGGACTGATGAACGAGCTTCAGCGTCGAATATTCCATGCGGACAACTCCTTGGGCCCGAAGCCTACCCGACACGCTGTGGAACCGACAACGTCGAGTAGCATTGCAGGCCGGGAACGATCCAACTTCCGCGAGGGCGCTTCGATGCACGAGATCGAGATGGCCAGCTACGCTGCACAGCACTTTCGTTACGTGGCGAACGGCAACGTCGCGACGATCACGCTCGACCGGCCGGATCGGAAGAATCCGCTGACCTTCGACGCCTACGATGAGCTCGGCATTCTGTTTCGCAAGCTCGCGCGAGCGTCCGACATCAAGGCGGTCGTGTTCACCGGTGAGGGCGGCAACTTCTGCTCGGGTGGCGACGTGCACGAGATCATCGGCCCGCTGGTCGCAATGGACATGCCGGGGCTGCTGCGGTTCACGCGAATGACCGGCGAGCTCGTCAAGGCGATGCGCGCGTGTCCGCAGCCCATCGTTGCCGCGATCGACGGCGTGTGCACGGGCGCGGGTGCGATGATCGCGTGCGCGTCGGACCTGCGTTATGCAACGCCGCGCAGCAAGCTCGCGTTCCTGTTCGTGCGCGTCGGGCTCGCGGGCGCCGACATGGGTGCCTGCACGCTGCTGCCACGACTGATCGGGTTGTCGCGCGCCGCCGATCTGCTGTACACCGGACGTGTCGTCGACGGCGATGAGGGTGAGCGGATCGGCTTCTACAACCGGCTGGCAGCCCCCGACGTGTTGCTGCGCGAGGCAACAGCCATGGCGCAATCACTCGCCGATGGGCCGACGTTCGGCCACGCGATGACCAAGACGATGCTATGGCAGGAATGGAGCCTTGGCCTCGGCGAATGCATCGAAGCCGAGGCGCAGGCGCAAGCGATCTGCATGCAAACCGGCGATTTCGAGCGCGCGTACCGTGCGTTCGTCGCGAAGGCGAAGCCGGTGTTCGAAGGCAACTGACCAGGCTCACGCCGCGCTGCGCACGGGCGCTAGCTCGGAAACGTGTTGACCCAAGGCCGCTCGTCGACGCAACGCGCGCCGGTGTCGCGCAGGCCGATATCGAGCAACTCGCGGTCACTCAAGCCGGCGAGCGAACCGCGATCCGCCGCGGCCGCGCGCGTGCGCTGCCACCAGTAGTCGAGCCGGCGTGCAATGTCGCGAAGCGGCGTCATGATGCGCTCCCGGCGTCGACGTGCGGAAATTCGCACGGCGTGTTATCGCATGCGACCGCATAGTGAAATTCGTTGGGGTGAGGCATGGCGTTTCTCCTTCGAATCGGTACGCTGGTAATCGTACCTATCCAGTCCTCGCCACGGAATCGCTTTGTTCCGACCATTCTGGTAAGCTGTGCTTACCACAGATCGGACGTGGAATTTGCGTTAACAGATGCGCCTGCCACTCAACACGCTAACCGCATTTCGCACCGTTGCGGAGCTTCAGAACCTGCGCGCAGCCGCCGATGCGTTGCATCTGACGCACAGCGCGGTGAGCCAGCAGATCCGCGGACTCGAATCGCAACTCGGGTTCGATGTCTTCGATCGCCGTGGTCGCCGCGTCGTGCTGAATGCCGCAGGCCAGGCACTGTTGCGCAGCGTGCAGGCTGCGCTCGCGCTGCTCGATGACGGTATGCAAGCCGCTGCAGCCGCTGCCGGCGGCGCTGCGCAGCGGCTGCGCGTGACTGTCCTCCCGTCGTTCGCCAATCGCTGGCTGATGCCGCGGATGAGTCGCTGGCGCGAGCGCCATCCGGACCTTCCGCTCGAGATCGAAGCGTCGATACGCGTCGTCGACCTTCAGCGCGAGGGCTTTCATGCGGCGGTTCGCCAGGGCAAGGGACCGTGGGCGGGGCTCGATTCGGAACGATTGTGGGAGCAGCCGCCGATCATCATCGTCGGCTCGCCATCAGCGGCGCGGCGACTTGCCGGGTCGCAGCCCGAAGCGCTGGCGCGCGAGCCGCTCCTCGGAGACGACGACATGTGGAACGACTGGTTCGCGGCGGCTGGCTTGCGGACGAACGTGCGCACCGTCGCCGTGTTCAATGATGCGGGCCTGATGCTGCAGGCCGCCGAGCAGAGCCTCGGGCTCGCATTGTCGCGCGATCTCTTGGCAGCGGACGCGATACGCGACGGGCGTCTCGTGCGACTGTCGAACATCACCATCATGACGGCCGATGCGCTGCCGTACCACCTCGTCTTTCCACCGGGCATTCGCGACTGGCCGGCGCTCACCGCATTTCGCCGGTGGCTTTCCGACGAGCTCGATCGCTCGCGGAGCGAGTTGCACGCGATCGAGCGCGCGTCGGCGGCGAAGGGAAGCCGACCGCGGCGAGCTGCAAAAACGCGCAGCGCGAGCGAAGCAAAGGCGAGACGCTCGCGCCGCTGACTAATGCGTCGTCATGTCGCGCGCATTGCGCGCTCAAGTACGCTCAATAGTTGACGACCCACGGATCGACGATATCGAACGACGTCACGTGGATCGAATACTTATAGAAACCCGGCGGTGCGCTGCTGGGGATGTTGGCGTCACATACGAACTTTTTATGGTCCGACTGTGGCGAGCACGTGATGTACGACGATTCGAACGCAATCCCATCCCGTTCGAAGTCGATGTCCCGCGAATCCACCGTAAACATGATCCGCTGGACGCGGTCGATCGCGACGACCTCGGGATCCGCGTACACCTCGCACTTGGCAGGTGTCGGCGGCGATGTGCTGGGCGGGTCGCACGCAAATTTGATCGTCACATTGCAATTTCCAGCACCTTTGCAGCTTTGCGCTTTGTGGTCGTGCGGCACGTGGACGGCAAGCGCACCAAAGCCGTGGCCGTGTCCGTCGCCGCCGTGCATCCCAGTTCCCTGGCAGCCGCCGAGCGCGGCGGCACTACAGAGCAGCAGCAAGCGAGCAGTGACGAGCGACATGGTTCCCTCCCCTTCGCGCGACGGCCGTCGCGAGCGGCGGATGGTGGCGAGCGCGGCGCCACGACCAGGCGCGATTGCCTGTCGCCCGGAACGGACGATGGCTCCGACGGAAGCCCGATCAGACCACAGCCTGCACCGGACACCAAGCCGATTATTCGCGCCCGGCGGGTTGCGCCTTGGCAGTCAGGATTCGATAGCGCAAAACGAACGAGCGGGGTGGCATCGGTGCCGCAGCTAAGTGCCGCGCCGGGCGCGCGTCCG
>Ga0068851_10001155_pt1 | contig 11453 bp, 12 predicted proteins | sample KBSCornC12_FD_66588 | JGI IMG/M metagenome (GOLD analysis project Ga0068851, IMG submission 66588) | Corn rhizosphere microbial communities from Kellogg Biological Station, Michigan, USA - KBS Corn C1-2 | ecosystem: Host-associated > Plants > Roots > Rhizosphere > Soil ...
CCCAGCAGGTCGATCTTGAGGAAGCCGGCGTCGGCGCAGGAGTCCTTGTCCCACTGGACCGTCTGCCGGCCCGCCATCGCCGCCGGCACCACCGGGCAGACGTCGACGAGCGGCCGGGTCGAGATCACCATCCCGCCCGGGTGCTGGGAGGAGTGCCGCGGCAGGCCCATGATCTCGCCGGCGAGCGAGAGCAGGACCCGCCAGCGCGGCTCGGTCGCGCGCTCGGCGCCCAGCGCCGCGCCGAGGTCGCGCTCGATCTCCGCCGCGGTCTCGTGGAAGCCGACCGTCTTCGCCACCCGGTCGATCTCCTCCGGCGGCAGCCCCAGCGCCTTGCCGAGGTCGCGGACGGCGCCCTTCGGGCGGTAGGTCGGAAAGGCGGCGACGAGGGCCGAGTGGTCGGCACCGTAGCGCTCGTGCACCCGCGGGATCAGCACCTCGCGGATGTCGCGGGGGAAGTCGAGGTCGATGTCCGGCATCGAGGTCGTTTCCTCGTTGAGGAAGCGACCGGAGAAGAGGTCGGCCTCGACCGGGTCGACGTGGGAGAGGCCGGTGAGGTAGCAGACGATCGAGCTGACGCTGGAGCCGCGCCCCCGACCTGGAGGCAGGACGCCGCGAGCCGACTCCGGCCCGCGCACCTCGGCGGCCACCTCGCGCGCCAGCTCGAGCAGGTCACGGTGGAGGAGAAAGAAGCCGGAGAGGCCGAGCTTGCGGATGATCGCCAGCTCCTCCTCCAGCCGCCACTGCGCCTCGAGCAGGCGAGCGCTGCCGCGGTAGCGCTCGCCGAGGTGGTGGTTGCAGACCCGCGCCAGCTCGGCGTCGGCGCCGGGGTCCTCGCTGCCGGGGTAGCGGTAGCCGAGCTGCTCGGTGAGGTCGAAGCGCAACCGCTCGGCAAGCCGCCCGCTCTCGTCGACCGCCTCGGGGTATTCGGCGAAGCGAGCCGCCATCGCCGCCGGTGAGGTAAGCGCCGAAGTCGAGTTCCCCCGCCGATGAGGCTCGGACTCCTCCAGCGTCTCGCAACGCCCGATCGCGACCAACGCGTCCTGCAGAGGAGCCCGCCGGCGATCGTGGCAGTGGACATTGCCGGTTGCGACGCAGGGCACCCCGAGCCGCTCGGCGAGCAGCGCCAACCAACGATTCCGAGCCCGATCCCGCCGCCAATAGGGCCGCTGCAACTCAACCCGAAACCGATCCCGCCCAAAAGCCCCAAGCAACCGCCGAGCAAGCCTCTCCCCCTCAGCAGTTTCTCCCCGTTCAAAAGCCCCAGCAGCGATCCCATCCCGAGCACACCCGGAAAGGCAAATGAGCCCCTCCGCGTACTCCTCCACCTCCTCGAGAGTCGCCCAAGCCTGAGACGAGGTCCGCCCAGTGTTGTCCCGCGTATGCGCATGGGCAGCAGTAAGCAACCTGCACAAATTCCGATACCCGGCCGCATCCTCAACCAGCAGAGTGAGATGCCCGTACCTGCCGGGGGGTGGCGTCGTAGGGGGGACCCCCACCTGCCGCGCAGGTGGGGGTGGGTCCCCTGCGGCGACAGGACCCGCCGGCCCAACCCCCACCGTCAACTCCGTCCCGGTTATAGCCCGGACACCGAAGCCCTTACACGCATGCGCGAACTCCATCGACCCCCACACCCCATCGTGATCGGTAAGAGCAAAAGCCGGATACCCATGAGCGGCAGCGGCAGCCGCCAACTCCGTAGGAATGGAAGCCCCGTCGAGAAAGGAAAAGGCCGAATGAGCATGCAGCTCGACGTACATCAGGCCCGCTGCCGATACCAACGCTGAGCCCGGGCGCTGCGGAAGACGGTCAGTGCGCGCCCGTCCCCCAGCGCCAGCTCGAAGTAATGCCGCCGCAACGGCTGCGGCGTCCACCAGCGGTCCTCCACCAGCCACTCCTCGCGGACGGCCTCGACTGTCGCTCCCTCGACCGTTGTCGGGGCGCCACGGGGATCGGTCCGGACGGCCACCCGCTGGGGGGCGTAGAGACGGCGGAGGCCGGGCATCAGAGCTCGGGGTAGGGGGTCAGCATCGCCCAGCGCTCGGGCACCCGCGAGCCGGCGTCGACCGCGAGGATCTTCAGCAGCGCGCCCGGCCCCTGCGCCGCCCGCACCTCTCGCACCGCGGCGCCGAGACGACGTCGTCGCGGCTCGGCGCCGCCGGTCGCGAGCTCGAGCTGGTCGCGCGCCGGAGGGCCGAGTCCCACCGCCCGCAGCCGCAGTGAGGTCGCCGGACCCGGCAGGTCCTCGAGGCGCGGGGCGAGGACGTTGCGCAGCACCCGCGGCGAGGCGCTGGGACGACCGAGGCCCTGCTCGACGCTCCAGCTGCCGCCGGCGGCGAGCCGAGCTCCGAGGCGGAGACCGAGCAGGGTCCTGCCCTTCCGCCGCGGCGCCGCGAGGAGTCGGTCGACGAGCAGCTCCAGCGCCCGGTCGAGCTGCCGGCCCGCGGTTCCTTCCGGCAGCTCGATCTCCTCGCTCAGATCCTCGTGGGGGGTCCGGGGCCGCAACGGCTCCTCCTCCCCCCGGCATAGCCGCAACGCCAGCAGCCCCAGGGGGCCGAAGCGGTCGGCGACCTGATCGGTGGTGAGCCGGATGAAAGCGCTCAGGGTTGCGATCCCAAGACGCTCGAGCGCCTCGATCAGCTCCCCCGCCTCACGCTCGGAGACCGCGAGGCGGGTTCGCAGCGCGGCCACCGGGACCGGCCGCTGCCAGTTCCCGGCGGCGAGGAAGGCGCGGAACCGGGTCGGCCCGGCGCCGATCGTCTTTCCCTCTCCCAGCGCCTCGCGGGCCGCCGCGACGACCCCGGCGGCGGAACCGCCGTGCAGGCCGAGCAGGCCGTCGAGCGCGAAGAAGGCCTCGCCCGGGCGCTCCGACTCGACCGCGGCGCCGATCGCCTCCAAGGCCCGGACCATCGCCTCCGTCTGCTCCGTCGCGGCGACGGGATCGTCAAGAGCGGCGCGCCCGGACCGAGGCCCCCCGGCATGGTCCGGGCGCGGCGGAGTCGCCAGGCACTTGTCGATGACGCAGGCGATCTCCATACGAACGTATGTTCGTATCAGCCCCAGGATAGATCCATAGAGGCAACCTCAAGTATTCGGCGCGACGAGGTGGGCTAGGCAGCCCGGGCGACCTCGGCGGCAGCGACGCTGCCGAGGTAAGGCGTCAGCGTGAACTCGACCAGATCCGGAAGCAGCGCCTCGAGCTCCTCGGTCCGGTCGGCGAAGATGCGGCGGGAGATCAGCGAGACCATGCCGCCGACCAGCGCCTCCTCGGTGGTGGGCGAGAGCCCGGCGAGAATCTCATCCGGGAGGTCTTTGCGCCCGGCGGCGAAGTAGGGCGCCAGGCTCTGGATCGCGGCGTCATAGCGCTCGACCACGACCGGGCCGGCAACCAGCGCCTCGACCATGCTGAGCCGCGCGAGATGGGGCTCGGCGGCGAGGAACCCGAGCATCGCGGCGATTCCCGCGCGCACCGCCCGTGGCCACTCCTCCTCGGCGTCGAACGCCTCCGCCACCCGCCGGCGCAACTCGGTCATGACCATGTCGTAAGCCGCGATGAAGCACTCGTCCTTGCTGGCGAAGTGCTCGTAGAAGGTGCGCCTGGAGACCGCCGCGTTGCGGGTTATGTGGGCGATCGTCGTGCCCGCGTAACCATGCTCGGCGACCGCCTCGGCGAGGCCGGCGATCAACCGCTCGCGCTGGTTATGGCTGACGAACTCGCGTGGCAGGCCGTGGCGCCCAGGAGGCAGGCGGGCCAGCTCGGGTGGATACTCGGGAGACTCGGCAGGCGGGTTCGCGGGATCTCTCAAGAGACTCGACGATACCGATCCAAACGCGTCGAGCCCATTTTGGCTAACTGGCCAGTTTTTTGAACTCAAAGCTCGGCGTCCGGGGCCTCGTCGGGACCGTCCGCATCGCCGCTTCCGACCCGCCGGGCACCCTCGGCGCCGAGGTAGGGGGTGAGGGCGAACTCGACCAGCTCCGGGAGCAGATCGGGAATCGCCGCCACCTCGCCGGCCGCCAGTCGCTGATAGACGATCCAGAAGACGCCGCCGATGATCGCTTCCTCCAGTGTCTCCGGCAGATCCGCTCCCCGGGGCGAGACATCCCGTCCAAGTCGGAAGAGCGAGACGAAGGCCTGTTGGGATCTCTCGTAGTACTCGACCGCGGCCGGTCCGGCCGAAAGCGCGTCGACCATGCAGGTGCGCGCGAGGGCCGGCTCCGCGGCCACGTAGGAGAGGAAGGCGGCAAGCCCGGCGCGGACTCTCTGGGGCCAGCGCTCGACGGCGCCGGCGGCATCGACGACCCGCTCCAAGGCAGCTGTCATCGCGTACTCCTGGGTTGCCGCGAAGCAGTCCTCCTTCGAGCGAAAGTTCTCGTAGAAGGTGTTGCGGGCGGTTCCGGCGCGACGGACGATGTCCGCCACCGTGACCTGCTGATAACCCTGCTCGGAGGTCTCCGCGGCCAACGCGGCGATGATCCGCGCCCGCTGGTGCCGGGCGATGAACTCACGTGGTAGTTGCTGCCTCCCCGGAAGTGGACGCGTTGTTGAGTTGGAAGCCACGAACGAGAGAGTACCTGAGTGAGATCGCCTGACGGTCGAGAGGGGAGAACGGATACCGTTTAGGTACCGAAAGACAGACAACCTGTTTTACTAATCAACTCGAACCGGGCGGGGACTTTGACCGGAAAGCGTCAGCGCATTCTCAGAGGAATGCTCGAGGCAGTGGGGACACACGGCTACGAGCAGACCACCGTGCAGGATGCGATCACCAACGCGGGCCTCTATCGGCAGGCGTTCTACGACAACTTCGAGGACAAGGAAGACTGCTACCTGCACGCGATCGACGCCGGCTCCGCCTGGGTCGAGCTGGCGATGCGGCAGGCGGCGGCGGGTGAGGAGACCTGGCGCGGTCAGCTGCGTGGCGCGCTCCACGGCCTGCTCTCGTTTCTCGACGAGCAGCCGGATATCGGCCGGGCGCTGCTCGTCGAAGTCCACGCCGCCGGCGAGCGCGCGGTGGAGAAACGCACAGAGGCGATGGAGCGCGCGACGGCGATGATCGACCGGGCACGCGAGGAAAGCGGGGGGATCGCGCCGGCGATTTCGGCCGAGGCTGTCGTCGCCGGCATCCTCGCGGTCCTTCACACCCGCCTCGCGGCCCGTCAAAGCGAGGGCTTCCTCCAGCTGCTGCCGGAGTTGATGTACCTCGCCGTGCTCCCGTATTTCGGCGCCGAAGCCGCGGCCGCCGAGATGCGCTCCTAGAGGGGTTCCGGCTTCAAAGGCCTTCGCCGTGGCGGCCTTCGCCGGCGGCGAACCGGGCCGCGCCGCGGGCCGCCACCTCGAGCACCTCCCGCCCGAGGCGGTGCTCGAGGTCAAGGCCCTCGGCGAGCGGCAGTCCGCTTCCCTCGAGCGCGGCACGGCGGTCGCTCAACATCGTCTCCTGCGGGAATGCCGCGAGCCGCTCGACCAGCTCCAACGCGCGCTCCAGATGCTTGCCCGGCTCGACCACCGCGGTCAGGAGTCCGATCCGGTGCGCCTCCTCCGCGTCGACCGCGCGGCCGGTGAGGATCATGTCCAGCGCCGGGCCGAGGCCGATCACCCGCGGCAGTCGCTGGGTACCGCCGTCGATCAAGGGGACCCCCCAGCGGCGCTCGAAGCAGCCGAAGGTGGAGCCGGGAGTGGCGATCCGCAGGTCGCACCAGAGCGCGAGCTCGAGCCCCCCGGCGAGGCACCAGCCGTCGATCGCCGCGATCGTCGGCTTCGACGGGGTGAGCCGGGTGAATCCCATCGGCCCACCCGGGTGGTCGACGTCGAGGTCGATCGCCTTCAGGTCGGCTCCCGCGCAGAAGGCCTCGCCGGCGCCGGTGAGGATCAGGGCCCGGGCGTCCTCGTCGGCCTCGAATCGCTCCAGGCCCCGGCGCATGGCCTCCGCGGTCGCGGCGTCGACCGCGTTGCGACGCGCGGGCCGGTCGATGGTCAGGACCGCCGCGGCTCCCTGCCGCTCGTAGCGCACCTCGTCGTTGCTCACCGGCGGATCGTTCCACAGGTTGAAGCCATCTTGGAAAGAGGGAGCGGGCGGGCTAGTCGCGGCGCGGCTCACGGGGTTCGCTGCGACGCCCGGCTCCCAGAGCGTGCGCCCCGGTCGCTGGCCAGGGAAGGGCAGGTCTCCCAAGGGCCGGCTGCAACGGTAGGGGCGAGGGCGGACAACGAAAAAGCAACCGAGGGTGACGCTCGTGGCCTGCCTCACGCGTAGCCTTCGCGTTCAGAAGCTCGTTGCGCCACCTTCGAGGTCCCGTCCTACTTGGCTTCCGTAGGGCCGGCCTCTCTCGGTCGCAGATTTAACTTAGCCCGCCCTCCCGCGCGGCGCCAGGGGTGGCGTCGCGCGGATCCCGCAAAAAGCGATTTAAAGGTCCTGTGGGGGAGATAGGTTCTGCTCTCGATGACGGGATCGGAGGCGTCCGCGCGGCGGGCGCGGCGCAACGTGGTCCTGACGGCCGCCATCGCCGGCCTCGGCGGGCTGCTGTTCGGCTACGACACCGGCGTCATCGCCGGCGCCCTGCTCTTCATCAAGACCGACTTCGACCTCGGCAGCTTCGCCCAGGGCCTGGTCGTCGCCGCGGTGCCGATCGGCGCGGTGGTCGGGGCGGCGATCGCCGGGCCGGCAGCGGACACCTACGGGCGGCGGCTGATGATCCTCCTCGCCGCCGGGGTCTTCATCGTCGGCGCCCTGGCCAGCGCCGCCGCGCCGGGGGTCGAGGTGCTGGTGATCGCCCGGATCGTGATCGGGGTGGCGATCGGGCTGGCCAGCGCCGCCGCGCCGGTCTACATCTCCGAGGTGGCGCCGCCGGAGAGCCGCGGGCGCCTGGTCAGCTTCTTCCAGCTGGCGGTGACGATCGGCATCCTCGTCGCCTACCTGGTCGGCCTTGCCTTCGACCACGTCGAAGGCTGGCGCTGGATGCTCGGCCTCGGCTGCGTGCCGGCGCTGGCGCTGGCCTTCGGGATGGTGCGGATGCCGCAGAGCCCGCGCTGGCTGGTGATGACCGGAGACGACTTCGCCGCGCGGGCGACGCTGGCGAAGATCCGAGTCGACGATCCGGACACGATCGACCGCGAGATCGAGGAGATCAAAGACAGCATCGACGAGAAGCCGGGGGCGTGGAGCGAGCTGCTGCAACCGGTGGTGAAAGCGGCGCTGGTGGTCGGGGTCGGGCTGGCGATCCTGCAGCAGGTCACCGGCATCAACACCGTCATCTACTACGCGCCGACGATCGTCGAATTCACCGGCGTCGACTCCTCGGCGGGGTCGATCCTGGCGGCGGTCGGGGTCGGGGTCATCAACGTCGCCTTCACGGTGCTGGCGCTGCGGCTGCTCGACCGGGCCGGCCGGCGGACGCTGCTCTTCATCGGGGTCAGCGGGATGACGATCTCGCTCTTCGCCCTCGGCGGCGCCTTCAAGATCGCCGGCGGCGGCAGCACCCTCGCCTCGGTCGTCGCGATCGGCAGCCTAATGACCTACGTCGCCTCCTTCGCGATCAGCCTCGGGCCGATCTTCTGGCTGCTGAACGCCGAGATCTATCCGCTCAGCGTCCGCAGCAAGGCGGCCGGGATCGGGACGATGGCGAACTGGACCTTCAACTTCATCGTCTCCCTCACCTTCCTGCTGCTGATCGAAGCGCTGGGTCGCTCCGGGGCCTTCTGGTTCTACGGCGCGGTCGGGATCCTCACCCTGGTCTTCTGCTGGAAGCTGGTGCCGGAGACCAAGGGCAAGCGCCTCGAGGACATCCAGGCCTACTTCGAGGCGCGCGTCAAGTCCTGAGCCCATCCCTTCCGGCTACCCTCGGCGGATGCGGATCGAAGAGATCATCGCCGCGCGGCAGCCGACCTTCTCGGTCGAGTTCTTCCCGCCGAAGACGGCGGAGGCGACCGAGCAGCTCTACGAGACGGCGCGCGAGCTGCGGGCGCTGGAGCCCGACTTCGTCTCCGTCACCTACGGCGCCGGCGGCTCGACCCGCGACGGCACGGTGGAGATCACCACGGCGCTGAAGGACGAGATCGGGTTCGAGACGATGGCCCACCTCAGCTGCGTCGGCGAGACCAGCGAGGGGCTGGCGGCGACGCTCGACCGCATCCAGGCGGCCGGGATCGAGAACATCTTCGCCCTGCGGGGCGACCCGCCGCGTGGCCAGGAGGACTTCGTCCAACCCGAGGGCGGACTCGGCAGCGCCGCCGAGCTGTCGGCGTTCATCTCCTCCGGCTGGGACTTCGGAATCGGCGGCGCCTGCTTCCCCGAGGTCCACCCGGAGGCCCCCGACCTCGAGACCGACCTCCGCTACCTGAAGACCAAGGTCGACTCCGGCGCCGGCTTCCTGATCACCCAGCTCTTCTTCGACAATCAGGTCTACTTCGACTTCGTCCGGGCCGCACGCGAGCGCGGCATCGTGGTGCCGATCCTCGCGGGAATCATCCCCGTCGCCGGCTTCGCCCAGACGAAGCGGATCTGCGACCTCTGCGACGCGACGATCCCGGCGCCCCTCGAAGCGGCCTTCGAAGCCGCCGGCGGGGACCCGGAGCGGGAGTTCGAGCTCGGCATCGCCTTCGCCGCGCAGCAGTGCGCCGAGCTGCTGATCGCCGGCGTGCCGGGGATCCACTTCTACGCCCTGAACAGGGCCCCCGCGACCCGGGCGGTGCTCGGCGCGCTACGCGCATCGCGACCGTGGGAACGGGTGCGGTCGGGAGCACGGTTAGAACTCTTTGATTAAGATTACTCTCCGTTAGTAATGGAGGCTCAAGGGGGGAGATGTGATGAGTAAGCGAGGTCTGGTGCTGATCGGCTTGGTCGCGATGGTTTTCGCGGCATGGGGTTGCGGGGGGAGCTCCGGGGGAGAAAGCGGCAGTGCCCACGTCAACGAAGACTCGGGCTCGACCCACGGGCTCGTCCGGGATGAACGAGAGGGAACGCCCCCGTCTCCACCGGAGGCGACGGACCTGAAGAAGCTGGCGGACGCCGCGAACTGCTTCCTGTTCCTGAACTACCGCGAAAAGAAGCCGAGGGAGCTTCCGCCCGGTGCTGAACCTCCGGAATACACCACCAATCCGCCCACCTCGGGGCCCCGCGTCGAACCTCCTGAACAGCAAGCTGACGGCGCCTACCTGATCGAACCGGACCCGCTGAACATGGTCGGGGCCCTGGACGACGGACGGATGGCGATCGCCTACGCGCCCGACATGCCCGAAGACATCCAGCTGGAACTGAAGGGGCTCTACGACACCATGTACGGGGGAACGTTGTTCAATCCGGACGACGATATGCAGTTCGCCGTCGCGGCGACGACCTGGGCGAACTTCCTCGGCTGCACCGCCTTTGAAGGCCAGAAAACCATCGACGTCATCCGCGCTTTCGGGAAGGCGACGTGGGGAAAGTCCGGCACCAAGCCGGTCGATTCCTTCCCCGTCGAAGGCCCGACGCCGGCCAATCCGGAAACGTCCACCAGCGACGAGTAGTCGGTCTGTCGTTGCAGCCTGCATAATCTCGATCCATGGGTAAGGGAGAGCGCGAAAGAGACCGGCTTCGCCAAGAGCGGATCGAAGCCGAAAAACGGGATTCCCGCAGCGGCAGCAACCGGCTGATCGTCACCTACGCGATCGTCTCGACCGTCGTCCTCGCCATCGCGGTCCTGGTCTTCGTATTGGTCAGCGGTGGTGGTGGCGACAGCGAAAGCGGCAACGCCCACATCAACGTCAACCAGGCGATGGGCAGCACCAACGGCGTCCAGCCCGACGACCGGGCGGGCATCGCGCCGGCCAAGGCCAAGGTCTTCGACCTCGATCAGGCCGCGAAGGAGGCGGGCTGCAAAGTCGAGCTGAAGCTGAAGGACGAGGGCCATGAACACCTGCCGCCGAGCTCGCCTCCCCCGAACTACGAAACGAACCCGCCCACCTCGGGCAACCACGTCGAACCGCCCTACCAGCAGGCCGACGGGGCCTACAGCGAGGAACCGAAGGAAATCGACGTCGTCCACTCCCTCGAGCACGGGCGGCTGGAGATCCAGTACTCGCCGGACCTCCCCGAAAAAGCCCAGCTGGAACTGATCGGCCTCTACGACACGATGTACGGGGCGACGCTGCTGTTCCCGAACAGCAAGATGCCCTACGAAGTCGCGGCGACGACCTGGACCAACCTGCTCGGCTGCAAGACCTACAAGGGCCAGGCCACCCTGGAAGCGATCCGTGCTTTCGGCCGGGAAACCTGGGGCAAATACGGCGGCGAGCCGGCCGAAGCCTTCACCTTCACCGGCCCGACGCCGGCGCAGCCTGACGAACCGAGCAGCTGACGCTCAGGCGCGGTAGGCCGGGAAGAAGCCGGCGGCGTCGCGGCCGGCGCTGAGCTCCGCGTAGCGCTCCGCGTCGCAGATCAGCTCCGAGGTGGTCCAGGTCAGCCGGCGGTTGGCGAACCCGCGCTTGAACTCCTCCAGCGCGTCGCCCGGGGTGATGCCGCCGCCGAGATTGAGCGGCAGGCCCAGCTCGGCGGCATGCTCTGAAAGCCGGGTGACGACGTTCTTCATCGGCGCGGCGCGAAGGTGGGAGTCGGCGCTGCCGCTGAGGTAATAGTGGAGGTAGCCGTCGCTGACGACGGCGATCGAGGCCGCGGCGAGGGTGCCGTCCGGGGCCGTCATCAACGCCAGCCAGGTTCGATCGGCTTCGAGGACCCGGTCGAAGTAGCCACGGCCGAAGAAGTAGTGCTCGGCGGCGCCCGTCCGCCGCATCGTCTGCTCGTAGACGTCGTTGAACCCGACCCGCTGCTCATGCGTGGTACCTCCGCCGGGGACCAGCTCCAGCTCGTACCCGGCCTCGAGGTTGCGGCGCACCTGGCGGCGATCGCTCGGCCGGCTCTTCGGCGGCAAGGTGGGGTCGGCGATCTGAATCACATTCCGCTCGCTGGCACCGGCCAGCGGCGATGCACCCAGCGTGTGGCGAATGAAGACACTGACCAGCCCCGTCCCAGAGAAGTCAATCGCCGCCGGATCGAGAGGCGCGGGTGTCTCCGTACGGACACTTGGAGCGAGCGAAGCGAGCGGGTCCGGTAGGAGACGCCCGCGCCTCTCTCCCCAAACCAGCCCCGGATATCCGTAAGGAGAGACCGCGTCCCGCTCCCCAGTCCCCTCGATCTCCCGAACGATCAGCGGTGCCACCAGCACCCCTTCCTCGCTCTCGATTCGCAGAGTGTGGGTGACTCCCTCGGCCGCGAGGAATTGGCTGGAGCGGAAGAAGTTGTCATCGATCGCGGCCGCGCCGCGGTCCTCGATCAGCGTTGCCGTGGCTTGCGGGCGGGTCACTTCAGGAGGTCCGCGGCGGCGGCGCGGAACTCGTCCGGCAGGACCCCCCAGACCTCGCAGTCGTCGTGCGGGGCGCCGTGGCGGGCGAGGTGGGCGCGCATCGTCCCCTCGTGCTTCCAGCCGAG